>JAESGW010000532.1_pt1 | contig 29135 bp, 23 predicted proteins | sample 9269791 | NCBI WGS metagenome assembly JAESGW01 (sample SAMN16773120, study PRJNA677053) | algae metagenome | isolation source: Aphanocapsa lilacina HA4352-LM1 and co-occurring heterotrophs from near cave... | place: USA: Maniniholo cave, near Haena, Kauai, HI | collected 2009-07-28
GGAGGTGCTCGACTACCTCCGCGTCGACGGCCCGGCCGGCCTCGACATCGAGGTGGAGGTCGTGCTCGACGGCGAGGTCGTGGCGCGCCCGCCCTACCGCACCATGTACTGGTCGCCCGCGCAGATGCTGGCCCACACCACCGTGAACGGCGCCAGCGTGCGCACCGGCGACCTCTGGGGGTCGGGCACCGTCTCCGGCCCCGATCGCGACCAGCGCGGGTCGCTGCTCGAGCTGTCGTGGGGCGGCAAGGAGCCGTTCACCGTCGCCGGCCGGGAGCGTACGTTCCTCGAGGACGGCGACGAGGTGGTCCTGCGCTACACCGCACCCGGCACGGGCGGCGGCCGCATCTCGCTGGGCGAGGTGGCCGGGCGCATCCTGCCCGCCCGCTGACGTCCCCCGGCCTCTCCCCGTGAGGTCGGCGCCCGTTCACCTGGCTGCGCCACCGTGCGCGCATGCGCATCGCCCAGCTCGCCAACTTCGTCGGACCGGCCTCGGGAGGGATGCGTACGGCGCTGCGCGCCCTCGGCGCCGGTTACGTCGACGCCGGCTGCGACCGGCTGCTCGTCGTGCCCGGTCCCGAGGACGCCCGGACGTCGACGCCGCTCGGCGACGTCGTCCAGCTGCGGGCGCCGCGGGTCGGTGGCGGCTACCGGCTGATCGTCGAGCCGTGGCGGGTGACCGAGGTGCTCGAGCAGTGGCGGCCGACGTCGATCGAGCTCAGTGACAAGCTCACCCTCCTGCCGGTGGCCCGATGGGCCCGGCGCAGCGGCGTCGGGTCGGTGCTGCTGTCGCACGAGCGGCTCGACGACATGCTCGCGCTGCGCACCGGTCTCGACGCGACGTCCAAGGTGTCGGTCGGCCTGCTCAACCGGCTCCTGGTCCGGAGCGTCGACGCGGTCGTGGTCACCTCCGACTACGCCCGACGCGAGTTCGCCGAGGTCGCCGACGCCGCCGGGTGCCCGGTCGTGCGGGTGCCGCTGGGCGTGGACCTGGAGACCTTCCGGCCGCACCCGCGCGGGCCCGTGGAGGTGCTGCGGCTGGTGCACGCGGGACGGCTGTCGCGCGAGAAGAGCCCCCACCTCGCGGTCGCCACGGCCGTCGAGCTGCACCGTCGCGGCGTGCCGGTCCGGCTCGACGTCTACGGCGTCGGCCCGCACCGCGACGAGCTCGTCGAGATCGCCGGCACCGCGCCCGTGCGGTTCCGCGGCTACGTCGACTCCCCCGCCCGCCTCAGTCGGGCGCTCGGGCACGCCGACGTGGCGCTGAGCGTGTGCCCGGGCGAGACGTTCGGCCTCGCCGTGCTGGAGGCCCTCGCGTCGGGGACGCCTGTGGTGACCGCCGACCGCGGCGGCGCGCGCGAGCTGGTCGAGGAGGCGTCCGGTGCCTGGGGCTCCCCCGACCCGGCGTCCCTCGCGGACGCCGTCCTCGACGTCGCGGGACGTCCGGTGCCGGTTCGCCGAGCGGCGGCCCGCGAGCGGGCGGCGCGCTACCCGTGGTCGGCGACAGTGGCGTCGATGCTGGAGGTCCACTCCTCGGTGGCGATGCCCCTCACGCGCTCGCGTGCCGGGCGGGTGAGCAGCAGCAGCGCGGCGGCCGCCGCGACGACGAGGGAGCCGATCACGATCGCCAGGTAGGCGCCGTGGAGCGAGGAGTCCATCGGCGCGACGAGCCCCGCGACGAGGGACACGGCGACCAGCGAGGTCGTCGCGGCTCGATCCAGCCGCTGGACCGCGACGAAGGGCACCGCCCACAGGAAGTACCAGAGGTGCACCACCGGGCTGAGCGCGACGAGGGCGAGCATCACCGCCGCCAGCGCGCGCACGGCCGCGCGCCCGTCGCCCGTGCGGTGGGTGGCCAGCGCCCGGAGGACGATCCCGACAATGGCGACCTGGGCGAGCAGGCGGACGAGGTCGAGGAAGGTCCCCGCGGGCGTGCCGAGCCCGACGAGCCGGGCGAGGAGATCGAGCCATCCGCCGAGCAGCGTGGGCAGGGACAGCGGGGTGTCCACGGTGCCGGGGACGCCGAGCGCTCCGAGCCAGCCGACGCCCAGTCCCCACACCACCCCGGGCCCGACGAGCGCCACGACGGCGACGGCGGCGACGCGCACGGTGTGGCGCGTCCGGGCCGCGAGCGAGGCTGCGGCGGGCGCGGTCAGCAGCACCACCGCGACACACGCGAGCCCGCCGGGCAGCTTCACCCCGGCCGCGAGCCCGCCGAGCGCCGCGCCGGCGACCCAGCCGTGCTCGCGGGCCACCACCACGGCCGCGGCCATCAGCCCGACCATGAGCAGGTCGTTGTGCAGCCCTGCCACGCCGTTGGCGATCGCCAGCGGCGAGGCCAGCACCAGGGCCGAGGCGAGCGCGGGGTTGGCGCCGCACCAGCGCGCCAGCCGCGGCACCGCCCAGGCAAGGAGCACCAGCCCGGCGAGGGCCATCGCCCGGTGGGCGACGACGAGCAGCCACGGGTCGGCGGTCAGTCCGGCTGCGACGTCGCCGCCGATCAGCGGGACCGGGCCGTACGGCGCCGGCGTGGACATCCACCGGGGATCCACGCCCTCGACGATCTGCCCCGGGACCGCACGCGGACCGACCAGGACCCACGGACCGTGCTCGTAGGGGGAGAGCCCGCGGTGCACCAGCGTGCCCTGCGCGGCGTACGACCAGCCGTCGCGTGAGAAGAGCGGTGGGGCCGCGAGGAGCGGCAGCGACCAGGCGACGGTCGCCGCTCGCACCCGGGCGACCAGGACCGCTCGCTCCGGGCCGTCGGCGCTGGCGGCCTGCCGGCACAGGTGCAGCCACGCGGACGCCAGCAGGCCGAGCCCCGCCAGCACGACCACCAGCCCGGCCATCCTGCCGGTGGCCGAGCCGCGCACGGGCTGGAGCAGGTCGACCACCGCGTAGCCGCTCGGCACGGTCGCGACGACCAGTCCACCGAGCAGCACGAGCACGCTCCCGACGACACCGCGCGACACCACGGACCGGACGCTAGGGGCACCTCCCGACGCCGGCTCGACACGGCGGTGAACGGCCGGCCAACGTCCTCCGGGACCGCGCTCGCGACTTGGCGCTGGCCCTAGGCTGCACGTCGTGAAGCAGCTCGGCCAGTACGCCGCCCCGCGGCACGTCGTCGCGCACCTGAGCGACCCGCACCTGATCGGCGGCGGGGCCCTGCACTACGGGGTCATCGACAACGTCGCCAACCTGCGCCGCTCGCTCGACCGGCTGGCGGCCGTACGCCCCGCGCCGCAGGCGCTGGTCTTCACCGGCGACCTCGCCGACCGCGGCGAGCCCGAGGCGTACGCCACCCTGCGATCGGTCGTGGAGCCGTTCGCGGCGGAGATCGGCGCGGTCGTCGTGTGGACGATGGGCAACCACGACGAGCGTGCGCCGTTCGCCCGCGGCCTCTTCGACTCCGACGACGACGGGCCGCAGGACCGGGTGCACGAGGTCGACGGCCTGCGGATCGTCGCGCTCGACACCAGCGTGCCCGGGCACCACCACGGCGAGCTCACCCCCGACCAGCTGTCGTGGCTGGCCGACGTCCTCGCCACTCCCGCCGAGCACGGCACCCTGCTGGCCATGCACCACCCGCCGCTCCCGATCCCGATGCTGCGCGCGGCCGAGCTGATCGAGCTGCACGACCAGCAGGCGCTCGCCGACGTCATCACCGGCGCCAGAGGCGACGTGCGCGGCATCCTCGCCGGTCACCTCCACCTGTCCACGTGGTCGACCTTCGCCGGCGTGCCGGTCTCGGTCGCCTCGGCCAGCTGCTACACCAGCGACCCCGCGCCGATCGACCGCTTCGTCTCCGGGGTCGACGCCGGCCAGGCCTTCACGATGGTCCACGCCTACGACGACCGGCTCGTCCACACGCTCGTCCCCCTCGAGCGCGGCGTCGAGGTCAGCCACGTCGGCACCGACATCGCCGAGGCGCTCGAGGACGTCCCGCTCGAGCAGGCTCGCGAGCTCGCCTCCAGCAAGACCTCGCAGTTCAACACCTGACCCCGTCGTACCAGCCTGTCCCACCAGCCCGTCCCACCAGCCCGTCCCACCAGCCCAGGACCCCGCCTTGCGACTGCTGCTCATGCGCCACGGCCAGACCCACGCCAACGTCTCCGGCGAGCTCGACACCGCCCACCCCGGCCTCGACCTGACCGACCTCGGCCGCGCCCAGGCGGCGGCCGCCGCGAGGGCCATCGCCGACGAGCCCCTCGACGCGATCTACGTCTCCAGCCGGGTGCGCACCCACCAGACGGCGGCACCCACCGCGGACGACCGCGGGCTCCGCCCGATCGAGCTCGACGGCCTCGAGGAGATCGATGCGGGCGACTTCGAGATGCGCAGCGACCACGACGCGGTCGCCGGCTACATCGGCTCCGTCGCGACCTGGCTGGAGGGCGACCTCACCCACCGGATGCCCGGCGCCGAGACCGGTGAGGAGTTCCTGGCCCGCTACGACGCCGCCGTCCGTACGATCGCCTCCGCCGGCCACGACGCCGCGCTCGTCGTCTCGCACGGCGCCGCACTGCGTACGTGGGTCTCCACCCGGATGACCCCGCACCCCGACGCACCGTCCGTCCACCAGCCGCTGCACAACACGGCGCTCATCGTGCTCGACGGCCACCCCGACACGGGCTGGGAGATGGTCTCGTGGCAGGGACACCCGGTCGGCGGGGACTACCTGGAGGACCCGGGGGCCGAGGACCCCACCGGCGACCTCGACTCCGACGCCGACGGCGAGATCGGCTGAGCGGTACCCGATGAAGTTCCACGCGTACGGGTGGAACTTCATCCACTGCTGAGCGTGGAACCCGGGTCCTCGCTCTGGACTTCCACGCGTACGGGTGGAACTTCATCCGCGACCGCGCCCCGGCGCTGCCAACTGGACGGCTGTCGACTTCGCCGCAGCCGGTCCGGGCTCGCGCCCACATCGCGGACACGTGCAGCGGATGTGGCCCCCGGAACGCTCGGCCGGCGGCGACTTCCCGGACACGTGCGGCGGTTCTGGCCCCGGCCCCACATCCGGGTCCCGCTTCCCCGCGCCAGTGCACCGGCCGACAGCTTCAGGGATCCCCGGCTGACCGGGGATCGCCGAACTTGTCAGGCCGTGCACCGGCCGACAGCTTCGGGGAGCGCCGGCCGACCGGGGATCGCCGAACTTGTCAGGGCCTCCCCCGACGGACCTCAGACGCCCTCGGTCCCGATCCCCGGGTGCACGAACGGGTGGCCCGCCCGCATCTGCTCGACCGAGCCGGGGTGCACGCGGGCGAGGTGGGCCAGTCCGCGGCGGCGGTAGCGCAGGGTCTGCACGACCCCGAGCGCCCAGAAGAGGTACTGCACAGCCATGGCGAGCTTGAAGTCGCCGAGCGTGTAGGACTCCATCCCGCCGCTCGCCGACAGGTCGAGCACGACGCCGATCAGCGCCATCGTCAGCAGCGAGGCGGTGAAGCCGCCGATGTTGACCAGTCCGTTGGCGCGACCGGTCTCGTGCGGCGGCGTGAACGACCGGGCGAGGTCGAAGCCCACCATCGCGGCCGGGCCGCCGCTGGCCGTGGCGAACGCCATCACGACGACCAGCCACGTCGGGGCCACGCCCGGCCAGAGCAGCACCCCGGTCCACGGCACCACCATCGCGACCACGACGCCGACCACGATCCACGAGCGGTAGTAGGGCAGTCGCGCCACGAGCCGGGCGAGGACGAGGCCGCTCACCACCGCCCACGCGGTCATCGCCATCAGCAGCGTGCTGGCGTCCCGCGAGGACCAGCCCAGCCCCTGCACGAGGAACGGGTAGCCCCACAGCAGCGCGAAGACGGTGGCGGAGAACTGCGAGGCGAAGTGCGACCACATGCCCAGCCGGGTGCCGGGGTTGCCCCAGACCGTACGGACCGACTGCGCGAGCGCGCGCAGCTTGACGGCCACGACGTCGTCGCGCGCGTACGGCGAGTCCTTCACCAGCGCCACCACCCCGACCAGCAGCACGACGCCGACGCTGGAGGTCAGCGCGAAGGTGCGGGTCCAGCCGAGCTCGTGGAGCAGGTACGCCAGCGGGCCGGCCGCGGCGATCGCGCCGAGCTGCCCGGACAGGCCGGTGAGCTGGGTGACGAGCGGCGCCTGCCGCACCAGGAACCAGATCGTGACCAGCCGGATCACGCTGACGAAGACCATCGCGTCGCCCGCACCGACCACGGCCCGCGCGGCCACCGCACCCGCGAAGGACGCCGAGAACGCGAACGCGAGCTGGCCGGCCGTCATCAGCACCAGCCCGACGAGGAGCATGGTGCGCGAGCCGTAGCGGTCGAGCAGCACGCCCACCGGCACCTGCATCCCGGCGTACACGACGAGCTGGAGCACCGTGAAGGTCGCCAGGCTGGTGGCGCTGATGTCGAAGCGGTCCGAGGCGATGATGCCCGCGACGCCGAGCGAGCTGCGGTGGAAGACGGCCAGGACGTAGACCGCGAGCGCGACGAGCCAGATGACCCAGGCGCGGCGACGACCGATGTCGTGGATCTGCTCCGGGGTCACTCCCGGCCGACTTCGGGGTCCGCCCCGAGCGCAGCGCCGAGCTCGGCACGCGACGGCGGGTCCGCGCCCGGTCGCGAGACGTTGATGGCGGCACCGATGGCGGCGGTCGTCACGGCCCCGAGGACGTCGCGGTCCGAGAGCGCGCGCAGCGCGTCGCCCGCCCCGGCCCCGTGCACGCCGAGGGCGATGAGCGCGTCGACCAGAACCCCGCTGAACGTGTCGCCGGCGCCGACGGTGTCGGCGACCGTGACGGGCACCCCGGGCACCTCGAGCGTGGCCCCGCCCGGGCGTACGGCGACCGCGCCGGCACCGCCGCGGGTGACCACGACGAGCCCGGGGCCGGCGGCGGCCCAGCGGGTCGCGGTGGCGACCGGGTCGTGGTCGGGGTGCAGCCAGGCAAGGTCCTCGTCGCTGACCTTGACCACGTCGGCGAGGGCGACGAGCTCCTCGACGCGGGCGACCGGGCCGGTCCGGTCGGGGGTGATGGCGGGCCGGGCGTTGGGGTCGAGCGACAGCAGCGCCCGGCCGCGGTTCGCCTCGAACGCAGCCAGCACGGCGTCGGCCCCCGGGTCGAGCACGGTGGCGATCGAGCCGACGTGCAGCACCTCGCACGGCTCGTCGGGCACGGCCGGCAGGTGCCAGTCGAGGTCGAAGACATAGCTCGCGGCGCCCGACTCGTCGAGGGTGACGACCGCGCTGGACGTACGCCCCGAACCCGTCGACCCGGCCAGCACGACCACGTTGCTCTCCTCGAGCCAGGCGCGCACGGCGGCACCGCGCGCGTCGTCGCCGAGGAGCGTCACCAGGCGTACGTCGCGCTCGAGCCGGCCGAGGGCGATGGCGACGTTGGCGGGGCTGCCGCCGGGGTGGTCCCGGGGCTGCCCGTCGGGACCGGGGACGACGTCGACGAGCGCCTCGCCGACCACGAGGACCCGGGGCTGCCCCGGCGTGCTGGGGGTCATGCCCCCATCATGCCGGGGCGGACGGACCCGGCGACAGGGCCACCGCCCTCGCGAGACCGGGCGCCAGCGGCAGTCGCGGGAGCAGCGTCGCCTGCACCGCATGGTAGAGGTCCGGCTTGCCCGGCCAGACGCTCGCCCGCGGCCGGTTGGCGGGGTCGAGCTCGTGGTGCCACGAGCCCCGCTCGCGGTCGAGGAGGTACTCGTCGGCGTACGCCCACCACTCGGCGTAGCGGTCGGCGTACGCCTGCTCGCCCGTACGGCGGTGCAGCGCCGCGGCGGCCGCGATCCCCTCCGCGGCGACCCAGTGCATCCGCTGCCGCACGACGGGCGTGCCGGACCAGTCGGTGGTGTAGACGAAGCCGGGCGCGCCGTCGGCGTGCCAGCCGTCGGCGACGGCGCGGTCGAACAGCAGTCGCGAGGTGTCGAGCAGGCCGGCAGGGGCGTCGGCGCCGAGCGTCGCCTCGACGTGCAGCAGCAGGCGCGCCCACTCCAGTCCGTGGCCGACGGTGGCGCCGAACGGCTTGAACGGGTCGTCGGGGCGGTCGCGGTTGAGCTCGAGGTCGACGGACCAGTCCGGCCCGAAGTGCTCGGGCAGCCGTCCGTCGTACGCCTCCGCGAGGTCGACGACCAGGCCGGCGAGGCGACCGGCCCGGACGTGCCAGGCGGCGTCGCCCGTCGCGTCACCCACCGCGAGCATCGCCTCGAGGGAGTGCATCGTGGAGTTGAGCCCGCGGTAGGGGGTCGGCGCCGTCCAGCCGCGGTCCCACTCGTCGACGACCCGGCCGAGGTCCTCGTCCCAGAAGTGCCGCTCGAAGACCTCTGTCGCCTCGGCGAGGAGGTCCTCGGCACCCGGCAGCCCGGCAACGGTGGCGGTCGATCCGGCCAGCATCACGAAGGCGTGGTCGTAGCAGGACTTGCCCGTGCCCTCCGGCTGCCCGTCCGGCCCGATCGCTCCGAACCAGCCGCCGTGCCCCGCATCGCGCAGCGTCGTGCGCAACCCGCCGAGCGCCGCGGCAGCGATCGGCGTGCACCCCTCGACGCCCAGCAACGAGCCGAGTCCGTGCACGTGGACCATCCGGCTGGTGATCCAGGTGTGCACCGGGCGCGACAGGTCGGGGGCGCCGTCGTCGTCGAGCCAGGCCGCGCCGCCGAGCGGGTGCGCGACGCGGCGGCCGAAGTCGAGCAGGCGGCGGCACTCGGCGTCGAGCCACACGTCGTCGGGACCGGTCGCCGCGCTCGATGAGCTCATGGGGACGAGTCAAATGCACGAGACCCCCGCCTGTCGACGGGGGTCTCGCGACTGGACTGCGTCCAGTGGCAGGTAGAGGATTCGAACCTCTGTAGGCAATGCCGGCTGATTTACAGTCAGCTCCCTTTGGCCGCTCGGGCAACCTGCCGGGCCGTGCGGAACAATAGCAAGGCACTGACTTCTCCACGAATCGCCGGGGCGCCGCAGAAGGGCCCCGCACGCACGCCCACAAGGAGGCACACCATGGCTGACTCGAGCTTCGACATCGTGAGCAAGCTGGACCGCCAGGAGGTCGACAACGCGCTCAGCCAGGCGGCCCGCGAGATCGCCACCCGCTTCGACTTCAAGGGCACGGGCGCGACGATCGAGTGGAAGGGCGAGAAGGCGATCGAGATCTCCGCCTCCGCCGAGGACCGCGCCAGCGCCGTGCTCAGCGTCTTCCAGGACAAGCTGATCAAGCGCAACCAGAGCCTGAAGATCCTCGACGCCTCCGAGCCGCGCCAGTCCGGACAGGTCGCCAAGATCGACATCGCGCTCAAGGAGGGCATCACCTCCGAGGACGCCAAGAAGATCTCCAAGCTGATCCGCGACGAGGGCCCCAAGGGCGTCAAGGCGCAGGTGCAGGGCGAGGAGCTGCGCGTCTCGTCGAAGAAGCGCGACGACCTCCAGGCCGTCCAGCAGCTGGTGAAGTCGCAGGACTACGACTTCGCGGTGCAGTTCACCAACTACCGCTGAGGTCGCTCACCGTTCGGACGGGCAAGTGTTACCTACCCCCGTCAGGACCGCCCACCTCACGCGACACGTGGTCGATCACGTCGGCCCGGGGCTATCAGAAGCAAGTCACCACCCGGGCCGATGCGGCGCGGGGGGCCTCGAAAACCCTAGGCTCGGTGCTGCTGAGTCAAGGTCAGCCTGACGGATACGGACTGCCCTACGCCACAGGCGTCACACGCGTTGCGAACTACTAAGCCCGTTGGCAGGGAAACCTATAGTCCCCCCGCAACTCTGTAGGTGAACTGCCGTTTTGGCTATAAAGTTCCCCACGCATCGAAGGTTGGGACGAGTTCCGACCTTCTAACTTGGAGTGGAGACCGAGCATGCAGATCGATCGCTTTCGCAACTCCCCCGTCGGGGACCTCGTGCCGATCAGCTTCGAGGATCCTCGCTTGGGTCGAACGATCAAGCACTTCGCCTTCAACCCGTCGCCCCTTCCGGCCGAGCCATCAATCCGCCCTGCCACCTACAAGGCTCTCGCCGAGGCGGAGCGAGAGCTCGGGCGACTCGACGCGCAAGTGCAACTGCTACCCAATCCGCGGCTCCTGGTTCGACCCGCTCTGTCTCGTGAAGCTGTCAGCACCTCAGCGCTCGAGGGCACATTCGCTCCCATCTCCGACGTTCTGGCCGCTGATCACATCGATGACAAGCGCAAGTCGGCCGAGATCAAAGAGATTCAGAACTACACCAACGCAGCTCTACTTGGCCTCAAGCTGATCGAAAAGAAGCCCATCTGCTTCTCCGTGGCCGCCCAACTGCAGGAGCGTTTGGTTCGAGGGACACGCGGCGACCAATTTGACTCTGGCGAGATGCGTAAGCGCATCGTTGCTATTGGCGACAATTCGGGCGCGATTGAGCGATCTAGATTCGTGCCGGTCCCCCACGGCGAGTTGCTGGTCCGCGGCGTCACCGAGTGGGAGAAGTGGGTGAACGCTGAGGACGACATCCCGTTCGTAGCCCGCCTCGCAATGAGCCACTATCAGTTCGAGACCTTGCACCCCTTCAGTGACGGAAACGGCCGCATCGGTCGCCTGCTTATTGCTCTCCAACTCGTGGATGCCGGAGTTCTGCATCATCCAGTCATGAACTTGTCCACCTGGCTCGAACCGCGGCGCGAGAGTTACATCGATCACCTACTGCAGGTCAGCGAGGACGGGGACTACGACACGTGGATCCGGTTCTTTGCAGACGGCGTACAGGAGCAGGCGAAGGCTTCTGCGCGTCGAGTGTCGCGCTTGACGAGAGTCCAGGAAGAGCTGGTCGCTCGCGTCCTGGACGATGGGCGCAAGGGAGCCATCGTGGAACTGACACGAGACTTGATTGGCAGTCCGATGCTCGCCGTGAAGGACGTGAAGCAGAAGTTTGACATCTCCTACCCCAGTGCACGATCGGTCGTAATGAATCTTCTCGACCTGGGCATCTTGCGGGAAATCACAGGATCCTCGTGGGGTCGCCTTTACGTTTGCGACCCTGTCTACGACGCAATCATCAGCGAATAGCCGTGAAGGCTGGCACTGGCCCTTGCGACATGCGCACGTGCATGGGCCGGCCCATCGTTGCCGTTTCCGGAAACGCGTGCGTTCGGGGCTCGCATCTCGAACGCGACTACCCCCATGAAGAGCCATCGGGAGCAGCCATGCGGCCGCCTCGATCGGCGACCTCGCTTAGGTCAGGATTGCTCCGCACACAGTCCGCAAACGCCTGTCATCGAACGTCGTCGACTGTTAGCAGCCACAGCATCGCCGCAGCTCAGGTCGGCAATCCACGACTGGCCCTCGATAGCCGCTAAGCGGCCCGCGCCTCACCAACTACCGCTGATCTCCGCCAGCTCCCCGACCATCACCACGACCGCCCGGACGGGGTCGGCGGGCAGGCCCCGCGCGCCGATCTCGGCGATCGTCTGCTCGTCGGCTCCCCGCCCGGCGGCGTACAGGACGGTCTCGGCCGCCAGCTCACGCAGTGCCGACGCCTGGGCGGTGAACATCGCCTGCCGGGTGGCGGCGAGCACGACCGCGTCGGCACCGGCGGCGCGCGTCGCCGCGAGCACGGCCTGGACCGGGGTGTCCGCCCCGAGGAAGCGCACCCGTACGCCGCGCTCGCGCAGCATCAGCGCGACGCAGAGCAGCACCATGTCGTGTCGCTCCCCCGGCGGGCAGGCGAGCAGGACCACAGGCGCCGTCGGCGCGCCGTCCTCGTGGTGCGGCGGCACGGACGCGAACGCCGAGAGCTTGCGGCGCAGCATGTCGCTCACGAAGTGCTCGTGGGCCACCGACAGCGTGCCGGCCGCCCAGCGGTCGCCGACCTCGTGCAGGAACGGCAGCACGACGCTGGTGACCGCACCCGAGAGCGGCACGTCCCACAGGAGCCGGGCGATCGCGATCTCCGCCGCCTCCGCGTCGAAGGTCTCGACGGCGGCCCACAGCTCGTCGGAGGCGGTCGCAATGGTCACGGAGCGCACGCTAGCGCCCCGCACCCCGGCGCGGGAGGGTTCGGCCCCACTCCCGCCCGCCCGGGTGGGGCTCAGACGGCGGCCGCCATCCGCGGCACGACCGTCGCGCCCGCGGCCGGGGTGAGCCACACCGTGCTGCCCTCCTCGAGCCGCTGGGAGCGGGCGTGGGCACGGGTGACGACCACCGACACCTCGTCGCCGTCCACGGTCAGCACCGTGAGCCGCACCTCGAAGCCGATCCGGACCAGGCGGGAGATCGTGCCCTCCACGCCGCCGGCGAGCGACGGCGCGGTCTCCAGCTCGATGTCGTGCGGCCGCAGCGACAGTCCGCCGAGGTGGGTGACCTCGCCGAGGAACGACATCACGAAGTCGTTGGCCGGCTCGTCGTAGAGCTGGTCGGGCGTGCCGACCTGCTCGACGCGGCCCTCGTTGATCACGACGATCTCGTCGGCGACCTCGAGGGCCTCCTCCTGGTCGTGGGTGACGAAGACGGTCGTGACGTGCACGTCGTCGTGCAGGCGGCGCAGCCAGTCGCGCAGCTCCTTGCGGACCTTGGCGTCGAGGGCGCCGAACGGCTCGTCGAGCAGGAGCACGCTCGGCTCCACAGCGAGGGCGCGGGCGAGCGCCATGCGCTGGCGCTGGCCGCCCGAGAGCTGCGACGGCAGCCGGTGGGCGAACTGCGAGAGGTGGACGAGCTCGAGCAGCTCGCGGACCCGGTGCTCGATCTCGTCCTTGGGCCGCTTGCGGATCTCCAGGCCGAACGCGACGTTCTTGGCCACGGTCATGTGCTTGAAGACCGCGTAGTGCTGGAAGACGAAGCCGACGTTGCGCTTCTGGGCCGGCAGGTGCGTGGCCTCGACACCCTCGATGCTGACCGAGCCGGTGTCGGCCTTCTCCAGCCCGGCGATGATCCGGAGCAGGGTCGACTTGCCGCCGCCGCTCGGGCCGAGGAGGGCGGTGAGCTGGCCGGTGGGGATGGTGACGTCGACGTCGTCGAGTGCGACGAAGTCGCCGAACTTCTTGTTCAGGCCTCGGACCTCGATGCTCATGACTGACCTCTCAGGGGTGGTTCTTGGGACGGATGATGGCGACGATGACGATGCAGGCGACCGACACCATGGCCAGCAGGAAGGCGGTGGCGTACGCGCCCTGCTGGTCGAAGTTCAGGTACTTCTCCTCGACGGCGAGCGTCGCCGTACGGGTCTGGCCGAGGACGTTGCCCGAGACGACCTTGACCGCACCGAACTCGCCGAGCGAGCGCGCGAGGGTGAGCACCACGCCGTAGGTGATGCCCCACTTGATGGAAGGCAACGTGATGCGCCAGAAGCGCTGCACGGCGTTGGCGCCGAGGCTCTCGGCAGCCTGCTCCTGGTCGGTGCCGATCTCCTCGAGCACCGGCACGATCTCGCGGATCATCAGCGGCAGTGCGACGAAGGTCGTGGCCATGACGATGCCGGGCGTGGAGAAGATGACCTGGAAGCCGGCATCGAGCAGGACCGGACCGAACCAGCCGTTGCGGCCGCCGTAGACGAGCACGAGCGCGAGGCCGACCACGATCGGCGACACCGACAGCGGGATGTCGAGCAGCGCGTTGAGCACCCGCTTGCCCGGGAACTCGTGCCGCACGAGGAGCATCGAGATCCCGACGCCGAAGAGCGTGTTGATCACGACCGACCACACGGCGACGTACGCGCTCAGCTGGAGCGCCACGACCATGTCGGGGTCCGCGAAGAGCGAGCTGATCGACTCGAAGCCGTCGGCAAAGGTGTTGGTCGCGACCAGCGACACCGGCCACGCCACCAGGAAGAAGAGGTAGGCGGTGACGACCAGGCGCATCACGTAGGTCACCGGGGTCTTGCGCACCCGCGGCGGCCGACGGCGCTCCTCGACGGGCGGTGCCTCCGGCGGGAGGGTCAGGGTGTCAGCCACGTGCGGCCACCCGCCTCTGGATCAGGTCCAGGACCACGATCACCGCGAGCGAGATCGCCAGCAGGACCGTCGCGACGGCTGCGGCCGCCGGGACGTTGTCGTTCTCGATGCTGCTGAGGATGCGCACGGAGGTGACCTCGGTCTTGAACGGGAGGTTGCCCGAGAGCAGCACGAGCGAGCCGTACTCGCTGACGCCGCGGGCGAAGGACAGGGCGGCCCCGGCGGCGATGGCCGGCGCCAGGCTGGGCAGGATGATGCGGCGGAAGGTGGTCAGACGGCTCGCGCCGAGCGAGGCAGCCGCCTCCTCGACGTCGCGGTCGAGCTCCTCGAGCACCGGCTGCACCATCCGCACGACGAACGGCAGCGTGACGAAGAGGAACGCGAGGAAGACCGCCGGCCTCTCGTTGGCGATGTCGATCCCCAGCGGGCTGTCCTGGTTGCCGTACAGGGACAGCAGCACCAGGCCGGCGACGATCGTCGGCAGCGCGAACGGGATGTCGATCATCACCTCGAGGACGGACTTGCCCCAGAAGCGGTCGCGGACGAGCACCCAGGCGATGAGCGGGCCCATGACCACGTTGACCGCGGTCACGCCGAGTGCGGTGAGGACGGTGAGCCGGATGGCGGCGAAGGTCTGGCCGTTGGTGACGGTCGCCCAGAAGACGTCCCAACCGCCGTCGATGGCGGTGACGACGACTGCCATCAGGGGGATCAGGACCAGCGCGCTGAACCAGATCATGGCGATGCCGAGCCCGAGTCCCGACGACCGCGTGAGCGTGGAGCGGGGGCCCGACCGGCGAGGAGTCCTCGCCGGTCGGACCGCTGCGATCTCGGTGGAGGTCATGGAGGAGGGCAGGTCACTCGAGGGAGAGGCCGGCGCCGAGGATGGCCTCGAAGATGAGGCCGTCCTCCTCGTCGAAGAACTTCGTCGACACCTCGTCCCAGCCACCGAAGTCCTCGTCGACGGTCAGCAGCGTGGCCACCTCCGGAAACGGGTTGCTCGGGTCGGCCGCGCCCTCGACGGTGCCGCCGAAGTCGACGTCGTCGCGGATCGGGCGGAAGCCGGTGAGCGCGAACTGCTTCTGGCCCTCGTCGGAGAGGACGAAGTCCAGCCAGGCCTGCGACGGCTCGGAGGCATCCTCGAGGATCGCGCCGGCGTTCTCGATGAGCAGCGAGGTGTCGGGGAGGACGTACTCGAAGCCCTCGTCGTTCTGCGCGGCGAGGATGGCCTCGTTCTCGTACGCCATGAGCACGTCGCCGGTCCCGCCGAGGAAGGCGGTGGTGGCGTCACGGCCGCTGCTGGGCAGCGAGACGACGTTCTTGAAGAACTTGTCGACGTACTCCTTCGCCTCCTCCTCCGTGCCGCCGTCGCTGATGACCTGTCCGTAGGCCGCCAGCGCGTTCCAGCGGGCGGCGCCGGACGACGCGGGGTTGGGGGTGACGATCTCGACGCCCGGCTTGACCAGGTCGGCCCAGGTCCTGATGTTCTTGGGGTTGCCGTCGCGGACGCCGAAGACGACGACCGAGCGGGAGACGACGCCCTTGTTGTCGCCGGCGTCCCAGTCGTCGGCCACGAGGCCCTCGTCGACGAGCCGCGTCACGTCGGTCGGCACGGAGAAGTGGACGTAGTCCGCCTCGAGGCCGGCGGCGACGGCACGGCTCTGGTCGCCCGACGGGCCGTACGAGGTCTGGAACTCCACGCCCTCGCCCTCGGGGGTCTTGGCGAACTCGGCGGCGATGTTCTTGTTGGCGGCCTCGGGGACCGCGAAGCCGACGATGCTGATGGTCTCGGCCGCGTCGGAATCACTGCTGCTGGCACCACCGGGCGCGCAGGCCGACAGGGCCAGGGCTCCGACGAGTGCGGCCGCGAGAGCGGCACGTGAACGGATCTGCATGGGGGGATCTCGACTTCCTATATCGGTGTGCAATGTCGAGCAACATACATGACTTAATAGACGTCGGTGACATTGCCCGCCTTCCGACCGCGTGTCGTGGGTCACGCCCGGCGCGGGACGGCGCGCGAGGAGGCGTCCATCACGTGGGGAGCGGGTTCGCCACGCCCGTCACGCGGCTAGTGTTGGTCGATGGGAGAGGACTCTCGAGACACGTAGGAAGCAGGGGCAAGAGGTGACCCAACCCGCCAAGCAGGTCAAGCAGCTCGACCGCGTCATCATCCGGTTCGCGGGCGACTCCGGCGACGGCATGCAGCTCACCGGCGACCGGTTCACCCAGGAGACCGCGGCCTTCGGCAACGACCTGGTGACGCTGCCCAACTTCCCCGCCGAGATCCGCGCCCCCCAGGGCACCCTGCCGGGCGTCTCGTCGTTCCAGGTGCACTTCGCCGACCACGACATCCTCACCGCCGGCGACGCGCCCGACGTGCTCGTCGCGATGAACCCCGCCGCGCTCCGCGCGAACCTCGGCGACCTGCACAAGGGCGCCACGATCATCGTCGACACCCACGACTTCACCGCGCGCAACCTCACGAAGGCCGGCTACACCGAGAGCCCGCTCGACGACGACTCGCTCGCCGCGTACGCCCTCCACACCGTGGACCTCACGGGCATGACGGTCGAGGCGGTCAAGGAGTTCGGCCTCTCCCGCAAGGACGCGTCCCGGGCCAAGAACATGTTCGCCCTCGGCCTGCTGTCGTGGATGTACGGCCGCCCGACCGACCCGACGACGGCGTTCCTGTCCAAGCGGTTCGCCAAGGTGCCCGACATCCGCGACGCCAACCTCGCCGCCTTCAAGGCCGGCTGGAACTTCGGCGAGACGACCGAGGCCTTCGCCGTCCAGTACGAGATCAAGCCGGCCGTGATGCCGCCCGGCACCTACCGCAACATCACCGGCAACCTCGCGCTCGCGTACGGCCTCGTCGCAGGCGGCGTGCAGTCCGGCCTCCCGGTCTTCCTCGGCTCGTACCCCATCACCCCCGCCTCCGACATCCTCCACGAGCTGAGCCGGCACAAGTCCTTCGGCGTCACGACCTTCCAGGCCGAGGACGAGATCGCCGGTGTCGGTGCCGCCATCGGAGCGTCCTTCGCCGGGCACCTCGGCGTGACCACGACCTCCGGCCCCGGCATCTCCCTCAAGTCGGAGGCCATCGCCCTCGCCATCATGACCGAGCTGCCGCTCGTCGTCGTCGACGTGCAGCGCGGTGGTCCCTCGACCGGCCTGCCGACCAAGACCGAGCAGGCCGACCTCCTCCAGGCGATGTTCGGCCGCAACGGCGAAGCACCGCTGCCCGTGGTGGCCCCGCAGTCACCGGGCGACTGCTTCGACGCGGCCGTCGAGGCGACCCGGATCGCCGTCACCTACCGCACCCCCGTCATCCTGCTGTCCGACGGCTACCTCGCCAACGGCTCCGAACCGTGGCGCGTGCCCACCATCGACGAGCTGCCGGTCATCGACCCGGCCTTCGCGACGGAGAAGAACCACACGATCACGAACGACGACGACACCGTCACCTCCGAGTTCTGGCCCTACCTCCGCGACGACAAGACGCTTGCGCGGCCGTGGGCGATCCCCGGCACGCCGGGCCTCGAGCACCGCATCGGCGGCCTCGAGAAGGGCGACGGGCACGGCAACATCTCCTACGACCCGGCCAACCACGACTTCATGGTCCGCACCCGCCAGGCCAAGGTCGACCGGGTCGCCGAGACCATCCCGCTCGTCGAGGTCGACGACCCGTCCGGTGAGGCGAAGGTCCTCGTGCTGGGGTGGGGGTCGACCTACGGTCCGATCGGCGCAGGCGTACGCCGCGTGCGCAAGGCCGGCTACCACGTCGCGCAGGCCCACCTGCGCCACCTCAACCCGTTCCCGAGCAACCTCGGCGAGGTGCTGAAGGGCTACGACAAGGTGCTCGTGCCGGAGATGAACCTCGGCCAGCTCTCGCTGCTGCTGCGCGCGAAGTACCTCGTCGACGCTGTCGGCTACAACCACGTCCGCGGACTGCCCCTCAAGGCCACCGATCTCGCCCATGCCATCGGCGAGCTGGTCGGGCAGGCCGAGGGCATCGACATCGACCTCGGCGTGTGGGGCGAGCCCACCCAGAAGGAGCACATCTGATGACGACTCCCACCACCGACCTCGGCCTGCCGACGCTCCGCTCGGGCACCGAGGGCGTGCCGACCCTCGCCGAGGGCGAGACCCAGACCGGCAAGGACTTCACCTCCGACCAGGAGGTCCGCTGGTGCCCCGGGTGCGGCGACTACGCCGTGCTCAAGGCAGTCCAGTCGTTCCTGCCCGACCTCGGCCTGCGTCGCGAGAACATCGTCTTCGTCTCCGGCATCGGCTGCTCGTCGCGCTTCCCCTACTACCTCGACACCTACGGCATGCACTCGATCCACGGGCGTGCCCCGTCGATCGCGACCGGCATCGCCACGGCCCGCGAGGACCTCTCGGTGTGGGTCGTCACCGGCGACGGCGACGCGCTGTCGATCGGCGGCAACCACCTGATCCACGCGCTGCGCCGCAACGTCAACATGACGATCCTGCTCTTCAACAACCGGATCTACGGGCTCACCAAGGGGCAGTACTCCCCCACGTCCGAGACCGGCAAGATCACCAAGTCGACGCCGATGGGATCGCTCGACCACCCGTTCAACCCGGTGTCGCTCGCGCTGGGCGCCGAGGCGTCGTTCGTGGCGCGCACCATCGACTCCGACCGCAAGCACCTCACCCACGTGCTCGCCGCAGCCGCCGCGCACCGCGGCACGTCGCTGGTCGAGATCTACCAGAACTGCCCGATCTTCAACGACGGCGCCTTCGACGCGATCAAGTCGCCCGACACCAAGGCCGACGCGATCATCCCGCTCGTCCACGGCGAGCCGATCACGTTCGGCGCCCCGCTCGAGGACGGCCGTGGCTCGAAGGCGCTCGTGCGAGACGAGCAGTCCGGGGGTGTGAAGGTCGTCGCGACCGCCGACGTCGCGGCGTCGGACGTCCTGGTCCACGACGCCCACAACGAGGACCCCACCGTCGCCTTCGGGATCTCGCGGCTGACCGACTCGGGCTACCTCAACACCTCGCCCATCGGCATCTTCCGCCAGGTGGAGCGCCCGACGTACGACGACGCCGCGCGCGAGCAGGTGGCGGCCTCCGCCCCGGCAGCCGCCACCCCCGGAAATGACGACACCGCCGACCGCGCCGCACGATTGGCGGCACTGATCGGCGGTGGCGACACCTGGACGGTCATCTGACCGCCGGGTGGTGGCTCCGGCTGGCGATCACTTGAAGAAGAGGGTCCAGACCTCACCCTTGGTGTTGCCGTAGCCGTTGGAGTGGTCGACCTTCGAGCGCCACTTCCAGCGACCCTTCTCCGGGGCGTAGATGCGGGTCTTGAAGACACCGCTGTCGTTGGTCTTGACCTTCTTGACGGTCTTCCACTTGCAGGAGCCGCACTTCTTCTTGAGGATCTTCACCTGCTGGTTGGCGTAGGGAAGCATCGTGCCGTCGAGCTGCGGCTCCATCACGGTGCCCTTGAGCTTGAAGGCGTTGTAGGAGACCTGCTTGGTGTCCGGCGGGACCTCGTCGATGATGCGCTTGGGCTGCGACCCGGCGCTCGCGCTGGTGCTGAGCACGCCGGCGACGAGCAGCGCGGCGACCAGGGCCGCCAGGACGGTGCGGAACGTCCGCATGGTTGATTCCCCCTCGAGAAACGGTGATGAGTCTGACCTGTCGGGGTTCCCCACCCCGGACCGCACCATCGTAGGCGACATCGCGCAACTAGACTCCCGGAGTGCCAGATAGCCGTCGCGGACTGATCTTCGGCGCGACGGCGTACACGCTGTGGGGCACCTTCCCGCTCTACTGGACGCTGCTGGAGCCCGGCGGCGCGATCGAGATCCTGGCGCACCGGATCGTGTGGTCGTTGCTGACGATGGCGGTGGTCGTCGTGCTGGCGCGACGGGTGGGCCACGTCCGTGCACTGCTGCGCGACCGCCGCCGGCTCATGCTCGTCGCCTGCGCGGCGGTCGTCATCACCGTCAACTGGGGCGGCTACATCTGGGGCGTCAACAACGGCCGGGTGGTCGAGACGTCGCTGGGCTACTTCATCAACCCGCTCGTGACGGTGCTGATGGGCGTGGTCGTCCTCGGCGAGCGGTTGCGCCGGCTGCAGTGGATCGCGATGGGCATCGCCTTCGTCGCGGTCGCGGTGCTGACGCTCGACTACGGCAGGCCGCCGTGGGTGGCGCTGCTGCTGGCCTTCTCGTTCGGCACCTACGGCCTGCTGAAGAAGCAGGCAGGCGCCGGCGCGGTCGAGAGCCTCACCGTGGAGACGATGGTCATCGCACCCGTCGCCGCGGCGTACCTCGGCTGGCTCGTCGCGGCCGGCCAGTCGAACTTCGGCACGAACGGGGTCGGGCACGCCCTCCTGCTGACCACGACCGGCGTCATCACCGCCGTGCCGCTGGTGCTCTTCGGCGCCGCCGCGATCCGCGTCTCGATGGTCTCGCTCGGACTCCTGCAGTACCTCGCGCCGACGATCCAGTTCGCCCTCGGCCTGCTCGTCTTCGGCGAGGAGATGCCGGCCAGTCGCTGGACCGGCTTCGTGCTGGTGTGGGTCGCGCTGGTGATCTTCACCGTCGAGGCCGTCAACCACCGGCGCCGGCAGCTCCGGCTCGTGGCGCAGGCCAGCGCGGCCTGAGGGCCGCATCGGCCGGGAGCGGGCGGGCGGGTCGAGACCTCCCCGTCACCGGTGAGCAGGTCGCGCAGCGCCACCGCCGGTTGAGCAGGTCGCGCAGCGCCACCGCCGGTTGAGCAGGTCGCGCAGCGACCGTGTCGAAACCCCCTTCCACAGGCCAGCCTCGAGGCGGAGCCAGTGTCAGTGGGCTCCCGTATGGTCGAACGCATGATCGAAGTGGCGGCAGTGCCCGGGGCAGGTGAGGTCGAGGACCTCTCCGCCTCCGACCTGCTCGCCATGCTCCGCCTGCAACGCGACGCCGAGAACACGGCCGCGGCTCGTCAGCTCGACCTCGCCGCCCATTGGGCGGACCTCCACCCGCCGGAGTCGATCCACTCCGCCGCAACCTTCACCGTGCCGGGGTGTGAGCACAAGGAGCCCATCGCCGGTGACGGTGCGCCGCTGGGGGCGGAGTTCTGTGTCGCCGAGCTCGGCGCCACCCTCGGCATCACCTCGACCGCTGCGAAGAAGCTCATCGGGCACGCCCTCGAGCTGCGCCACCGCCTCCCCCGCCTGTGGGCGCAGGTCCACACCGGGCAGGTCCCGGCCTGGCGGGCCCGTGCCGTCGCGGAGACCACCATCCACTCCTCACCTGCTCTCACGGCTGAAGCCACGGGGTTCGTCGACGCCCAGGTCGCCGCGGTCGCCGGCCGCATCGGGGCCGCGCAGCTCGATCGCCTCGTCGCCGAGACCATCAAGAGGTACGACCTCGCCACCGCCGACCCCACCTCCGATCCCGAGGACGGGTGGCAGCACGTCGACCCGCGCCACGTCACGGTGGACACCGACGACGTGCACTACGCCGGCACGATGCGCATCGAGGCCGAGGTCGACATCGCCGACGCCCTCGACCTCGACCGCGCGCTCGCCCACCACGCCGCCACCCAGAAGGCGCTCGGGTCCGAGCTGCCGCTCGACGCACGGCGCGCCAAGGCGCTGGGTGACCTCGCACGTACGCAGACGGCCATGGATCTCTCGACCACCGGTGGCACCTCAACCAGCGATGAGGACCTGCCGGCGGCGCGGGAGGTCGTCATCCACGCCCACGTCGACGCCTCCTTCTCCGGCGACGCGACCGTGTTCGGCCCCACCGGGCGGATGGAGAACGGCCAGCGCCTGGTCCTGCTCGACCAGATCAAGTCGTGGTGCGCCGACTCCCGTACGACGGTCACGATCAAGCCCGTCATCGACCTGAACGTCCCACTCACCGCCCAGGGCTACGACATCCCCGACCGCATCCGCGAGCAGGTCATCCTGAGGGACCGCACCTGCGTCTTCCCGAACTGCACCCGCCCCGCACGGGGCTGCGACGTCGACCACCTCGTGCCCTACGACCACGACGCCGACGCCGAGGGCAGACCCCAACCCGGCCCCACGACGACGGACAACCTCGCCTGCCTGTGCCGGTTCCACCACCGGCTCAAGACCCACTCGCCGTGGCGCTACGAGATGACGGCGCCCGGTGTCTTCGAGTGGACCTCACCCCACGGCCTGCGCTACCGCCGCGACCACACCGGCACCACCGATCTCGACCCGCTGGCCTCGGACAAGTCGACAGCGCCACCGGGCATCCCACGACCCGCCGACGATGACCCCGCCCCAGACCCCGCCAGAGACCGCTGGCGGGGTCACAGGCACGCCGATTCCCACTCGCAGCTCTGATGAGGGGCGTTCGCCGGCCGCCAATGGCGCCGCCTCGCGGAGCTGTGCGGGGCTTGGACGCGGGCGCGGTCGCGGCTGGTCCCGCATCCGCATGGACCTGGCGTCGCCGCTGACACCGCCGCCTCGTCCACGTTCGGGGAGCCAGCACGTCCGGGAGCTCAGTCGCTGGACCCGGGCGCGTGGGCGAACCAGCCGTAGGCCCGACCGCTGGCCCGCGCCTCCCTCAACGGGCGCCGAACCTCGCGCAACGGCGGGAACGGCCGCTTGGCGGGGGGCAAACTTCTCCCGCGTCGAGGTCGTGACGTCACCCTCCCAGAAGACGAGGAAGCGCTGCTCAGGAGCGGTCCAGGAGTACAGCTGCTGGGCGTACTCCACGTCATCCATCGCCCAAGGATGGACCACACCACGTCAGCGCCGCCTGCAGCCCGCGGCCTGGGTCCGCAGTCCCGTGCCTGACCGGGACCGCCGGGACCGGAGCGACCAGCAGTCCTCCCTGCCGGGGCCCGCTGGTGCCAGGTTCCCGGGCGTGACCTGAGACTCCCGCCTCTGCTGAGACCCCGGGCTCGGGTGGAGGGACACGCGACGGCGCGACGGTCGATCCAGGAGGCGGGAAGCTCCCGCCGTACGGGATCGGGTGATCGAGATGCGGACCTCACTGCTGACGGCAGCAGTCGCACTGGGGATGGCGACGGCGCTGGGCACGCCCGCCCTCGGCGCGGTGCTCGGCGACGACGCGGCCACCACGGCCACCCCACGGGCCTTCCTCGCAGCCGCACCCGCCGCACCCGCCGCGCCCGCGGCGCCCGTCGCGGACGCCCCCGGGGCCGCCGTCGTGTTCAAGGACCCCACCGGGGACAGGGCCGCGCAGAACCGGATCGCGGACCACGTCCGCCGTGCCATCGACGCCACCCCGGCGCACGGCACGATCCGGATGGCGGCGTACAGCTTCGACCGGCCCGACATCGCCGCGGCGCTCGCGCGGGCGTGCACGCAGCGCCGCGTCACCGTCCAGGTCGTCCTCAACGACAAGTTCGTCTCCCCCTCGTCCCGCGACCTGCGGCGGCTCCTGGGCGCGGACGAGCGCTCGAGCCGGGGAGACTGCGACACGGGCAGCGAGGCCGGGGCGGGCGCCGCCCCCAGCTTCGTGAAGGTCTGCCGTGCCAGCTGCCGGCTCGGCGACCGCGGGAACCAGCACATGAAGGTCTACCTGTTCTCCGCCACCGGCGCCCAGCCGCACGTGGTGATGCTGGGGTCGGCCAACCTGACCGGGTACGCCGCCGCCGTCCACTGGAACTACCTCGTCACCCTCAGCGGCAGCCAGCAGCTGTACGACGACTACGGCCGGATCTTCGACGAGCTCGCCGCCGACCGCCACGTCGAGGCGCCCGGCGTGCGGGTGACGCACGGCGACGTCACGACGAGCGTCGGCGCGGGGCGCCCGTCGACCCCCGCCGAGGACGCCGTCGCCGAGCGCCTCGCCGGCGTCACCTGCGAGGCACAGCCGGGCACCGGGTCCGGGGGCAGGACGGTCGTCCGGATCAGCATGTACGGCTGGCGCGGGGCGCGCGGGCTCGACCTCGCGCAGCGGGTGGGCGGGCTGAGCCGCGCGGGATGCCGGGTCCAGGCCCTGGTGAGCGCCGCCGGACCGGACGTCGTGGAGACGCTGGCCGACGCCGGCGTACGCGTCCGATCCGCCTCGCTCGACGTCGACGGCGACGTCGCGACCGGGTTCGAGGACTCGGGCTGGGAGCACTTCGTGCACGAGAAGTGGATGTCGGTCGACGGGACCTGGGGCGGTGCGCCCACGCGAGCGGTGTGGACGGGCTCGGAGAACTGGTCCGACGTGTCCCTGCTCAACGACGAGCTGGTGGTCATGGTCCCCCGGCCCCGGATCCACGACGCGTACGTCGCGCACTTCGACACCGTGTGGGATCGCCACTCCCGCGAGCTGGCACCGGCACCTGCGCGGGCGTGAGCCGGCGCCGCGTCAGGACGACCGGTCAGGACGACAGGTCAGGACGACAGGTCAGGACGTCCGCGTCGCCACGATGTCGGCGAAGGACTCGAGCGCCTCGCGGACGGGCCCGGGGTCGAGGGCCTCGAGGAGCTTCTTGGCCCGGGCCGCCTCGGCGAGCACGTGGTCGCGCGCCTGGTCCATGGCCGGGTGCGTACGCATCAGCTCGAGCGCCTCGGCGTGCTCGGCGTCGTCGGTGAGCGGGCGGCCGAGCAGCGACAGCAGGCGCGCGTCGGCCGGGTCGGTCGAGGCCTGCGCCATCAGGACCGGGAGGGTCGGCACGCCCTCACGGAGGTCGGTGCCCGGGGTCTTGCCGGAGGTGTCGGACTCCGAGGCGATGTCGAGGATGTCGTCGGTCAGCTGGAACGCCGACCCGACGATCTCGCCGTAGGCGCTGAGCGCCTCGACGACCTCGGGCCTCGCCCCGCTGAACATCGCCCCGTAGCGGGCCGAGGTCGCGATGAGCGACCCGGTCTTGCCGGCGACGACGTCGAGGTAGTGCGCGAGGGGGTCCTCGCCGGGGCCCGGCGGGACCGTCTCCATGATCTGGCCCTCGACCAGCCGGGTGAACGTACGGGCCTGGATGAGCACCGCCTCGGGCCCGAGGGCGGCAGTGAGCTCGGAGGACCGGCCGAAGAGGAAGTCGCCGGTGAGGATCGCGACGTTGTTGTCCCAGCGGGCGTTGGCCGTGCTCGCGCCGCGGCGCAGGTCGGCCTCGTCCATGACGTCGTCGTGGTATAGCGAGGCGACGTGGGTGAGCTCCACGACGCACGCGGCCGTCTCGACCGCCTCGGTGTCGGGGTCGGGGCCGGCCTCGGCCGCGAGCAGCACGAGCAGCGGCCGGAACCGCTTCCCGCCGGCCATCATCAGGTGCGCCGCGGCCTCGGACACGAACGCCGCGCGCGCCCGGCAGTGACCCTCGAGCTGCTCCTCGATGCGCGCCATCCGGTCGAGGAGCCGCTGCTCCAGAGCGGCGTCGACGACGGGCAGCGCAAGCGGAGAGTCGGTCACCTGATGAATTCTCCCGCAACCGCCGCCAGGTCGAGCACCGGCCCCGGCAGCACGCCGAGGACGAGGGTCACGGCCGCACCGACGGCGATCGTCGTCGCGGTCAGCACGGACGGGTACGCCACGCTCGGGCCGGCCCCGACGGGCTCGTCGAAGTACATGACCTTGATGACCCGGACGTAGAGGAACGCGGCGACGATGCTGGCGAGCACGGCGGCCACGACCACCGGCCAGGCGCCCGCCGCCAGCGCCACGGAGAAGACCGCGAGCTTGCCGACGAACCCGGACGTGAGCGGGATGCCCGCCATCGCGAGGAGGAAGAAGGCGAACACGGCCGCCACCACGGGCGACTCCTTGCCCAGGCCCGCCCAGCGCTCGATGGCGGTGGTCTCGCCGCCGCCGTCGCGCACCAGGCCGACGACCGCGAAGGCGCCGATCGTCGCGAACCCGTAGGTCGCGAGGTAGAACAGCACCGCCTGCACCGAGGTGATCTCGCCGAGGGCGAGCTGGTCGGAGGCCTGCACGCCGAGCACGCCGGTGAGGATGAAGCCGGTGTGCGCCACCGAGGAGTAGGCCAGCAGGCGCTTGATGTCGCTCTGCGTGATCGCGAGGGCGGCACCGACGAACATCGACAGGATCGCGATGATCCACAGCATCGGCTGCCACGACCAGCGGTCGGCCCCGAGCGCGACGTAGAACAGGCGCATGATCGCGCCGAAGGCCGCGACCTTGGTGCCGGCGGCCATGAAGGCGGTCACCGGCGTGGGGGCGCCCTGGTAGACGTCGGGGGTCCAGGCCTGGAACGGGACGGCGCCGACCTTGAACAGCAGGCCGACCGACAACAGGCCGGTGCCGATGAGCAGCAGGCTCGAGCTGCCGACGTCGTTGCGCACGGCCTCGTTGATCGCGGCGAAGTCCATGGAGCCGGCGTAGCCGTAGAGCAGGGCGGCACCGTAGAGGAAGAAGCCGGAGGAGAACGCACCGAGCAGGAAGTACTTGAGCGCGGCCTCCTGGCTGAGCAGGCGGCGACGGCGCGCCAGTCCGCTGAGCAGGTAGAGCGGCAGCGAGAGGATCTCGAGGCCCACGAACATGGTCAGCAGGTCGTTGGCGGCCGGGAACAGCATCATGCCGAAGACGGCGAACATCATGAGGGGGTAGACCTCGGTGTGCTCGCGGTTGGCGGCGATGGCCGCGGTCTCGGCGTCGGTGCCCGGGACCGCGGCGGCCTGGCCGGCGAAGGCCGAGACCCCGCCGTCGAGGTGGCGCTCGGCGAACAGCAGGACTCCGGCGATCGACAGCGCGAGGACGAGGCCCCAGATGAACAGGCTCGGCCCGTCGACCGCGATGGTGCCGCCGACCGCGAGGATGCCGCGGGCGGCGCCGTCGTCGTACGTCTGCACGTCCTGCGCGACCAGCACGACGCCGACGAGGGCGAGGACGAGGCCGCCGAGCGACAGGACGACCTGCACGGGGTAGCGCAGCGTGCGCGGCAGGAACGCCTCGACGACGACGCCGAGGCAGGCGACACCGAAGACGACCAGCAGCGGCCAGAGCTCGAAGTACTCGATGCTGGGCTTCACGAACTCGGTCACTGGGGACCACCCTCCTGGCCGATGCCCACTGCCGCGAGGGAGTCGTGGACGAACGGGTTGATGACGTCGAGCAAGGGCATCGGGTAGAAGCCGAACAGCACGAGCGCGAGCAGCAGCGGCGCGAGGATGCCGACCTCACGCCGGTCGAGGTCGGCGACCGGGGCGACGCCCTCGCGGTCCGGGCCGGTCATGGTCCGCTGGTACATCCAGAGGGCGTAGAAGGCGGCCAGGACGATGGCGAGCACCGCGACCGAGCCGACCAGCCAGTGGTGGTCGAACGCGGCGACGATGACCAGCATCTCGGACACGAACGGCGAGAGGCCCGGCAGGCCGCACGCCGCGAGCCCGGCGACCAGGAAGAACCCGGCCAGCACCGGGGCCCCCTTCTCCACGCCGGCCATCCGGCGGATCGACGCCGTCCCGGTCCGGTGGATGAGGAACCCGGCCACCAGGAACATCAGCGCGGTCGCGATGCCGTGGTTGACCATGTAGAGGATCGCGCCGGAGCTGCCGGTCGGGCTGAACACGAAGATGCCGAGCACGATGAAGCCGAAGTGCGACAGCGACGTGAGGCCGATCAGGCGCAGGACGTCGTCCTGGCCGATCGCGACCAGCGCGCCGTAGATGATCGAGACGAGCGCGAGCACCACCACGACCGGGGTCGCCCACTGGGAGGCGTCCGGCAGCAGGCCGAGGCAGAACCGCAGCATGCCGAAGGTGCCGATCTTGTCGAGGATGCAGACCAGGAGCACCGACGTGCCGGTGGTCGCCTTCTCGGTCGTGTCGGCCAGCCAGGTGTGCACCGGGAACATCGGCGCCTTGATCGCGAAGGCGATGAAGAACCCGACGAACAGCCAGCGCTGGGTGGTCTCGTCGATGTCGAGCGCGGCGAGGTCGCTGATGAGGAAGCTCGGGTTGCCGGCGTCGGCCGAGACGACGTAGAGGCCGATCACCGAGGCGAGCATGATGAGCCCGCCGGCGAGCTGGTAGATCAGGAACTTCGTCGCCGCCCGACCCCGGCCGGCCCGGCCGAAGCCGCCGATGAGGAAGTAGGCCGGGATGAGCGTGGCCTCGAAGACGACGTAGAACAGCAGCACGTCGGTGGCGGTGAACACCGCCAGCGACATCGCCTCGAGCGCGAGGGTCCAGGCGAAGAACGCCTTGACCCCGCCGTTGCCCTCCGCGTCGGCCTCCCGCGAGCTGGCCAGCATCACGATCGGCACCAGGACGACGGTCAGCAGCACCATCAGCAGGCCGAGGCCGTCGACGCCGAGCGCGTAGTGGACGCCCAGCGACTCGATCCACGTACGGGTCTCCTCGAGCTGCATCCCGCCGCCCACGGAGTAGCGGGTGGCGACGACGATGCCGACGACGAGGGTGGCCACGGCGAAGCCGAGGCCGACCAGCCGCGCGAGGGCACCCGGCACGAGGGCCGTGACGACCGCGCCGAGGAGCGGCAGCAGGATCAGGATGGTCAGAGTCATCGGAGGTTCACCGCCAGGAGAGCCAGGACGACCAGCAGGGCGCCACCGAGGAGGGACAGGGCGTAGGAGCGTACGAAGCCGTTCTGCACGCGCCGCAGCGTGGAGGACAGACCGCCGACGGCGAGCGAGCCGCCCTCGACGGCACCGTCGACACCGCGCCGGTCGAAGGTGGCGAGCCCACCCACGAGGCCGGCACCGGGGCGTACGACGACCGCGTCGTTGATGGCGTCGCCGTAGAGGTCGGCGCGCGCCGCCCGCGTCGCGAAGGACACGTCCTGCGGTGCCTCGCGCGGGACGTCGCGCCGGCCCACGAGGAACCAGGCGGCGGCGACGCCGATCGCGACGACGGCGGTGATGATCAGCGTGATCACGATGGCGGGCAGCGGGGGCTCGTGGTGCTCGACGGTCCCGGTGACCGGCTCGAGCCACTTCTTGATCCAGTCGCCGAGCAGGAGCACGCCGCCGAGGACGGACAGGGCCGCCAGCACGATCAGCGGCACCGTCATCACCTTGGGCGACTCGTGCGGGTGCACGCCCTTCTCCCAGCGCTTGGAGGTGAAGAACGTCATCAGCATCAGGCGGGTCATGTAGAAGGCCGTGATGCCGGCGCCGAGCAGCGCGAGGAGCCCGACCACCAGGTTCTCGGCGAGCGCGGTCTCGATGATGCGGTCCTTGGACCAGAAGCCGGAGAACCCGGGGAACCCGATGATCGCGAGGTAGCCCATGGCGAAGGTCAGGAACGTCACCGGCATCGCCGTGCGCAGCGCACCGTAGTGGCGCATGTCGACGTCGTCGTCCATCC
>JAESGW010000533.1_pt1 | contig 28868 bp, 28 predicted proteins | sample 9269791 | NCBI WGS metagenome assembly JAESGW01 (sample SAMN16773120, study PRJNA677053) | algae metagenome | isolation source: Aphanocapsa lilacina HA4352-LM1 and co-occurring heterotrophs from near cave... | place: USA: Maniniholo cave, near Haena, Kauai, HI | collected 2009-07-28
ACATCACGGTCAATTGCGTTGCGCCCGGCTTCATCCGCACCGCGATGACCGATGTGCTGCCCGATGCCCAGAAGGACGCGCTGACCACGCGCATCCCGGCGGGCAAGCTGGGCGAGGGCGAGGATATCGGCGCGGCCGTCGCCTATCTGGCCAGCCATGAGGCAGGTTATGTCACCGGCCAGACGATCCATGTTAACGGCGGCATGGCGATGCTGTGACCCGCACGGGGCTTGCCTCCCGCGCGCGTGCGCACTAACTGCCGAAGCTGAATACAAGACAACGAAACAGGAGCCCTACATGAGCGAGACCGCTGACCGCGTGAAGAAGATCGTCGTCGAGCATCTCGGCGTCGAGGCCGACAAGGTCACCGAGGATGCGAGCTTCATTGACGATCTGGGCGCGGACAGCCTGGACATCGTCGAGCTCGTGATGGCGTTCGAGGAAGAATTCGGCGTCGAGATCCCCGATGACGCCGCCGAGAAGATCGGGACCGTCAAGGACGCGATCACCTATATCGACGAGCACAAGGGCTGAGCGCACGCGCTTCATGCTGTGCCGCCCCTTCGGGGGCCGCGATTTGACCGGCTCCCCATCCCTCAAGGCAGGGGCGGGGAGCCGTTTCGTTAGTACCGGACTGATTTGAGGGATTTGCCATGCGCCGTGTTGTCGTCACCGGATTGGGCCTCGTCACGCCGCTGGGCGCGGACGTGGAGACCGCCTGGGCGAACATCCTTGCCGCCAAATCGGGCGCGGCGACGATCACGCGCTTCGACGCCACCGATTTCCAGACCAATTATGCGTGCGAGGTGAAGGCGCCCGATCACGAATATGGCTTCGATCCCAACAAACGCGTCGATCACAAGGTGCAGCGCCAGGTCGATCCGTTCATCATCTTCGGCATCGATGCGGCGGGACAGGCGATCGAGGACGCCGGCCTGACCGATATGACCGAGGAAGAACGCTTCCGCGCCGGCTGCTCGATCGGCGCTGGCATTGGCGGGTTGCCGGGGATCCAGAGCGAATCGCTGGTGCTGGCGGAGAAAGGCCCGAAGCGTGTCTCGCCCCATTTTGTCCATGGCCGGCTGATCAATCTGATTTCGGGGCAGGTCTCGATCAAATACGGCCTGATGGGCCCCAATCACGCCGTCGTCACCGCCTGCTCGACCGGCGCCCATTCGATCGGCGATGCCGCGCGAATGATCGCGATGGACGATGCCGACGTCATGCTGGCGGGCGGCGCGGAAGGGGCGATCTGCCCGATCGGCATCGCCGGTTTCGGCCAGGCACGCGCGCTGTCCACGGGCTTCCGCGACGAGCCGTGGCGCGGGAGCCGGCCCTATGACGTCGATCGCGACGGATTCGTGATGGGCGAGGGCGCGGGCGTGGTGGTGCTCGAGGAATATGAGCGGGCCAAGGCGCGGGGGGCGAAAATCTACGCCGAAGTGATCGGCTATGGCTTGTCGGGGGACGCCTATCATGTCACCGCGCCGCATCCCGATGGGTCGGGTGCGTTCCGCTCGATGGAAATGGCGATGAAGAAGAGCGGGCTGGCGCTGTCCGACATCGATTACATCAACGCCCACGGCACCTCGACCCCGCTCGGCGACGAGCTGGAACTGAACGCGGTGCGCCGCCTGTTCGGCAGCAATATCGACACGCTGTCGATGTCATCGACCAAGTCCGCCATCGGCCATCTGCTGGGCGGCGCGGGCGCGGTGGAGAGCATCTTCTGCATCCTGGCGATGCGCGATCAGGTCGCGCCGCCGACGCTGAACCTCGACAATCCCAGCGAGAATTGCGCCGGCGTCGATCTGGTGCCGCATCAGGCCAAGCAGCGGCCGATCAAGGCGGTGCTCAACAACAGCTTCGGCTTTGGCGGGACCAATGCCAGCCTGGTGATGCGGGCGGTCTGACGCCATGCGCAAGCTCGGCTGCTTCGGCCTTGCGGTGGCGCTCGCCGTCATCGCGGCCCTGTTCGTTATAGCGCAGAGCTGGGGCGGGGCCGGCCCGCTGGCCGAGACCAAAAGCGTTACCGTTCCGGAGGGCGCCAGCCTGACGCGCGCCGCTGCGGCGATGGAGGAGGCGGGCGCCATTCCATCCGCCGGCCGGTTCCTGCTGTTCGCCCGCCTGTTCGGATCGGACGAGCCGATCCGCGCCGGCGAGTACCGGGTTCCCGCGGGTATCAGCCAGGCCGATGTGCTGAAGCTGCTTCAGGGCGGCCGTACGCTGCAACGCTTCGTGATCGTGCCCGAAGGCATGCCGTCGATCATGGTGCACGAACGCCTGATGGCCGAGCCCTTGCTGTCCGGGCCGGTCGCCGTGCCGCCGGAGGGCAGCGTGCTGCCGGATAGCTATAGCTTCGAACGCGGCGACACGCGTGCGCAGGTGGCGGCGCGGATGCAGACGGCGATGCGTGATTATCTTGCCGCCGCCTGGAAGAAGCGCAAACCCAATATCGCTGTCTCCACGCCCGAACAGGCGATCATCCTTGCCTCGATCGTCGAGAAGGAAACGGGCGTTCCGGCCGAGCGGCGCACGGTGGCCGCCGTCTATGCCAACCGCTTGAAGCGCGGAATGCCGCTCCAGGCGGACCCGACGGTGATCTATCCCGTAACCAGGGGCAAGCCGCTGGGCCGCCGGATATTGCGGTCCGAACTCCAGGCGCAGAACGGCTACAACACCTATGCGATGGCGGGCCTGCCGGCGGGGCCGATCGCCAATCCGGGCAGGGAGTCGATCGATGCGGTGCTCGATCCCGCTCCCTCCAGCGCGCTCTATTTCGTGGCGGACGGCACCGGCGGGCACATCTTCGCCGACACGCTGGAACAGCACAATGCCAACGTGCAGAAATGGTACGCAATCCGCCGGGCACGCGGCGAGATGTAAGATCGTTCTTTTTTCACGATTTTACATATCTCTAATCTTGTTCGCATCGCCATAGCGACCATTGATTACTATAGGGTCTCTTCGCTGGCCCGGAATCTCACAGGTTTACGATCCGTTATCCATCATAATTCAATCATCATTACCGAATGATCGTCCATGGATTCCCCCGGATATCATTCGCGGATTGGGTTGAGATGGGGAAACAGTTCAAGCGCGCGGCGGGCCAGGTTCTGGCACCCTTGCGAGATCGCCGTGGGTCGGCGATCTCGATGATGGCTGCCGGGCTGATTCCGGTGATCGCGGCGCTGGGTTCGGGCATCGATGTCGCGCGGATGTATGTGGTGAGGTCGCAGCTGCAGGCCGGCGTCGATGCCGCGGCCTTGGCAGGGGCGCGGGCGTTTGCCGTCACCGACGATAGCGCCAAATCCCGCACAAAACAGGCCGAAGCATATTTTTACGGCAATTTCCCAAAGTCGCCGGCCTATATGGGCGTTACGGGTCTGAAACTGACCCCGGTGTTCGCCACCGAAAACGGCATCAATTTGACGACCGTGACCGCCGAAGCGGTGGTACCGATGTCTTTCATGAGCGCCTTTGGTATATCGGGTCAGAAGATGACTGCGGTAGCCAAGGCCGAACTCCAGCCCCGCCCGCTGGAAGTGATGGTCGTGCTCGATGATACGGGTTCCATGCGCGCCAATTTGTCGGCCGGGTTGACCCGCGAGATGGCGCTCAAGGCGGCCGCGAAGGATTTTGTCAGCATCCTCCATCAAGGCGCGACCTCGCGCCGCGATCTGGCGCTCGGCTTCATCGGTTATGACGTAACCGTCAATGTCGGCCGGCTGCTGCCTGCGGGGGCGGTTGCTACCGTCTCAGGCTTCAATGATCCGAAGACGCTTATCGACGGCGGCGATTGGCCAATCAACCCCTATGCCTGGAAGGGTTGTGTCATGAACGATGCGACCGTCAAGGATGTGAATTCGGATCGAACCTTTTCGGAAACCGGGGCTTGGGATCTGACGCGCACTCTGCCCGGTGAGGCGGGCAATCCGAAGGTGCAACCTTATTTCATTCCACCGATGTGGGTGCCGAAGCTTAAATCCTCCGCCGCGACAGCGGATAAAAAGGCGGATCGCAACAGCGATTATTACAATATTTTCTCCACGGAGCCAGATAACAACCTATATCTCCTGAACGCAACCATAGCCGGATATAATTGGGGAAACCAAGGTGCAGATTGGCTTGCAGACCAGCCGATCTATCGTCAGCATTTCTACGAATATTATATCGGCCTGAACAATGGCGCTGCCAATAGTTCAGACGATGTTATTCGGCGTCGGGCTGATGGCGCATATTTCGACCCTGCCTCGAGCGACGATTGGAAGGTCGATTGGACCCGGCTGCCCCACTATTCGAACACCAGCCACTGGAATTTGCCTGCCAATGCCGTCGTAAACAAGCATGGTGGGCGCGTCGACAATATCAACGCCGATGTCACCCCGATGCCTACGCCCAACTGGCAATGCCCCGAACAGGCCATGCTGCCGGTATATGGTCGGCAGATCAGCGAGTATAACGCACGGATCGACGACCAGCATGCGGCGATCTATCCGGGCAACGGCACAATCCATCATGCGGGGCTGCTCTGGGGCTATCGCCTGCTGGTGCGCGATGACATCTTCACCCGGGTCAATCCGACCAACGAGCGTCCTCGCCGCGCAATCGTGTTCATGACCGACGGCGAAAATGCGGTTGGCGAGACCCAGAACGAATATATCGACCGTACCTATACCTGGTACGGGCGGTGGTCCGACAAGAGCATCTCCGCCAGCCAGGGCAACACCAAAACCCAGATGATGCGGCGGTTCGAAAAGGTCTGCGCGAACATCCACCGCGAGACCAACCCGCCCGAGATATACATCATCTCGCTGGTCGCCAAGATGGCCGAATTCAAGACGTGCGCGCCCGGCCGCGTCTATGAGACAAGCAGCACAGACCAGCTCAAAAAGGCGTTCCAGGACGTCGCCGCAGAGCTCGTCGACCTGCATCTCGTCCAATGAGCCGGCTCCGCACCCTCCGCCGCGAAAGATCGGGCATAACCGCGGTCGAGTTTGCGATCATCTTGCCCGGCATGCTGACCCTCATCTGTGGTTCGATCGAAATGAGCCATATGATCTTCGCGCGCATTGTCCTCGACGGTGCTGTCGTAGAAGCGGCCCGCGTGGCGACCGCGTCATTGGAAACAGCGGAAACACCGCGCGCGCTGGTGATGCGAAACAGCATTACCCAGACCATGGGCGCATTTCCGATCGCGGACGAAAAGGTGATCACGATCGAGACCAGGGTCTATCGGGATTTCAGCACCGTCAGGCCGGAAGCGTACAACGACGTGAATGCCAACAAGAAATATGATCTGGGGGAGGCATTCACCGACCGTAACGGCAACGGCAAATGGGATCCTTCTTCACCCATCACGGGCACGCTGGGCGGGCCCGGCGACGTCGTGAGCTATACGGCGAACTACCCGAAGAAGATATTGTTCGGCTTTCTTGCAGGGCCGCTTGGCCTTGGCACATCGCTCAATCTCACTTCCACGACGGTAGTCCGCAACGAATCCGTCGTTCGAAGGGTAACGTGATGCAGACGCGGATCAGGCTCATTCAAGCCTTGCGGGGCTCGCGGCGTGCAGTCGCGATGCTCGAGTTCGGGCTTTCGCTGCCGTTGTTCCTGGGATTTGTTCTCAGCGGCATAGAAATGGCCAATTACGCGATGGCCGTAAACCGCACACAGCGATTGGCGTCGATGGCCGCCGATCTTGTTGCGCAAAGCGGAGCGGGGGCCATCGGGGCAACGGAGGCCCAGATATACGACCTGTTCAACGCGCTCGACCTGACGGCTCAACCCTTTGACCTGCGCCAGCACGGGCGCATCATCCTGACCGGTGTCAAAGGGACCGACGCCAACAATGATAATATCGTGGACAATACCATCCTGTGGCAGCGCTTCGATGGAAATTACGTTGCGGCCGTCCCGAAGGTCGGTTGCAATCAGAATGTCACTACCGCGACCCTGCCGGAGAGCCGCCGCCTGTCGCTGGATGAGATCACCTTTCACGCGCAGGTGACCTATCAGTATCAGCCTGTTTTCAGCAGCGTGCCGTTCGAATGGCTGGACCTGCCGACCAGTTTCACCCGAACGGCGTTATTCCGGGCGCGCAGCACGCAGTTTCAGACACCGTCGCCCGATGATCGCTTTCCACCGAAGAAGAAGTGCGACACCGCAACCGGGCTGTGATCGCCGACTAGCTTAGGCGATCCGTTCGGGTGTTAAGGGGGCGATGAGCCGAATCGTCGATCCCGATCGCATCCTGGCGCTGGCCTATGCGCCCGCCGATCGCCGCGAGGCGCTTGCTGCGCTGTTTCGGCTGGACGAAACGCTTGGCCAGACGCTGCGCAGTGCGCGCGACCCATTGCTGGCGCAAATGCGGCTGAGCTGGTGGCACGAAGCCCTGTCGGGCCTTGGCGATGGACCGGCGCCGGCTGACCCCGCGCTGGTGGCGTTGATCGCGACGGGGATCGTGCCGTCGCTTGTCCCGGGCTCCAGGCTGGCGGAAATGATCGAGGGCTGGGAAGCATTGCTGGAGGAGCCGGTCGATGCCGCGACGCTCGATCGCTATGCTTCCGGGCGCGGAAGTGCGCTGTTCGGTATTGGCGCTGTGATCCTGGGTGGCGAGCAGGACGCCTTGGCGGCCGCGGGGGCGGGATGGGCGCTGGTGGATCTGGCGCGGCACAGCAGCCAGCCATCGCTGGCGGCGCACGCATTGGCGGCGGCGCGGCGGCAGCTGGAGCGGGCGATGGCATCCAGATGGCCGGTGCGTTTGCGGTCGCTTGGCGCGCTGGCGGCGTTGGCGTCGCGCGACGCGAAAGGAGACGCGGGGGCATTGCAGCCGGCCGGGCATCCCGCGCGAATGTTTCGCGCGCTGCGGCACCGTTTGACCGGGAGATAGGCTTTGCCTTAGCATCCGTTCGATCGGGGAGGTGCTGGAAAATGTGGCGATTTCTGGCTGGTGTGCTGGCGGCGATGCTGCTGATGGGGGCTGGGGTGGTGTTGTGGAACTCGCAGGCGGCGAGCGAGCAGTCCGTCACCGATCCGCCGCCCGTGCCCCTCGCGGCGATCGCGGAGCCGCTGCCGGACAGCGTCCCTTCCGCGAGCCCGAAGACGCGCGAGGAGCGGCGGTTCGATCGCTACGACAAAGACCGCAACGGCGCGATCACGCGTGAAGAATATCTCGCGCAGCGGCGCAAGGCATATGCGAAGCTGGACGCCAATGGCGATGGACGGCTCGATTTCAACGAATGGGCGGCGAAGACCACGGACAAGTTCGGCGGAGCGGATGCCGACAAATCCGGCGCGATGAGCCGCACCGAATTCGCCACCACCGCGGTCAAACGGCGTGCTCCGGCTCGGCAGGACTGTCCGCCGGTCGAGTCCGAGGGCTAGCCAGCCAACCTCCCAGCGCCGCGCGCGCGCGCGAGGTGTACAGCTTCTTGCGGTCGGCCTTCTTCGTCTTGCCGGGGATCGGCGGGAACAGGCCGAAATTGACGTTCATCGGCTGGTAGGTCTCGGCTTCCGCCTCACCGGTGATATGCGACAGGAGAGCCCCCAGCGCGGTTTCACGGGGCGGCGGGGGCAAGGTTTCACCGGCCAGCTCGGCGGCGGCGAAACGCCCCGCGAGCAGGCCGATCGCGGCGCTTTCGACATACCCCTCGCAGCCCGTGATCTGCCCGGCGAAGCGGATATGCGGCGCCGCCTTCAGCCGGAGCGTGCGATCGAGCAGGATCGGGGACTGGATGAAGGTGTTGCGGTGCAGCCCGCCCAGCCGGGCGAATTCGGCATTCTCAAGACCGGGGATGGTGCGGAACAGGCGGACCTGTTCGGCATGCTTCAGCTTGGTCTGGAAACCGACGATGTTCCACAAGGTGCCGTCCTTGTTGTCCTGCCGCAGTTGGACGACGGCATGCGGCCAGCGGCCGGTGCGGGGGTCATCGAGGCCGACCGGCTTCATCGGGCCGAAGCGCAGCGTGTCGAAACCGCGTTCGGCCATCACCTCGATCGGCATGCAGCCTTCGAAATAGGGGGTGTCCTTCTCCCAGTCCTTGAACGCGCCCTTTTCGCCGTCGATCAGGCCCTGGTGGAACGCGGCGTATTGGTCGCGGTCCATCGGGCAGTTGATGTAGTCCTTCCCGTCACCCTTGTTCCATCTGGACTGGAACCAGACGATGTCGAAATCGATCGAGTCGCGGTGGACGATCGGCGCGATGGCGTCGAAAAAGGCGAGGTGATCGGCGCCGGTGGCGCTCGCGATGCTGGCGGCGAGGTGTTGGGCGGTCAGCGGGCCGGTGGCGACGATGGCCGGGCCGCTATCCGGCAGCGCATCGATACGCTCGCGGACGATCTCGATATTCGGATGTGCCGCCAGGCGCGCGGTGACGCCGGCCGAAAAGCCGTCACGATCCACGGCGAGCGCCGATCCCGCTGGAACGCGGTGGATGTCGCCTTCGGCCATGATCACCGATCCCAGCGCGCGCATCTCGGCATGGAGCAGGCCGACCGCGTTCGATTCGGCGTCATCGGAGCGAAAGCTGTTCGAGCAGACCAGTTCGGCGAGGCCATCGGTATGGTGCGCCGGCGTCATTTCGCCGGTGCCGCGCATTTCTGACAAACGAACGCGGATGCCCGCTTCGGCAAGCTGCCAGGCGGCTTCGGATCCGGCCAGGCCGCCGCCGATGATATGGACTTGGTGCATGGCGTGCGCTTAGCGTTTCGCGAGGCGATGCGCAAAACGGGGGCGAGTTGAAATGCGGTGGATATGGTGGGCAGCGATAGCCGCCGGGGTGAGCTATTTCTTCGCCGGCAGGCTGGGTGTGGAAGGCGCGCCCTATATCGTCTGGAAGGGCGCAGGCGTTGGGTTGCTGGCGGTGTGGGCGACGACCCAGGCGCGGCAGATCGACGGCTGGCTGCTGGCGGCGGTGCTGGCGTTGGGTGCACTCGGCGATGTGTTGCTGGAGACGCACGGGCTGACGGTGGGCGCGATCGCCTTTCTCGCCGGGCATCTGGTGGCGGTCGGGCTGTATCTGCGCAACCGGCGGCCCGCGCCGAGCGGCAGTCAGGTAGGGCTTTCGGCGGCGCTGCTGATCGGCACGCCGCTGATCTCATGGCTGCTCAGCCACGATGCGGGCGTGGCGCTCTACGCGACGGGGCTTGGCGCGATGGCGGCAGCGGCGTGGGCGAGCCGTTTCCCGCGATATCGCCTGGGGCTGGGCGCGGTGCTGTTCGTCGTCTCCGACCTGCTGATCTTCTCGCGGATGGGGCCGCTCGCCGGATCGGCGATCCCCGATCTGCTGGTGTGGCCGACCTATTTCGGCGGACAGGCGCTGATCGCGACGGCTGGCGTCAAGGCGTTGCGATCGAGCTGATCATCGGGAATCCAGACCACCCAGCACCGCGCAAGCCGGGCGCACAGCGTACCGGTAACGATCATGGCGAACCAGCCCGGCAGCGCTTCTGGCTGGGTCCCCCATAACAATGCCAGGCTAGCGCCAATGACCGCGCCCGCAGCGGTCCAGGCGAATGGGCGACGGAAGATCGGCCAATGATGGCCAAGCCTGGACATCGCCAGGCTGCCAAGCATGACCGGCAGGAATGCCAGCGCCGCCCCGACGATGATGCTGAACAGCGTGATGAAGAGGTAACCGGTCACTTCGGTTTCCGTGAAGGCGATCGGGCCGGGCAGCTTGCCGGCCGCGATGGCGGCGGCCAGCGCCGCGGAGAAGATCGGCCCGGCGAGCAGGACCGCCAGCAATGCGCCCGGTATGCGATGATGCGCGTGCATTGTCAGTCTCCTGTGGGGCGACAGGCGAGGCGGCTGCGATGCCGCCCCGCCCCGCCGGCTTACGCGACCGCCTCTTCGGGCCGTTCGATCAGCCAATTGGCCACCTTGCGGCCGAAATGGGCGATCGCGCTCATGTTGAAGAAGTGCATCCCGCCCAGCACGATCACCGCGAGGCCGACCTTGCCGCTGAGGAAGCGCATCGCATCGGCCATCGTCTTCGGCTCTGCGCCCAGGCTCAGGGTGAGGGTGATGAAGCCGATATTGACGAGATAGAAGCCGACCACGAGCAGATGGTTGGTCGACCGTGCGATTTCCGCATTGTGGCCGAAGCACTGGATCAGGAATACCTCGCCATTGCGGCTCAAGGTGCGGGCGACCCAGATGGTGATGGCGATGGTGATCGCGAGGTAGAGGAGATAGCTGATCTCGACCATTGTCCCGTCCTTTAAATTCAGTTGTTTCTGGAAAAACAGAAATTATCAGGCGAGGTGCTAGGGCGGGGCGGGCATGGCCTTTCCTCCTTGATCAGTCGGGTTTGGGTTTGGACTTGCCGGCGAGCGGCGCGGCGCGACCTGGCGGACCTGGCCAAGGCGCGCCGGTTCTACGATGCCGCGATGGCGCCGCTCGGTCTCGCGGTGATCGACAATAGCGAAACGTCGTTCCTGGTCGGGAAAAACGCCGAAGCGCCGATACCCTTTCTGTGGATCGGCACCGACAAGCCCGCATTCTGGAGCGATGGCCACGAAACCTCGGCCAGCCCGTTCCATGTCGCCTTCGCAGCGGACGGCGAGGCGATGGTGAAGGCGTTCCATCAGGCGGCGCTGGCGGCGGGCGGGCGCGACAATGGCGCACCGGGCCCGCGCGGCCCGGCCGAGATGGGTTATTATGGTGCCTATGTGCTCGATCCCGACGGCAATAATATCGAGGCGGGCTGGCGGAAGCAGACGTGAAGATCTTCACCATCGGCTATGAAGGCGCGACGATGGCGGAGTTCCTCGCTACCCTCACCCGTGCGGGGGTGCGGCGGGTAATCGACGTGCGCGCGCTGCCGTTGTCGAGGAGACCGGGCTTTTCAAAATCGAGCCTCGCCGCCGAACTGGCGGCGGTGGGGATCGACTATGTCCATCTGAAGCCGCTCGGCACGCCCAAGCCGGGCCGCGATGCGGCGAAAAAGGGCGACTTGGCAACGCTGGAGGCGGTCTATGCCGGCCAGCTCGAATTGCCCGAGGCGCAGGCCGCGGCGGCGCGGATGCGCGAGTTGGCGGCGGAGAAACCAAGCGCCTTGCTATGTTTCGAACGCGATCCGCACATGTGTCATCGCACGCTGCTGCTGGCGGCGGAGGGTGAGGGGGCCCAGATCGTCGATCTGATCGTGGAGTCGCGAAAAATCCCTTAAACCGAGCCATTAAGGCGGCAGGTCGCGGATAGGATTGCAGATAGGGACGTTTCGTTCCCGACACAATCGGGAGAAGAACATGATCGGTAAGTTTTCCATTGCGCTGGGTGCAAGCCTGCTCTCCGCCGCTGCGCTCGCTCCGGTTCCGGCGATGGCGTACGATCCCTGCCAGCGGGCGATAGACGACGAACGTGAAGCCTACCAAGCGTTCTGGCGGTGGTGCGGCAATCATGATGCGAGCGGTTCCTGCTCAGTCACCGGCCGGGGCCTGCAACTCTACAATCAGTGGCAAAATGCCGAGGCTCGCCGCCGAAGCGCTTGCGCATAAAGGATCGCGATCAGCCAGCGACGGGGAGCCTGATCTCTCCGTCGTTTCGCTCCAGCGGGCCGTAAGCAATCACCGCATCCAGCGGCAGCGGGCCGTACAAGTGAGGGAATTCGCTGTCTCTCGCGCGTTCCCACCTGACCGTGTCTTCCAGCGGCTCCAGATCTACTGCTGCTAGATGCAGGTCGCTCTGCCCTGCAAAATGCTTGGCCAGAGTGCCCTTCAGCTGTGTGGCGGTGGAGAGATGGATATAGCCGTCTCGCAGATCATCGACTGAACCGGCGAAGCTGCCGTCGTGCTCCAGCGCCTGCATCTCGGCCGCAGTCAGTATCTTGTAGGCGGTGGTCGGGCGTTCATTCATGTCTCGGCCTCTGGGGTGGCGCCGTCGGCCAGATTGGCCTCGGCGTCCTCCTCGCTCTCCTCGATGCGCGCGGCGGACACGACATGCTCGTTGTCGGCGACGTCGAACAGGCGGACGCCGGCCGAATTGCGCCCGATCACACGGGTGTCGCCGACCGATATGCGGATCAGCTTGGCCTGATCGGTGACGAGCATCAGCTGCTCGCCGTTATGCGCCGGGAAGCTGGCGACCACGGGGCCGTTGCGCTTCAGATTGTCGATATTGGTGATGCCCTGGCCGCCGCGATTGGTGCGGCGATACTCATATGCCGAGGAGCGCTTGCCATAGCCGTTGGCGCAGACGGTGAGGATGAATTCCTCCGCGGCCTCGAACTCGGCCATGCGCGCGTCGCTGAGCTTCTGTTCGGGTTCGTCCTGGCCCTCACGGCGCTCCTTCCACGGGGCGGAGCGAAGATAATCCTCGCGTTCCTGCGGCGTGGCGTCGAAGCCGCGCAGCACGGAAAGCGAGATCACCTCGTCCCCGCTCAGCAGCTTGGCGCCGCGCACCCCGGTCGAATCGCGGCTCTGGAATTCGCGCACGTCGGTCGCCGCAAAGCGGATCGCCTTGCCCTGGCGGGTGGCGAGCAACACATCGTCCGTCTCGGTCAGCAGTGACACGCCGATCAGGCGATCGTCGGCGTCGTCGCCTTCGAACTTCATCGCGATCTTGCCGGCGATGCGGATGTTGGCGAACGCATCCATGCTGTTGCGCCGGACATAGCCCTTGGCGGTGGCGAACATGACGTGGAGCGCGCCCCATTCGTCCTCATTCTCAGGGAGCGGCAGCACGGTGGTGATCTTCTCGCCCGCCGCCAGGGGGAGCAGATTGACCATCGGGCGGCCGCGGGTGGCGGCGCCGCCTTCGGGCAGGCGCCAGACCTTCATGCGGTAGACCCTGCCGTGGTTCGAGAAGAACAGCACCGGTGTGTGGGTGCTGGTGACGAACAGGTTGGTGACGACGTCCTCGTCCTTGGTCGACATGCCGGCGCGGCCCTTGCCGCCGCGCTTCTGCGCGCGGAAGGTGTCGAGCGTGGTGCGCTTGATATAGCCTTCCACGGTCACGGTAACCACCATGTCCTCGCGCTCGATCAGATCTTCGTCGTCGATGCCGTCGGCGGCGGCGGCGATCTCGGTCTTGCGCGGGGTGGCGAAGGCGGCGCGGATCTCGACCAGCTCCTCGCGCAGCACGGCATAGAGCTTGGCGCGATCGGCGAGGATGGCGAGCAGTTCGGCGATCGATTCGGCCAATGTCTTCAGCTCGTCACCGATCTCGTCGCGGCCCAGCGCGGTGAGGCGGTGGAGGCGTAGATCGAGGATGGCGCGGACCTGTATGTCCGACAGGCGATAGGTGTCGCCCTCGATCTCCGCCTCGACCGCCTCGACCAGGCGGATATAGGGCGCGATCTCGGCAATCGGCCATTCGCGCGCGGCGAGCGCGGCGCGGGCGACCGCGGGGCTGGACGATCCGCGGATGATCCTGACCATCTCGTCAAGGTTGGAGACCGCGATGACCAGGCCGAGCAAGACGTGCGCGCGTTCGCGGGCGCGGGCGAGCTCGAACTTCGAGCGGCGGGTGATCACCTCCTCGCGGAAGCTGATGAACGCGGCGATGATGTCGCGCAGGTTCAATGTTTCCGGGCGTCCGCCGCGGATGGCGAGCATGTTGGCCGGGAAGCTCGATTGCGCGGGGGTGTGGCGCCACAGCTGGTTGAGCACCACGTCGGGCGTCGCATCACGCTTCAGATCGATGACGATGCGCACGCCGTGGCGGCTCGATTCGTCGCGGATGTCGCTGATCCCCTCGATCCGCTTGTCCTTGGCGGCTTCGGCGATCTTCTCGACCAGCCCGTTCTTGCCGGTCTGATAGGGGATTTCGGTGAGGACGATCGAGCGGCGGTCGCCGCGGCCCTCCTCGACGACATGGCGCGAGCGCAGCATGATCGAGCCGCGGCCGTCCTGATAGGCCGATCGGCAGCCGGTGCGGCCAAGGATGATGCCGCCGGTGGGGAAATCGGGGCCGGGGATGATCTCCATCAGCTCGTCGATGGTGATCAGCTCACCGCCGATCACCGAACGGTCGATATAGGCGAGGCAGGCGTCGATCACCTCGCCCAGATTGTGCGGCGGGATGTTGGTCGCCATGCCGACGGCGATGCCGCCCGCGCCGTTGACCAGGATGTTGGGGAAGCGCGCCGGCAGCACGGTCGGCTCTTCGCGCGAACCGTCATAGTTGGGCGCGAAATCGACCGTGTCCTTCTCGATGTCCTGCAGCAGCGTCATCGCCGCCTTGGTCAGCCGCGCCTCGGTATAGCGCATCGCCGCGGGCATATCGGGATCCATCGATCCGAAATTGCCCTGGCCGTCGACCAGCATGACCCGCATCGCCCAATCCTGCGCGAGGCGGGCGAGCGCCATGTAGATCGAGCTGTCGCCATGCGGATGGTAGTTGCCCATCACGTCGCCGACGATCTTGGAGCATTTGCGGTAGGGCCGGCCGGGGACGAAGCCGCCCTCCTGGCTGGCGTAGAGGATGCGGCGGTGGACCGGTTTCAGCCCGTCGCGCACATCGGGCAGGGCGCGGGAGACGATCACGCTCATCGCGTAATCCAGATAGCTGGCTTTCATCTCCGTAACGATATCGATGGGGCTGATATCGCCGGGGTCGGCGAGCAGGGTCTCGTCGGTCAAGAATCGGTGCTTTCGGGTAGGTTTCGGTTGTGTGACGGTCTAGCCGGTCACAGGCGCGAATGCCAGCCTTACGCGTGCATACGGGGATTGCGCGGGCCGGAAAAACATGCGGTATTGCGGGCAGATGTCGGTACGAAAATCTCTCGCTGCGTTGAGCACCTTGCTGGTGCTTGCAAGCTGCCAGCCGCCGACGTTCGACATATTCGTGCACGGTACGGTGAAGCGGCTGGTGTTCAGCGCGCGCGGCAGCGGCATCTGGCTGTTGCGCAGCGACGACGACATCCGCGCGGAAGAGGTGTCGCTGCGCGATCGCGACGGCATCGTCTGGAAGATCGAGCGGAACCGGGATGAATCCTGCAAGCCCGAAGGCATAACCTACCCGTTTCCGCTGACCTATGGCCGGTTGCCGAAATGCTTCCGCCAGGTCGTGGCGCCGGCTGCGCTCAGCACGGGGCGGTTGTACCGGGTGGACAGCGATGGGTTTCGGTCGGGAATGGGGCTGTTCAGGGTCGTCGAGCAGCCGCAGACCCTCGAATGGGACGACGTTGCGGCGGAAATCAAGGGCTGGCCTGTACTCGAGGCGCCCGTTCTTCCTGCGACCCCATTGGAGAATGCCAATTAGGGTGCGATTTCGGCGCCCTGCCAGTCGAAGATCCTGCCGCTGTCCTTGACGCCCAGTCCTTCGATCACGTCGAGCAGTTGGAGCGCGGCGCGATCGGGCGTGAACAACTGGCCAGGGGCGACACTGCCCTGGAACGGCTTGGACAGCGCGGTATCGACCGTACCGGGGTGGAGGCCGACGATCACCGCACGGTCGTTGGTGCGGCGGGTTTCGATCGCGATGGTGCGGATCAGCTGGTTGAGCGCGGCCTTGGCGGCGCGGTAGCCGTACCAGCCCCCCAGGCGGTTGTCGGTGATGCTGCCGACGCGGGCGGAGAGGGTGGCGAAGGTGCCGCCGGTCTTGGGTATCAGCGGCACGAAATGCTTGGCGATGAGCGCGGGGCCGATCGCGTTGACCGCGAACTGACGGGCCATCCAGGCCGGATCGAGGTCGCGCAGGGCTTTTTCGGGGCCCTGCTCGCCGTCGTGGAGCAAGCCGGTGGCGACGATGATGAGGGTGGGGGCGATCGTCACGCGTACGGCGGCGGCGGCGATGCTGGCTTCGTGGGTCAGGTCGAGATCGCCCGACGACCGGGCAAAACGGTACACCGCCTTGTGGCCGCCCTCCTCCTCCAGCGCATCAGCGATCGCGCGGCCGATGCCGCCGCGGGCGCCGATGACGACCGCCGATCCGTTCATGCGCGGACGAAGCGCCACATATCGGACTCGCTGCCCGCCGCGTCGAAAGCATAGCCGTCTTGGTCGAAACCCTTGATCGCGTCCGCATCAGTCAGCCGATGTTCGCAGATATGGCGCGCCATCGCGCCGCGCGCGCGTTTGGCGCCGAAGCTGTTGAATTTGAGCCCGTCGGGGCCTTGTTCACGGAAATCGATGCGGATGACGCGGATAGCGTCGGGAAGCTTGCCCTCTACCGCATGCCAATATTCGCGGCTGGCGAGATCGATGATCGTGCGCGATCCCTCGGCTTCGACATCGGCCGCCAGCAGGCGGGCGACGCGATCCTGCCAGAAAGAATAGAGATCGCCGGTATGCGGCCCCCATTTCGTACCCATTTCAAGACGATATGGGCGTATTTCATCAAGCGGTCTCAGCAGGCCGTACAAGCCGGAAAGCATTCGAACATGATCCTGCGCGAAGGTGATCGCCTCGGGATCGGCCGATCGCACGTCGAACCCGGTATAGACGTCGCCGGCAAAGGCGAACAGCGCCGGGCGGGTGGGCAAGGCGGGGAAGTTGGCGAAGCGCTCGGCGTTGAGCGAGGCCAGCGCGGGCGAGATATCCATCAGATCCATCAGCCGCTGTTCGCCCAGCCCGGACGCGGCTTCGGACAGCACGGTCGCTTCCGATTCGAAGCGCGGAGTGGTCGTCTGGAGATCGGGAAGAGGCTTGGCGTAGTCCAGCGTCTTGGCGGGTGAAAGGACAGCGATCATATCGCGGCCCGCGTAGCTGTGCTGCGCCGCAGCGTCAAAGCCCATCGTCGTCAAAATGCCCGTCGCCATTCAAGGGCCGTTCACCGCAGGAACGGCATTTGTCGGGACGACGGATAGCGCTTCGGCCTTGACGGGCGGAGCCATGACCATAGAGCCGCGTTCAACCGTTACCCCATTGGGACAAGGAGAGTTCGATGATCCGCATTTCCAAGGCCGCGCTGCTGGTAGCCGCCGCGTTCGGCCTGACGGCGGGTGCGCCGCTGATGGCGCAGCAGCAGCAACAGCAGCCGCCGGCGCAGAAATCCGCCAAGGATTTCAAGCTGACCAAGGAGGTCCGCAATATCGTCGCCGAAGCGCAGACCCAGATCACCGCGGGCGACAATGCCGGCGCGATCGCCAAGCTGAACACGGCGCTGCCGCTGAGCAAGACCGCGGACGACCGCTTCATCATCGGCAACGTCATGATCGATGCGGCATCCAAGGCGAACGATCAGGGCGCCCAGCGCCGCGGTGTCGATATCATGATCGAGAGCGGATCGATCACCGGCGCCGAGCTGGGCAAGTTCCAGTTCTTCGCCGGCCGGTTCAGCTATGCCGCGGGCGAATATGACAAGGCGCTGACCCAGTTCAACGCCGCCAAGGCTTCGGGCTATCAGGATCAGCAGCTGACCATCCTGATCGCCGATGCGAGCCTGAAGGCCAACAAGCCCGAAGGCATGGCGATGCTGCGCCAGGCGGTCGAAGCCGAAGTCGCCGCGGGGCGCAAGCCCGATCAGGCCTGGATCAAGCGCGGCCTTGCCGAGGCCTATAAGGCTAAGCAGGCGGATCAGATCGCGTGGTGGTCGCAGGCCAGCATCAAGCATTATCCGACGCCGGAAAACTGGCGCAACGCGCTGCTGATCTATCGTGACGGCGCCAAGCTGGACCCGCAGTCCGATCTGGACATGCTGCGCCTGATGCGCGCCACCAAGGCGCTGTCGGGCGAGCGCGATTTCTACGAGTACGCCAATTTCGCCAATGAGCGCGGTCTGCCGGGCGAGGCCAAGGCGGTGATCGACGAAGGCCGCGCCGCGGGCGCGATCGGCAGCGATACGGCTGCGGTGAAGGAAATCTACACCATCGCTTCGGGCAAGGTGAAGGCCGACCAGGCGTCGCTCGCTTCGGGCGAGAAGGCGGCGGCGACCGCGAAGGACGGCAAGGCGGCGGCCAGCACCGCCGACGCCTATCTGGGGTACAAGAACTACACCAAGGCGGCCGAACTGTATGCGCTGGCGCTGACCAAGGGCGGTGTCGACGCTAACCAGGTCAACACCCGGCTGGGCATCGCGCTGGCGCTGGGCGGCCAGAAGCCCGCCGCGAAGGAAGCATTCGCCAAGGTTGCCGGCACGCGCACCGGCGTTGCGGACTATTGGGAATTGTATCTCGATCAGACTGCCTGATCGCGACCGGCATGACGAACATCGGGGCGGGCCTTCGGGTCCGCCCTTTTCGTATCAGTCCTCGACCGGTACGCCGGGCTCGTTCTTCGACGTGCGGATGGTCAGCGATGTCTTGACGCTGGCGACATTGGGCGCGGTGATCAGCGATGCGGTGAGGATCGTCTGGAACTGCGCCAGATCGGCGGCCACCAGCTTGAGCAGGAAATCGATCTCGCCGTTCAGCATGTGGCATTCGCGGACTTCGGGAATGTTCGCGACATGGCGTTCGAACGCGGCGAGATCGCCCTCCGCCTGGCTTTTCAGGCTGACCATCGCGAAGGCGGTGATCGAATAGCCCATCGCCTGCGGATCGAGCGCGGCGTGATAGCCGGTGATGAAGCCGCGTTCCTCCAGCGCGCGCACGCGGCGCAGGCAGGGCGGAGCGGTCAGCCCGACGCGCTGCGCCAGTTCGACATTGGTGATGCGCCCGTTCGCCTGAAGCAATCCGACCAGCTTGCGATCGATCGGGTCCATTCAGTTCCTGCTCCCAACTTGGGAATCTAATGATTCCCGGCACCCGGCATACTATAAGAATATTACCGCGCAACGCAATTGTCCCACATTGCGACGGGTTTAAAATGGGACAGTACGTGCGTTTGGGCGGCGGCTATCGCTCGGGCCATGGACAGCCCGCCGCGCCTGGCAGATTCCGAACAGACCCGCTTCGACGATCGCGTTCGCACCGCGATTTCGGGCCTGTCGGGCGACGCCGCCGCAAGAGTGGCGGCATGGCGGCAAGCGATCGACCTGCTGTGCCAACCGGGGTTGGACCCAGCGGAGTCCGACATGCTGATCGACGCGGCGGTGGGGGCGCACGGCGCGATGGCGGTGGAGACGCGGCGCGAGGCGGCGCGGGTCGCGGCGTTCGGATCGCCGCCACCCGCGCTGGTCGTGTTGCTGGCGAACGACCGGCCGGTGGTCGCGGCCGACATGCTCGCGACGATCGACCTGTCCCATGCGTCCTGGAGCGAGATCCTGCCGCAGCTGAACCCGGTCGCGCGGGGGATGTTGCGCGCGCGGCGCGACCTGGATTCCGACACGCGCGTGGCGCTCGCGAGCTTCGGACCGGTCGACTTCGTGCTGCCGGGATCGATCGACTCCGCCGCGGCGATGGTGTCCGACGCCGGGCTGACGCGCATCGCCGATCTGGTCGCACGGATCGAAGCATATCGGCAGACCCGGCAAGCTCCGCCGCCGATGCCGCTGTCTGATCGGCTGGAGGAGTTCGCGTTCGAAAGCGACGCCGCTGCGGTGATCCGGTGGGTCGATGCCGCCGATCGCGCGGCGCTGATCGGAACGTCGCTGGTCGTCCTTGCCGATGGCGCGGGGCCGGGGGTGGATGCGGCGGCGATGGGCGCGGTGCGGCGGCGCAGCGCGTTTCGCGATGCCCGCCTGACGATCGAGTCCGACACGCCCGCCGGCGGCGAGTGGCGGATTTCCGCGACGCCCGCGTTTGACGACGCCACCGGACGGCTGATCGGCTATCGCGGTATCGCGCGCCGCCCGGCGCTGCATCAGCGGGCCGATGCGATGGCGGCGCCGGGGCTGTCCGCCGATTCGTTGCGCCAGCTGGTCCACGAACTGCGCACACCGCTCAACGCCATCGGGGGCTTTGCCGAGCTGATCGAGCGCCAGCTGATGGGGCCGGTCGCGGCGCCCTATCGCGAGGCGGCGGAGGGGATCGGCGCCAATGCACAGACATTGATCGAGGCGATCGACGACCTTGAAACCGCGGCGCGCATCGACGGCCGCAGCCTGACGCTGACCCCGGAGCCCGTGATGCTCGACCGGATCGTCGGCGCGCTGGTCGATACCTATCGGCCGTTGCTCGACGCGCGCGGGGCCGAACTCCGTGCCGACGGGCTGGACGCCGAGGTAATGGTGACGGCCGACGCACAGGCGGTGACGCGGCTGGTTTCGCGGATGCTGGGCGCCGTGCTGCCTTTGGCCAATGCCGGGGAAACGCTGCGGCTCTCGCTGACGGCAGGCGGCGGATTTGGCCAGCTTGCGATCGAACGGCCCGACCCCGAGGTTACGGACGCGGAGGATCCCGGGTTGCTGCTGGGGCTCGATTTCTCGCTGCGGCTGATCCGCAGCCTGGCGCAGCAGATGGGGGGATCATTCCATGCCGAGGGCGGGCGGTTGACGCTTTCGTTACCCGCAGACGCTAATGCGGCGGCGGAGGACAACAGGGGATAGAGCAGCTTGCCCGACGCGATCGCTCATTACCGACCACAACCGCCGCGCGGCGACCAGCGGATCGTATGGCGCGACGATTTCGGACTGCGCTTCACGCTGTTCGTCGATACCGAGGAGGAGTTCGACTGGTCGCGCCCGTTCGACCGCGCCAACAGATCGACGCTGCACATGCGCGCGCTGCCGCAGGCGCACCGGACCTTCACCGATGTCGGCCTTTCGCCGATCTACATGGTCGATCATCCGATCGCGAGCGACGCGCGCGCGATCGACATATTGGGCGGCTTCGTCGCCGAGGGCACCGCCGCGATCGGCACCCAGCTGCATCCCTGGGTCAATCCGCCCTTCATCGAAGCGGTGTGCGAGGCGAACAGCTTCGCCGGCAATCTGCCGCCCGAACTGGAGGCGGCCAAGCTCGACGCGCTGGGGCAGGCGATCGCGCGCGCGTTCGGCACGCCGCCGATCGCCTATCGCGCGGGGCGTTACGGGCTGGGGCCGGGGACGCTGGCGGCGCTGGAGAGGCGGCGCTATGCGCTCGATACCTCGATGCGCAGCCTGTATGACTATTCGGAGGCCGGGGGGCCGGACTATTCGCAGCTCGATGTCGGGCCATTCTGGTGCGGACCCGGGGGCGATCTGATCGAGCTGCCCTTGTCGAGCGCCTATACCGGCATGCTGCGCGGCCATGCGCGCTCTGTGGCGCGGCTGCCGGGCGCGCATATGTTCGCCCGCGCCGGACTGCTCTCGCGTGTCGCGCTGACGCCGGAGGACATGCCGGTGGCCGACGCATTGGAGGCGATCCGGGTGATGGTCGGTGACGGCGTGCGGCTGCTCAGCTTTTCGTACCATTCGCCGTCGATCGAGCCGGGGCACACGCCCTATGTGCGCGATGCCGGCGATCTCGCGACCTTCTATCGCTGGTGGGACGCGGTGTTCAGCCTGCTCGCGCGGATGGGTGCGGCGCCTGCGACGCTCGACGAGATCGTCGCCGCAGCCTGGGCGACACGCTGACGGCTTGGCGGGCGCGAAACGCTCGGCTATCGGGGCGGCACGCGCTGGCGGGGCCTGTAGCTCAATTGGTTAGAGCTGGCCGCTCATAACGGCTAGGTTGCGGGTTCGAGTCCTGCCGGGCCCACCAGCGCGCGTAGATTATGCCGCCTCGACGCGTGGTTGCGGGCGATAGGAGCGGACGAAGTTGCTGAACGGCATGGGCTTGCCGATCAGATAGCCCTGCACGACATCGCATCCGAACGCCTCGAGCCGCTCGAGCACATCGCTGGTCTCGACCCCCTCGGCGACCACCTTCATGCCCAGCTGGTGGCCGAGCTGGATGGTCGAATTGACCAGGATCTCGTCCGAACGGCTGTCGGCGATGGCGCGGACGAAGCTCTGGTCGATCTTGAGCTCGGTCGCGGGCAAGCGTTTCAGATAGTTGAGCGTCGACTGGCCGGTGCCGTAATCGTCGATCGAAATGCCGATACCCATCGAGCGGAAGCGTTCGAGGACGGCCAGCGCATTCTCGTCGCTGGTCATCGCCGCCGATTCGGTGACTTCGAGGATCAGCTGTTCGGGCAGCACGCCGTTGCGCCACAAGGCGTCGCAGATCACCTCGACCAGGTTGGGCGCGGACAGCAGTGTGGTGGAGAGGTTGACCGCGACCACCGGGCGCTGCGTCGCGCTGGTGATCGTCGCGAAATCGCCGAGTGCTGTATCGAGGACGAAGCGCGTCAGCTTGGTGATGCGGCCGCTTTCCTCGGCCATCGGCACGAAATTGTCGGGCCGGATCGCGCCGCGTTCGGGGTGCAGCCAGCGCACCAGCGCCTCCGCGCCGATCACCGTGCCCGACTTCATGTCATATTTGGGCTGGTAGGCGACCCATAGCTGGCCCGAATCGATCGCGCCGTCGAGCTCGCCCAGCAGCGACATGCGCCAGCTGGATTCATCCTGGTCGTCGGTGCTGTAATTGTGCCAGCGCACGCCGCGCTCGGCGGCGCGTTCGGCGGCGAGCGTCGCGCCGCGCAGCGCGACGTTGAGGTCCGGCTCGGTGGTGCACAGGCCATAGGTCATGGCGATGTCGATCGGCCGCGGACCGACCTTGATCGGGGCGGAGAGGATCGCGGCCAGCGCCTCGAACCGGTCGGGCGCCTCGTCCTCGCTGCCCGGCCGTATCATCCACGCGAAGACCGAATCGTTCAGGTGATAGACGCGGGCGTTTTCGGCGATGAAGGCGATGCGCTCGGCAACGCGGCGCAGCAGCTCGCCTGCCTGTTTCTCGCCGAGCACCGCCGTGATCGCGCTCAGATCCTGGATGCGGGCGACGGCGATGTGCACGCGCTCGCCCTTGCGCACGTCGAAATGCATCGCGTGGCCGTTGGGCAGACCGGACAATTCGTTGGTCGCGACGCTGTCAAAGAAGGATTGAGCAAGGCTGACGAGCCCGCGCATCGCGACGCCCGCGCCGATCATCGCCAGTGCCGGCACCACGTTGAATACCCAGCGCAGGGTCGATTCGGCGGCCACCGGACCGATCAGCAGCAGGGCGACCATTGCGAGGACAGCCGCGCCGGCGATCAGGCGCGATCGGATGAATGCGGCGGCAAACACCGCGGCAAGCGAAAGCAGCATCGGCATCAATCCCCCCATCCCACGGGGAGTCTTGCCGTTCATCAGCGTTTCCGCGCCGATGATGTGGACGAATACACCGGGCATCGCATAGCTGGGCGGGCGTCCCGTCGAATCGCCGGGACTGACGAACTTGCGCGTCAGGAACACCCGATCGCGCAGTTCGAGCGCGGTTCCGCCGACGATAGCCCTTTTGCCGCGAACGCGCGCGGGGTCGAAGTTGCCGGAGATGATGTCCGCAGCGCTGATGCGGTCGATCTGGCCGACGTCGATCGACATATCGAGGCGGAACAGGTTGGGCCCCGAGGGCTGTCGACCGGAAAGCAACGCCGCGATCGAAGGGCGCAGCTTGCCGTCGATGATCTCGCCGGTGCGGCCAAGGCGGACGAAGCCGTCGGCGTCGAATGTCGCGGGGATCGACGCCACGGTGACATGGCGGGCGAACGCCGGGATCGGCATCACATTGGTCTGGCTGTCGGGACCGGTGCGTTCCAGACCCGCGCCCAGAATGACCCGATGATGCGATCGCGCCAGCGAGTCGGCGAGCGCGCGATCATCGACGGGATCTGACGGCGTCGAGAGATCGATGTCGAAAGCGACACGGTCCGCACCGGCCGCGACGAGGCGATCGATCAGCGCGCCATGATAGCGCCGCGCCCAAGGCCAGTGGCCATAGGCGCGCAGCGCGCGGCGGTCTATCTCGATCAGCAACAGCTTTCCGCTGGGCGGCTGATCGCGCAAGAGCGCGCGCGTGTCGGTCATGGCGCGATCGATCGACTGGCCGATGCTGGTTTCCAGCGTGACGAAACCGATCAGCAGTGCCGTCAGCACGATCGCCGCGCGGCGGTGATGCAGCAGCTTCTTGCCGAAGGCGAACAGCATGCCGGTTACCTTGCGCAGCCGCAACCAACGCGATTCGGCGCGCCGGATGCTTGCGAAAGACTGCGGTGAATCATGGTTCTCGTCTCGACGAATGGTCCGCCCGCGATACACCGTGCGCGTTAACATTGTATTTGACGTCGCCAATCGATGTGACGGGCTTGCATAGCGACACGCTATGCCGGTAAGCGCCTGCGACGTCGGGGAGTGGCGCAGTCCGGTAGCGCGCCTGCTTTGGGAGCAGGATGTCGCAGGTTCGAATCCTGTCTCCCCGACCATCAATCACAAAAGGACGCCATCCAGCCAGAGCCGCGCGCGCTGGCGCCGCAGGAACCTGTTTGCGTCTTAAGCGTATTTTCAGTCCTTGCCGCTATTGCCGTCACCTCATTGGAAGAGATGACATATGGCTAAGACATCGGTTCTCGTCCGTTTTGCTGCAATCGGCTGCATGGCCGCTGTCGGGGGAACCGCCGCGCCCGCCTCCAATGGGACGTCGTTCACCGTCACCGGAAGGGTGCCGACGATTTGCGAGGTCAGTCTGACCACGCAGCGCAACGCCCCCTTGGCGCCCGGTGAGAACCGGATCGGCGTGATGACCGAGCTGTGCAACAATGTCGGCGGCTATCGTCTAATCCTGGCCCATCCTCAGGGGTTTCACGGAGGCTGGATACTGGTCGACGACCGCCGGGTGCCGATCGCCGAAGGGGCGGGGCAGACCGTCATCATCGACAGCAACACCCCCGGATATGCCGAGCGTCAGCTGGGCGTGTATGTCGAGGGGCCGGTCACCGGCGAGTTTCCGATGACCCTCTATGCCGAACCCAAAGGGCCGATCTTCTAGGGCGCGGACAGCGCGCAGCCATTGCCGCCGGACAGGTTCAATCGCGGAGAGAAGGTCAGCGTGACCGTGTCGGCGTAATTGCCCGCGGGCGCCTGAGCCAGGTCCTTGCCCGAAAGTTCGACCTGCAAGGGATGGCTGCGCCCCGTGGGGGCCGTGCTGCGGGCGCATGATACCCGTGCCCCGTTCCTGATCGCCAGTCCCGAAAGCCGCATGCGATAGCCCACCGCATAGGCGTCCGCGTCGGAGCGCTTGAGCGCGCCGCGATCGGCACGGACATCGATATCATAGGGCAATGTGGCTTGGGTGGTGACGATCAGGCTCTTGACGCCGCTTCCCGTCGTGCCGTCGAGCGCCCCGAAATCGATCTGCCCGCGCCGGATGCCGGCGGAGCCGATGAAGGTCGAGATCCTGTCCGGGGTCACGAGATCGATTGCGACCTGCCCGCCGGTCTGGAACTCGGGCGTCCCGGCGGCATCGCCACCGGTATAGCAGAGATACCGCACTTCGAGCGGCTGGAAATAGCTGCCCGCGGCGACATCCTGCCCGGCCGGGATGCGGATGCGGAAGGTTTCGTTGACCGCGTCGCCCGCCGGACCGGCCCCGAAACCGATCAGCGCGCCGTTGGTGGCGTTGGGTTGCTCCGCGCCGGCGGCGAACACCGGCCGCCCGGAATCCTGGAGCCAGCGGATATCATATTGCGCCGGTCCGCCGACACCCAGCGTGGGATAGCCGCGTGCGGGATCGGTATCGACCAGCAATATCCGCACCGCAGTCGCCGCGGGATCGAGCCGCCGGACGCGCAGGGTGAACACCCGGTCCAGCAGACCATTGTCATAGGGATCGTAGGTCAGCCGCAGTTCCGCGGACGACGCCTGGAAATCGGCGCACTCGGCATAGGCGACGCCGGGCACGGACAGCAAGGCGAAGGCAGCGGCTGCAAGCGGAAGGCGTTGCGTCATTTCTTGACCTCGGGTTTCAGATCACCGCCACGGATCAATCCGTCAGCATCTGCCGGAACATCCAGCATGTAAACGGCGGACTTGTCGCCCTTGCCGATCTCGATACGCCATTTGCCCGGGCGCAGGCCGCTGACGGCGAAGCGCCCGCCGCGGTTGGTAAACATCTGCACCGGCGGGCGGTCGGGGTTGCTCAGCTCGGAGGCAAATCCGGCCTCAAGCGAAAGCGGCTGCCCATCCGCCTGCAGGATGCGGCCGGTATAGGTCGCCGAATAGTCCGATCCGACCTCCACCAGATAGCCCGATCGATAGGGCGGCCGGAACTGCACCGTGCCCGATCCAAGATCGTAGCCGATCGGCGCCCCTGGCGCGTCGTACGTCAGCAGCGTGGGAGAATAGGCGCTGAGTTCGGATGCCACCGCGGGGCCGAACGTGCCGGACCTGGCGAGATATTCATCGTTGGTGGGCGACAGATAGACCGGCGCCTTCAGCGAGGAATGCGGCTTGACCATCGCAAAGCTGTCATAGATCGGGCGCGCCAGGCCGAAGCTGCCGCCGGCGAACGCGATCGAGGTCGCGGCGCGGATCGATGTGCGCTGATCGACGATGGCATTGCCGCTCCGCGACAGCGATGTGAGATGCGCCGCACCGACCTCCGCCCGGTTGAGGATCGCGTTCAGCGTACCGTTTATCCCCGAAACCTGTTCCGAGCGGTCGATGCTTGCCGATGCGCTGTAGGAGCCGACCCCCCGGCCGCTGGACGTCTGGTAGGACAACCGGGCGCGGTCGCGGCTGGTATCGACTTCGGCGGTCGCGCTGGACGAGCGGTTGAATCGGTAGGTGAGGGCGACGCGAATGCCATAATCGCGCGATTGCCGGCGATCCTCGTAGATCGCCTCGGCGGTCAGCAACAGGCGGCTGTTGGTCCGCCAGGTATAGGATGCGCGCGCGGACAGCTGATTTTCGACCTCGTCACGCCCGATCGAATAGAAGGAGTTGAGCGCGATATAGTGATCGAGCCCGATGCTCTGCGAATAGGTCGCGCCGAATTCGTACGCGAAGGGATTGGCGGCAAACAGCGCATCGGGCGTGGCGAAATTCCTGCTGGTGGCCTGAAACGACCCCACCAGCGATTTGACGCCACCTCCGGCCCCGCCGAATATGCGTTCATAGCCGATATTGACCGCATATCCCTGGCCGATCCGATCGATGCTGGACGCCGCCAGATCGATCCCCAGCGTGCCGATCCTGGAGGCCCAGACACCTTCTCCGCCCAGCACGCCGCCGCGCTCGCTCGCCTGGAAATTGGCGCCGGCCGTCAGGGTTTCCGAAAGACCCCGGCGAAAGAAGCCGGACGCCACCGGCGCGCCGGTATAGGATCGCCCGCCGCCATCGAACGGCGCCTTCACGCCGGCGTAGAGGCCGAACTCGGTCAGGCCGGGGGCGAGCAGCGTGCGATCGAAATTGATCGAGAAGGAGACCGTGCTTTCGATCCCCGCATCGTCGCGGATCACCAGGCGGACGTCGTTGGCGCCCTGGGCGAAGGGAAAGTCGCGAATATCGTAGGTGCCGGGATTCAGCCGCGTCTGCTGCACCGACTGGCCGTTGATGAAGGTCTCGACGGTCGATGGGCGGACCAGCGTGAAGGAGCGCTGGCCGCGCGGCTGGATGTTTCGCTGCGGCTCCAGATCGGCATAGACGCGCACGACAGAGAGCCCCGCCATCGGGGTTGCGCCGGAAAAGCCCCGCGAGATCGGCTGGAGGTCTCCTGCGGAGTAGCGCGCGGTGCGGGCCAGATCGTCATAGACGATACGCGTGCCTTCGCGCTGGAAGCCATCCTGCACCGTCGCTTCGTTTTCCAGCACGAAGCCGCGGTAGCGGACGGCGCTGTCGAGAACGACACTGGGCGTGCGGAGCCCGCTATCATCGCCGCGATGCACGTAATCGACGTTGCCGAAAGCGGTGATGTAGGCGGAAAAATCCTCTGGCTCGGCCACGGGTCCGGTCAGATCGCCATAGCCGCCGGAGATGCTTATCGCCTGACGTGGGCGAAGATCGGGATTGATCGCGAGCTTGAGGCCGAATGTCGCCGGATCGTAGCTGATCGGAATGCCGAGCGCGAAGAGGTCGTTCGCCGATATCGAGGGCCTGGTGCCGATCGCGGTCGCCACCCCTTGCCATGCTTCAGGGGTCAGGGCCCGCTGCAGCAGCGGCAATAGCGACTGCGCATCGATGACGATCTGATCCTGCGCGGTGAGGGTGTAGGACACCTCGCCCAGCACGAAGCCATTGTCGGTCAGCGGGCCGCCCAGCGGTATGTCCCTGCCGGTGGTGTTCAGCCGGTCGCCGGACGTCTCGGCCAGGGTGGGGCCCGGCGGTGGCGGCGTCTGGGCGGCGGCCAGGGCTGGCGGAAGCAGGCCGCCCATGCCGAACAGCAGGATGCGCCACCCCCGCTTCATCCTACCCTGCGGCGACCGGTGTGATTTCGACCGACAAACTGCCCTGATCCGATGGCAGCACCTGGCCGATGGGCAGCACCCGCGTCGCGCCCGATGGCACGATGCCCAGGCCCATGCGCTGCTGGATCTGATCGGGATCGAAGGATTCGCGGTAGATTTCCTCGCCAGCGGGCGACCGCTGGACGATCGTCATGCGCCCGCGCCCGACATAGCCATAGGTCGCGCCTTCGTTGGCCACCGAGATCACCGGGCGCGGTTTTCCGGCCTCGTCGGGGCGGATCTCCGCCTTGACGATCTTCAATGCGGGCCGCGCGTTCGGCGCGCCGACGCTGACGAGCACGCGGAAGCGGTGGAGCACCTGGATCGCGTTCTGGTTCTCGGCCAGCGCAACCGGCAGCTGCGCGACGGTCACATAATAATGTTCGCTCGCGGTGGGGGCGGGATCGCCGACCCACTGGACGCGGAATGCCTGGGTCTGTCCGCCCTTGACCGTGGCCTGGGCAGGAAAGACGAGGATGTTCTCGGCTTCCTCATTCTCGATTTCGCGCAGTTCGCCATCGACGATGCGGACCGGCCGCGCGATCACCTCCACCGGCACCGTCTCCGCGAACGTATTCTGCAGGCTGATGACCGCGGACGCGCTCCTGCCCGTGGACAGAAGGTCGATAATCACGGGCTGCACGTTCAAGGCGAGAACGGGCGAAACCACCAGCAGCGCCAGGCACGCGGTGACCGCGATCCCCATTCGCCGCGCGAATTGCGGAATCATCACTTGATACTCTGTGGAAGGGATAAAACCC
>JAESGW010000534.1_pt1 | contig 28670 bp, 28 predicted proteins | sample 9269791 | NCBI WGS metagenome assembly JAESGW01 (sample SAMN16773120, study PRJNA677053) | algae metagenome | isolation source: Aphanocapsa lilacina HA4352-LM1 and co-occurring heterotrophs from near cave... | place: USA: Maniniholo cave, near Haena, Kauai, HI | collected 2009-07-28
GCATGAGGCCAAAGCCGGCTCGCAACGGCCTTGGCATCTGCCCCCCGACATCAATCCAAAAAAGCTCAATCAACCCACAAAACAAAACCCCGCCGAAATTCGACGGGGTTTGTCAGCAGTCTGAGCCCGGACATATAGATGTCCGGGCTTTCGCTTTCTGGTTCTCTGTCCCTGGTTAAGGGCGTGAAGGCGAAATCTCGCGGGCACCCGCGCCCCCACGGAACGGTACCTCTGTGATCGGCATTCGCTCGCTTGGTCCAGCTGTCACATGCTGTCTGACGCATCTCCTCGCTTGTTTGTTCGCATGGATCCGCATTTCAACAAACCTGGATATCGAGCTTGTTCAGGGCTTGCATAAGCTGGAGCTTCGGCAGTTTGGTGAGATCTTTTGCGACCTCTTTCACCAGTGTGGAAACCAGAACTCCGGGTAGGTTCTGACGCAGTGTCCCGAGCATGCGTGGCTCGGCGACGATCGCAAGATGATCGAATTCATGGTCAGCGTAGCGCCGTCCCAATTCTTCAATGAGCGTAATCGCGAACTGCACCTCTTGCTCTTGGACTGGGTCAGACACGTACTCCATCGCGGAGCGCCGTCTTCCCTTGGACGCAAAGCTGCGTCCGGGTCTGTCCGACATGATCTCGCGCAGTGTTTTGTGATTCACCTCGAAAACCAGATCGTCCAACAAGGCTGCGTCCTCGTTGTCGCCCTCCATTTGACGAATGATGCGAGCACGAGCACCATCCGCTACCAAAATCCACGTTTTCTTGCGTTTCATGGCGCATTCCTTTCGGAGTGGTTCTTGATGGTCGCAAGAGAATAAGTCGGTGCTCGCCACCTCGCTTTGACCGGGGTCAAGGCGCGCATGGAACAAAGTCCGTTTTCTGAAGGCGGGCGAAGCAACCGGGCGAGCGAACCTCCCTTCTGGCAGCGGCATAAGACCTAGCAGGAGCAAATGCTGTGCGGCTGGCACGATACATATACAGCCTTGTTGCTATCGGTGCGGTGGCAGGAGCTGCCGCCTGGTATTTCTGGAGCCCCCCAAGCGTGTCGGTTGCGACGATGTCGCGCGGAGACGCGGCCGAAATCGTCTATGCAAGCGGTACAGTCGAACCACGGACCTGGGCGAAAGTGGCCCCGGTGGTTCGCGAACGTATCGTCGAACAATGCAACTGCGAAGGGTCCCGGGTCTCACAAGGCGACGTTCTGGCTCGTCTGGATGATAGCGAAGAGCGCGCGGCACTGGCCGAACTTGAGGCACGACGCTCGCTGGCCCAAGAGGATTTTCGGCGCTTGTCCGTACTTGCCGAACGGAACGCGGCCAGCCGACAAGCGCTCGATCGCTCCCAAAGCGAGCTTCTGCAAATTGAAGCCCTGGTCGCTGGGCGGAAAGCCCGGCTCGAGACTTATGTTCTGCGAGCGCCCAGTCCGGGGATCGTTCTCAGGCAAGATGGTGAGGTGGGCGAGGTCGCCGAGCTAGGTACGGTTTTGTTTTGGGTCGGGGAGCCAAAACCACTGCTCGTGGTCGCAGATGTCAACGAAGAGGACATTCCCCGCGTCGAAATTGGTCAACGCGCCCTTCTTAGAGCCGATGCCTTTCCGAAGCAAAAACTCGAGGCTCAAGTCGACAGCATTACGCCAAAAGGCGATCCGGCGACGAAGACCTATCGCGTCCGCTTTCGGCTGCCCGATGAAACACCGCTGCGCATCGGGATGTCGACAGACATCAACATCGTCGTCCAAGTCTCGAAAAATGCCCTGCTCATTCCCTCTGCTGCGGTTGACCAGAACCATGTCTTCGTTGTCGAGGACGGCAGGTCGCGACGGCGCGATATTCGTATCGGCATCCGCGGCACGGGCAGCACCGAGGTTCTGGCTGGCCTCGACGAAAAGGCTCTCGTCGTCACTCCCTATCCTGCCGACCTCGCCGACGGTAGCCGTGTGATCATCTCAGGCCCAGAGGAGTAGATCATGCCCCTCATTCTCGACATTGCGGTCACGCATATCGCCGGACGCGGGCGACAGACAGTTGTGGCCATCCTGGGTGTTGCTGTTGGCGTGGGCTTCTCAATTGCCATGGCGGCATTGATGCAGGGTGGGCAGGACGATTTCGTCAGGCAGCTCATCAACACCATGCCTCACGTTGCCATCACCGACGAAATGCGCACAGCCCCCCGGCAGCCTGCGGAGGACGTTTTTGCCACTGCCGCCATTTCCGGGCTGAGGCCACGTGATGATCGGCGTGGGATCATCAATCCGACGGCTGCAGCAGCCTGGCTCGACACCTGGGTTCCCGGTCGCTTCTCAACGAGCCTGAAGACGCAAGGTGTTATCCGCTATTCCAATCGAGAAGCTGGCGCGGCGGTCATCGGGATCGATCCGATGCGAGAATCTGCTGTTTCGCCGATCATCGAGGAGTTCGTTGAAGGCAGCTTCGCAGCGCTCGCGGCGGGCGGCAACAACGTGGTGATCGGAGACACCATGGCTTCCCGGCTAGGTGCCAGCTTTGGAGACACGATAACGGTCGTTTCCTCAGACGGGCTTACCCGCGCGTTCAGAATTGTGGGCCTGTTCCATACCGGGACAACGATTCGTGACGAAGGCGAGGCCTACGTTCTGCTGAAGAATGCTCAAATCCTGTCAGCGCGCCCGAACGCCATCAACGAGATACGAATTAAGCTCGACAATCCGGACAGCGCACCTGCGGTGGCGCACCGGGCTGAGACTGAGCTTGGCTACAAGGCTGTTGCTTGGCAGGAAGCGAACGAATCCATCCTCGAGGCCCTCGTTGTCCGCAATGTCATCATGTACACGGTGGTAGGTGCGATCATGCTGGTCGCCGGATTCGGCATCTACAACATCATCTCCACCATCACGCATGAGAAGGCGCGTGACATCGCCATCATGAAGTCGCTCGGCTTCCCCGAAGCCGACATGCGTCGCATGTTCCTGATGGAAGGCTTGGCAATCGGCGCTGCCGGCTGCGCGTTCGGTTGGCTCCTCGGCCTTGCAATGACCTACGCTCTGTCGCAGGTTCGCTTCGAAATCGCCGCGACCGGTCAGGAAATGACCCGGCTGCCAATCACTTGGAGCATTCTGCACTATTTGAGCGCTTCAGCTTTTGCACTGGCCTCTGCAGCGGTCGCTGGATACTTGCCCGCCCGCCGTGCGGCCCGTCTCAATCCTGTCGACATAATCCGGGGCGCATCATGAGCCCGCTGATCGAGACCGAACGACTGACGCGTATTTTGCCGGAAACAGTTCCGGTAACGCTCGTCAAAGATGTCACGCTGAGCATTGGCGAAAAGGAATTCGTGGCCGTTACTGGACCGTCTGGGTCCGGCAAGTCTTCTCTGCTCTACTTGCTCGGGCTCCTTGACAGCCCCACCAGTGGCACACTGAAGATCGGTGGACGCGACACCGGACCCATGGACGAGAAGGAGCGCTCCCGTACACGGCTTTCGATGATGGGTTTCGTCTTCCAGTTCCATTTTCTCCTGCCAGAGTTCACCGCGCGAGAGAACGTGGAGATTCCAATGCGCAAGCTGCGCCGCCTCGAACGAAGCCAGATACGCGAGCGGGCCAGCGAGTTGCTCATATCCCTGGGGCTTGCCGAGCATCTCGACAAACGGCCTGACCAACTGTCGGGCGGCCAGCGACAACGGGTCGCCGTGGCGCGATCGCTCGCAAACGACCCGCCGATCATCCTTGCCGATGAACCGACGGGAAGCCTGGATAGCAAAAGCTCCGAGCAAGTTTTCGAGATACTCCAGCACCTCGTACGTGAACGCGGCAAGTCCATCGTGGCGGTTACGCACGACCTCGAAATGGCAGCCCGCATGGATCGCCGCATCCATCTTGTCGACGGCAAGATCGCTGAAGTGGTCCCAGGCTAGCTTGGCTTATAGTGGCGATGCGCCCGCCCCGGGACGATTGCCTCCAAGGACACGACAATGAAGAACAAGGCATTTCTCCATCGTTTTGGTTTTGCCATTCAGGGACTGCAAGACGGCTGGCGACGTGAGCGCAGTTTCCGCACTCAAGCGCTGATTGGCCTGATCGTTGTCCTAGGCGCTGCCCTGCTCGGCATTTCTGGTATCTGGCTGGCCGTCATTGGGCTGGCGATTGCCGTTGTGCTGGCCGCGGAACTGTTCAACTCGGCTCTTGAGGCCCTCGTCGATCATCTGCATCCGGAAGTACATCCGGAGATTCGCGTTGTTAAGGACATGGCGGCTGCCGGCGTGTTGCTCGTCTGCCTTGGCGCGCTGACGGTCGGTTTGCTGTTCTTGGCGGCACACAGCTAAGCCATCCAGGCGTGGCCAATAGCAGGCGGTCACACAGTCTCCCCTCGACCAATCGGAAGAGTGCACTCCAACTCGACATACAATTGACATGGCTCAACGCATGCTGAGTCACATTGACTACGCTCCCGAAGACATTTCCATCTTGGGAAGGAACGCGGAATGCAGAGCGCCAAGAAGTCACTCGCCGAAATCGACGACGCATTCGTCGATTCCGAAGAACTCCATCTGCTTCATCGGTATTGGCAGGCGGCGAACTATCTGTCGGTTGGGCAGATTTATCTGCTGGACAACCCTCTGCTGCGGGAACCGCTGAAGCCCGAGCACATCAAGCCACGCCTGCTTGGCCACTGGGGCACCACACCCGGACTCAACTTCATCTACGCACATCTGAACCGCCTCATCAGGAACCGCGACCTCGACATGATCTATGTCTGCGGGCCAGGCCATGGCGGACCGGGTATGGTGGCCAATACATATCTCGAGGGCAGCTATTCCGAGATTTACCCCGAGATCGGCCGCGACACCGACGGCATGCGCGCGCTCTTCCGGCAGTTTTCCTTCCCCGGCGGCATCCCCAGCCACGCCGCGCCTGAAACCCCCGGCTCCATCCACGAAGGCGGAGAGCTGGGCTATGCACTGGTTCATGCGTATGGGGCCGCCTTCGACAATCCCGATCTAGTCGTAGCCTGCGTGATAGGCGACGGCGAAGCTGAGACTGGCACGCTTGCAGCCTCATGGCACTCGAACAAGTTCTTGAGCCCTGTCCATGACGGCGCCGTCCTGCCGATCCTGCACCTCAATGGCTACAAGATCGCCAATCCGACGGTGCTTGCCCGCATCGACAAGTCCGAGCTGCATGACCTTCTGACAGGTTACGGGCACGAACCCATCTTCGTCGAGGGTGAGGACCCTGTCGAAATGCATGGCAAGATGGCCATGGCGCTCGACACTGCATGTGATCGCATCGAGGCGATCCAGACGGCAGCAAGGCGGGAGGGTCGCGCCGAACGCCCCCGCTGGCCGATGATCGTATTGCGCAGTCCCAAGGGCTGGACTGGTCCCAAAGAGATAGACGGCAAGAAGACCGAAGGGTTCTGGCGGTCTCATCAGGTCCCGATCACTGATCCACGCCAAAACGAGGAGCATCTTCACATCCTGGAACAATGGATGCGGAGCTATGACCCCGACAATCTGTTCGACGATCAGGGAAGGCTGCGCGCGGAGCTGGCGGCATTGGCTCCTGAGGGGATCAGAAGGATGGGAGCCAACCCTCACGCCAACGGCGGTGGCCTCAAGCGCGACCTTGTCATGCCCGACTTCAGGTCGTTTGCGATCGATGTGCCATCACCCGGTTCCGTCAACGGGGAGGCGACGCCGACAATGGGACGGATGCTCAGGGAAATCGTCGAGCTGAACGCCGAGGCTCGGAACTTCCGCATCATGGGACCCGACGAGACTGCTTCCAATCGGCTTGATCCAGTGTTCGCATCCACCGACCGGGTGTGGATGGCCGACATCGAGCCTTATGACGAGCACCTTGCCCGCGATGGGCGTGTCATGGAGGTTTTGAGCGAGAATCTCTGCCAGGGCTGGCTGGAAGGCTATCTACTGACAGGGCGGCATGGGCTGTTCTCTTGCTACGAAGCCTTCATTCACATTGTTGACTCGATGTTCAACCAGCATGCCAAATGGCTAAAGGTTTCACGAGAATTGCCTTGGCGGCAACCGATCGCTTCGCTCAACTATCTTCTGACCTCGCACGTCTGGCGGCAGGATCACAACGGCTTCAGCCATCAGGATCCGGGCTTCGTCGACCTCGTGGCCAACAAGAAGGCGGACATAGTCCGCATCTATTTGCCTCCCGATGCCAACACCCTGCTTTGGGCAACTGACCATTGCCTGCGCACTTTTAACCGGATCAATGTGATCGTGGCTGGAAAGCAGCCCCAGCAACAATGGCTGAACATGGCCGACGCGATCGCCCACTGCCAAGCTGGAGCAGGCATCTGGCATTGGGCCGGCTCCGAAGACGACAGCGGCCCCGATGTTGTGATGGCCTGCGCCGGCGATGTACCCACGCTAGAGACACTTGCCGCGGTGGGCCTGCTGCGGGAAGCCCTGCCAGACCTGAAGATTCGTGTCGTCAACGTCGTGGATCTCATGACGTTGCAGTCGGCTAGCCAGCATCCCCACGGCCTCACAGATGCAGCTTTTGACGCATTGTTCACTGCGGACCGACCGGTCGTCTTCGCCTATCACGGCTACCCTTATCTGATCCATCGGTTGACCTATCGCCGCAACAACCACGAGAACATCCACGTTCGCGGCTTCCAAGAAGAAGGTACCACCACTACGCCTTTCGACATGACCGTTCTCAACAAGATGGACCGCTATCATCTCGCCATCGAAGCTATCGACCGCGTCCGCAACCTTGGGCCCAAGGCTGCAGAAGCGCGGGCCTATTTCGAGAACTGTCTCTCACAACACTGGCATTACGTCCGAGATCATGGAGAAGACATGCCCGAGGTGCGCAACTGGTCATGGCGGGGCTGAGAAAGGAAGAACCACATGGCTCTCCTGGCGCTGAACGCAGGATCTTCCAGCTTGAAATTCGGGCTGTTCACGCAGTCGCCTGCTGGCCCGGAGCAGTTGTTACGCGGCGTGTTCGATGGCATTGGCGGATCTCCCCGTTTTTCGGCAAAGCACTCGTCGGGCCAAATTCTCGCCGACGGCCGACCTGTTGCCGCGAGATCAACGGCATCGTTGCTGGAGGGACTTATCGAGTTTCTCCAACCGTTCTTGGACGGCCGGCCGCTGGAGCTGGTCGGCCACCGCATAGTTCATGGCGGAAGCCGCTTTGTGACACCAATTCGCCTGTCGACGGACGTTATCGCCGCACTTGACGAACTCACCCCCATCGCCCCGTTGCACCAGCCCGCGAGCCTCGCGCCCGTCAGGGCGTTGGCTGAGCTACAGCCGGGCCTCGTGCAGATTGGCTGTTTCGACACGGCTTTTCATTCCTCGATGCGGCCGCCCGCCAGCCGATATGCGCTTCCCCGTCAGTTAGAAAGCGATGGCGTGCGTCGCTACGGCTTTCACGGCTTGTCCTATGAATATGTTTCCCACCATCTGGGCGAGATCTCACCTCGGCTTTTGCAGCAGAGGACTATTGTTGCCCATCTGGGCTGCGGCTGCAGTCTTTGCGCCATGGTCGACGGGAAGAGCCAGGACACGACCATGGGTTTCACCGCACTGGATGGGGTGATGATGGCCACACGCTGTGGTTCGATTGATCCCGGCATCCTGCTCTATCTGCAAAAAGCGCAAGGGCTGGGGGTCACCGAGGTCGAGGACCTGCTGTATCGTCGATCGGGCCTACTCGGCGTGTCGGGCATATCGGGCGACATGCGCGCCCTGCTTTCCAGCAGCGATCCACGGGCGACCGAGGCCATCGACTTGTTCGTGTTCAGCATTTCACGGGCCATTGCGGCTCTTGCCAGTTCGATCGAAGGCATCGAGCTTCTGGTTTTCACTGGAGGGGTCGGCGAACACGCAACAGAAATACGGCAGGCGATTTGCCGGCGACTCCAGTGGTTGGGGGTCAAACTCGATCCATCGCGCGACGGCGACGTGATCAGCCATCCCGACAGCAAGGTGGAGGTTCGTGTGATAGCCACGAACGAGGAACTGTCCATTGCCAGACAGATGTCCAAGTTTCAGTCCTGACAAGTCGGCACCCGGCGCGACCCAACTGATCCCACGCTGTTGACCCAAGTCAAAGCGTTGCCGTTGATGCGTTTCTAGGATTGAAGCGAACCGCTGCTGCGGCTCCGGACATTCGGGCGGGGACAGCCAATGAAGTATCGCGAAGTGCAGGAACGCCTGCGTGCGGTGGGCGTAGCAATCAGCAAGCGAGGCGGCGTCATCCGGGTCAATTATTTCGGTGGCTTCGAAGGAAGCGCGAAATACACAACTGACCTGCAAGAGGCGCTGGCCCTCGGACTTGCGATGGCCAGGCCGGAACATCTGCCCAAGATTTGGCTGTCAGTTCGACCAACCGACTAGTCCCGCAGCCGAGCGTTCCAGACCGTCTCGCTCGATGCCTCACGATCGTTCGGTTGTCAGGGCTCGGCGCAACCGACGAATGACAGCAGACCGTTTGGGGGCCACCGGTAATCCGACAGGCTCCGGCCGGCGAGGATAACCTCGCCAAGAGCCTAATGCGACTGCAACGAAGCCGAGCCAATCCGCCTTTCATATAGAATCTTCAGGCCAAGCAAACCGGCAACTACGGCAAACACAAGGAACCACGTCAAATCGCCGAGGATGTCGGCAACAGCCAGAATGCTGCGACTGAAAAGTATTCCCAACCCAACAAATTGGAACACCCAGACAGCTTCGCCGAAGACACCCCAGACGGTAAAGCGTGACCAAGGATAGGCCATCATACCGGCAACAATGTTGACTCCCGGACCGAGCGGGCTAAGCAGCCACCTGGTAAGGAAGACACTGATTGCACCCCATCGGACAGTTGCTGTCCGCGCATGGCTAAGGGTGTCGGCCATGTGCAGCCTCTCGGCTAGCCTTTCGGCCAGCCCCTCGCTTCCCAGGCGGCCAATCAGGTAGCCCACCTGATCACCCAACACAGCGCCGGCAATCCCCCACGCGAAGATGGAGACCAAATCCAACTGGTCGCGCGCCACCAGCGAACCGGCCACGAGCAGGGCGAGCGACGAAGGAAGCGGTACGCCGAGGCTACCGAGAGCAAGGATGGCGAACAACGCAAAGGCACCATAGTCCGCGAGAAAAGCCATCGCCGCATCGCTCATGGGCCTAGCTGCCGCTCATTCTATCGGACAGACCGCCGTTCGATTGCTGCCGGCTCCTGCCTATGCTCGCTTCGATGGTGGATTTGAGCGCCTCAAACGAAACGCCCTTGGCCGATGCTATGTCGCCAAGGGTCCGCCTGTCCGAAACACCTGTCGGAAGATCAAGCGCACTGAACAGCGCTTTCGGCTCCAGATTGTAGGAGTGGGCCACATAGCCCACTGTCATCCATGGTTCGATCGGCTCGTCGCGGTGCGATGACCAATAGACCGCATGGACGGTCAGGCGAATCGCGAAGAACCCACTGGCAACAAGTGCGGTGACGAACGCAGCCAGCAGGATCAGATTTGCCAGGCGGACCGGTATCTTGTTCGAGCGGATGCGCATTACCCTCCCCGACCTTGCATGTCTGTTGGAGTTCTTTCAGCGGGACTTGCCAGGGTCATTTGTTCATTTCTCATCTACGTCCTCAGCACCCTGTAGATCGCCGGGATGACGAGCACCGTGAGCAATGTCGACGAAGCAAGACCGAACAGCAGAGAGATGGCGAGCCCTTGGAAGATCGGATCCGACAGAATTACCGCCGCGCCAATCATGGCTGCGAGCGCGGTGAGTAGGATCGGTTTGAAACGAATTGAACCAGCTTCAATCAGTATCTCGGTCAGAGGCAGTTCGCCGGTGTTGGCATGACGGATAAAATCGACAAGCAAGATTGAGTTACGCACGATGATGCCGGCGAGCGCGATGAACCCGATCATAGAGGGCGCCGAGAACGGCGCGGAAAGCAGCCAATGGCCACCCAGTATGCCGATGAAGGTCAGCGGTATCGGTGTCAGGATCACAAGCGGCAGCTTGAAGGAGCCGAACTGCGCAACGACCAAAATGTATATGGCAAGCAGCGCGACCACAAATGCTGCGCCCATGTCGCGGAAGGTCACCCAGGTAACCTCCCATTCGCCATCCCAAAGGAGCGTCGAGGAACCCTCATCCTGCGGTTGGCCATGCAGCGAGACGACGGGCTTCGGAAGCCCCGTCCAGTCCTGCACATCGATGGCCTCCCGCACCGCAAGCATGCCGTAAAGGGGGGCTTCGAAAGTTCCAGCGAGTTCAGCCGTTACCATTTCGGCAGCGCGGCCATTGTGCCTGAATACCGGAAACGACGCACGTTCTTCGGCAACCCGCACAACGTCGCCGAGTTCGACAACGCCGCGATCACCCGGCAGTACGTTGGCTGGAAGGGGCGTCGCCAAGAACTGCTCGTCGACAACCCTATCGCCCTTCGGCCGCTCGACGCGGATGGGGATTGGTTGCCGGCCGCCTCCGCGATGGGAATAGCCGACCGTCGTGCCGCCGTTGAGGATCGCGATCGTGTCGAAGACGTCGCTCTCTTCGACATGGAAGAATTCGGCGTCGTCGGTTGAAATCCGCATGCGCAGCCGGCGCGCGGGCTGCCCATAGGAATTGTCGATGTCGACGATGAATGGAACCGACCGAAAGGCCATCTCGACCTTCTCCGCGACTTTTCGCCGGGTCTCGCCATCGGGTCCGTAGACTTCTGCCAGAAGCGTTGCCATGACGGGTGGCCCAGGCGGCGGCTCGACGACCTTTAGGCTGGTGCCCGACGGCATGGACACGGCCTTGATACGCTCTCGAATCTCGAGCGCGATCTGATGGCTGGAGCGGATGCGCTCCGCTTTGGGCAGAAGGTTTATGGCGACATCGCCCTGTTGCGGCTCCGTCCGATAGAAGGAATGGCGCACCAGGCCGTTGAAATTGAAAGGTGCCGCAGTCCCGGCATGCGTCTGGACCGACATCACCTCCTCCAGAGCCAGAACTATGCGCGCAACCTCCTGCGCAACGCCGTCTGTGGCTTCGACGGAGGAGCCCTCGGGCAGGTCGATCGTGACCGATAGCTCTGACTTGTTGTCGAAGGGAAGCAGCTTGACGGTCACATCCCTGGTGTAAAACAACGCAAGGGAACCGAGGGTAAGAATGCCGACTGCGAGCAGAAACGACCAGCTTGCGATTTTCGACGACAGGATCGGGCCTGCCACGGCGGCATAGGTGCGGCCGAACACGCCGCCATGCCCCTGGTGGTGACTGATCGGGGTTGCCCTACCGGCGATCCTGAGCATCAACCAAGGTGTTACCGTGACAGCGACGAAGAACGAAAAGATCATCGCTGCCGACGCATTTGCAGGAATCGGGCTCATATAGGGTCCCATCATCCCCGACACGAAAAGCATCGGCAGAAGCGCAGCGACGACGGTAAGTGTCGCAACGATGGTCGGATTGCCGACCTCGGCAACCGCCTCAATTGCAGCATCCTTGCGTTCGCGGCCGTCGCCCATGCCCCAGTGGCGCGCGATGTTTTCGATGACGACGATTGCGTCGTCGACGAGAATGCCGATCGAGAAGATGAGGGCAAAAAGCGATATGCGGTTGAGCGTATAGCCCATCCACCACGAAGCGAAGAGGGTAAGCAGAATCGTTACGGGAATAACTACAGCGACGACTACGGCTTCACGCCACCCGATGGCCAGCCAGACAAGAAGGATGATCGAGACCGTGGCGAGCCCGAGATGATAAAGCAGCTCGTTCGCCTTTTCGTTGGCGGTCTCGCCATAATTGCGTGTGACTTCGACCGACACCTCGCCCGAAATGAGGCTTCCTTTGAGCATTTCGACACGGTGCAGGATCGATTCCGCAACTGTCACCGCATTCGAACCCGCACGTTTGGCAATGGCCAGCGTGACCGAAGGAACGCGCGAAACTCCATTTTTCGATCGTAGGACCGTCGATACCAGAATTTCCCCCGTGTCGGTTGCGAAGGCAACGTCGGCCACGTCACGGACATAGACTGGACGGTTATCACGCGTCGTCACCAACAGATTGCCGATCTGGTTTGGTGAACTCAGCGTCTCGCCGGCAATGACGGCGATCTGCTCGCCATCGTCCCTGGCCCCTCCAGCAGGAAAGGCCTTGTTGGCTCCGGAAACCTTCGCGGCAAGCTGCTGCAGCGTGACGCCGTAGAGGGCGAGCTTTTCGGGACGCGGCGCCACCCGTATGATCTCTGCCGTTTCGCCGACGAGATAAGTCAGGCCGACATCGTCGATCTTGGCAATCTCGGTGCGCAGTTCGCGTGCGATGCGCGTCAAATCGTTCGCCGTTATGCGATCGGCCATGTGTGGGTTGGGCGAAAGCGTCAGCGTGACGATCGCAACATCGTCAATGCCGCGGCCGACGATGCGCGGTTCGGGGACGCCGAACGGAATGCGGTCCAAGTTCGCGCGGACCTTGTCATGGACACGCAACACCGCGGCGTCGGATGAAGTTCCGACGATGAAGCGTGCGGTTACCATCACTTGATCGTCGTCAGTTTGCGAATAGACGTGCTCCACGCCATCTATTCCTTTGACGATCATTTCCAACGGTTCGGTGACCAGCTTGACGGCATCATCGGCCTTCAGGCCGTCAGCGCGAACAAGGATATCAACCATCGGAACCGAAATCTGCGGCTCTTCCTCACGTGGCAATGTCAACAGAGCGACGAGTCCGAACGCGAAGGCAGCGACCAGGAACAGCGGCGTCAGTGGCGAGGCGATGAAAGCTCGCGTCAAGCCCCCGGCAATACCAAAACTCATCGGGAGCTTCATGGCGTGATCACGACATCGCCGACGGCGAGTCCAGTCAGGACCTCGACATAGTCCCCGTCAGAACCTGCGATCCGCTCGCCCAGTACAAGCGCCCGATCAATCTCGACGCCACCAACCATCACACGGACAAAATCGATGCCCGACCGGGCTTCAACGGATGCGACCGGTACGAGCAGTGCTGAGCGCTCGCCAACCGGAACCTCGACGAGCACACGGGCGCCGATAAAAGCCGTTTCCAGCTTTTCGACCTCGACGTCGCCGAGAACGCGGCCATTCTCGATCTGCGGGTAAATTTTTGCGAGACGGCCGGTCGAGTCCGCGCCGTTCGCATTAATACGGATCGAGGCCCCCTCTTTCAGCAGCGGAGCATGGCGTTCAGGCATCGCCAGGCGCAGGAAAACGCCGCCACCGCCTATCGTGGCCACCACTTCGCCGGCCATGATGACGGCGCCCCGCGTCACCGGCACGGTGAGCACGCGGCCAGCGCCGGGCGCGAATACTTCTCCCTCAGCGCCTTGCTGAACGATGACCGATCGTTGCGCCTCGCTCGCAGCCAGTTGGTTTTGTGTAACATCCGCATCGGTCCGAAGCTGGTCGAGACGCTGCGCGGTCATCACGCCCCTTTCGACCAGGGTCTGGCCGCGGGCCAACTCGGATCTTGCCGTGACAAGTTGCGCCTCAAGCGCGCGAATTTGCGCGTCGATCGCGGCGATCTGAAAAGCGATCTTGTCATCGCGAACGGTAGCGATCTTCTGCCCGGCCTTGATATTATCGCCCTCGCTCACATTGAGCTCGACGATTACTCCACCAATGCGGGCACGCGCAGGAATCGTGTCGCGTGCCTCGACCCGGCCATAGACCGCCTTCCACTCGATCACCGGGGTGGGAGCGAGCGTCACGGTTCCAGCCAATGCCGGGCCACACGCGAGCAGCCCGGCGAACAGTGGCAAGGATCGCATTTCGGCAAACCTTAAAAGGCGCGGCCCGGCTTGACGCCGAGCATCTTGAAGACGGCCGCTGCCGGGCAGAATCCAGTGAACGCGGATTGCACCAGATTCAGGCCAACAAAGACCGTGAGCCAAACGAACAAGGGCGAAACCCAAATCGTCAGCACCACCGAAAGCAGCACCATGATGCCGGCAAATGCGAGAACGGAACGGTCAAGCGTCATTGGGAACCTCCATCTGTCTGGAAAAGGCCTGCATAACTCTTGGATACGGAGCCGGAACGTGCCGCCGTATGTCCTGCTCGGCAAAGCATCGAGCACTTAGACATGCGGCGTAGCCGCGCCGTCATCGATCTTGATTTCCTTCAGCTTGTCGACGCCCATCACCTGCAAGGCGAGACGCTCGTAAAACGGCTCGGCCTTGCCTGTCCGGACCTTGTGCAGGAAATACCTCTCGAAGCCGACCTTCGCTGTGTGAACCCATTTGCCGGAGGACGACCAATTGACATTGCGCGGCGGGATTTGCGGCTGGGCGACGAAAGCAACGCCGGAATCGCCCAGGTCGGCCAAGCAAACCGCGTTCCATGTTGCTTGAGCATCCGGCTCGGCGCCCGCAACCAAGCGGCCAATGTTCCGGGCTGCAGCAGTCACCATGGATTCGATCATGAAGCCCGTTTTTGGAACGCCGGTCGGGACCGGCGTCTTTCCGAGAGGCGCGATGGCGACGCACACGCCGATTGCGAAAATATCCGGGTAGGAGGTGCTGCGCTGATGTTCGTCGACGACAATGAAGCCGCGAGCATTGGTTAGGCCTTCGATGCCAAATACGGCCGCAACACCGCGAAACGCCGGAAGCATCATTGAAAAGACTTGCGGAAGTTCGTGCGCCTTCTTCAAGGACCCGTCGTCGGCGATTTCCGAGACGAACATCTTACCCGGCTCGACGCGGTCAACCTTGGCATTGCAGATCCACTTGATGTGATGCTGACGCAACTCGCTTTCGAGAAGTCCCTTGGTGTCGCCGACACCGTCCAGGCCAAGGTGACCAACATACGGCTCCGAGGTGACGAAAGTCATCGGCACCCGATCGCGAACCTTGGCCTTGCGCAGCGCCTTTTCGAGGATGAATGCAAATTCGTAGGCAGGACCGAAGCACGAAGCGCCCTGCACAGCGCCGATGACCACTGGGCCCGGATTGTCGACCAACGCATCGAACGCCTTCTTTGTCTTGAGGGCATGGTCGATGTGACAGATGGACTGCGTGTTGTGGTCAGGTCCGAGCCCGTCGATCTCATCGAAAGCCAGTTCGGGACCCGTAGCAATCACCAGATAGTCGTAGGCAACAGAAGATCCGTCGTTGAGTTCGATGCGACGCTCTGCCGGTTTCAGCCGCTTGGCGCCTTGTGGATGCAGCGCGATGTCGTGGCGTGCAAACACCGGCGCAAGGTCGACTTCGATCGATTCCCTATCGCGCCAACCGACCGCAACCCAAGGGTTGGAAGGCACGAACGAATAGCGGTCTCCATTGGAAACAACCGAAACCTTGTGTTCTTTCCCAAGACCTTTGCGAAGCTCATAGGCCATGATCGTGCCGCCAAGCCCGGCACCGAGAACGACAACATGCGCCATGCATTCCTCCCGCTGTGATGCCCTCGCGCACGCTACAAACCGTTGTTTCAGCGCCGCCGAACGCTTGTGATATACGGCCTCCTCACCAGTTCGGCCTTGATCTTTGTCAAGCGACCGACTGATACCGCCACAAGTGCCCCTGCCAGCAGTGAACGCCGTCTTGCCAGTCGACGCATCCTGGGAAACGCAATGAGTGAGCGTGTCTTACGGACACGGGACCGCACCTATTTCGACGCACACAAGCGCAGCAAAGACATCCCGGTTGATGGGCTGAGCACTGGAAGATCGGGGCTGACAGGACGGATCAACCGCTCGTCGGCGCTGGTCTTGCGATTGGCTGCGCCACGCTCGACGCCGGAAATTCCACGATGAAACACGCCCCACCCTCCGGCACCCTTTCATAGCGTACGGACCCTCGGTGGTGAGTAGCGATCTGGCGGACCAAGGATAGTCCAAGCCCCCAGCCGCCCTTGCTCTCGCTTCGTCCCGTCGGACGGTAGAACGGTTCGAAGACCCGTGTGCCCTCGCCGTCTGCAATGCCCTCGCCATGGTCTTTGACGCACAGGCGCACGATTGCCCCATCGGTCTCGACCTCGGCGATCACCGGCGGAGCCCCATGGCACAACGCATTCTGCATCAAATTGCGAACCAGGCGCCTCAACAACCGCACATCGCCCGAGATCATGGCGGTCGAGCCGGTGACCGCAACGTCGTTGCGCGCACCTTCTTCGGCTGCAAGTGCAAGCATGTCGACGGCTTCCACATGGTCCAGTTTTTGGACATGGTCGAGCCGGCTGGCCAACAGGATTTCCTCGACCAGGCTGTCGAGTTCCGAGAGGCTTTGCACGATCTCTCGCTTCGTTGCCTGATCGGCCGAACGCTCGTAGAGATCTATGGCCATGCGAAGCCTTGCCAACGGCGAACGCAGTTCATGGCTGGCATTGGCGAGCAGGGATCGGTGCGCGTCGACCAGACGTTCGATGCGATCGGCCGCAATGTTGAAACTCCGTGCGACTGCTGCGACTTCATCGCTGCCACTCGCCGCAACCCGGGTTCCAAGCTCGCCTGCCCCCCAAATTTCCACGCCGCGGCGCAGACGCTCCAACCGCCGCGTCAGATGACGAACCACAGGATAGGCTGCAAGGCCGATGACACCGGCGATGACTGCCAGATAGCCAAGGGGATTTCGTCCACCCGGCCCAAGGGGCATGCGGGCCTGTATGACCCGTCCATCCGCCAGTCGAATTGCAAACGGCCGTTTGCCATCGTGCGACTGACGCGAGCCGGGCGCATCGAATTTGAACGGTTCTCCAGCACTGGCAATCAATTGTTCATGCGGGTTGTATAGCGCCAAGTCGGCTGCGAAGGCGTCCGCAAGCCGTTCAAGCGTGATCTTGAGCATAGCCGGATCGTCGGTCACTGGTAACATTGTGGCGATGAATTTGTCACGCCGGCCGCCCCATCCCCGGTCCAGCTCGTCCTGCCCCAGCCGGACAAAGAACGCACTCGTGAATGCGACTACGGCCAAACTGGCCAGCAGCGTGAGGTAGACCTTGAGGAAGAGGCTGTTGCGCACCACAGTTTCGCCCCGACTTATTTCTGATCGTCCTGAAAGCGAGCGAAAACATAGCCGGCGCCGCGCACGGTTACGATGCGACGCGGGTGTTTGGGACTATCCTCGATTGCCGCCCTGATCCGAGAAATATGCACATCGATCGACCGATCGAACGCTTCGAGTTCCTCGCCTTTGACAAGGTCCATCAGTTGCTCGCGCGACAGCACACGTCCGGCATTCTCCGCCAATGCAACGAGAAGGTCGAATTGATAGCTGGTCATCGGACAATCGCGGCCATCGATACGGACTGAACGAGAACCGGGATCTATCTCGAGCCGCCCGGACCGAAGGATGCGTGATGCGGTCAGATCGCCGCCACGGCGCCGCCGCAGTATAGCCTTGAGACGCGCCAGCAGTTCGCGCGGATTAAACGGCTTTGGCAAGTAGTCGTCTGCGCCCAACTCCAGCCCGATAATCCGGTCCGTCTCATCCCCTTTCGCCGTGAGCATAAGAATGGCCACGTCAGATACGGCGCGCATGCGGCGGCAGGCCTCGAAGCCGTCCAGGTCGGGCAGCATGACGTCGAGAATTACCGCGTCTGGCGAACGCCGTTGCACATCAGCGAGGCCGGCATGCCCGGTTGCCGCAGTGTGGACGATGTAGCCATTTCCCGAGAGATAGTCCGCGATCATGGCGGACAGGCGTGTGTCGTCATCGATGATCAGCACCTGTTCCGCCATGGCCGGGACTCTCCGGATTTCAACCTTGCAGTTGAAATCCTACCACCGGCCGTGGCCTCCGCGCGCGTTGAAACGCTCCAGAATCTTTGCCCTTTGTTCTGGCGTCAGGATTTCTGCCGCATCGACAAGAGTGGCCGTCATTTTCCGCGAGGCGGCATCGATCGCGGCAACGCGCTCACTGCGCAACTTTTCGATCGCAGATCGGTCGATAGTCGGCGCGCCCAGAATGTCGGCTGCGGCGTTGCGCGTGTCCCTGAAGTCGTCGAGCATCGGAGCGATCTCATCTCGGGCAGAACCGAAGAGCTCCTTCAGCTTCTTCGACTGTTCCGGTGTGGCATCGATATCTTCCATCATATGCTCCATCCGGCGCTCCGAGAAGCCACCGCGGCCCATAGAAGCATCCATCATCTGGTGCCCCTTGCCAAAATGCAGCATTCCGTGCCCATCTCCGAACTCGCCACTGTTGGCCACAGCAAGACCAATGCCGGCGACTGCTGCGGCAGCAAGGCCGCCGATAACGATGCGCCGTCCCCAGCCACGCGACCCAGTTGCGGTGTTCGGAGCCGATGAGGCCTGCATATCCTGCTTGTCGTTGTCCATGATCGCTTCCTTGGTTAGGCGGCACTTGCAGCCGCGATAACGCCAGACTGGAGGACCAACGTTTCTCGAGTGACGGGGAAGTGTAAAGAAATGTGAAGGTGCCTCCCTGTCGTCTGGGGTTCCAACGACGCTCTTTGACCTGACTCATGGCGGGGAGCGACCTCTTCCTTAGCGATTGCCAAGTTTCTGACGACCGGGGAAAAAAATGCGCATGGGAAAGCTAGACGACAACGATCGGGCGCACGCCATGGGGAAATTGGGCTGCTCCACCGCTACTTGCAGGCAGCGAATTATCTTTCGGTCGGCAGAAATCCTTTGCCGCGCGAGCCGCTGGAGCCCTAGCATGTCAAGCCATTAGGCTACTCAGTCACTTGGGCACGACACCCGGCCTCAACCTCATCTATGCCCATCTATATAGCTTATCCGGATGCGCGACCTGAACATAATCTATCTGCGGCCCCGGTCACGGTGGGTCAGGCATGGTCGCCAATACGTCGAGGGCAGCTCGAGGGCAGCTATATACCGAGATCTGTTTCCAGAAATCAGAAGTGCTCTCGACGGCGTGCGCAAGCTGGAGTTGGCGCAGTTCGACATCAAGCGCGGCTTGACGACTGACCTTGCACATCAAGTCGCCGGCCAGTTTGATGGCGAACCGATTCAGGCAGCCCTCACGTCAGCAGCTACATTGCGGTCGGAGCTGCGATGCCGCTAGCGATGATGGTGCTTGTGGCGCCCGCTGCTTCTGGTCTGGGCCGTGTCTGCTGCTTCACTGCTGTTCCTTTGCGTTGCTGGGCGCAATCGGCGCTAAGGCAGGCGGAGCCAACGTCATGAAGGCAATGTTGCGGGTTTCCTTCTGGGGCGACTTTGCGATGGCGTTGACTGCTGGCATTGGCGCGCTGAGCGGTACGGCAGTCTGAGTGAATGGCCAAATCCGGGCGAGCCCGATACCCGACACCCCTCTCCTATAGTTCATCCAGAGCGCACCGAGCCGACGAACTGAGAGGCTTCGACGCCTGGCTTCTCCCCGACGTCGCCGCAACTTCGATAGTCGTCAGAATGCCGAAGCCCCTTGGCAGCAAAGGCGACAGTCACATGCTCAATCGCTCTTTCCATCGGCAACGCTAAACGGCTTGCCGAAAGTGAAGCTCAATGAGCTTTCCCCCTCAGTCAGAAGGCACCGCAGTCGCCGCCAATCAGTTCATCGGCAACCGCCTTCTGCTCATCTTTCAGCACAGAATAGAGCCCCTCCGTCGCGGGCTTCATGGCTTTCATTGACTCCAGCATGGCTTCCATGCCGGAGATTCTTGCATCCATGCGCTCCGGCGCAGTCCCCGTTTCCATGGTCTTCGCTATGCCCTCATGCATGCCCTGCATGAGTTCGACGCGCTCCGTTACCGCAGTCGCATAGGCGTCCCATGCCGGCTGCTGATCTGAGGTGATGTTCAGTTCACCCCTGAGGTAAGCTAGGCGCCCCTCGACCATGGCGCCCATCTTCGGCTGGCGACCCATCAGGCCGCCAAACCTGCCTTCGCCCCATCCGCCCTGGCCCATGCGTCCGTGTCCCATCATGCCAACGGTCGGGCACCCGCCGCCCATCATTCCCATCATGCCTTGTTGGGATTGGGCATTAGACGGCGAGACGAATGCGGCTCCAATTGCAATCACGACTGCGGCATTGGCGAAGAATTTTGTCATCTGACATCCTTTCGCACCGCGCTATCCGGGTGCTCTTGAAGAGATTGAGCTCCCTGCAGTGACTTGTCGCTGATCTGGATCAAGGAAAATGTCGATAGCTTCCACTCTGCAGCATCGCGCCACCGCGGTTCGAGCGGCTTGAGCGACTTTGGAAACGCTGAACCGGAGTGGCAGCGTCGAACGCCAGGCCGACGAGTGAAGCACCTAACGAGCTTAACGGACCATACAAGCGCCCAGTTCATCGCCTCCATCATCCGCATCTCAGCTATGCTCATCAAGTCGCCCTGCAAAGCTGCGCGCGTAGCCAGCCTGTGAGCAGGCAATGGTCCTGATTCAGCCATTCCCGGCAATCGTCCCAAATCGGGTGCCGGATTGCTGTTTCGGCGAAATCGGGCATTCATCCGAGCACGGGGATCCCAGGCGTGCTAGAGTTAAATTGTTGTGTCCGATGCCGCTATTTGCCGGCTTTTTCCTCCGATCAGCGTCGCCTGAGGCTGCTCCCCTGAGCGGCACTTTCCCGTTTCCAAGTACGCAACTCGCCTAACCAGGAGAACCGCACATGTTGCTGCCCAAAGGTACAGTCGTTGCCGTCGCCGATGGCGAAAAGATCAATCTGTTTCGCAACACAGGGGACGAGGCAGGTCTGAAGCTTGTCGCAATGCCCCACCAAGCTGTCGCTGCAGACGCAGGTACGAGCATGGGACGGCAAGCAAGCGCTGCCAACCCCGACCATGGTCAGGCTGGAGAGGATCAGTTTTCAGCGGGAATTGTCCAGCATCTCAATCAGCAGGCGCTGAGCGGTGAGATCGAGCATATGGTGATCGTGGCAGCGCCCCGCGCTCTTGGCGAAATGCGCAAACATTACCACAAGGCGCTGTCTGCCATCCTTCTGGGCGAGATTGCGAAAGACCTGACAGGGCATTCGCAGGCGGATGTCGAGAAAGCACTTGCGGGCGGATGATTATTTGGCAAACCGCCCAGGGGTGTCATCCGGTCGATACCTAGAAGGCTCGACGAGGGCCCAATCGAAATCTCGTTCGAAAGCAGGCCGGCCATGGCGTCCTTGATCGTGTGGTCGCCTGACGCCTGCGTCTTGCGACCGGCTCAATCAATTCGGTGGAGTGGGCTTCGATTATCGCCTGGAGATGGGGCACCGTGGCGATGCGACGGTAATCTCCATTGAACTCCGAAAATTGCCAATCGCGCTGCTGGCAATCAACACCAAATTCCCGCTCTTGGCAGTTCGGAGTGTGTGCAAACTTCACCGCAATGCTCCTGAAAAGAAGGATGCGCCTGCCTGAGAGCTGATCTTTCTTCATACGTATCTGTCTAAACAGGGTAACCTGGACCCGGACCCTGGAATGTGGGAGCGATACTTTTGACTGACTGGATCAAGCAGTTTCCGGGCTTGTCCCGTATCGAGCCGGCCGTACGCGACGCGCTGACCCGAAAGAGCGCCATAATTGCGGTCCCGCAAGGCACTGTGATCTTCGGTCCTGGCAAGTCACCCGAGAACCTGCTTCTGCTGCTGGAAGGCAGGGTGCGGGTGCAGCAGGTCTCGGAAGGTGGCCGCGAGATCGTCCTTTATCGGGTCGAGGCTGGACAAAGCTGCGTACTGACGACCGCCTGCCTGTTGGCCCACGAAGACTATTCCGCCCAGGGCATCGCCGAAACCGACGTGCGCGCCGTGGCCATCCCGCGCGCGGTCTTCGATGACCTGGTCTCCCAGTCGGTCGCTTTCCGCAGTTTCATATTCACCGCCTATTCCAAAAGGATCACCGATCTGTTTCAGGTCATCGAAGACATCGCGTTCCAGCGCGTCGATATCCGGCTGGCGCAGAAGCTGATCGATCTGGAACGTGGCGCAAGACAGATCAAAGCCACGCATCAGCAGATGGCAGCCGAACTGGGCACCGCGCGCGAGGTTGTCTCGCGCCAGTTAGGCGAGTTTCAGCGACGGGGATGGATTCGGCAGTCGCGCGGGACGATCGATCTGGTGGATATTGCCGGGTTAGAAAGACTAGCCGCCCTGGATGCGGGATAGATCTCATGGTTTCTCGTGAACAGTAGCTATCGCTGATGCTCAGGGCTCCAACGCTAGAACTCAAAAAGGCCAGAGAGGGCTAGGCGCACACCGGTGAAGAACACGGGCTGCCTGAGGGTCAAAATGGCCTCCGGACGACTTGGAAGCAGTACCCGCGCGGGCGCCAGCCGGGCTCTCCCACGCCCGAGTTCGCACCCAATCTGATCGCCCGGCAAGGCCCGCGAGCCGACCACCACGCCAAGCCGCGACCAATGCTCCGCCAAGATTACCAAGGAACTTGATACCAGCACAGCGGAGACAGGCAAGCACAGCCTCGGTATCGCCCCTTTCGCCGCCCCGTCAGCCTGCAAGTCCCGCCATTCACTTCCGCTTGGTGACATCGTCACTGAACGGCGGATCGAAAGGGCATAGACAGGTCCCGTATTCAACAGGAGATCAGGACAATGATTGCCAATGTAGGAACCATAGACCGGGCTCTTCGTCTTGTCCTCGGCGTGGGGCTGATCGCTGCGGCGTTGTTCAGCAGTTGGGACGTCGTTGACAGCGTTGCACTAGAATATGGCGCTGTGGTCGTGGGCATTGTGATGCTGGCGACTGCCATGTTCCGCTTCTGCCCACTCTACGCGGTGCTGGGGGCCACGACGTGCCGGAACTGACCACCATCGAAACCCTTTTCACCCCGTGGCAATCCCTCTCAGGCGGCATTCTGATCGGGCTGGCCTCGGTGCTGCTGATGCTGACCCTTGGCCGGATCATGGGAGCCACCGGCGTCCTGGCAGGTGTTCTGACGCCGTCCGCGCATCCAGATACCGGTTGGCGGCTTGCATTGCTGGCCGGGATGATCAGCGGGCCGCTTGTTACGCTGGCTGTGACCGGGCAGATGCCCGCAGTCGAGGTAACCGTGTCCATGCCGATGCTTCTGGTGGGCGGCGTGCTGGTCGGGATCGGCGTAACCTACGGATCCGGCTGCACCTCGGGACACGGGGTTTGCGGGGTGGCGCGCCTGTCGCGCCGGTCCATTGCGGCAACATTGACCTTCATGCTGACCACCGGGGTGACCGTCTATCTCATCCGTCATGTTCTGGGGGCCTGACACATGCGACTTCTGACGTCCTATCTCATCGGCCTTGTCTTTGGCGTGGGCATTTCGATTTCGGGCATGGCCAACCCAGCCAAGGTGCTCAACTTCTTCGATGTGACAGGCAACTGGGACCCAAGCCTCATCTTCGTCATGGGAGGGGCGGTTATCATCGCCTTCCTTGGTTATCGCATTGTCTTGCGCAGGACCTCGCCGATCATCGACGCGAAATTCCACTTGCCCGACAATCTGCGCATCGACGCCCGTCTGCTCGCCGGCTCGGCCGTGTTTGGCGTGGGCTGGGGCATCGCCGGGTTCTGCCCGGGGGCCGCGCTCCCCGCCTTGGGAACTGGCCGGATCGAGGTCGTCGCCTTCGTGGCGGCGCTGATCGCCGGCATCTTTGGCGCCAAGGGCCTAATGGCCCTGAGCGGTGCGCGCGCAGCCCGCGTGCTGCGCCGCGAAACCTGAACCAGAAAGGAGACTGCCGTGACAGATTATCCGATCAACATGTCCGTCAAACCACAGGTCGAGGCATTCTTCGACCCGGCAACCAATACCATCAGCTATGTGGTGAAAGACCCGTCCTCGAACGCCTGTGCCGTGATCGATTCCGTCATGGACATCGACTATGCGGCGGGCCGGATCACCTATGACCATGCCGACGCCATCATCGACCATATCCGCAAGCACGGCCTGAAGCTGGAGTGGATCATCGAGACCCATGTGCATGCCGACCACCTTTCCGCCGCGCCCTACATTCAGAGCGCTCTCGGCGGCAAGATTGGCATCGGCGACAAGATCATGGTCGTTCAGGACACGTTCGGCAAGATTTTCAACGAAGGCACCGAGTTCCAGCGCGACGGCAGCCAGTTCGACGCCCTATTCGAGGATGGCGACACCTACAAGATCGGCAACATGCAGGCGGTGGCAATCTACACCCCCGGCCATACGCCGGCCTGCATGGTTCATGTCATGGGTGACGCGGCTTTCGTGGGAGATACACTGTTCATGCCCGATGGCGGATCGGCGCGCGCCGATTTCCCCGGCGGCGATGCCGCCACACTTTACGACAGCATCCAGAAGGTGCTGGCTTTGCCAAACGAGATGCGCCTGTTCATGTGCCACGACTACGGTCCCAATGGCCGCGACATCCAGTGGCAAACCACGGTGGCCGCGGAAAAAGAACACAACATCCATGTCGGCAAAGGAGCCACCAAGGAGCAGTTCGTGAATTTGCGCACCGAACGCGACGCAACGCTGGCGATGCCAAGACTCATCATCCCGTCGCTCCAGGTGAACATGCGCGCAGGCGAGGTGCCGACCGACAAGGACGGCCGGCCAATGCTCAAAGTACCCATCAACGCGCTTTGACCTCTGACCTCCATTCAAGGACAAGAAAATGCAGGACATCAAACACATCACGCCGGATTTCGCGGTCAGCCCGCAGATTGCGCCTGTGCAACTCGCCGACCTGAAGGCCGCGGGCTTTACAACAGTGATCTGCAACCGCCCCGATCACGAGGATGCAGGCCAGCCGAGCTTTGCCGAGATTAAAGCTGCCGCCCAGGCGGCCGGGCTTGAGGCGCACCACATTCCGGTCACGCCAGGTCAAGCAACCAGGATTGACGTTGTCGCTTTCGACACCGCCGTGGCCACGGCTCAAGGCAAGGTTCTGGCCTATTGCCGCACGGGCGCCCGGGCGCAGAGCCTCTTCGCCGCGATCCAGGGATGAACCCGGCAGTCTGCCCCTTCTGCAGACGCATTGAAGCCGCCTCTCTTGGACCATGAAGAACCCAGAAAAGTCTCGTCCCATGTCCGCCATATCGCTCGCCCGCTATCTTCCGATCCTGCAATGGGGCCGGACCTATGACCGTCACGCCCTGACGGGCGACCTGCTGGCGGCAGTGATCGTGACGATCATGCTGATCCCTCAGTCGCTGGCCTATGCGCTTCTGGCGGGATTGCCGCCGGAAGCCGGGCTCTATGCCTCGATCGCGCCAGTCATCCTTTACGCGATCTTCGGTACCAGCAGGGCGTTGGCCGTGGGACCAGTGGCGGTGGTGTCACTGATGACGGCCGCTGCCATCGGCAACATCGTCGAACAGGGGACCATGGGCTATGCCGTGGCCGCCCTCACCCTTGCAGGATTGTCTGGGGCAATCCTGCTGGCGATGGGGCTCCTTAAGCTGGGATTTCTCGCCAACTTCCTGTCACATCCCGTCATCGCAGGCTTTATCACAGCATCCGGCATCCTCATTGCGACCAGCCAGATCAAACATATTCTGGGCGTAAGAGCAGGTGGCGACACTCTGCCTGCAATGGTCGTATCACTGGCCGACAACCTCATTGCGACCAACTGGATCACCCTGGTGATCGGGATCGGTGCCACCGGGTTTCTGTTCTGGGTCCGCAAGGGTTTGAAACCGATGCTGCGCCAACTCGGCCTTGGCCCGCGCCTGGCGGATGTGGTGACCAAGGCCGGTCCGGTGCTTGCCGTGGCCGTGACGACGGTCGCAGTCTGGGGCCTCGGACTGGATGCAAAGGGAGTGCAAATCGTTGGTGACGTGCCACAGGGCCTGCCGCCGCTAACGCTGCCCTCATTTTCCACCAATCTGATCGGGCTTCTGCTGCTTCCCGCATTGTTGATTTCGGTCATCGGGTTCGTGGAATCCGTCTCGGTCGCGCAGACGCTCGCCGCCAAGAAACGACAGCGGATAGACCCCGACCAGGAACTGATCGGACTGGGCGCCGCCAACATCGGGGCGGCTTTCACGGGAGGATACCCGGTGACGGGTGGCTTCGCTCGATCGGTGGTAAACTTCGATGCAGGGGCCGAGACGCCTGCCGCCGGCGCCTTTACCGCAATAGGGTTGGCCGTCGCAGCCATAGCGCTAACCCCGCTGATATACTTCCTCCCCACGGCCGCCTTGGCCGCGACGATCATCGTGGCGGTGCTTTCGTTGGTCGATTTCTCGATCTTGAAGCGCAGTTGGACCTACTCGAAGGCAGATTTCGTCGCCGTGGCCTCGACGATCGCTCTGACCCTCGCGATGGGCGTAGAGACCGGCGTATCAACGGGAGTGGTGCTATCCATCGCACTACATCTCTACAGATCCTCGCGTCCACATATTGCAGAGGTTGGCCTTGTTCCAGGCACCCAGCATTTCCGCAATATCCGACGCCACACCGTCCTCACCGACCCTACCCTTCTCACCATCCGCATCGACGAGAGCCTCTACTTCGCCAACGCTCGTTTTCTCGAGGATTACGTCGCCGATCGCGTCGCCTCCGATTGCCCGATCAGAAACGTGGTGGTGATGTGCTCTGCCATCAACGAGATCGATCTCAGCGCACTGGAAAGCCTGGAGGCGATCAACCATCGCCTGGGGATGATGGAAGTGAAGATGCACCTGTCGGAAGTTAAAGGCCCGGTGATGGACCGGTTGAAAAGATCCCATTTCCTCGATGCGCTGACGGGGCAGGTGTTTCTGTCGCAATACGACGCGATGCAGACCCTTGCCCCCAAACAGGGCCTGAACCACCCGGACAACCCAAGTCATGCCGCGAGCACCTGTTCAAGGTCAGATCCGGGGTAAGCCGTGACATCACCTCTCGCCTTGACCGATGCGGGTGCGTCCCCCATCGTCGAATTGGCTCCTGGGCAGCGTCCGCTTTTGGATGGCTCGAAACAGGCGTTCGACACGGCCCGCAAGCGGCTGGGGGATCCGCGTCGAGATGATGGCTCGGACATCCGCTCCTGGGCGGCATGCAGAGAGAACTGGTCGGCACGGCTCAAGGTCGGCCCTCAGTGGTGAGGGCTCGGCGCAGCCGACGAATGACAGCAGACCGTCCGCGTTCGTCCGCCTGCTGACTGACGGCCTGGCTTACATCGAGCAGCAATTCCGATAACTCGTTGTGCCAATCAAGGCGGGCGACCTTGCCCGGCAACAGACGCTTCGGTTCGTTGAAATCAACCCTTTGCGCGCCGGCCCTACCGAGATCGAAGGCTTCGTCGAGTTGCGGCGCAATGATACGTTCCGGAGAGACGAATGCCGCCAAGCGTGCCTTCAGTCCGGACAGGCCAGTTTCTTCGCCATGGGTCAGGAATACCCCTTTATGGATAGGCAGGCGCGCCCTTACCCAATCCTCGAGCTCGCTGGCATCGGCGTGGCCCGAATACAGGTCGAGCAGTCTGATCCGAGCCTTGACTTGAAACTCCTCTCCCTGAATTCGTACCCGTTCGGCCCCGTCGAGGAGTATGCGTCCCAGCGTTCCCTGTGCCTGAAATCCGGCAAGCATCACTGTTGCGTTCCTTCGCCACAGATTCGCCTTCAGATGGTGTCGGATGCGACCTGCATCGCACATGCCGCTTGCTGCGATCACGACGTAGAACCCGCTAAGGCGATTGATCGCCTTGCTTTGCTCAACCGTTTCCGTGAAGCGAATTTCACGAGAACTGAGGGCCTGCCTGAGCGCATCGCCTTCCTGGATTTCGTCGGCATGTCGCTCGAAGATTGTGCTGGCGCGAGTGGCTAGCGGCGAATCCACGAAGACATCGGCCTTGGGAATCTGCCCTTCGCGCATCAACCAGAACAGGTCGACAAGCAACTCCTGCGTTCGTTCGACGGCAAACGATGGGATGATAAGCGGACCACTTGCGGCGAGCGCGCCTTGCACTTCTTGCAAGAGCAGGGACCTACGTCGCTGAGGGGTGATTTCTCCTCGCTCCCGATCTCCGTAGGTCGATTCGCAAATCAGATAGTCGACATCCGTCGGCGCTTCCGGATCAGGCTGCAGAAGTTTGTGGGCCGGACCGACATCTCCGGAAAACAATAGTCTGAGCGGCTTGTCCGAAAAATTGATCTCAATTTCGACTGAAGCGGACCCCAACAGATGCCCGGCGTTCCAGAACCTAACCCGCACACCAGCTACGACTTCGAACCATTCTTTATATTGCCTGGCATGGAAGAGCGTCATGCACTTTGCCGCGTCTTCCGCCGTGTATATGGCGGCTACTGCCATACGACCCCGTTGGGCGTTGCGGCGATTGAGGTGCTCAACTTCCATTTCCTGGATGTGAGCGCAATCGGGCAGCATGACCGAGCAGAGATCGATCGTGGCTCGGGTAGCATGTATGGGGCCGGAGAACCCATGCTTCATCAGCTTGGGAAGCAACCCACTGTGATCGATGTGGGCATGGGTCAGCACGACCGCGTCAATCCTGCTCGGATCGAATGGAAAGTCTCCGTAGTTGAGCTCCCGTTCGGATTTCGACCCTTGGAAGAGACCACAGTCGATCAGGATGCGCTCGTTCCCGACTTCAAGCTCGTAACAAGAGCCTGTCACCGCATGAGCCGCGCCATGAAAACGTAGACGTGGCACCATTTCTTGACGCTCCGCGAAGGTTCCCGTTTTGGCGTGGTCCGCCAACCTAGACGCAATTCTGCCAGGTTTCACTTTGCAAACCTTGACTGGAGTGAACCCCTCGGGCTGGACCAGCGAGGCGCTTCAAACTAAGCCGCCTGCTGGGCGAGTTGGGTTTCGAATTCTGCTGGCGGTCTGTAGCCAAGGGCTGAGTGCAACCGCTTGGCATTGTAG
>JAESGW010000535.1_pt1 | contig 28634 bp, 25 predicted proteins | sample 9269791 | NCBI WGS metagenome assembly JAESGW01 (sample SAMN16773120, study PRJNA677053) | algae metagenome | isolation source: Aphanocapsa lilacina HA4352-LM1 and co-occurring heterotrophs from near cave... | place: USA: Maniniholo cave, near Haena, Kauai, HI | collected 2009-07-28
GGTTTTGACAAGTTGCGGAAAATCGAGTAGCATCAGCTCAACAATAATTATTTCACTTAGCCCAAAGTCTACACGATTTTGGGCTTCTTTTTGTAACCCCAATTCCTAGCGTTCAACACTTCTGGGGGCGGATATAAGAACGTCTATGCATCCTAAGGATGAAAACGTCTTTATGTATTTTTCAGCACATCTTACTATATCGGTTTAACCTATAGCGGCTTTGCGTCTATTCAGCAGCGGTAAATATAATGGCTTTTTGACCTTCATGGGTAAGTTTGTCCACAGCCTTGCTCCTTCCCAGGGCAGATGCGCTGCAGCGGCTGAATGCCTCTATACTTGTGCAGAACAGACTTTTCTGTACTTGACGACCGTCGTGCACAAGCGGTGCAGAGTAACTGCAGCGGTCCTCCGGTAAACAGCAATGGAGAAAATAGATGCGCATTGCACAGGTGGCTCCTCTATACGAGCGCGTACCCCCTCCCGGTTACGGCGGCATTGAGCTGGTGGTGGGCTTGGTGACCGACGAGCTGGTGAGGCGGGGCCACGAGGTGACGCTTTTTGCTTCGGGGGATTCCCAGACCCTGGCGGCGCTCCACTCGGTCCACGACCGCGCCTTGAGGCTGGACGAGCGCATCCGCGAGCCCGGCATCTACGAGATGATGCAGATGAGCCGGGTCTACGAGATGGCCGAAGCGTTCGATGTCATCCACTCCCACATCGGCTGTGCGGCCTTGCCTTATGCGGGCCTGGTGAAGACACCGACCGTGCATACCCTCCACGGAATTTTTACCGCCGACAACAGCAAAATTTATCGCCAGTGTTGCCAACAGCCCTACATCAGCATCAGCGAGGCCCAGCGCGACTACAGTCTGGGTCTCAATTACCTGAGTACCGTCTACAACGGCATCGATTCGAACCTCTATCGCTTTCAAGCCGAGCCCGACGCCGGGGAGCCCTACCTGGCTTTTGTGGGGCGCATCTCCCCGGAGAAAGGCCCGCTGCAGGCCGTCGAAGTGGCCCGCCGCACCGGCTGGACGCTCAAGATGGCAGGCAAGGTCGACCCGGTGGATCGCGAGTTTTACCAGGAGCAGGTCAAACCCCAAATCGACGGCAAGCAGATCCAGTACCTGGGGGAAGTGAGCCACCCAGAAAAAGCGTCCTTGCTCGCCGGGGCGGTGGCGACGCTCTTTTCGATCACCTGGCGAGAGCCTTTCGGCCTGGTGATGATCGAGTCGATGGCCTGTGGTACGCCGGTTTTGGCCATGGCGATGGGGGCGGCTCCCGAGGTCGTTCTCGACGGTCGGACCGGCTATTTGGTGAACAGCATCGAGGAGATGGCGGAGCGGGTCGGCCGGATCGAGACGATCCGCCGCCAGGACTGCCGCGACCACGTCATGCGCCAGTTCACCGTCGAGCGCATGACCGACGGCTACGAAGCGGCCTACCGGGCGGTGCTCGCAAGCCGCAACGGCGCCCTCTCCCGCCGGGTCTAGCCTGTCTCTGCCCTGGCCGACCGCCCGGTGGGGATGATCCCCGTGTAGGTTATGTTGGTACGGGCGAAAAGCGTCGGAGGCGGCCTTCGTCCACTCCTACACCCACCACCCGTCAGTTGTTCATGGAACGCTTCGCGCTCGACGAGCAGGCCACCGGAGGTTGGTCCTGCAGCTACACCGACGCTTTGACACCGCTTCGCACCATCAAGCACAACGACCTGTTTCTCGTTTGCGACGCGCTGGGCAATGTTCCGGGCAACTGCCGCACCACGAGCATGGGGCTGTTTTGCGCAGACACGCGCTATCTGTCGCGCCTGGAGATGCGTCTCAACGGCGAGCCGCCGGTCTTGCTGTCCGGCAGCGCCGATGCCGGGTTTGCCGCTGCGATGCTGCTGACCAACGGCTCCCAAAACGCCCTGAAGCCCGACACGATCGGCATCCGCCGCCATATGGTGCTGTGCGGGGCTCTGTTTGAATCCATCGAGCTGACCAATTATGCGGTCACCCCCGCGGAGGCGACCCTCAGCCTCAGCTTCGGCTCCGACTTTGCGGATCTGTTCGAGGTGCGCGGCTTCCACCGCGGCGAGCGCGGCGAATTTTTGCGCCTCAAAGGCGAGTTGCCCGCGGATGAGCTCATTCTTGCCTACCGGGGGCGGGACGGGAGCGTCATGGAGGGGCGCATCCACTTTGCCCATCCCCCCGATCGCCTCAACAACCACACCGCCGAGTGGACCTTTGTTCTCAAGGCCCACCAGCGCGTGGAGATGCAGTACCGGATGCTGCTGCTGCTGGATGGCGAGTCGGCTTCGTTCACCCCGCCGCCCGCCACCTTCGAGCAGGCCCGCGCCACCGCCCACAGCGAGCAGCAGGGCTGGCGAACGGGCATCACCCAGATCAGTTCCGACAACGACCTGTTCGACCAAGCCCTGGAGCGCTCGACTAAAGATCTGTTTTTGCTGCGCCTCACGATGCCGGAGGGCCGCTCGCTCGCGGCGGGGGTGCCCTGGTTCTCGACCTTGTTCGGCCGCGACGCGCTCATCACCGCCTCCCAGACGCTTTTGCTGGACCCGACGATCGCCCGCGAGACGCTCAAGCTGCTCGCCCACTTCCAGGGCAAGCAGGACAACCCCTGGCGCGACGAACAACCGGGCAAGATCCTGCACGAAGTGCGCCGCGGCGAACTGGCCCGCTGCCGGGAAGTGCCCCACACCCCCTACTACGGCACCATCGACGCGACGCCGCTGTGGCTGATGCTGCTGGCCGAATATTATGCCTGGACCGCCGATATCGCCCTGCTGCGCGAAATGTGGCCCCATGCCCTCGCGGCGATGGGCTGGATCGACCGCATCTGTGCCGGGCAAACCGGGCCGCTCGCGGGCTATCTGGCCTACAGCCGCCAATCGGAGCGCGGCCTTGCCAACCAGGGCTGGAAAGATTCCGACGACTGCATCGTGCATGCCGACGGCCGGCTTGCCACAGGCCCGATCGCCCTGTGCGAAGTGCAGGGCTACGTCTACGCAAGCAAGATGCGCCTTGCCCAACTCGCTCCGCTTTTTGGTGAAGAGGAACACGCCAAGACCTGGTACCAGCAGGCGCAACGGCTCAAGGAGCGCTTCAACGAAGATTTTTGGCTCGACGAACAGGATTACTGTGCCCTTGCCCTGGACGGCTTCGGCCTGCCGGTGGACGGCATCGCCTCCAACCCCGGCCACTGCCTGCACACGGGTATCTTCACCCGCGAGCATCGCCGGGAAGTGGCAGAGCGCCTCACCGCCCCGGACCTGTTCTCAGGCTGGGGGATTCGCACCCTCCACAGCCTCTCGCCCGCCTTCAATCCGATCGGTTACCACACCGGTTCGGTCTGGCCCCACGACAACTCGCTCATCGCCCTGGGTCTGCGCTCGGTGGGGGCGGTGCCCCAGATGCTCGAAATCGGCTCGGTGCTTTTTGAAGTGGCCCAGAGCCAGCCTTCCTTCCGGTTGCCGGAGCTGTTTTGCGGCTTTACCCGCAGCGAGTACGATACTCTGCTGGCAAGCTACCCGGTGGCCTGCTCTCCCCAGGCCTGGGCGGCGGGCAGCCTCTTTCAGATTCTGCAGGCGATGGTCAACCTGGTCCCCGACGCGCCGGGCAACTGCCTGCGGATTATTGAGCCGATTCTGCCCACCTGGCTTAGCCACCTGGAGTTCAAAAACCTGCGCGTCGGCACCTCGGTGCTCGACTTGCGCTTCGAAACCTCCGGGTCGGCCACCAGTTGCCGGGTGGCCAACAAGCGCGGCAATCTGCGGGTGATCGTCGAAGCCTAGTATCCCTTGCTGGGGGCGGATCAAAGCGGGCAAATCGCGGTAGGCTTTTGAAGTGCACGCCTACTGTTAAAGTGAATGTCTTGGCCAGCTGCACCCAAGCAGGAAGCCTGTGCATCCGGTTACTCTATTGTGGAGATTTGGCGGGATGAAGCTTTCTTTGCCCCTCAGCATCGCCCTTGCCGCTTTGCTGTCGGCGTCGAGTCCCCCCAGTGGGCTTTTGGCCCAGAGCGCGCCGCTGCAAGCCCGATTCAAAGAAGCCTACACCCTGCAACAAAGCAAAGACTACAGCCGGGCCAGGCAAGTGTGGGACCAACTGCTCAAAGAATACCCAAACGAGGCGGCCGCCTACGTCAACCGGGCGCTGACGCGCTACTACCTCAACGATCCGCGCGGGGCGGTGGGCGATCTGACCCTTGCTATTGAGAAAAAAGCAGACTACGCCGATGCTTACTACAACCGCGCCGCCATTCTCAACGCCCTCAAAGACTACGAACTGGCCCTGCGGGACTACGAAAAATACGTCACTCTTGCGCCCAAAGAGCAAGACACTTCCCAGGTCAGCAAAATCGTCGAAGACCTCAAAAAGAAAGTAGCCGTCGCCCCACCGGCCCCGCCACCCACCGTCGCCCGCGCCGACGCCCCGGATACCCCGCCACCCACCGCGAGCGCCGCCGCCGAATCCAAGCCCGCGCCGCCCGCCGCCCCGGCTCCGGCAACCGCCGCTGAGACCGAAACCGCTACTAATTCTTCCGCCGCGCCCCTCGAAGCGTCGAGCGCACCCACCGAGTTGCCGCCAGGGGTCTATTCGCTGGGCCGCATCGCGGGCTACGACGCAACTACCGAAGATCTATTGCTCGGGCTGAAGCTCAGCGTCGATCGCAAGTTGCTCAAGCCCACCGACACCGTCTACCAGCAGGCCCAGAACCTGGTGGTGCAGATGAGGCGGGGGGCCACCGTCGATCAGGCCACCCGCCGCTCGGGCCTCGGCAAGCAGAGCATGATTCGGCTTGCCTGGCGCGGTGCGGCCTGGCGCAGCTACCGGGTATTTATCAAATAAAGGCGTCGGTGACCGCCCCGAGGCTGCTGCTGTTCACCTGACGGGCGTACTTGGCGAGCACCCCGCGGGTGTAACGGGGGGTAGGCGGCCGCCAGGCGGCGCGGCGGCGCTCCAGTTCGTCTGTGGCCACCAATAGCTCGATCTTGCGCGCCGGGGCGTCGATGGTGATCAGGTCCCCTGCTTCGACCAGGGCGATAGTGCCGCCCACGAAGGCTTCCGGGGCGACGTGGCCCACGACCATGCCGTAGGTGCCCCCCGAGAAACGGCCGTCGGTGATCAGTCCCACCGCGTCGCCCAGACCCGCGCCGATAATCGCCGAGGTGGGCGAGAGCATCTCCCGCATGCCGGGACCGCCCTTGGGGCCTTCGTAGCGAATGACGATCACATCGCCCGGCTGGATGGCGCCCGCCAGAATCGCTTCCATGCAGCTTTCTTCGGAGTCGAAGACGCGGGCAGGACCGGTGATCTGGGGCTTTTTGACGCCGGTAACCTTGGCGACCGCCCCTTCGCTCGCCAGGTTGCCGCGCAAAATGGCCAGGTGCCCCGAACCGTAGAGAGGCCGGTCCCAGGGACGGATCACCTCCTGGTCGGCGGGCGGTTCTGTGGGTACGTCGCGCAGCACCTCGGCAACCGTCTGGCCGGTTACCGTGAGGGCGTCGCCGTGGAGGAGCCCGCGCACGAGCAACATTTTCATCACCTGGGGAATACCCCCGGCTCTGTGCAGGTCGGTGGCGACAAAGCGACCGCTGGGCTTGAGATCGCACAGCACCGGCACCCGCTCGCGGATGCGCTCGAAGTCGTCGAGTTCGAGGGGCACCCGGGCGCTGTGGGCGATGGCGAGCAGGTGCAGCACGGCGTTGGTCGAGCCGCCGATGGCCATGATCACGGCGATGGCGTTCTCGAAAGCTTGGCGCGTGAGGATGGCGCTCGGCAGGATTTGCGCTTTGATCGCTTCAACCAGCACCTTGGCGGACAGGGCGGTGCTGTCCGCCTTTTCGGGATCCTCGGCAGCCATCGTCGAGGAGTACATCAAGCTCATGCCCATCGCCTCGAAGGCCGAACTCATCGTATTGGCGGTGTACATGCCGCCGCAGGAGCCCACCCCCGGGCAGGCGCGCCGCTCGATTTCAACGAGGGTCGTCTGGTCGATTTTGCCGGCGCTGTACTGGCCCACCGCCTCGAAGGCGCTCACGACCGTGAGGTCCTGATCCTGGTAGCGGCCGGGTTTGATCGTGCCGCCGTAGACAAAGACCGCCGGGATATTGAGTCTGGCAATGGCGATCATCGCACCCGGCATGTTCTTGTCGCAGCCGCCGATGGCGAGGACCCCGTCTAAGCTCTGACCGTTGCAAACCGTCTCGATGCTGTCGGCGATCACCTCGCGGGAGACCAGCGAGTACTTCATCCCTTCGGTACCCATCGAGATGCCGTCGCTGATCGTGATGGTCCCGAATAGTTGGGGCATCGCCCCACCGGCGCGCAAAGCCGCCTCCGCCCGCACCGCCAGGTCCCCCAGGCCCAGATTGCAGGGGGTAATCGTGCTGAAGCCGTTGGCCACGCCCACAATGGGCCGCTCAAAATCACCGTCGCCAAAACCCACCGCCCGCAGCATGGCGCGGTTGGGGGAGCGCTGCACCCCCTGGGTGACGACGCGGCTGCGCAGATTGCCGGACATGGCTTTTCCTCAAATCCCTGTTGGACTCGTAGGCTAACAGGATCGGCCTTGGAGTGCAAATACCCGGTTTGTGCGCTCAGTGCCCGTGGACCGGTGCAGCCTGCGAGCGCTTTTCGCCGCCTGGAGCCGGGACTTCCACCCAGCGGCCCTGCTTGAAGCGGCGGGTAATTTTTTTGACGTTGCCAAAATCCACGAGCGGGTCCGCTTCGAGCACCAGGAAACTGGCCTCGTACCCTTCGGCGATGGTCCCGATCTTTCGCCTGGGAAAGATATTTTGCGGCGTCGATTCGCACAGGTATTTGAGCAGTTCCAGCCGCTCGAAGACGCCCAGAGTGTCCAGTTTGAGTGCCTCCTGCAAACTGGTGGCACCGAAGGTATCGGAGCCGATGGCCAGTGGGACGCCCGCCTCTTTGAGCAGGCGCAGATTGCGCTTTTGGACGGCCTGGATCTGGGCCGCCTGCGCTTTGTCTTTCACCAGGCCATCGGTCACCAGGGTGGTGGTGACCACGGCGACGTTGTTGCGGCGGGCCAGTTGCGCGTCTTCGCGGGTGAGTTCGAAGGCCGCAGGCGGCATCGGCCACTCGGGGGGACCGAACCAGTAGCCGGGCAGGTGGGCAATTTCGTCGACCCCCGCCGCCACAGCGCTACGAAAATCGGCGGCCGTCTCGATGTGGGTCGCCACCCGCAGCCCTATGCGGTGGGCCTTCTCCACGATGCGGCCCAACAACCGGGGGTCGAGTCCTTTGGCCCCAAAGTAGCGCTTGTCGTCTTTGCGTTTGTCGAATTCTTCGGAGTAGAGCAGATAAGTCTTGATAAAATCCGGTTTCCCCGCCAGGATCTGCGGCCACTTGCGCTCGAGATCCGCTTCGCTGTCGACGACATGGTAAGCCTGCCCGTCCAGCTTTTTGGGGTCGGTGATTTCGATGTATTTGCTCTGGGCGAGGAACGCATACAGACGAATCGGGTGGCCGCCCGCAGCCGTGAGCCCCCCGTGGGCGTACACCGCATCGACGCTGACGGGCCGGTTGAGCCGCTCGCGGGCCGCCGCCGAAGACAGGGGAATATCGTTGGGGATCTTCGCGTAAAAGATCCCGTCGCGCAGATAATCGGCGATTCCCGCTTCGACCTCCCGCCGATCCGAAAGCCGGTGGGTGTGCGCTTCGCCAAAGGGCGGCACGACGTAGCGGTTCTGCAGATCCACGGTGCTGTAGATTTTCGACGGGCGCTCGAAGGTGAAGCGGCCCCCCACCGCATACACTATTTTTTTCTCGAACCCGCGACCGTTAAACCACTGGCCGCCGACAAAAGCGTAATTTTGATCCGGACTTTGTGCCGCTACCGGTCCGCTCGCCAGGAACAGCCCCAGTAGCGGCCCCACCAACCGTTTACCCCAGTGCAACACCGCCCGGTCGGAAACTGCCTTATCCATCGAAGCTCCCTTGCACTGTCTTTTTCTGCGCCGTTCCGGACGTGCCGGGGTGCCGCGCGGTTCCCCTTGCCGATGGGATAGGGGGGTGCCACAGTGGGGAAAAACGCCATCCCATCTCCATGAAACTTTCCGTAGGTTGCACCCTGGGCTACCGCTGCGACGGGCCTACCACTCTGATGCTCACCATCCGCCCGCAAGACGGCGGCAACCAGCAGGTCTTGAGTGAAAACTTCCGCATCGAGCCCGACTTGCCCAAAGAACACTTCGAAGACAGCTTCGGCAACCGCACGGTGCGCCTGCGCCCCAGCGGCGGGCGGGTGCAGATCGACTACCAGGCCCTGGTGCACCTGCAGCCGCCTTTTGCAGGCTCCTGGGAGGAGGCCCGCCAGGTCGATCCGGGCGAACTGCCCCCGGAGGTCGTGCCGTATCTGTTTCCAAGCCGCTACTGCCAGTCCGACCGGATGGTGCCGTTGGCCAATAGCCTCGTGGGCCATCTCGAACCGGGCTACGCCCGCATCGACGGTCTGTGCGACTGGATTTACGAGAATATCGCGTACAGCTACGGCACCTCCGACGTGCACACCTCCGCCCCCGACACGGTGATCGAGCGCATCGGCGTCTGCCGTGACTTCGCCCACCTGGGTATCGCCCTCAGCCGTGCCTTGGGCATCCCGGCCCGCTTCGTGGCGGGCTACGCCTTCAAGCTCGATCCGCCCGATTTTCATGCCTACTTCGAAACCTACCTGGGCGGCAACTGGTACCTCTTCGACGCCACCCGCAAAGCTCCCCGCGAGGGCCTGGTGCGCATCGCCACCGGCCGCGACGCCGCCGACACCTCCTTCGCCAACCTCTTCGGGGAGGTCACCCCCGACGGCATGGAAGTCTGGGCCCATGAACTTCCGGACGCATCCCCCCCTGAACCCGCCCCTGTCGAGACCCCGCTCTCCAATCAGGTGGCATGAGGACCCAAGTACTAAAATCGAGCTTACTTTCATAAACAAATTCTGCAACACCCTGCTGTTGTGCAGGTCGTCAGCGCGATCCCTCGGTTGAAGGTTCGCGATCAAAGCCATGGGATTTTACCTGTGAGCAACAATCAAAGACTTGATAGACAGCTCTATTCCGGGCATGTCGCAACTGCTTGTGGAGGGGCTTAGCGTTGGCGGCTCCAGCGAAGCAAGAATCCCCGCGCTTTAGCGCTGGGGAGTGTCAAATTAAGGTTTGGCCCGCTGGTACTGTTCAGGCCAGGGACCGGGGGTGCGCAATTCGACCGCCGCTTTGAGGGGCCAGTAGGGATCGCGCAGCAATTGTCTGCCGATTAGCACCAGATCTGCCTGACCGGTGCGCACGATATGGTCGGCCTGCTCCGCCGAGGTGATCTGCCCGACAGCGCCGGTGAGCATGTCCGCCTCAGCCCGGATGCGCTCGGCAAATCCGGTCTGGTAGCCCGGCCCCGCCGGGATGCGCACGCCGGGGATAACTCCCCCCGAGGAGCAATCGATCAGATCCACGCCGCTGCGGGCGAGTACCTGGGCGAGCAGCACCGACTGTTCGAGATCCCAGCCTCCCTCGGTCCAATCGGTAGCCGAGATGCGCACAAAAAGCGGCAGGCGCTCGGGCCAGACACCGCGCACCGCCTCCACCACCGCAAGCAACAGCCGGATGCGGTTTTCAAATAGTCCCCCCCACCGGTCCGTGCGCCGGTTGCTCAGGGGTGAAAGAAAGGAATGGAGCAGATAGCCGTGGGCGGCATGAATTTCGAGCACCCGAAATCCGGCTTCCAGCGACCGCCTTGCCGCCGCCGCAAACGCCTGCACAGTCGCGGCGATGCCTGCTTCATCGAGCGCCTCCGGCAGCGGATGGCCTGCGTCGAAGGGTAGTGCACTCGGGGCGACGATGTCCGCCCAACCGCCCTCGCCCTCGGTAAGCGGCCCGCCGCCTTCCCAGGGACGGGCTGTACTCGCCTTGCGCCCGGCGTGGGCAATCTGAATCCCGGCCACTGACTCCTGGCGATGGATAAAATCGTTGATCCGCCGCAAGGGCTCGATGTGCGCGTCGCTCCAGATACCTAGGTCCTGGGGGCTGATGCGCCCGCGCGCTTCGACCGCCGCCGCTTCGAAGATCACCAGGCCCGCCCCGCCCACCGCGCGGCTGCCCAGGTGAACGAAGTGCCAATCGTTCGCCAGACCGTCGGTGCTCGAGTACTGGCACATCGGCGAGACGGCGATGCGGTTGCGCAGGGTGATGTCGCGCAGGGTCAAAGGTGCAAACAGGTGCATAGCAAATCCTGAGTGAGAGGTTTTGAAAATACCCGCAGCCAGGATATGCTTCCTGGTTGCGGCAATGGACCAGAACAGTTCCAGTCGCCCAGACAACCGCAGGCCGGCCGAAAACCCAATACGACGGTTCCCAACCCTGACGCCCGACACCGGGAACCTAACACCTGCCTAAACGCTGAGGGCCAGGACTTTGCCGACCGCCGCCGGGTCGATGTCGCCGTGCTCGCCGAGGGCAACCGCACCACGGTTTTCGAGACGCTCGACGATGAGCGGGATCGTCTCTGCGGCCACACCGTAGTCGCCCAAGCGCGTAGGCACCCCCACCGATTCAAAAAAGGCGCGCGTGCGCGCGATAGCGGCGTCGATGCGCTCCGCCTCCGTACCGGCTGTGATCCCCCAGACCCGCTCGGCGTACTGCAACAACTTGGCGCGCTTGCTGTCGCGCTTGAGGGTGAGGACACTCGGCAGCACGATGGCGAGGGTGCGGCCGTGGTCGATACCGTGCAAAGCGGTCAGTTCGTGGCCGATGGCGTGGGTCGCCCAATCGTGGGGAACACCGGCACCAATCAGGCCGTTGAGGGCCATGGTGGCGCACCACATAAAATTGGCCCGCGCCGCGTAGTCGGTGGGATTGGCCAGGGTCTTGGGTCCTTCCTCGATGAGCGTCTTGAGAATCGCCTCCGCCATGCGGTCCTGCAGAGGCGCCCCGACCGGATAGGTGAGGTACTGCTCGGCGACGTGGGTAAAAGCATCGACGATGCCGTTGCCGATTTGCTTGGGCGGCAGCGAGAAGGTGGTCTCGGGGTCGAGCACCGAGAAGACCGGCATGACCAGGGGACTGCCGAAGTAGAGTTTCTCCTGGGTGGCGGCCCGGGTAACCACCGCCGTGCCGTTCATCTCGGAACCGGTGGCAGGCAGGGTGAGCACCGTCCCCAGGGGCACAGCGGCGGTGATCGGTGCCTGCTTGGCCAGGATGTCCCAGGGATCAGCTTCGAAGCGGGCGGCGGCGGCGATAAACTTGGTGCCGTCGGCTACCGAGCCGCCGCCCACCGCGAGCAAAAAATCAATGTCCTCGGCGCGGACCACCGCGACTGCTTTGAGGAGCGTCTCCAGGTGGGGATTGGGCTCGATGCCGCCGAACTCGAAAACCGTGTGGCCGGCAAGGGCCGCTTTGACCTGGTCGTAGACGCCGTTGGCCTTGATGCTGCCGCCGCCGTAGGTGAGCAGGATGCGCGCTGTAACCGGAATCTCTGCAGCCAGATAGGCAATCTGACCTTTGCCGAAAAGAATCTTGACCGGATTGTAGAATGTGAAATTTTTCATAGGGCTGTGGCTTGCTCCAGAAGGTCTCGAATAGACCAGTCGCCTCAACTGCCCTCAGATTAGACCAGTCGTCTCTGGAAAGTCAATCCCGGCGGCCAAGATTTGCGTCTGCCTGCTGCAAAGTACTGACAGGGTATCTTTGGGCGGGGGAGCGCGCTTGCAACCCTTGCAAAAATGAGACGACCAGTCTAATTTGGAGGGAGATGAGCGATCGATGGAGTGACTTTACCTGCAGCCCATGACCAGAGGCGTAGAGACCACCGGAACTGCAAAAATCAGGGAGACCACGCGGTTGACCCTGATTCGCACGGGGCTGGGCATCATCCGCGAAAAGGGTTTCAACAATTCCGGGCTCCAGGAGATTTTGCAGGCGAGCGGCGTGCCCAAGGGCTCGTTCTATCACTTTTTTGCCAGCAAAGAAGATTTTGGCCTGGCCATCATCGAGTACGACGCGGGCGAGCACCAGCGGGAGATGGAGCGCTTCTTGGGCGACACTTCCTGCGGTGCTGTCGAGCGGTTGCGCCGGTACTTCGAGGCCAAATGCCGCTATTTCGAGTCGCGCCGGCACCGCGAGGGCTGCCTGCTCGGCAATCTCGGCCAGGAGCTTGCCGATCAAAACGAGACCTTTCGGGTGCGCATCGAGCGGTTTTTTGCCGATTGGTGCGCGGCTCTGGCCGGTTGCCTCAAAGAGGCCCAGAAGGCGCGCGAGATCCCGGCGCACCTGAGCCCTGACAGCCTGGCGGCCTTTCTGGTCAATAGCTGGGAAGGGGCAATCACCCAGATGAAGATCACCAAGCGCACCGAACCGCTGCAGTTATTTATGGATTTCGTCTTCGGGGTGCTCCTCAAACCCTCTTCCTGAGGGCAGCAGGGAGCACTGACCATGGGATACCGAAAGCGACGGCATCAGACCAGCCGGTGCACAAGGATGCTTTCGAAGTGAAAACCTTCAGCATCGTCCGGAGCTGTTTTTTCGAGTTGAAAGTGACCCTCGCGCCGTTCGAAGGCCAGCGTCGCTATCTGATTGTCGAACCAGGGTTCGTGGTGGGTCAGCTGCCAGGCGACAGGTGGCGGGGCGACTCCGGCCGCGCGGGATAAGCGTTTGCCCAGCGATTCCGCCCACCGCGACCAGGCGATCCGAAAAACGGTGCGCTCCCGCACTTCGAGGGCGTTGCGCATGGGTGAGCACACCGCCTGGTAGACAGCGCTCTGCACTGGGGAGTTTTTAAAGGTGGCCCGCGCCAGGTAGGCATGGTGCACATCGCCGGAGAGCACCACCATCGAAGCCGGTGCCCGGCCGCGCTCACCGGCCGCCACCGAGCGCAACAGTCCAACCAGGCGATGAAAAGAAGCTTCGAAGGCGGGCCAGTGCTCCAGATCGACGGCACGGCGCAGTTTTTCGGAGAGTTTCGCCGCCGTCTTGCCCCAGACGCCTGCGCACAGCGCTTCGTTCCAGGCTTCCAGATGGTGAATTCCCGGCGCCATCAACAATGGCAGCGAGGTGGCAATTAGCAGATGTTCACCTGGTTCGCTGACCTGGCTTTCGAGCCATTGCCATTCTTGCTCGTCTAGCATTGAGCGCTTGGCGCCCTCCAGCACCCGTCCCGCCCGCGCGTCGGCCACCACCAACCGCACTCCCCCGAAGCTGCGGCAATAGCTCCAGCGCGTCCCCTGCACCTCCCGGTCGCTACGGAAAGCAAAGGTGCGCAGCAACGGCCCGGCGTCCGCCTCCGCGCGCACCCGCCCAAACAAACCATCGGTCTCCAACTCCGCTGGTGAGAGATTGCCAAGGTGCTGATAGACCCAGTAGGACATGAACCCACCCACAATCCGCGCATCCCACCAGGGTTGGGCGCGCATCTCGGCCACCCACGACGCGGAGATGTTCCAATCGTCGTGCATGTCGTGGTCGTCAAAAATCATCAACGTCGAAACCGTCGAGAACAGCCAGCGCAAGACCGGATCGCTCCAGGCATCCCAGTACAGGTGGGTGTATTCTTCGAAATCGGCCACCTGCTCGCCCGGAGGTTTTTGGGGATCGCGCCGGGAGCGGATGAATTTGCGCGTCTCGGGGGAGACCTCGTCGGCGTAGATCTGATCTCCTAGCAGCAGCAGCACCTGCGGCCAGGTATCGGGTGCTTCGCGGCACAGCCGAAAAGCGAGGGCGTACAGGGCGTCGATGCCGCGCCCGCGCCCGTCCGCGTCCTTGGCGAGGGTGTAGGGGGGGGCGTGGGGCAGCGTCACCCGGCAGGAGCCGAAGACCAGCTTGAACGGACCGGCCGGATCGATCGTGCGGACGGCGCTTGCCGGAAAGGGCGAATCCGGCTCCGGCCAGACTTTTTGGCCGTCGAGACGCACTTCGTAAGGGTACGTCCGGCCGGGCTCCAGGCCGCCCACGCAGACCACCGCGTAGTGGTGGCCCTCGACGTGAAAGGTGCGAGTGGCGTGGCCGAGCACTTCGACTGTGCAGGGGCTGTCCGTCTCGACCCACAAAGTTGCGTCGCTCTCGCCCACGTAGCGCAGCAGCGGCCCAAGCAGGAGTTTCATGGCGGTTGATCGATGGGTGGGTGCGCTCCTTCAAGATGCCATACCGGCTATGGGCCGCGTTTCCGCCGCTGGGTGGGGTGTGATTGAATGCAAGCAATGGAAATTCTCAGCCGCCCGATGCGCACCGTGCGCTTTTGCCACCCGCAGCTTCCTGAGTGCGCTCCTCACTACGGCCTGTTGCACCCGGCCGGGGCTATCGAGCGGCTCGACGGCGCACCCTGGTTGGGAGGGCAACCCACCGGCGCATGGTTCGATGGCACGCAAGGACAACTGCTCGCTCCCTGCCTGCCGGGCAAAATTGTCTGTGTCGGCAAAAACTACCGCGACCACGCTGCCGAGATGGCCCAGTTGCGCGGCGATACCGGGGTGCCTCCTGAACCGCTGATTTTTCTTAAACCCCCCTCGGCCCTCGCGGCCCCCGGCGAGCCCATCATTTATCCGCCCCAGTCGCAGCGCGTCGATTATGAAGGCGAACTGGCTCTGGTCATCGGCCGCCCCTGCCGCCGGGTGCCGGTTGCGCATGCTCTGGATTATTTATTCGGCTACACCGCCGCCAACGACGTCACCGCCCGCGACCTGCAGGGCAAGGACAAGCAGTGGACCCGCGCCAAGGGTTTCGACAGCTTCTGCCCTCTGGGGCCTGTGATCGCCACGGAACTTGCTTCCGACGCCCATCTGAGCACTACTCTCAACGGCAAAACCGTCCAGGCGAGCAGCCTCGACCAGATGGTCTTCCCGCCTGCGGTTTTGATCTCCTACATCAGCGCGGTGATGACCCTGCAGCCGGGGGATGTGATCCTCACCGGCACCCCGGCGGGGATCGGCCCCATGCAGCCCGGCGACCAGGTGGGCGTCACCATAGATGGCATCGGCACCCTCACCAACCCGGTCGTCCGTGGGCTATGAAGCGAAAACAAAACCAAAGCCCCAAGCGACCGGTTGCCCACGGACGTTATCCTGTTTGAAAACGCCGAAATCATCGAACTCACCATGGTCAAGCTCGTCATTTTGGTTATTGCCATCGCCTTTATTCCGCTCGCACTGTTTTTTGCCACCCGCAACGGCTTCTACAATACCGATCGCTACCACGGCAACGGTTCCGCCCACTAGTGAGCCGCGTTCTCTTTCGGCAGGTCCGCAGACTCGATCCGGATACCGGGACCGACCTGGTCGCCGATTGGCTCTGGGACAGTGCGACAGGTCGGGCTGAACCTACGGGCGATCCCGCCGTCCGGGCCGACCGCGAGATCGATGGCGCCGGCCGCTTGATTCTTGCTCCGACCCTGTGCGATCTGTACGTCCGCTCGGGCGAGCCGGGGCACGAGGAGCGCGAAGATCTCGCATCGCTCGCCGCGGCGGCGGCGGTCGGCGGCTACAGCCAGGTGGCGATTTTGCCCGACACCGAGCCGCCTGTGGACGACCCTGCCCAGGTCGATTTTCTGCGCAGGCACTTTCCTGCAGGACCGGTAGAAGCCCTGGTACTCGGGGCTGTCAGTCGCGATTGCGCAGGGGAAGCTCTGGCGGAAGTAAGCAGTTTGCTGGAGGCGGGCGTGATCGGCTTTACCGACGCGAGGCCGCTTGCCAACTGGGCGCTTTTGAGGCGCTTTCTCGATTACGCCGCGCTGCTGGAGCGGCCGGTGCTCGTCTGGCCCTGCTTTGCTCCACTGGCGAGCGGGGTTGCCCTCGAAGGCGACTGGGCCATTCGCCTGGGGCTTGCGGGCCGTCCCGCCCAGGCCGAGAGCGTCGCCCTAGCCGGTGTACTCGAACTGGTGCGCCTCACGGGCACCGCCGTGCACCTGATGCGCATCTCCACCGCCCGTTCCGTCGAGATGGTGGCACAGGCGAAGGCCGGCGGGCTGCCCGTCACCGCGAGTGCTACCGTTCATCATCTGGTCCATGCGAGCCCCGATCTGGCAGGCTACAACCCGAACCTGCGCTTCGAGCCGCCCCTGGGCAACCCGGCGGACCGCGCGGCGCTGGTGGCCGCTCTGGAGGCGGGGATCATCGACGCGGTCGCCTCCGACCATACCCCCTGGACCTACGAAGAGAAGACCCTCCCCTTTTCCCAGGCCCCCCCCGGCGCCATCGCCCTCGAACTGGTTCTGCCGCTGGTGTGGAATCTGGTGCGCGCGGGCCAACTTACTCCTTTGCGCGCCTGGGAAGCCCTCAGCAGTGCACCGCGCCGCATCCTGGCGCTCGCACATCCCCTGGCCCTCGTGCTCTTCGACCCGGACAAGATCTGGGTTCCCGGAACCGGCACGCTCCATAGCCGCTCACCGGCGACCGCCTGGCTGGGCCGATCGGTGCACGGCAGGGTGCTCGAAATTTTTTGATCAGGCGTTGGGTGTCAGGGAAAACACCGCTGCCCATCCAATTTGAGCGGCCGGCGGTTTCTATCCCCTAAAAAGCGCGCTAAACGTTAAAGGTCGGCGCGGCGGAGCGCACCACCCGCGGTAGGCGGTGCTTGAAGCCGCAAAGGATTTCGTAAGGGATGGTGCCCAGCCGGGTGGCCCAGTCGGCGGCGCCGACGGCATCGCTGCCGTCGCGGCCCAGCAGCGTCACCACGTCGCCCTCTGCTACCGCGGGTAAGTGGGTGCAGTCGATCACCATCTGGTCCATGGTGATCGCACCCACCTGGGGAGCCCGTCGGCCGTGCACCAGCACCGGCAGTTGGCCCGAGAGCCGCCTTGGCACCCCGTCGGCGTAGCCGATGGCAACGGTTGCCAGACGGCTTGCGACCGGGGCGCGCCAGAGCTGGCCGTAGCTCACCCCTGTACCTGCGGGCACCTCGCGCACCTGGGTGACGCGCGCGCGCACCTGCATCACCGGCCGCAGATAGGCGGCTGTTGAAAATTCAGGAGCGGGATAAAGACCGTAGAGGGCCACCCCGACGCGCACCAGGTCGTAGTGCAAGCGAGGATCTCCCAGGGCGGCGGCGGTGTTGGCCAGGTGCACGCAGTTGGGCCGCAGTTCGGCCGCTTCCAGTTCTGCTAGCACCCGCTCGAAGCGGCGGTGTTGCTCGATCAAAGCGGCAGAATCCGGTTCATCGGCCGTCGCCAGGTGCGAGTAGACCGAGGCCACCTGCAGGCGGGGTAGCCGGTAGGCCAGGCGCACGAACTCGACCGCTTCCTGCCAGGGAGCGCCCAGGCGGGTCATGCCTGTGTCGATCTTCAGGTGCACCGGATGGGGTGCGCCCAAGTGTTCCGCACAGACGAGCACCTGGCGCGGCGTGCACAAAGTCGGCTCCAACCGCCAGTGCTCGGCTGCGGCAACTTCAGTACCGGTATGGATAGATCCCAGCACGACAATCGGACAATTCAGCCCGGCCTCGCGCAACTGGGCACCTTCTTCGAGGGTCGCCACCCCCAGACAGGCGGCCCCCGCCTCCAGGGCGGCGCGGCTGGCGCTCGGAGCACCGTGGCCGTAGGCGTCGGCCTTGACCACCGCCATCAACCGGCAGTCGGGCCGCAATCTTTGCTTGATTTGTTGAACATTGTGCCGGAGGGCATCCAGGTCGATTTCCACCCAGGCGCGTCGCGTCGCATCCAACCCGTTCACTGCTGCTCACCCACTCGGCGCGCCGAGCAAAACCCGCTTATCGCGCCATCTTGGATGTCAGTGTAACAGCAGGTCCATCAGGGCGCTCTCCACAGCGCAAGGGATGTGCCCCTCAGGCCAGGCACTCCAACCAGCGGGCCTTGAGCGCCTCGCGGTCGAAATCCTTGCCGATGAAGACGGCCTGGTTTTTGCGCGCACCCTCCCAGTCTTCGCGGTCGATGCGGATGCGGCTGCCCACCAGATGAAAGATCACTTTTTCTGGGGACTCTGCCAGCCACAAGATGCCTTTGCCGCGAAAGACGCCCTCGGGCAGATCTTTGAGAAACTGCTCGAATTGCTTGGCGGCAAGGGGCCGCTCGGAGATTAGCGAGATCGAGGTAAAGCCTTCCGCCTCGATGTGGTTGTGGTGGTGATGGTCGTGATGGTCGTGGCTATGCCCGTGGTCGTGCTCGCCGTAGTCGTGGCCGCAGTCGGGACCGTGGACGTGCCCGTGCTCCTCCGTCTTGGCTTCGGCGAATTGCTCTTCGAGTTTGAAGACGCCTACATCCAGGATCATGCGTAGATCTACTTGGCCGTATTCGGTGCGCAGGATGGGACCGTCCTCTTTGAGTTCGCGGATCTGCCCTTCGAGCCGTTCGAGCGCTTCGTGTTCGACGCAGTCGGTCTTGTTGAGCAAGATAATATCCGAGTAAGCAATCTGATTGGCGGCGGTCTCGGAATTGAAGAGCGTCGGGGCAAAATGCTCGGCATCCACCACCCCGATGATGCCGTCGAGGCGGGTGACGTTGCGCAGTTCGGGACCCAAGAACGTCATCGCCACCGGCAGCGGGTCGGCCAGACCCGTAGTCTCGATCACCAGATAGTCGACTTTTTGATCGCGCTCCAGGATGCGCAGGGTGGCCTGCACCAGATCGTCGCGGACGGTGCAGCAGATACAGCCGTTATCGAGTTCGACCATATCTTCGTCGGTAGAGACGATCAGTTCGCTGTCGATGCCGATGTCGCCGAATTCATTGACGATCACAGCCGTCTTGATGCCCTGGTTGTTGCGCAGGATGTGGTTGACCAGCGTCGTCTTGCCGCTGCCCAAAAATCCGGTGATCACCGTGACCGGTAGGCCACGCTCTTGAATCTGCATGTGGGATTCCTCAGGGTGCATTGCTTCGCCCTCTCTTTAGTATGCACCGACCCTCCGGCGGTTACCCTAAAAGGGTCGCGCGGCCGCTTCGATGCCCCTGAAGCTCTGCTTGTACAGCTCCGCCCACGGCTTCGGCCACACCACCCGGCTTTTGGCGGTGGCCGCCCGCCTGCGCGCACTCGAACCGCACGCGCGCATTGTGCTGCATTCCCATGTGCCCGACTGGCTGGTCGCAGTGCACATGGCAGGCGACCTCGAACGGCGCGGCACGCTTCTCGATGTCGGACTGATCCAATCCGACAGCTTCACCACCGATGCCGATGCCACCCTCGAACACCTGCGTGCGCTGCAGGCGCGAGCGGAGGATTTGGTGCGCGCCGAGCGCGAGTGGCTGGAGCAGGAACATTTCGATATCGTCCTTGCCGACATTGCGCCCCTGGCCGGTGGGCTCGCGGACACCCACCGGCCGGTCTGGGGGATGAGCAACTTCGGCTGGGATTTTATTTACCGCCACATCGGGGACGAACGCTTCGCATCCTGGGCCGCCTGGTCCGCACAGCTCTACGGCAAATACTCGGGATTGTTCCGGTTGCCCTTTGCGGAGGCGATGGACGCTTTTGCGGTGATTGAACCTGTGCCGCTGGTGGTCAACGAGGCGCGCTTCGAGCGCGCCTATATCCGCCGCCAACTCGGGCTCTCCCCCGATCGGCCCGTCGCCTTGATGACCTTCGGCGGTCTGGGCATGGCCGCCTTTCCGGCAGCACGGGTGGCCGAGCAGCCCGACTGGCAGTTCCTGCTCACCGCCGCCGCTCCCCCGGCCCCCAACATCACCGTCGTCGAGCCGGGCGCCTGGCGGCTCATCGAGCTATTGGGCGCGGCGGACCTGGCCATCATCAAGCCCGGCTACAGCACCGTCGCCGAGTGCTGCGCCCTCGGTCTGCCGGTGGCCTGCCTCACCCGGCCGGGCTTCGCCGAAGCCGACCTGCTCATCGAGGGCATGTCGCACTGTATCGATTGCCGCGTGCTCACCACCGCAGCTTTTTTGGAGCAGCGGTGGGACTTTCTGGACGGCTCCCTTGCCCGTCGTCCGCCGCTCCCGGCCCAGGGCGCCCGGCGGGTAGCGGAGCGGCTGCTCGCCCTGGTGCGCTGAGCCGATTCGGGGGAGGTGCGTTCCCGATGGCTCGCAAGCGGGTACCATTGCGCATAGGGCAGGAACTATGGCTCACAATTCCAGCTAAACGTTCCTGACCGCCGGCTCCCACGCGCTTACCCCTAACTGCACTGGATCTCTATGGGTTATGACAAGCTGTTTGCTGCACAGTGGCGAAGTCTGGGTCTGTGTTGGCGCCCGCTGCTGTTGCACATCGGTGTCTACGGTCTGCTGTGTGTGGTCCTCAGCCTGGTCTTTGGCGGCAGCGACGTCTGGCAGTACCTCGACCGGATGATCCTAGTCATCGCAGTCGCCTCGGCGATGATCCAGACCGGCGGCTTTGTGGCCCGACTGCTCTGGCTTGGGGTGGCGATTGGTGAGGCGGGCGGCCTGGTCTCGCGCTGCACTGCCCTGGTGTTGCCGCAGGTGCCGGCCGGGTTGGTGCAACTTGCTTACGCCGGTTTGCTGCTCATCTTGTTTTTGCTGCTGGCGCGCTCCTCCAGCGGCGACGGCGGACTGCCTACTCTCACCCCGGACGCGCCTTTGGGTCCCTTGCGCCCGCCTCTGCGGTTACGCTAGAACCCGTCGCAGGCACTTGCTAACATGGGCTCGAATCTGGCCGAGATTGCCAAGCAACTTTCGATCGGTTCCTACCGCTGGCACCTGTTTTTGTGCGCCGACCAGACCAAACCCGCCTGCTGCGACAAAGCGGCGGGTCTGGTGAGTTGGGACTATCTCAAAGGGCGGCTCAAAGCCCTGGGCCTCGACCGGGGCGAAGCGGCCATCTTTCGCACCAAGGCCAATTGCCTGCGCGTCTGCCAAGGCGGCCCGATTCTGCTGGTCTATCCGGGCGGGTTCTGGTACCGAAGCGCCACCCCCGAAGTCATCGAGCGCATCCTCCAGGAACATCTCATCGGCGGGGTGCCGGTTTCGGAATTTCTGTTTGCTGCCAATCCGCTTGAGCAAGGCCATCCCTAAAGTTTGGGGCCACTCTCTGCCCAACCCCTTCAAGCGGACACGAGTTGGACAGTTCAAAGGCAGTCTCGCCCTCAAACAGGGCAAAAAATCGCATCGCTGTCAGATCGCTGCCCGTTCTCGCCGTGCTCCCATACTGGAGATGGAGACTCCCCAGGGCTTTCCCATGCCGATGCCTTCCGCGCGCCAGTTCGAGCGTTTGTTGAGGATGGACGAGTGGATTCGTAGCAGCCAGGCGCGCAGCGTCGCTTGGTTGGCTGAAACGCTCGGTGTCAGCCCCAGAACCGTGAGCAGCGACACCGATTTTTTGCGCGATCAGCTTAAAGCACCGCTGGAGTTTGAACGGGGAGGCCGAGGCTGGTATTACACAGATCCCCAGTGGAGACTGCCGCTGGTGCCCCTCAGCGAGGGGGAACTGTTTGCTCTGGTGTTGGGAAGCCGCATGCTCGAAGCGGCGGCGGGGGCCGCCTATTCCCAGGAGTTGCAGTCCGCCATCGACCGGTTGGTGCGCCGGATGCCCGAGCAGACCTGGGCGGATTTGCAGACGATCGTCGAGGAGCGCATCCAGTTCGGCTCCGGGGGGCTTATCGATCTCAATCCCGAAATCTGGCGCAAACTCAGCGAGGCAAGCCAGACCAACCGGGTGGTCGAGATGACTTACTTTACCGCCTCGCGCAACAGCCTCTCGACCCGCAAATTCAACCCTTATTTGCTGTATGTCTACCGGGGCACCAACCCTTACACCATCGGCCACTGCCACCAGCGCAAGGAAGTTCGTTACTTCCGGGTCGATCGCATTCGTGAGTTGCACCTGACCGAGGAGCGCTTCGAGCGCGCCCCCGGCTTTAGCGCTCGGGAGTACCTGGACCTGGTCTTTCAGGTCGAGGCGGGGGGCAAGCCGCAGCCGGTTGCCGTGCGCTTCAGCACCAAAGTGGCCCCGTACATCCGGGAGCGGCGCTGGCACCGGACCCAGCGGATCGACGAGCACGGCGACGGATCGCTCACCTTGCGCATGGAGGTGCCGGGTCTGGCGGAGGTGATGCGCTGGGTGATGGGCTACTGCGGCGATGCCATTGTCGAAGAACCGGCCGAACTGGTGGCGATGATCGGCCAGGAGATTGCCAAAATGGCGGCGCACTACCACCAGGTGCGCCCGTCGTTGTAAGCGAGGTCCATCCGGTGGACAATTGCACTAAGGGTTTCTAACGGTGCCGACGATGACCACCCTTCTTTCACCCATCACTTATCCGAGTGGAGACGGACGGCCTGTGGCGGAATCTTTCGCGCACCTGTACGCCATCCTCGCCACCCTCGAAGTGCTCAGGCAGTACCTCGAAGGACAACAGGCCACGGTGCTTGCCAACCAGTTTCTGTACTACGCGCCGGGCGTGCCCTCCGCCCGGGTGGCACCCGATGTCATGGTCATCTTTGGCGTGGCTCCGGGAGGTCGCGACAACTTCAAAACCTGGGAAGAAGGCCGGGTGCCGTCGGTGATTTTCGAGATCACCTCGGCAGGCACCCAGAAAAAGGACCAATCGGACAAGAAGACCCTGTATGCCCTGCTTGGGGTACAGGAATACTGGCTGTTCGATCCCAGGGGCGAATGGATCCAGGAGAAACTCCAGGGCAATCGTTTGGAAAGCTTCACCGAGGAGGGCGAACCGGTCAACCGCTACCTTCCCATCCAGGACGGAATCAGTCGGCCCCTCGGCTTGCGATTGCAGGTTGAAGACGATCTCATCGGCTTTTACCGGCTCGACAACGGCCAAAAGCTGCTCATCCCTGCAGAACTTGCCTCAGAACTACGCTCCACCGCCGCCCGTTTGGAACTGGAACAGCAGGCGAGAATGCAGGCCGAACAACAAGCCGAGCAAGAGCGGCTGGCCAGAATGCAGGCCGAACAGCAAGCCGAGCAAGAGCGGCTGGCCAGAATACAGGCCGAACAGCAAGCCGAGCAAGAGCGGCTGGCCAGAATACAGGCCGAACAGAGGGCTGCCACCCTGGCTGAGCGTCTGCGCGAGTTGGGAATCGACCCGGAGAAGCTCTAAGGGCTCTAAAAAGAGAATTGGATTTTGCAGCGCTGGAATACCTAAAGATGATCGCCAATCCCAAGCCGCTACCGATGTTGCCCCTTGACTATTTAGCTTGGGAACTGCAACAGCCTACCCGGCACGAGTATATTGACGGCCGCATCCTGGCGATGACGGGTGCTTCGGCAGCCCACAGCACCATCGTCACCAACCTGAGCCGGGAATTGAGCAACTCTCTGCGATCCACCCCCTGCCGGGTATTCACCTCAGATATGAAAGTCCAGATAACAGCGGCAGGGCCTTTTTTTTACCCGGATGTCGCGGTGACCTGCAGCGAGCAGGACGACGAGGCCACCTACACCCTCGATGCACCCTGTCTGATTGTCGAGGTGCTTTCACCGTCTACCGAAGCGTTCGATCGAGGCGCCAAGTTTGCCCAATATCGCCGCCTGAGTTCGTTGCAGGAATACGTTCTCATCGACAGCCAGAGTGTCGGTGTCGAGTGCTTTCGGCCTGGACCCGACCGTGAGCGGACCTGGATTTTGCAGTTGTATGCTCCCGACTCCGAGATTTTCTTCGAAAGCATCGATCTCAAGCTGTCCATTGCCGCCATCTACGAAAAGGTCCGATTCTTGACTGCCTAGAATGATCCCAGCACAGGAAGTTCAAGCGATGGGTCCGATCCTCGAACAAGCTCAAAGAACTTCCATACATCTTCAGCTGCCGCCTGCGCTGCACCTCAGCGATGACCAGCTGTTCGAGCTTTGCCGGATCAACCGGGAGCTGCGCATCGAACGAACGGCTCTGGGGAATCTGATCATCATGTCGCCGACAGGCAGCGAGACTGGTGCCCGCAACGCCAGCCTCACCGGTCAACTTTGGCTGTGGAACCGTAGCACGCAGATGGGACAAGTGTTCGATTCCTCGTCAGGTTTCACTCTACCCAACGGTGCCATGCGCGCTCCCGATGCCGCCTGGATCCGCCAGGAGCGCTGGGCTGCTTTGCACCCTGAACAAAAGAAAAAATTCGCTCCCATCACACCGGACTTTGTTGTTGAACTGAAGTCTCCAACGGACAACCTTGCCGATGTGCAGGCCAAAATGCAGGAATACATCGAAAACGGCGTGCTGCTTGGCTGGCTCATTGATCCCGATCTGTGCCGGGTGTGGGTATACAGACCCGACCTGGAACCGGAAGTCCTGCTTGATCCCGCTAATGTCACCGCCTCACTGCTGCCTGGATTTGAGCTGGATCTACAAGAAATTTTTGCTTGAGTTTAAGCGATTGCCGGAACAGGCCAGGACATGGCCACATCCTGCAGGGTGAGGATTCCGGCGGGGCCAATACACAATTGAAACTTTTGTTGCGATTTGTCCCAACTGGGCATATCGATCCAAAACCGTGTGTATAGATGTCCAGTACTGCTTGTTCTCGGAGTGCTGGAGCAATGCTCGCTGCAAAAAAATTGCAGGGTCACTCTGAAGCGCTTCTGCATACTGCCCCCTGCAAGATTAGGACATCCCGGAAAGAAGCCACCCATGACTGTCGTAGAACTCGATTTCGCCGCTGTAGGCCATGCCCTTCCTGCCGATCACGGTTATGCCCTTTTTAGCGCCCTGAGCGAAGTTGTCCCCAGCATCCACGAAGCCACCTGGCTCGGCATCCACACCCTCCCCGGCATCCGTGACGGCAAGGGCAATCTCACGTTGCCACCCAAGCCCAAGCTCTCCTTGCGCCTGCCCATGGAGTGGATCCCGACGGTCTACCCCTTGGCGGGCAAGAAGATCGTTGTAGGTAACCATCCGCTCCGTCTAGGTATTCCCCAGATCCGTATGCTCACTCCTGCCGAGACTCTGAGGGCACGGCTGGTGACGCTCAAGCTCGCGGGCTCCGAGGGCAAGGTGGCGGAACCGGTTTCTTTTCTTGAAGGTGTTCAGCGCCAATTGGAAACACTGGGCATCGGCGGCAGAGCCAGCCTCGAACCCGCCACCGACAGCAAGGGCCTCGATTCCTATGCCCGGCGGGTTCTGCGCATCAAGGGCACGGTGATCACCGGCTACGGTGTTCTAATTTCCGGCCTGAACGACGAGGACTCGCTGAAGCTACAGGCCGCCGGCATCGGTGGACGCCGCCGGATGGGCTGCGGCATTTTCGTGCCGGTGAACAAGGCATGAAACCCTTCAAGCGACTATTGGCCAAGTCCACAACGGGAGACGCATCCCTGGGTGCTGCAACTTTGGTAGGGCATATCGCGGCAGTAATGCGTTCTGCCGATGTTTTGACTGATATGTTGGGCAGTGCGATCCTTAGCCAACTTGGGCTGCGACACATTCCGCTTGATCGCTTTATATCTACCGTCAAACTGGGCGCCTATCTGCACGATTGGGGAAAAGCGAATCAGCATTTTCAGATAATGGTTCGTCTGAAGGATCCCAAAACTTGCAAAGACCATCAAGACAGGCAGACTCAAGAGTACTTGCGAAGGCAGTGGCTAGCGATCAATGAACGGCAAATGCTGCGCCATGAAGTGCTGAGCGGTATCCTTGCAACCCAGGTTCCTGACTTTCGAAACTGGCTCGAGACAGCCCCAGGTGCCGATTTCAAAACGGCGGTGTGGGCGGCGATGGGGCATCACCTAAAGCTTGGGGGCAGTAAGGGTAAGGCAATAGGGAAGATTGCCGAGCTCGTGGATGGAACAGGTACCTTGCTACTGATACATACTGGGCATCCAAACTTTAAAGCTTTGTTGCAAATGGGAGTAGATCGACTGAGCCTGGGACATAGCCTGCCAGAAGCGCCGGGTGAGGAATGGCAACGGCAGCAACTGGAATGTGCCCTGGAGCGCCTGCTGATGGAATTTGTGGATATTGAAGAATCCATGAATGAGCACGATAGACGTTTTACGGCGGCGGTCAAAGCCACTGTTCTAGCAGCGGATGTCGCTGGCTCCGCTTTGCCGGCGGCAGGGCATCCTGTCGAGACTTGGCTGCAGAAGGTTCTCAACCTCGTGCTCAGTGCAGATGACATCGATGGGCTTGTGCAGCAACGCTTGGGAGAGAATGCATTGCGGCCGTTCCAGAGAAAGGTGGCCGAAGCCCAATGCCGCGTTACCCTCGTAAAAGCCGGTTGTGGTACGGGAAAAACTGTTGCTGCCTACGCCTGGGCGGGGAAATATGCTGTTGGCCGTAAGTTGTTCTTCGGTTATCCCACCACAGGAACTGCTTCCCAGGGATATTTGGACTACGCCGCGACCACTGAGATTGAAAGCACTCTAATGCATTCGCGAGCTGGGATTGACCTTTCGGAGGTTCTATTCTCCGGCGAGGCTAGCCACCACAAAGATCCGGCCGATCCTGAGGATGCCGAGCAGGTGGATGCCCGTCTCGCTTCCTTCAGAGCGTGGCAGGCAAAGCTGATTGTCTGCACGGTCGATTCAGTATTAGGTCTCATTCAAAATAACCGCAAACCGCTATACTCCTGGCCTGCTCTTTGTCAATCAGCTTTTGTCTTCGACGAGGTACACGCTTATGACAGCCAGCTTTTTGGTGCGCTGCTTCGGTTCCTCGACACTTTTCAGGGGGCGCCAATTTTGCTGATGAGTGCGTCTTTCTCACCCGGTCAACTTCAGGCTATCGAGCAGACCGTCGCCAGACTCGACGAATTTGTCCAGATCATTGAGGGGCCTACGGAGTTGGAGAAAATTGAGCGCTACACACTTCATCGCCTAACGGACACCGTTGATGTATGGGATCAGGTGAAAGCTGCCCTTTTGAGACAGGAGCGGGTGCTGTGGGTGACCAACACTGTCAAAGATTGCGTCAGAGTCTATAGCGAGGCCGGGCAGCGGTTGCAAGAGCTCAACGTCGAACCACTTATCTATCACAGTCGGTACCGCTACGTGGATCGGGTTGAGAAGCACAAGGAAGTGGTTGAGCGCTTCCGCTCAGATGGTCCGGTGTTGGCCATCACCACCCAGGTCTGTGAGATGTCCCTTGATCTAAGTGCCCACCTACTTGTAACCGCCCTAGCACCTGCCGCCGCCCTTATTCAGCGGCTGGGACGCCTCAACCGCCATCTGCCTGAAGGCAAACTTGTACAGCCGAAGCCGGCCTTGATATACCCGTGGACAGCATCCCAACCCTACGGCGAGGAACTGCCAAGCGGTGATGCCCTGCTTGACTTGCTGCTGCCTCAACGTCCACTCTCCCAACGCGATCTAGCAGAAGCTGCGGCTCAGCTTCCCACCCAAACACCAACGGCCGTTTATTCACATTGGGTAGAGGGTAACTGGCGGGCTTTCCCCGGTCCACTGCGAGAAGCAGGTTATACAATTACTGTTCTGTTGGAGGAAGATGTGCCGAAAATTTGGGCAGCAGCCAGGCGTAAAAGCCAACCTTTCGGACAAGAAGCCCAGCGCTGGGCAGTGCCTATACCGTTGGATCCTAGCTATGTGCAATGGGAACGCACCGGAGTATATCCGATCGCTCCTGCTGCCCGCGTTACCTACGACCGCGCCACAGGAGCCATGCCGTGCAAAGCTTGACTACCACCCGCTACAAGATCGAGTTGCATTTGAGTGATCCCGGAATGACCCTCCTACATCGGGCTGGGATCGCCGGGTTGTGGATGACTCTCGACCGACTGGCTAGGCAGCCGGAGAAAGTTCCGCAGCTTAGCTGGAAACTTACACCCCGCAGCGTTGTTATCGATTGGCAAGGATCGGACCGTGAGGCCCTTAATGCCCTACTTAAAGCCGCTTTTGGCATCGACACCGATGGACTGATTTCGTTGGCAGGTTTGGGCTCTGAGACGATGGATCTCCAAAATCGCTTGACTGTGCACCAGGGGATCCGAGGAACTTTCCTTCAACATCCAAGCACTTACAAAGCAGCCGGACTAGAGTCCAAGGCATTGCGCTTTGAAGAGGATGGTCCTGAACTGGTCGTCAATTATCAGACCTTGGCCAGCTACACACACCAAGAGTTTGCGGAGGCTCTCTGCGACGGAAAGGGCTGGTTAAACCGCGATCCCATTAGCGTTGCAGGGTGGTTGAATCCTGGAGCAGTAGTGCGCCATGTGGCTTTCAGTAGTCACACCGGTTTTGAAGAAACTCCCTCTGCCGCCCTGGCTCTGCTGTTTGCCCCCGTTTCCTGTCTGTACTTTATTCTGCGCTCCCGTTTGCGTGACAAGCGTGCCCAGTATGCTCTGGTAGTTCCCGAAGTAAAGGATCTCGAACTTTATGCCCGTCGCCGCCGCCAGTTTCGCGAGCTTGGCTACCGCAACTTTTATGCCAGCAGCCTGGGTGATGCGGGGTTGCGATTTTTAACCTTCGGCTCAACCGCTGAAATTGCTCGTTTTTCTGGAGTACAGCGGTGCCAGGTTCTCACGTTAGGAACCGTGGCTTGGTCTTCGCAACAAAAATCGAGAACAGACTTGCATACTGTAGAAGCCAACGATCGCATTTGCGAAAACTATCGATTAGCAAGTGCACTTTTCACAGATCGTATTGCCGGCAAAGCAGATAAGACTTTCGTCGCAACGAGCTTCGCAAGGGGCCCATTCAAGTTTGAAGTGCAACAGCACCTGACTGAGCTAAGAATACCTCCCGTGGTGTCCGATAACCAAGCACTTTTCGCGGGCGGTCATTGATCATGTCCATTGCCCTTTGCACCTGCT
>JAESGW010000536.1_pt1 | contig 28557 bp, 29 predicted proteins | sample 9269791 | NCBI WGS metagenome assembly JAESGW01 (sample SAMN16773120, study PRJNA677053) | algae metagenome | isolation source: Aphanocapsa lilacina HA4352-LM1 and co-occurring heterotrophs from near cave... | place: USA: Maniniholo cave, near Haena, Kauai, HI | collected 2009-07-28
CCCGGCCTCATGCTCCTTCAACACAGCGATAATCTGCTCTTCCGTAAACCTTGCTCGCTTCATCGGTCCGTCCTCTTCAGGCCGGACTCTAACTCCATCTGGAGGAAATACTCAGTGGCAGGTCAATGCTAGGAAAGTTTCGCCGGTGGAATGATTTCGGTGACCCCAACCCGTTCATCGCTCATGTCGTTGAATGCGTTGGGGAAGTGACAGCTAAGCGTCTAAATCTTACGATAGGTTACATGCGCTGTTGCGAACGGCAGTCCGGCTCGTCCAGCGGTCCCCCGCACGATACAAGCATTCTGATCAATCCTGTAGAACCAGTCATCGAAGTTGAGGTTGCTCGACCCCCCGTCGGCTAGCGGCGTATCTCGAGAGTACCGCCAGTGATAAGCGCATCCGGCCTGCTCGCCCTCAGCTTGGCCGCCAACCCGAGGCTCAGTGCCAACATATTTTCCCGAGCCAACCTTCTTGATCACCCAGTGCAATGTGTCTGTATGGCCATCATCAAAGGAATAAGTCTCGGTAAAGGTCACAGTCTGGCTTACCGGATCCCAAGATCCTTCGGCCGAGATCGTAGCCCGCTTTTGCAAGCCACCTATTGGGCTTTCCATAACGCCCCAGCCCTCGAGTTTGCCGTTGAAAAACTCTTCCGGCAAAAATTCCGGCAATGTGCCCTCAAAATCCTCTATGGCCATCTCCGCTCCTGCTTTTTAGTCGGGTGTTGGGAACAATCCCCATCGAAACGCTTTGTTCAAAAGTCTTCGCCGTTGGGAGCTCGCAGAAGTAGCTCTTGCCAGATAAGACCGACCAAGTGTCAAAAAGGGAGCAGACGGGACTCTGCCAGATTTGGGTTTGCTGTTCCCCCTCGCTATGCGCTTCTGGAGCAAGTCGGCGCAAGAGCTCGACAAACCACCTCTCACCGAGCATCGGCAATCACGCCAGGGAGAAGCACGATGAAAGAACCTAAAAATCCAGCGACACGAGAACCTGCTAAGCCAGACAAGCCAACGACGCAGGAACGTCCGACCAAAGAGCAAAAGGACGAAGGTCAACCAAAGAAGTGATACGCAGCCTATAGGTACAGGAGCCTGCGTAATGGCGCTACCCCCTCCACTCGAGGCCAGAGCACATGATCTCTCCAGCGTAGCGGGAGGGTCGGTGTACTACACATCACGGACCGATGCCTCGAACCTTACCCCTGTTCTTCTCATTCACAGTGTGAACGCTGCGGCTTCCTCCTACGAAGTAAAGCCATTGTTTGATCTGTTTGCAGGAAGCCGCAACGTTTACGCCTTAGACCTTCCCGGTTTCGGACTTTCCGATCGATCTGATCGAGCTTACACCGTCAGGCTGATGACTGATGCGCTCTTAGCCATCGTGGACAGAATTCGCCAACTTCACAACGATCCAATCGATGCGATAGCGCTTTCGCTGTCATGCGAGTTTTTGGCGAGAGCTGCTTACGAGAAGCCCGACGCATTCCGCTCGCTTGGTATGATCAGTCCGACAGGATTCGAAGGCAAAGCTCGTGACGAGACTGACGGCACTAAAGGGAAAGCGTGGTTGCGACGTATGCTTGAATTTCCTGTAGTTGGGAAAGCAATGTGGGCGCTTCTGACTACCAAGCCGGTCATACGAAAATTTCTTGAAAAGACCTGGGGCTCGAAGAATATAGATACCGGACTTCTCGAATATGATGTCGAGACAACGCACCAACCTGGTGCCCGGCATGCGCCGTACTACTTCGTGTCAGGCTATCTTTTCAGCAAAGACATACTCAATATTTATCAGAAGATTCGGCATCCTGTTTGGATGGTTCACGGTATACGCGGCGATTTTGTCGATTACCATCTGAAGAAACGGGTTGAGCATAAACCGAATTGGGCCGTTGACGTGTTGCCAACGGGCGCTTTTCCCCAATTTGAGCGGCTCGAACTTGTAGCTGCATCTTACGCCAATTTCGCCATGGCGGCGGGTCTGGAAATTCCGTCGGTCAGGCCTCAAAGCAACAGCGGTGCCGTTTGAGTTGAATATTCAGACGGGCGTCAAAGCGCTAGACATTCAACAAGAACGTTCGTTTGGGTCAACGTCCCGATCGGGAGAGCGGGTGTGTTCCGGTCGGCCTCACTTCGTGCGGCGGCTATCCGGCGGTACCCCGTGTATTCAGAAAGTCACCGTTTTCTGCGCACGCTGTGTGACAAGGCTGGTGGAACCCGATGCGCAACTGACAAGGACCATCATTCCGGGTATCGGCATCTAGTAGATCGCAACTGCGAAACGGTGTCACCTGTGTAGCGTTTCCTTGTTATGCCGGTCTTGCGATCATCAAGTTTGGCGTTCTGGCAAACGTGAACACTCAGCGACGTTGTGCACGCCCAAGCACATGCCAAGGCTTGTACGGCCAGTTCGGCAAGGCAGTTGCGCAGCGCCTTGGCCGGCCCCAGGCCGAACATGCGCCTCTGGAGATCTGAGGTTGGCAACCGACCTGTTATGTCGCAACGGCGACTTGCGGAAGCTGCCGCAGATAGAGCGCAAGCAAGCGCTGCTAGACATGCTGGCCGAGAACACCATTGAGTCGCCTGTTCTATACTCAGAGCATCTGATCGGCGATGGGCAAGCAGTATTCGAGCACGCGGCCAAGCTCAACTGGGAAGGCATCGTCTCGAAGCGTGCCGACGCCCCGTGCCGGTCAGAGCGAACGGAAGCATGGCTGAAAGTCAAAGCGGTGCAGAAGGGCAAGTTTCCCGTGGTGGGATTCGTCAAGGACCCTGCAGACGTGGCGGCGCTCTATTTGGGGAAGCGCAAAGGGAAGGACCTTGTCTATATGGGAAAGGTCGGGACGGGATGGAGTCGCACGGTCTCCAGCCAAATCCGCAAGCAACTCGATACGGTCGTGAGCCCGATCAAAGCTCACCAAGTCTATTCGCAAACCGAAAGCGACCTGGGTACAGCCGACGTTCGTAGCCGACATCGAATTTCGGGACATAACGTCGGAGGGGCTTTTGAGAGTCAGTTCCTTTAAGGAACTTTCTCGGAAATAGGTTTAGCAAGAGGGCTATCTGCCCACTTCGTCACGGCTGGTATATCTTCAACGGGTCTAATTTGTCGCAGAAGACACATTTCAACTCGATTCTGCCGGAAGGGCTAGGTTCGGGCACTAACCAGCTTCCCGCAGCGCAGACACCGGATACGCGATCCACTGCAACCTCCGTGCAACCTCCTTGAAACCCGCTCAACGCATTTTCGGAACTTTGGTTCCTGATCGACGTTGCGACGTTGCGACGTTGCGATTTTAATTGGAGAAAAATGCAATGCAAGAGGTCATCGACCGCGTCATGCGTGCTTACGGGCTGATGGTTCCACTAACGCCAAAGGAAGAAGAGCTGGCGCGGCAAAGGTTGGCCGACTTCCTCAGGGACAGGCAAGACAATGCCAACAGACTGTCGGTTGAAGGCATGAAGTTCTTGCGCGGCAAGAAGACCGCGAGAACACGGCGGCCCCCCAAAATCTGATCGCGCTAGGAACGCCAGAAAGTCTATCGCGTTTCAAATTGTACGGCAGACTTTGAGTTGACTTAGCAGTCGTTTGAAATCGCTTGAAGCAGGCGTAGGAGAGAACACATGGAAGTCGTGTATTTTTTCGGGGCACTCGTTCTGCTCGTCGCCCTAATCTACAGGTCGTTGCAATATCAGTACCGGAGCCGTGCCGCCGTGCGTGTCGGGGGCGAGGTCGCGCGGGAAAGATGTAGGCGGGATGAGATATAACTATCCCGCCTGCCTTGGCCACTGCGAACTTTTGCGCCGCAGGAGATGCTAAGAAGGTTTTGAAGACGGTTAGACCCGTCAAAGACAGAAGCTGCCCGACAGGCGGCTTTACCCAAACATCATTTTATCCGGCACCTTCTGTATACTCACTCAACTTGAGTCTTTAGGAAGGCTTGGCGGCGGTAAGCCGTACTGCTCAGCGCGTTTAGCCGCCAGCTTTCGATAGGCCGCAGCTTGATTCAACAATTCCGTTCTAAACGTGGTATCCGCTTCGCCGGCAGCGAGGCGTTCAAGGCTTACTGCGCGCTCAAGATATTCGGTGAGCAGCTTCATAGCCTTACTCAGGCGCTTATAATTCGGCGGAATGTTTCAAAGTAATCTTGGTTTAGTTTTCTGTCCAGATGTTTTAGGCGAACCGAGGCTGGTCCCGTTGGATATCCCTCAGAAGAGCGGGACGTGTACGTCTTGGTGCGCGCTGACAACGTGGAAATAGATCGCCGCTAACAGCGCGAGGCTGAGGACTATTATTGCAAGGAAGAATCTTCTCATTTCCAATACGCGCGCTCGGATAAGGACTGTAAGCCCTTACGTGCGCAGGGGCGTGGGGTTCCTAAAGTTGCTGGATGGCTCAGGATCGGCAGGCTCGACAGCTCTGGACGGCTCGGGCCAACAAGTCTCGGGCCACCGAGATCGGATGGGCAAAAAGTTTCCCCACAGTATCTCCGACCCGGCGTCCGGTAGGACACATGATTATTTACTCTACTAACTATCTGGAGAAACTTAGTTTTTGGTGCGCACGGAGGGACTTGAATCCTCGACCCCATGATTAAAAGTCACGTGTTCACGGCGAACGACGCTTTTTGTGCCCGTTTCGGACCTGACGCATCCGGTCGGCTGTATCCGATGATCGGGAGCAGACGTTTGCGCCGCGCTTTTAAACCGACGCGATCGCGATTTGATCGGGCAGACCGCAACCGGGACCGCCACATCGGCTTCAAGCAGATTTGTTGCAAAAGTCGGTTGAGACAAGACACGCCGCGAACCGCTGTGATTGGATTTCTGTGGCACTCGGCGGCTGCCGCACCAATTTGCTCGCCCGGATATCCGAAAATGCTCGCGACCGGGAGGATCACTTGTCTGTGGACTACGCAGTCATTTGATCTCTCATGCCATGTCCGCAACCAGAATACTTTGGGGCCAGATCGCCTGCGTCTTAACCGTCGTGTTCATCACGATGTGGGCCGCGACGCAGTGGACAGCGTGGCGTCTCGGCTATCAGCCGCAACTCGGACACCCATGGTTTGAGCTCGCGCCGGGCTTTCCCATCTATCTGCCTCCGGCCTTTTTCTGGTGGTGGTATGCCTATGATGCCTACGCACCTGCAGTGTTCGCTGAAGGAGCATGCGTCGCTGCATCTGGCGGGATCATCTCGATTATAGTCGCTTTCGCGATGTCGGTGTGGCGGGCTCGGGAGGCGGAGACGGCCGCGACATACGGTTCTGCGCGTTGGGCCAGCCAGCCTGAGATTCAGCGCGCCGGCCTCGCTGGCCCAGATGGCGTGATTCTCGGACGCTTCGAGAGACATTATCTACGGCACAACGGACCGGAGCACGTGCTGTGCTTCGCGCCCACACGATCCGGCAAGGGCATCGGCCTTGTTGTACCAACACTCTTGACCTGGCCGGGGAGTGCCATCGTCCACGACATCAAGGGTGAAAACTGGAGCCTGACGTCAGGCTTTCGTGCCCAACACGGCCGGGTACTGTTGTTCGATCCAACCAATTCAAGCAGTGCGGCCTACAATCCTCTCCTGGAAGTAAGACGAGGGGAGTGGGAAGTTCGCGACGTCCAGAATGTTGCCGACGTTCTCGTCGATCCCGAGGGGTCGCTGGAACGGCGAAACCATTGGGAGAAGACCAGCCACGCCTTGCTCGTTGGAGCCATCCTGCACGTTCTCTATGCGGAGTGGGACAAGACGCTTGCCGGCGTGGCGAGCTTTCTGTCCGATCCGAAACGTCCGATCGAAACCACACTTCGCACGATGATGACCACGCCGCATCTCGGCGAAGCCGGAATACATCCCGTGATCGCTTCCGCGGCGAGGGAGTTACTGAACAAGAGCGAAAATGAACGGTCCGGCGTGCTCTCGACCGCGATGTCGTTCCTCGGCCTCTATCGCGATCCTGTCGTTGCCAAGGTGACGCGCCGCTGCGACTGGCGCATCCGAGATCTCGTCGAGGATGACCGGCCGACAACGCTCTATCTCGTCGTACCTCCATCGGACATCAGCCGCACCAAGCCGCTGGTGCGATTGATCCTCAATCAGATCGGCCGCCGCTTGACGGAGGACCTCCAGGCCAAGGGCCGCCGGCAGCGATTGCTGTTCATGCTCGACGAGTTTCCGGCACTGGGACGGCTCGATTTCTTCGAGTCGGCGCTTGCCTTCATGGCGGGCTATGGTCTCAAGAGCTTCCTTATCGCGCAATCGCTCAATCAGATCGAAAAGGCCTATGGACCGAACAACGCCATTCTCGACAATTGTCATGTGCGCGTTTCCTTTGCGACCAACGACGAGCGTACCGCCAAGCGGGTGTCGGACGCGCTTGGGACCGCCACCGAGTTGCGCGCGATGAAGAACTATGCCGGCCATCGGCTTAGTCCTTGGCTCGGTCATCTCATGGTCTCGCGGCAGGAAACCGCACGCCCGTTACTCACGCCAGGCGAGGTGATGCAGCTTCCACCCGAGGACGAGTTGGTGCTGGTTTCCGGTGTGCCGCCGATCCGCGCCAGGAAGGCGAGATATTTTGAAGATCAACGTCTGGCAGAACGCGTATTGCCACCGCCGGAACGAGACACCTTTGTCTGCGGCGGAAATGCGCTAACGGACGATTGGAGCCAACTACCACCCCTGTCGAAGACAGCCGCGCCCGCAGCGCAAGTCGTGTCGGGCGGTCAACAATCAGCCGATGATCCCGCAAACTCCGGCATTCGGCGGGAGCCGGACCTTCCGGAGCATGAAGAAATCGCGCCCGGGATCTCAAAACCTTCGCCGGAGTTCGACTTCACGGAAGGCGAGGGCGACGGTAATGCGATCAGAGCTCGGATGCTGCGCAGGAACGTCCCTAGCCTCGCGCGCCAGGCCGCGATGGATCCGGGCGATGGCGTCGAACTCTAGGGTGAGATGATGCGAACCAAACACACATTTCGCCTGCCTCCTGACCTTGCGAGCAGGCTCGCTGACCACGCCAGCCGCAAGCGGGTGCCGCAGGCGCTCGTCGTCGAAACCGCACTGGCCTCATTCCTGTCGCCGGACAATTCCGAGCGGATGGAGGCCGCGCTGGGTCGTCGTCTTGACCGGCTAACCCGGCAGGTCGAGCGGCTCGAGCGTCACGTCACCATCTCAAATGAGGCGCTCGCCCTGTTCGTGCGGTTCTGGCTGACGGCAACGCCGCCGCTGCCCGATATGGCCCAGCCTGCCGCGCAGGCCAAGGGCCGGGAACGGTACGAAGGATTTGTCGAGGCACTTGGACGCAGGCTGGCCAGGGGCCAGACCCTGGCCCAGGAGATCTCGCTCGACATTGATCCCACACCAGCGTCGCCAACTGTTCCCCGAGAGTGATCTCGCCAGCTTCTTCTTTTGCTACGCTACGGCACGCCGCCTGATTTGAGCTTGTTGCACGAGCGCGTAACCTGCCTTTTCTACTGATCCCCATCGCCGAGCTCATATCTCGGCGACTTTGGGGGCAAGCGTGGCAGTTCATTCCTTTCAGTCCGAGGCGGCCTCGCGTGGTGCACGCATGTTGCGCACCGCGCTCGGACCGACGATAGCGGCCTGGCTCGAAGACGCTGGGATCGTCGAGGTCATGCTCAATCCCGATGGCCGGCTCTGGGTCGATCGGTTGTCGGGGGAAATGACAGATACCGGCGAGCGTCTCGCCGCAGCCGATGGCGAGCGCATCGTGCGGCTCGTTGCCCATCACGTCGGCGCTGAGGTTCATCCGGCAAGTCCGCGGGTGTCGGCCGAGTTGCCCGAGACGGGAGAGCGTTTTGAGGGGTTGCTGCCGCCCGTGGTGACTGCTCCAGCCTTCGCCATTCGCAAGCCGGCGGTAGCCGTCTTCACGCTCGACGATTATGTCGCTGCCGGCATCCTGACAATTGCTCAGGCTGAAGGGCTGCGGAACGCTGTCCGGGACCGTCAAAACATCCTCGTGGCCGGCGGTACTTCGACCGGCAAGACCACGCTGACCAATGCCCTGCTGGCCGAGATTGCAAAAACTGCGGATCGTGTCGTGCTGATCGAGGATACGCGCGAACTCCAATGCAAGTCGGCTAACCTCGTGGCGTTGCGCACCAAGGATGGTGTCGTCTCGCTGTCCGACCTCGTGCGCTCCTCGCTCCGGCTACGCCCCGACCGCATCCCGATCGGTGAGGTGCGAGGGGCCGAGGCGCTCGACCTTCTCAAGGCTTGGGGCACCGGCCATCCCGGTGGCGTCGGCACCATTCACGCCGGCACGGCGATTGGCGCCCTTCGCCGCCTCGAACAGCTTATCCAGGAAGGCGTCATCACTGTGCCGCGCGCGTTGATCGCGGAGACCATCGACGTGATTGCGGTTCTCTCCGGCCGCGGCGCAGACCGTCGGCTGACAGAACTCGCGCGTGTCGATGGCCTGACGACCGAGGGCGACTACCTCATTTCACCCGCAGGAGACCCATCTTGAACGGCGTCACATTGAGAAGCAGGATGATAGCTGTTGCGGTAGCTCTCAGCTCCGTGGCGATCTCGCCCACTGCAAAGGCCGCTGGCTCCAACATGCCGTGGGAGCAGCCGCTTAACCAGATCCTGCAATCGGTCGAGGGACCGGTCGCCAAGATTCTGGCCGTGATCATCATCATCGTCACGGGCCTTACGCTCGCCTTCGGCGACACTTCGGGCGGGTTTAGGCGCCTGATCCAGATCGTTTTCGGTCTGTCGATCGCGTTCGCAGCCTCGAGCTTCTTCCTGGCATTTTTCTCGTTCGGCGGTGGAGTCCTGATCTGATGGACGGTCCGGTTGATGGTTTTGCAATTCCGGTGCACCGCGCGCTGACCGAACCGATCCTGCTCGGCGGCGCGCCGCGTGCGATCGCTATCGTCAACGGCACCGTTGCCGCTGCGCTCGGCCTCGGCCTGCGGCTGTGGATCGCGGGCCTCCTGATCTGGGCAATCGGTCATGCCGCTGCCGTCTGGGCCGCGAAGCGCGATCCGCTCTTCGTCGAGACTGCAAGACGCCATCTGCGCATCCCAACCCATCTGAATGTGTGAGCAACCAATGATGAACCTTGCCGAATACCGCCGCTCCACCACGCGTCTAGCGGATTTCCTGCCATGGGCCGCACTAGTCGACGAAGGCATCGTCCTCAACAAGGACGGATCGTTTCAGAGGACCGCGCGCTTTCGCGGGCCCGATCTTGATTCCTCTGTTCCAGCAGAACTTGTTGCGGTTGCCGGCCGCCTCAATAACGCCTTGAGGCGCCTCGGATCCGGCTGGGCGGTGTTTGTTGAAGCGCAGAGGTATTCATCGAACGCCTACCCGCCGAGCAGTTGTCCGGATGTCGCATCGGCCCTAGTCGATGCTGAGCGCCGAGCCCAATTCGAGGAAGAGGGGGCGCACTACGAGTCAGCCTATTTCCTAACCTTCCTGTATCTGCCGCCGGCGGAGGATGCTGCGCGTGCCGAGCGTCTCCTTTATGAGGGACGGGAGCGCGGGGAAGCTGCCGACGTTCATGAGGTGCTACGCGGCTTTGTCGATCGAACCGACCGCGTGCTGCAACTGGTCGAAGGGTTTATGCCGGAGTGCCGATGGCTCGATGACGGCGAGACCCTGACATACCTGCATGCTTGCGTCTCGACCAAGATACATCGCGTCCGCGTTCCCGAGATTCCCATGTATCTCGATGCGCTGTTGGCGGACGAGCCCCTGACGGGTGGGCTCGAGCCGATGCTGGGCGACCAACACCTGCGGGTGCTCACAATTGTTGGGTTCCCGACGGCAACCACGCCGGGGATCCTGGACGATCTCAATCGGCTTGCCTTCCCTTATCGTTGGTCGACCCGGGCGATCATGCTCGACAAGGCAGACGCAACGAAGCTCCTGACCAGGATCCGGCGGCAATGGTTCGCCAAGCGGAAATCCGTTGCCGCAATCCTGAAGGAGGTGATGACCAACGAGACTTCGTCTCTCATCGACACGGACGCCAGCAACAAGGCTCTCGATGCAGACGCCGCGTTGCAGGAGCTAGGCTCCGATCTGATCGGAGAGGCGTTTGTTACCGCCACGATCTCGGTCTGGGACGAGAATCCGCGCATCGCGGATGAACGGTTGCGCCTGGTTGAGAAGGTCGTTCAGGGACGCGACTTCACCTGCAGGGTGGAGACCGTCAACGCCGTCGATGCTTGGCTGGGATCGTTGCCCGGCCACGTCTATGCCAACGTCCGCCAGCCCCCGGTTTCGACCCTGAACATCGCCCATATGATCCCGTTGTCCGCGGTTTGGGCAGGGCCGGCGAGGGACACTCATCTCGGCGCGCCACCGCTGTTCTTTGCACGCACGGAAGGATCCACGCCGTTTCGCTTCTCCCTTCACGTCGGCGACGTTGGGCACACGCTGGTGGTCGGCCCGACCGGTGCGGGCAAATCCGTGCTGCTCGCGCTGATGGCGCTGCAGTTCCGCCGATATCCAAGCTCCCAAATCTTTGCCTTCGACTTCGGCGGGTCGATCAGGGCCGCGGCCCTCGCCATGAAGGGCGATTGGCACGATCTTGGCGGTGCGCTGTCCGATAGCACCTCCGAGCCGGTCGCCCTGCAGCCGCTAGCCTTGATCGACGATGCGGCCGAGCGCGGCTGGGCGGCGGAATGGATCGCAGCCATTCTTACCCGCGAAAAGATCGACATGACGCCGGAAGCCAAGGAGCATCTTTGGTCGGCGCTGTCTTCGCTGGCTTCTGCGCCCGAGGGCGAACGCACGCTGACCGGTCTGTCCGTGCTGTTGCAGTCCCAGAGCCTGAAAAGGGCCCTTCAACCCTATTGCCTCGGTGGCCCGTTTGGGCGGTTGCTCGATGCCGAGACCGAACGGCTTGGAACAAGTCCGGTCCAGGTGTTCGAAACCGAGGGTCTGATCGGCACCGGCGCCGCGCCGGCCGTCCTGTCCTATCTCTATCACCGAATTGAGGGCCAGCTCGACGGCAGGCCGACGCTGCTCATTATCGACGAAGGTTGGCTCGCGCTCGATGACGAAGGGTTTGCCGGCCAGATCCGCGAATGGCTGAAGACGCTGCGCAAGAAGAATGCCTCCGTTGTTTTCGCCACCCAGTCGCTCTCGGATATCGACGGCTCCGCGATTGCGCCTGCCATCATCGAGAGTTGCCCGACGCGGCTCTTCCTTCCGAACGAGCGGGCGATCGAGCCACAGATCACGGCTATCTATCGGCGCTTCGGTCTCAACGACCGGCAGATCGAGATCCTCGCGCGGGCCACGCCCAAACGCGACTACTACTGCCAGTCCCGGCGCGGCAATCGCCTGTTCGAACTCGGTCTTGAAGAGTTCGCGCTCGCCTTTACTGCGGCCTCCTCAAAGTCCGATCAGGCAATGATCGAGCGCGTGCTGGCCGAACATGGCCGCGACGGCTTTGTCACCGGATGGCTCGCCGCGCGGGGGCTGGGTTGGGCCGCCGATCTCATTCCCGGTCTCATCAAGCAGGAAGATTTGTCATGATGCGGCGCCGTCACCTCTTGGCAGTGAGTGCGCTCGCCATTGTGATCGCATGCGCAGCCTTGCCTAGCTCGGCCCAGTTGATCGTGTTCGATCCCGACAACTATGCGCAGAACGTGCGCACAGCCGCACGTGAGCTGCAGCAGATCAACAACCAGGTCACCTCGCTGCAGAACGAGGCGCAGATGCTGATCAACCAGGCCAAGAATCTCGCCAGCCTGCCGTATTCCTCGTTGCAGCCGCTCCAGCAGTCGATCCAGCGAACCCAGCAGCTTCTCGCCCAGGCCCAGCGCATTGCCTACGATATCAAACAGATCGATCGGGCGTTCTCGACGACCTATGCGCCAGCCTCGACGAACGCGTCAGATCAAGCGCTGATCGCGAATGCGCAGACGCGTTGGCAGAATTCCGTAGCGGGTTTGCAGGATGCCTTGCGCGTTCAGGCGAGCGTGGTTGGCAATCTCGACACCCATCGCAAAGAGATGTCGGCCCTCGTCAGCTCAAGCCAGGGCGCGACCGGCGCGCTGCAAGCCAGTCAAGCCGGCAATCAGCTCCTTGGTCTGCAGGCGCAGCAGCTCGCCGACCTTACGGCAGCAGTTGCCGCGCAGGGACGGGCGCAAAATCTCGAAATTGCCCAGCGCACCGCCGCGCAGGACCAGGGTAGGGAGCAGCTTCGTCGCTTTCTCGCACCCGGTCGGGGCTATCAGCCTTCAAGCGTGCGGATGTTTCACCAATGAGCGGACGTGGTGGACTTAAGCGGGTGATGCTTGTGACGACAGCGGCTGCCATCCTTGTCGCAGCGTGCACAACCCAGCTCCGTGGCGACAGCGACGCTCCACCGGCTAGATCGTCGGCATTCCGGGCAACCAGTCCGCTTGGCGGCGAACTCGAACGCTGCCGGAAGGTCACGTCCGAGCAGGTTGCAGAACTCCAGGAGTGCCGTCTGATTTGGGCCGAGAACCGCCGTCGGTTCCTGGGGTCGAAGAAAACACCGGGCGTTACTTCCGCCGATGCTCAACCAGGCAGCGCGACACCGTCGTTGGCGCAGCCCAAGCATCCCGATCGTCTCCCCCAGGGCTGGCCGCCCGTTGCAGCACCAGACCGCGAGTGATTCCATGGGTGGTACCGGCGTCATTGATCGATTTCTGGAAACGTTTACCCGCTATATCGACTCTGGCTTTGGGTTGCTTGGCAACGAAGTCGCCTTCCTCGCAACCACACTTGCCGCGATCGATGTCACGCTGGCCGCTCTGTTCTGGGCGTGGGGTACCGACGAGGACATCATCGCTCGTCTCGTGAGGAAGACGCTCTTTGTCGGCGTGTTCGCTTACCTGATCGGCAACTGGAACAACCTCGCTCGCATCGTTTTCGAGAGTTTTGCCGGTCTCGGCCTCAAGGCATCAGGCACTGCGCTGTCGTCGGCGGATTTCTTGCGCCCGGGCCGGATCGCGCAGGTCGGTATCGATGCGGGGCGGCCGATCCTGGACTCGATCTCGGGTTTGATGGGCTATGTCAGCTTCTTTGAGAATTTCATCCAGATCGTGGTGTTGTTGTTCGCCTGGGTGATCGTGCTGCTCGCCTTCTTCATCCTGGCAATCCAGCTTTTTGTCACCCTGATCGAATTCAAGCTGACGACGCTTGCCGGCTTCGTCCTGATCCCCTTCGGTTTGTTCGGCAAGACAGCCTTCGCCGCCGAGCGCGTACTCGGCAACGTCATCTCGTCAGGCGTCAAAGTCATGGTGCTCGCCGTGATCGTCGGCATCGGCTCGACATTGTTCTCACAGTTTACCGTTAGCTCGGCCGGCGCACAGGTCGGCATTGAAGATGCCATGGCCCTCGTGCTCGCCGCGTTAGCGCTGCTGGGCCTTGGAATCTTTGGGCCCGGCATCGCCAATGGCATCGTGTCCGGCGGTCCACAACTTGGCGCCGGAGCCGCCGCGGGCACGGGGTTAGCTGCCGGCGGGGTCGTGGTAGCCGGAGCGGGCCTCGCTGCCGGAAGCGTCGGTGCACTCGCCGGCGCCGCGCGCGGGACTGCGGCGCTAGCGGGTAGCGCGAGCGGGGCGTTTAGGGCTGGTGGTTTGTCCGGCGTCGCAGAAGCCGCCGCATCCGCGATGACGAGCCCGCTTCGTCGCGCCGCGGCTGCAAGCGGCTCGGCGTCAACTGGTGGCACTGCAGCCGGTGAAACCGGCGCAACTCAGCCGCCGGCAAGTTCCTCACCTCCCGACAATCAGTCCAGCTCGGCCAGACGCATGAAGCGGATGCAGACCATGAGGCAGGGGGCGTCAGCCGCTACCAACGTCGTTCGCACTGCCGACCATGGTGGAGGAGGCGCCTCCGTCGATCTCTCCGAAGGAGGGAAGTGATGTTCAAACGACCATCCGTTCATTATGGCCGCACGCCTGCGCCCGTAACGCCCTATCAGAAAGCGGCGCAAGTGTGGGACGAGCGCATCGGCTCGGCGCGGGTGCAGGCCAAAAACTGGCGACTTATAGCCTTCGGTTCTCTGATCCTGTCGGCAGGACTTGCATCAGGTCTCGTCTGGCAATCCACCCAGGGAAGCATTACGCCCTGGGTCATTGAGGTCGATCGTCTCGGCCAGGCAGAGGCGGTTAAGCCAGCCAATCCCTTCTATCAGCCCACCGATCCGCAGATTGCCTTTCATTTGGCACGCTTCATCGAGAATGTGCGCGGGCTGTCGGCCGATGCCATCGTGCTGCGGCAGGACTGGCTGCGCGCCTACGACTTTACGACCGATCGCGGCGCCGCCGCCCTCAATGACCACGCCCGCGTCAACGATCCCTTTGCCAAACTCGGCAAGCTGCAGATCGCAGTGGAAATATCCAGTGTGATCCGTGCTTCGCCGGAGAGCTTTCGCGTCGCCTGGATTGAGCGCCGCTACGACAACGGCCAACTCGCCGCTACCGAGCGCTGGACCGCTATCCTCACCATCGTGATCGAAACTCCGCGCGATACCGATCGTCTGCGCAAAAATCCTCTCGGGGTCTATGTCAACGCCATCAACTGGTCGAAGGAGCTTGGGCAGTGAATATGCAGGTTCCTGAAGTAGCTGGCCCGAATGTGCGCAAGGTCATGCGCCCGTTTCTGTTTGCTTGCATGTTTGCACTCAGCGGCTGTGCCGCCTCCAAACCGCCGCAGATCAGCTACGACGACGATATCCCGCCACTTCCCAGTCCGACGTCGCTGGCGGAGGATCGTCCGCCATCCCTTCACGTTCCGCCGTCCTGGACGCCTGCGAAGGGAGGCAAGAAGGGAAAAGTTGAGGCAAAGGAGCCTATTGCGCGGATCGAGACCGCCAATGACGCTGCGCGCGTCGAGCCGCGTAGCGCCGGCTACTTCAATGCTGTGCAGGTCTTCCCTTTTAGTCCCGGCGCCCTCTATCAGATCTACGCGAGCCCCGGACAGATCACCGATATCGCACTCGAACCCGGCGAGCAGCTCACGGGTTCGGGGCCGGTATCGGCTGGCGACACCGTGCGCTGGGTCGTTGGCGACACTGAAAGCGGAAGCGGCGATACCAGACGTGTCCACATCATGGTCAAGCCGACGCGGCCTTCGATTGAGACCAACCTCGTGGTCAACACCGACCGGCGCACCTATCTCATCGAGCTGCGCTCGCGTGAAAAACCATACATGCCATCAGTCGCCTGGTTCTATTCCGAGGACAGGCCAGGCCGTGCCCGAGCTGTTTCTCCGACGCCAGTTCTCCCCGAGCCGTCTCAGCGGCGCTATCGCTACACCCTCAAGGGCGACAATCCGCCCTGGCGGCCGGTCGGCGTCTATGACGATGGGCGCAAGGTCTATATCGAGTTCTCACCCGGCATCGTTCAGGGAGAAATGCCTCCGCTGTTTGTCGTCGGTCCCGACGGCAGTTCCGAGATCGTCAACTACCGAACCTATCGTAACGTGCTGATCGTCGATCGGCTGTTTGCCGCGGCCGAGCTGCGACTTGGTGGCGACCCTCAGCAAAAAGTCCGACTCATCAGAAGCGACGGAAGGCCGTCGTGACCGATAAGCAAATGGCGGGCGCCGGTGGTCCTGGTTCTACCTCGCAGAAGAGCGCTACGGAGATAGCCAGTTCACTGCGCCTGCGTCCAGAACGTCCGCCCGTGACTCGCCTGTCGCGTAAGGTATTAGCCGGGGGCACTGCACTCGCGCTCGTTTTCGGTTCCGGAGCCGTGCTGTGGGCTCTCCAGCAGAAACGCGCGCGCGGTCTGGCTTCCGAAGAGCTTTACAGCATCGATCACCACACTGTGGCTGACGGCCTTGCCGGGCTGCCGCGCGACTATGCGGGCATTCCGCGCGATGTACCGCGCCTCGGGCCGCCATTGCCCGGTGATCTCGGTCGCCCCATTGTTGCGGCCCAGGCCCAGTCCGGGCCGCTTGCGGTCGATCCCGAGCAACAGCGGATGAGCCAGGAAAGCGAGGCCGCGCGCACCAGCAAAGTATTTGCGTCGACGAATGTTCGGCCACCGGCTGCAGCGGCTCCTGCCGAGACGACTTCAAATGCCGCATCACCGTCCGATGAGGCGTTTGCCCAGAATGGACAGGACCGCAAGCTCGCTTTTGTTAGCGCTGCCGTTGATCGGCGGACCACGAGCCCTGACCGTGTGGCGAAGCCAGCCTCCCGTTTTGTCGTTCAGGCAGGGTCTGTGATTTCGGCGGCACTTATTACGGGCATCCGCTCCGATCTGCCCGGGCAGATCATGGCGCACGTGACCGAACCGCTGTTTGATACGCTGTCCGGTCAAACTTTGTTGGTGCCCCAGGGTGCGCGGCTGATAGGAATCTACGATAGCCACGTTACACATGCACAGTCACGCGTGCTCCTGGTCTGGACACGCCTGATCATGCCGAACGGCCGATCGATCGTCCTTGAGCGGCAGCCGGGTGCCGATACCGCCGGCTATGCTGGGCTTCACGACGAGGTCGATCATCACTGGGGCGAGCTGTTCAAGGCGCCGTTGCTGTCGACTTTGTTTGGTGTAGGAGCCGAACTTGGGTCCGGCTCGGATGCTGGCAACGGAAACGGCGCCATTCTGCAGGCCCTTCGCCGTGGGGCAGGGGATTCCCTGAACCAGACCAGTCAGCAGGTCGTTCGACGCAACCTCAACATTCAGCCGACCCTGACAATCCGGCCGGGCTTTCCGGTACGGGTTATCGTTAATCGCGACCTCGTGCTTGAACCATATAGAGGATGATGAAAAATGGCCAAGTTGAAGCTTGGAGGCCTCGTCGATGACAAACCGGTCAAGCTTTCCGTAGAGCTACCGGCGAGTGTCCATCGCGATCTCGTAGCCTATTCCGAAGTACTTGCTCATGAGACAGGCCAGTCGATTTCGGATTCGTCGAAACTCATTGCGCCGATGTTGGCGCGGTTCATGGCGACCGACCGTGCCTTTGCGAAAGTGTGTCGCAAGAGCCGGTCTGCACAGGACGAGGGATAGATCAAGAGTTGATGAGTTGTCCGTCTCGGAGACTGGCTTCTTGCATCCATGATCGAGCTGCGAACCTGCCTCGCTTCCTTGACCTAGCGCTTCGCAGTTGTCCGAATCGCCTACGATCGCGAAACCTCGTATTAGAATAGGGCTGTCGCCCTACGAGAACTTAATTAGTCCGCTAAAGCAAAGGGGCTGGGGCGTGGGCTGGGGCAGTTAGCCATGGCACGATATCCAATGAAGCGAGGTGACAGATATCTCTCGACTCCATTCGATCAGCAACTCGGCGACCGTGCCGTTTTCTGTTGGTTGCGACTTTCTCCCAAAAGCTGCACGCCATGTCAGCGACCGGACAGACACCGCGTTGCACCTGCCGGGCCTCTTCGTTCCCAAATGCGAAAGCCCCGCGCTTAGGAAAATAATTCAGGGTTTTTAGGCTTGGACAGGCCTCTAGCATATGTCTGGAGCGTCCACAGAGGGTCACAGAAATGGGATGCATCCGCTCTGGCGGGTTTCATTTGTTAACACTAAGGTCCGGATCCGATGTAGCCGGGATCCTCCGATGAAAATGGTCACAGAATACATCGAGCATGCCCTGACATTCGAGCGGCTTGCTGCCGAGGAGCAAGACCCAGAATTGAGGGCCGAATTGGAGAGCCAAGCAAAGGCCTATCGCAGCTTGGCTGCCGAACGAGCCATAAGATATGGGCTTCCGCTGCCAAGCCAACCTGTCCGCAACGATGGGAAATGAGAACCCTAGTTGGGTAGAAGGAAGATGGGGGGCGGCCTCAGACTGGTTGCCAAAGCTGAGGCCGCCAACCACCCATTGGTTGACCCCTAGGAGACCTGCCTTGCCGGACGTTGGGCCCCTCTGGGAGGCGAGCAATCGACTCCGTCTGTCGCGAATAGTTCCCTAACTTTACCCCATGGCTCACAGATCGCCTCTGAGCTTGCGCTTGCTCCCGGTAGTTCTTCTTGGCGTCGGGGTTAAAGATCCCTTCGACGTTGCGGTTCAACGCCTTGATGACACCGATCCGCGTCATCATTACGAGCGCTGCGGCTGCACAACAGCGGGTCATCGTTAGCCGTTTGCCGACAATCGAGAGTCCCGTCGATTGGGCGATTTGGTTCAATCTCCGGAAAATTACTGATCGTGGCAACCTATAGAGATCAATCCAGAAACAAATCCCAGAATTGGTGGCGCACATTAGGATTGAGGAATGTGGCCCCAGCTTATCCGGATGAGCTGAGGCCAAGTTTTCCGTGAGCGACCCTTGGGAGGGGTAGAGGCGCCCTCGGTAAAGCCCCCGGCTGCCGGTCGTTCCTAATGCAACGGCGGCTCGCTTGACACGATGTGCCCTCGGCAAGCTTTCCTTGCTGGTGTCGAAGTCTTGCGATGCGTGCCGCCACATGAACCCCGCCGAGGCCGCTTACTACGGAGCAGCCATGTGGGGTTTTTCCGGAAGCAAAGTCCGACTTCTCGCCGGCGACTTTGTTCCTAAAGCGCTCTCACGAAAAAGGCCCCAACTGGTGTTTAGGGAGACCGTGAGCGGACCTCATAATGCGAGGGCAACGGCGGTTCCAGACATGCTTAGAATTACAAACGGTCCCGGCTGTTGGGACATGCCGGGACCGCCTTTACTTCCGGTGGGGCTTTGGGGGCTGAAAACCGGAAGTCATGTAGGACTCGGCAGCAGAGCAACTGTTCCTCTTCAGCGCCAATATCGCTTTGAACTACCCGCGACTAAGGCTTGATTCGTCGCCGTACGACCTGCCCCTCCGCGACGCGTGATGCGTCAAGGCCGTTGTTTTCCCTAGTTTCCTGGCGCTGCCGGCTGCCAGCGCCACCCTGATTGAGAAGGACACGATCAGCCGTAACCGCGGTGCGGTCCTCTCGGGTGAGCGGCGCGGACAGGAGATGACAACACTTAATGCAGCGGCGCGCTCGATTCCTTTCGGCATTCACTGGATTGGGCGGGGCTTCAGTTCCTCATTACGCGCGGGCGCAACGAAAACGCGGCCCTGCGATTTGCGGTGCCGACATGGCAAGCCCGTTGAATGGACTCAATCGAGAAGCGCCAGTTCACATCCGTCAGTAAATGACGGCCGACATTATGGATCGCGCTGACAGGAGCGCTCATTCGCAATTCTAGCAGACCCAAGACCCGGGCATGGCGCGCCCGCAGTTTAGGGAGGATTCAGGCCGCATAGCGAATGGAGTTGCAGCGGAGCGGCTTTGGTTGGAGCGCACCTAAGCGGACGAAGCCTAAGGAAAAGGGGAGCCGACGTTCCTAAGAATCCAGGCGCAGTCTGTGCAGAATGCTCAGGCGAATGGTCGCAGCAACCGCGGGATCCTCATGTCCTCCGGCACCTTGAAATTCCTCGCCGCGCCTCGTGCGGCACCTACCCCGCGTGGATAGCCGCTGCGATTGCCATAATCGGTAACAGCCGTGTTACGGTCGCCCTTTCCGGATCCCAGGCTTTTCGCGCAGGCTACAGCGATGGCTGTGACGGCGAGCAGGCTGGCCAGCGCAAGCACGCTGTTGTCGCGCTTTCGGTTGTCCGACCGTAGGCCGGTTGCCAAAAGACTTTTGCCGTGCAGATGGTGACGGATCACACCAAGAGCTCCACCGAGTTGAAAGGGTTGGTCGCAAGCGGCAGGGTCAACGCCGAGCTGCCCGCGGCGCTTGACAGTTCGTACCAGAGCAAGTTGGGTGCGGATCACAATCTCTTCCTATGAAAGCTCACTCTCCAGTCTCTTCCGCAGCGAGCGCCAGTAATCTTGCGCGAGATCGTCGGCCTCTTGATGACAGCGATTGTGTCGCGGTCTGTATCGCCGCCGTCTCGCCAAAGGCCCTGGCCTGGAGCTCGGATGAAATTCGTCGCGCCACCGAACCTAAGTGTAAGCTCTTTCAGGAAGGCCTCGAACCATTCCTGCGAAACCGCCTCGCTTTTTCCGGTCGTTAACTGGCACTAGAATCCGTGCGAGATACGGGCCGCTCATGGTGCCCACGCCGCGCGGGCGCGGCCGCTCCAACTCTCAAGCAGGGTATCGGTGGTTACGCATTCTACCTGCTCGCCGAAGCGATTCATGTAGACATTCATCATGGCCTCGTGCGTTTCGTCCGCGGAGCCACAGAGCGCGTCCGTCACAAGAATGACGCGAAAGCCCCAGTCGACAGCGCCAAGCATCGTTGCGAGGACGCAGACATCGGTTTCTCCGCCGGTAATTACAACCGTATCGATTCCTGCGCCTTTTAACTGCAGATGCAGGTCGGTGCCTGTCCACGGCGAATAGACATGCTTATCAAAGGTCCGCGCAGGCGGGACGAACCGCGCAAGGTCTGGCACAAGGTCCACCATTCCAGGATTCATCCGTTCGATCGTCATGGATGCCCAGCGCTCATAATAGCGAGCCCACATGCCGACCCCGACACCGGGCTTCCGGGCAGGAACAAAGCGGGTAAAGATCGTTTTCTCGGGATGCTTTGAGACTATCTCGGCGATGTTTGGCAGGACACGCGTCAACCACGGCATCTTCCAGTCTGTGCCTTCAGCAAACAGGCGCTGCATGTCCACACAGATATGGACCGCGGTCTCTCCCGGCGCTCCGTAGCGAAGCTGATCGTCTTTGCTCATGGCTATTATCCTTGAAAGCCAGCCCCAACGGAGCGGGACGGGACTTGGTTCCTGTGAGAAAAGGGGGCGGTCTTCACCCGGCTAGCCTACCGGCGATGTTGCGCGCTAGGCACTATACCGAAGCGTAGTTCAGAAGGCTGGTTGCGCGGAGGTTCATCCGTTACTCGCTATAGACATAGTGTAGCCGTCGACGAGTTGCTTAGCGCCACCGCCCGGTCATTGTTCGTGCACGCGCTGATTATCGCATCTGAGATGCATGATAGAATTGGTGGTGTTCATAGGAGGCCGCTTGTGTCCAACCAATTTTCTGAGCTTGTCGAAATTTCGAAGCTCCACGGAGAGTTAAAAAACAACGGCAAACTGATTGCGCGCTTCTCTATCTGAGATCCATCAGCGCTTTGGGAGCCCGGTCAAACCTCTGCACTGGCGTGATCACGGTTATTGTTTCACGCGCGCTGGCTTGGTTGGCAAGGCACGGCTTAGATTGGTCGTGCTTCGACTGACGAAGTCAACTTTTCCCGTGATGTATCAGCGATTGGCTATGCCACCCAAGTGTACCCGCATCGCCACACCAAGGGGACTTTTCCATTTATGTTGATCAATGTGTGGACGAATTTCGAATGACAGATAGGGTCGCGAACGCGGCGCGGCGAATGCGGCTTCGTCGAGGGAATTTCAAACCTTGGCGGAGCCGCCCGTGTCATGTTCTGCATCGCGGCCCTTCTTGTCCGCTTCTCGGGCGACGATGCCGATTTGCATCGTCCGGCAATAGCCGCTGCAGCGCTTAGCTTCACCTATGGGGCACGCATCTTTTAGCGCGGGGCTAGGCAACTGTTGTAAGTTGCAGTCGGGCAGACGGAGGCGCGGCGATGCTTAAAGAGAACTACGCTGCTAAGCAGCAACGGATCGGCGAGCGCCTGACGCGTGCAATGGCCAAGGTCCACATGACCCGCAGCGAGCTTGCCGAACTGACAGCCTATAGTGTGGAAGAGATCGTGAGCTGGGAACGCGGGCGCGCGCGGATGTACCCAATCGAGCTGATAAATCATGCGCTCGACGTGAAGCCGGAGTGGCTGCTGTGTTGGGAGCGCCGACTCCACTGACCAGCCAGGCCAGCGTTCTCAATAATTAGCTTCTTGATTGGCCGTGAGAGAATAGAGTTTACACACAGCCTTACCTGTAGTGCCGCCCGACCACTTCGAGCCTCAAGAACTGGTAAAATTGCCTTGGCCTGCTAACATCCCTGAAGTTCGCTTCTATGAACCAAAACCCGCGACTTTATTTGGGGCAGCCGGATCATGGGCGCCAAAATGCACGCCGGAATTGCCCGCCAGAAGGCGAGGGCCGCCCGTTCGGCGGACCCTGCCGAGGCGGAAGCGTGGTCGGTTCGGCATGGAAGCCTATGGGGGCCCGGGGCAGCCCAGTTCAACGATTGGCCAATGTCTGAACGGCGGTTGTGGCTCGCTGGAGATCGAATGCTGCTCATAAGACTCACGGGCGGGAAACGTCATGATTGAAGCGGCCGGTGACGGCGATGCGAGCAGGGCTTCGCGGTGGTGGCGCAGGAAGTGAGCATTGGCAGCTCAGGCAGCGAAGGCAACGAGGAAATCGCGGCCCAAATCACAATATGCAGAGTGCGACGCCGCTCTCAGTCGCGGAGAATTGCGATCACTCGGATCTCGCACACCCGACATCATGGAAGCTGTGCGGGCTCAGAACGGAGCATGTATCCTCTCAGTTGCTCACATCCGCCCGCGCTCTGCGAAGCAGCCACAAACTTGAACAGTGCGCTGGAAGGGTTCCTCGCCACTGTCAGGACGATATCGGGCAATCCCGTCGACTGTGCCCCTATTGTGCCCCAACTTTATCGGGGCACGTCCACGGGGAGTTGAGAAGATAAGTGATTGATTTAATGACGGAGATGGTGGACGCACAAGGGATCGAACCTTGGACCTCTCCCGTGTGAAGGGAACGCTCTCCCGCTGAGCTATGCGTCCGGGAATTTGGCGATAGGCGCCGTCAGAGCCAGCGATTTACGAAGTGCGGGCCCGTAGTGTCAAGCGATCAATCTGGGCCGAAAAGGCCGCATTACGCCCCCTGCTGTCGGGCGCGGGAGGCGTGGGACTGCAGGGCGCGGATGCGCTCGGCCAGCGTGCCGCCGCCATCCGAGGCGCCAACAACCGGCGGGGTGCCGGTGACGTCGTTGGCGGGCGGCTTCGGCGCGGCCGGTTCCGCGGCCAGCATGGCCTCGATGGTCGAATTCGGGCCTTCGAGCTGGATCGCGAGCCTGGCGACCTCGGCGGCGATGTCGTTGATGCGCTCGCGCAGCAGCGCGTTTTCCATCCGCTCGGTCTGCCAGGAGCTTTCGGCCTGTTGCTGGATCGCGTTCATCTCGCGCTGCAGCTTGGCGCGCTCGTCGCGGGCGGCGCGCAGTTGCTCCTCGACCGCGGCCTTCTCGCCGCGCAACTTCTCCATCGCCGCCGAATTGCCCCCGCCCGACAGCGCGGCGACCTCGTTGCGCAAAGTCGCCATGATGCGCTCGGCGGACGCATTGGTCTGCTTGAGCTGATTGTTCTCGAATTCGCGTTCGGCCAAAAGCTTGCCCTGCTTGGACAGCCGCGTTTCGAGATCGGTGACGCGGGTGCCCAGCATCTGCGCTTCCTTGACCTGCACGATCAATTGGCGGTCGAGATCGGTGACGCGCTGGCTCAGGTCCTGAACGCGGCTGCGCGCTTCCGCCAGTTCGCGCGTCGCGCTCTCGGAATCGGCGCGCTCCTGCGCGAGCCGCGATTGCGTTGCCGAAAATTCCTTCTCGGCGTCGCCGACGCGGCCCTTGAGCTGTTCGATCTGCGTGCGCACCGCGATCAGTTCGACCTGGCGGGTGTCCGCCATCATCGAGCGGTCGGACAGTTCGTGATTGATCTTGCCGAGTTCCGCCTGCTTGTCGTTCAGCGCCGCTTCGGCGCCGCGCAGCAGCTCGGTCTTGGCCGCGAATTCCTCTTCGGTGGCGCGCAACTGCTCCTTGGTTGCCTTTTCGCGCGCTTCGAGCGCGAAGATCGTGGCGTTCTTTTCGCCGAGCTCGATCTTCATGCGGTTGATGGCGTCGGTCTTCTTGCCGAGTTCGGCGAGTTGGCTGGTGGTCTTGTTCTTGAGCTGGTCGACGCTCATTTCGAGGCGCCGCGCCGACATCGCGAATTCCGCGCGGAGCTGGTCCTTGTCGGCCTGGATTTCCGCCATCGACAGCGGCGTCGCCGCTTCGAGCCGCCGGGTCGTGAGCCGGACCGCGCGGTTGTGCACCAGCGGCACGATCATCAGGCCGAACAGCATCGAGACCAGAAAACCGATCGCCAGATACATGATCGGTTCGATCATCGACGATTACTCCATGCGAGGCGGGAATTGTCGATCACAATGCCATGGCCGACCGGGACAACGCCAGCCCGCTGGCGGCGTTAAACTGAACGCCGGCGGTGATATGCGCGCTTTTTTTTCCAGCATGGTCTCCGCGCAACGCATTCCGCGTTTGTCGCGCGCCGGCAGCCCTCAGAACGGGTTCCAGGTCGCGCGCGGGGTAAATTTGAGATAGCCGACGTTGGCGCCAAGTCGTAACCCGATGCCGGAGCGGATCGGCACCAGCACGATGTTGTTGGCGGTGAGTGCGGTCATGCCGAAGCCGCCGACGATATAGGCCGAGCCGTCGACGCCGACGAAGCGCTGATAGATCGCAGCCGTCGCGGGCAGGTTATACACCAGCGTCATGGTGCGGGCGCCGTCGCCGCCCCAGTCGAAGCCGACCGACGGTCCCTGCCAGTAGACGCGCAGGTCGCCGGCGTTCTTGGTGTAGAGCGTGCCTTCACCGTAGCGCAGGCCCGCAACGAACGCGCCGCTGCCCTCTTCGCCGAGCACATAACCATTGGGAAGGCCCCACTGGCTGACAGCGCGCTCGATGATGGAGGCAAGGCCGCGCGAGACGTTGCCGAAGAACTTGTGGCCCGCGGAGACCAGTTCATCCGGGCCGAACGTCTCCGGCCCCGCCTGGCGTTGCGGCGGCGGATAGGGTGCCGGCTGTGGCTGCTGATAGGGCGCCGCCTGCGGCTGCTGATAGGGGGCCGCCGGCGGTTGCTGATACTGCGGTTGTTGATACTGCGGCTGTTGCGCGGAAACCTGCACGGTCCAGCTCAACAGCGCAGTGACCGTCACCGCGGCAAGGCGTGAAGCAAACGTCATGAAAGAACCCCTGGCATCGACAATTCTGGCCGCCGCCTTAACCTGACGCCAACAAGCTGGCTCTAGGTTGCGTCCAGTGACCCCTTCGACTCGCAATGTTATCGGCATCAACTATGACGGCACAACGGCAGGAAAGATATGGCTGGCGCCCCGGAATGGCCGCTTTTGGCTTAATTGCAAGCGTTTTTGTCGCCCTCAGCCTTGATTTTGCCGCGCTGGCGGCGACCACCGAGCGCGTGGTCGTAAACCGCTATTCCGGCCTCGCCATCGAGGGCTTTGACCCCGTCGCTTATTTTACCGAATCGCGGCCGGCGCGGGGGCTTCCGGATTTCGAGGCCCGCGAAGCCGGCGCGGTCTGGCGCTTTCGCAACGAGGGCAACCGCGCTTCCTTTGTCGCGCATCCGGAAATCTACGGGCCCCAGTTCGGCGGTTACGATCCGGTCGATATCGGGCGGGGCGTGACCTATGCCGGCAGCCCACGCTTCTGGGTCATCGCCGACCAGCGGCTTTATCTGTTCGGCCGCGAGGAAAACCGCGATGCCTTCACCGCCAATCCGGCACAGTTCCTGAAGGAAGCCGCCGCCCGCTGGCCGGCGCTCGAGCAGGGCCTGTCGCAGTAGTCAGGGCGCCGCGTTCGGATCGCCCCAGGCGATGAATTCCGGAACGATGAAGTCGCGCCGCATGCCGCCAAATCGCAGTGCGCCGCCGTTCGAATCCGTGATTTTTCCGCCAGCGGCCGTCACCAGCGCGTGTCCGGCCCCCACATCCCATTCGGAGGTCGGCGACAGGCGCGGATAGATATCGACCGCGCCTTCCGCGACACGGCCGAATTTGACGGCCGAGCCGAGCTCGGACCGCACCGCGTGCGGCCTTGCGGCAATAAAGGCCTCGGTCCTGGCATCGCCATGCAGGCGGCTGACCGCCACGGTCCACGGCCGGCCGCGCGGCGGGCAGGGCCGGGTGCGTATCGGCTCGATCCGCGGCTTGCCTTCGCCAAGCGTCAGCCGTTCCGCGCCGCGGCCGACGATGCCGCGCCAAATCAGCCCGAGCGCAGGCGCGCTGACGATGCCGAGCAGCGGCACCCCCTGGGTGATCAGGGCGACGTTGACGGTGAATTCGTCGCGGCCGGCGACGAATTCCTTGGTGCCGTCGAGCGGGTCGACCAGGAAGAAGCTGCCTTTATAGGGCAACTCGGCGTGCTGGGTGCGCTCCTCCGACAGCGAGGGTACGTTCGGGGCCAATCGCGCAAGACCTGCCGCGATGATGCTGTCTGCCGCCAGATCCGCTTCTGTGACCGGCGATCCGTCGGCTTTGCCATCGATCTTCATGGCGGAACGATTGACGGCAAGGATGGCCGCGCCGGCCTGGGTTACGATTTCGGTGAGCGGTTCGATCAGTTCCGCGGCGGCGTTGCCGTCGAGGATTGGCGGTCGTGCCTCATTCATGAGCTGGGCCCATTTGCTGTTCGTCCTGCCTTACCATTGCCGCCCCGTGCTGGCAGCACGCGGCTGCGCAGTGTATCAAACCATCGAGCATGCGTGATTCGTAACTGTCCGCCAGGAACTTCGGAATCGGCGGCTTTCCAGGAACAAATGATGTCTGGCACTTCGACTCCCGGTCCGGCTCCCGATGCCCTCGAACTTGCGGCGCTGTTGTGTTCGCGCGTCTGCCACGATCTCATCAGCCCGGTGGGCGCGATCGTCAATGGGCTTGAGGTCCTTGACGACAACCCGAAGCCGGAAGATCGCGATTTCGCTCTCGACCTGATCCGCAAGAGCGCAAAGACCGCCTCGGCGCGATTGCAGTTCTGCCGCCTGGCGTTCGGCGCTGCCGGGTCGGCCGGCGCGCAGATCGATCTCGGCGATGCGCAGACCATGGCGCGCGGCCACATCGAGGACGGCAAGATCACCATCGCCTGGAACCTGCCGCGGCTGCTGCTGCCGAAGAACCGCGTCAAGCTGCTCCTGAACATGCTGATCATTGCGCAGCAAACAATTCCGCGCGGCGGTACGCTGACGATCGATCCGATCGGTGACGGCGAGACCATGAGCTTTCGTGTCACGTCCACCGGACTGAATGCCCGCGTGCCGCAGAACATCGCCGATCTCGTGAGCGCAGGTTCGACCGCTTCCGTCGATGCGCATGCCGTGCAGCCTCATTATACGCGGTTGCTGGCAGAGGCCTGCGGGCTCAGCGTGACGCTCGCGCTCGACGGGGAAAAGGTGGTCGTCACGGCGGCCTGAACGGCCTTCCGCGTGCGTTCCCCGATCGCGCCAAAGCGCGATCAGGGTTAACCAAAGGTTGATAAATGGCGGCGGATTTCACTGCCGCCGCCTTATCTCTTTGTTGAGCCCGTTCTTTTCCATTTGCTCAACCAATATTAAACGGTTTGCATACAAGCTGGCTTCGTTCCGTAAGGCGCGTCGATGTCGCGTGCCGGTGCGTGCGAAGGCCAGTTTCCATGGATGATCTATTACGCGAGTTTTTGACTGAGACCAGCGAGAGCCTGGACACGGTCGACAATCAGTTGGTGCGGTTCGAGCAGGATCCGAGCGACGCGAAGATTCTGGATAACATCTTCCGCCTGGTCCACACCATCAAGGGCACTTGCGGCTTCCTGGGCCTGCCGCGGCTGGAAGCACTGGCGCACGCCGGCGAGACGCTGATGGGCAAGTTCCGCGACGGCATGCCGGTCAAGGCCGAAGCCGTGACGCTGATCCTGTCCTCGATCGATCGCATCAAGGAAATCCTGGCCGGGTTGGAAGCCACCGAGACTGAGCCCGAGGGGACCGACGAAGACCTGATCGAGCAGTTGCACGCGATGGCCGAAGGCGGCCACCACGCCGAAGCCGAGCCAGCGCCCGTGGTGGCCGCGCCGCCGGTTGCGCCCGCGATGACCCAGGAAGCTGTCAAGGAAGTTGCCAAGGGCACGCTGGTCGATCAGGTGCTGGAGCGTCCGCTGCGTCCCGGCGAAGTCTCGCTCGACGACCTCGAACGCGCCTTCCGCGAGACCGCCACCGAAGCAGCGCCTGCACCCAAGGCCGCACCGAAGCCCGCGCCCGCGGCCAAGGAAGTCAAAGCTGAAGCCAAGGTATCCGCCAAGGAACCCGCCAAGGAATCCACCAAGGCCAAGCCGGCACGCAAGGCCGCCGCTTCTCCCGACGCCGACGGCGAGGTCGCCGACAAGATCGCCAACCAGTCGATCCGGGTCAACGTCGACACGCTCGAACATTTGATGACCATGGTCTCCGAGCTGGTGCTGACCCGCAACCAGCTCCTGGAAATCTCCCGCCGCAACGAGGACACCGAGTTCAAGGTGCCGCTGCAGCGGCTTTCCAACGTCACCGCCGAACTGCAGGAAGGCGTCATGAAGACGCGGATGCAGCCGATCGGCAACGCCTGGCAGAAGCTGCCGCGCATCGTCCGCGACCTCTCCGGCGAACTCGGCAAGCAGATCGAACTAGAGATGCACGGCGCCGACACCGAACTCGACCGCCAGGTGCTCGACCTGATCAAGGATCCGTTGACGCACATGGTGCGCAACTCCGCCGACCACGGCCTGGAGACGCCGGCCGAGCGCTTGGCCGCCGGCAAGGGCGAGCAGGGCACCATTCGCCTCTCGGCCTATCACGAAGGCGGCCACATCATCATCTGCATCGCCGACAACGGCCGCGGGCTCAACACCGAGCGGATCAAGGCCAAGGCGCTTCAGAACGGTCTC
>JAESGW010000537.1_pt1 | contig 28443 bp, 23 predicted proteins | sample 9269791 | NCBI WGS metagenome assembly JAESGW01 (sample SAMN16773120, study PRJNA677053) | algae metagenome | isolation source: Aphanocapsa lilacina HA4352-LM1 and co-occurring heterotrophs from near cave... | place: USA: Maniniholo cave, near Haena, Kauai, HI | collected 2009-07-28
CCCGGGCCGGCCCGGCCACGGCCGGCGACCCGCCGCGCCGCGTGTCGTACGCCCGACCGCCCCCGCGGCGGGTTAGCGTGGCGCACGAACACATGTTCGGACGGAAGGGGAGTGGCGTGCGGGTGCTCGGCATCGACCCCGGCCTGACCCGGTGCGGGGTCGGCGTGGTCGACGGGAGCGTCGGCCGACCGCTCACGATGGTCGACGTCGGCGTCGTCCGCACCAGCTCCGGCCTCCCGATCGCCGAGCGCCTGGTGACCATCGAGAAGGGCCTCGACGCCTGGATCGAGGAGCACCGCCCCGACGCGGTCGCGGTCGAGCGGGTCTTCGCCCGCTCCGACTCCAGCACGATCATGGGCACCGCGCAGGCCAGCGGCATCGCGCTCGTCGTCGCCGCGCGCCGCGGTCTGCCGATCGCGATGCACACCCCGAGCGAGGTCAAGGCCGCCGTGTCCGGCAACGGCCGCGCCGACAAGGCGCAGGTCGGCGCGATGGTCGTGCGCATCCTCCGGCTCACCGAGCTGCCGAAGCCCGCCGACGCCGCCGACGCCCTCGCGCTCGCCATCACCCACGTCTGGCGCGGAGGGGCGCAGGCCCGCATCGACGCGGCCACCGTCCGCGCCCGGACCCAGGCACGCACCGCCCAGCAGACCCGAGTGAGGACCCGATGATCGCCTTCGTCCGCGGCGAGGTCGCCGCCGTCACCCTCAACAGCGCCGTCCTCGAGGTCGGGGGTGTCGGCCTCGAGCTCATGTGCACGCCCGGCACCCTCGCCACCCTCCGCGTCGGCCGGACCGCCACGCTGCCGACGAGCATGGTGGTGCGGGAGGACAGCCTGACCATCTTCGGGTTCGTCGACGACGACGAGAAGCAGATCTTCGAGATCGCGCAGACCGCCTCCGGCGTCGGCCCCAAGGTCGCCCAGGCGATCGTGGCCGTGATGAGCCCCGACGACGTGCGCCGGGCCATCACGACCGAGGACGTCAAGGCGCTCACCCGCGTCCCCGGCATCGGCCAGAAGGGCGCCCAGCGCATCATCCTCGAGCTCAAGGACCGGGTCGGCCCGCCCGTCGGCGTCCATCACCCCGCCGCGTCGGCGGCCCCGTCGGCCCCGTGGCGCGACCAGGTCCAGCAGGGCCTCGTCGGCCTCGGCTGGTCGGCGAAGGAGTCGGAGAAGGCCGTCGACGCGGTGGCCGACCAGGCCGGCGACACCCCCGACGTCGGGGCGCTCCTGCGCGCCGCACTCCGGACGCTGAGCAAGGCGTGAGGCGGGACGCACGATGAACTGGGACGACACCGACGAGGACCTCGACGAGGCAGCGCTCACCGACGCCGAGCTCAGCCACCTCCAGCGGCTCACCGACGCCGACGCCGACGGAGACGAGCGCGCGGTCGAGGCGGCCCTGCGCCCCAAGACGCTCGACGAGGTCGTGGGACAGGCACGCGTACGCGACCAGCTCGGGCTGGTCCTCGAGGCCGCCCGCCGCCGCGGCCGGGCGCCCGACCACGTGCTGCTCTCCGGTCCGCCCGGCCTCGGCAAGACCACGCTCGCGATGATCATCGCGGCCGAGATGAGCACCCCACTGCGCCTCACCAGCGGCCCGGCCATCACCCACGCCGGCGACCTCGCCGCGATCCTCTCCGGGCTCAACGAGGGCGACGTGCTCTTCGTCGACGAGATCCACCGGATGTCGCGCCCGGCCGAGGAGATGCTCTACATGGCGATGGAGGACTTCCGCGTCGACGTGGTCATCGGCAAGGGCCCCGGAGCCACGGCGATCCCGCTGGAGATCCCTCCCTTCACCCTCGTCGGAGCCACCACCCGCGCCGGCCTGCTGCCCGGTCCGCTGCGCGACCGGTTCGGGTTCACCGCGCACCTCGAGTTCTACGAGCCCCACGAGCTCGACCAGATCGTGCACCGCTCGGCCGGCCTCCTGGGGGTGCACCTGACCGCGGAGGGCTCCGGCGAGATCGCGTCGCGCTCGCGCGGCACGCCCCGCATCGCCAACCGCCTGCTGCGCCGGGTCCGCGACTACGCCCAGGTGCGCGCCGACGGCGTGCTGAGCCTGCCGGTCGCGCAGGCCGCCCTCGACCTCTTCGAGGTCGACGAGTCCGGCCTCGACCGCCTCGACCGCGCCGTCCTCGACGTGCTGTGCCGCCGCTTCGGCGGCGGGCCGGTCGGCGTCTCGACCCTCGCCGTGGCCGTCGGCGAGGAGCGCGAGACCGTCGAGGAGGTGGCCGAGCCGTTCCTCGTCCGGATGGGCATGCTCGCGCGCACCCCGCGGGGCCGGGTCGCGACACCGGCGGCCTGGCACCACCTCGGCCTCACCCCACCCGCGCTGCCGACCGTGGACGCCACCCTCTTCGAGGACCTGTGATCGGGGTCGCGGGGCCCGCGTAGACTCCCGCGCTCACGCACCCCCAGCCTCCCGAGGAGACGTACGACCGTGAACGACCTTGCCGCCCTCCTGCCCCTGGTCGCCATCCTGGCCCTGTTCTGGTTCATGGTGATCCGCCCGCAGCAGCGCCGGCAGAAGGAGGTCGTCGCCCTCCAGAACAGCATCCAGGTCGGCCAGCGCGTGATGATGTCGTCGGGCGTCTTCGGCACGGTCGTCTCGCTCACCGAGGACCGCGCCCGTCTGGAGGTCGCGCCGGGCACGCAGATCGAGATCGCGCGGGCGGCGATCGCCAAGGTCGACGAGCCCGTCGCCCAGCCCGGCGTCGACGAGCGCGACGAGCGTGGCGAGCGCGGCGATGCCTGACCGACGCACGGCCCAGGAGGCGCTGACCCGCCTCACCGTCGACGTCCCGGACTGGCCCGAGGAGGGCGTGACCTTCAAGGACATCACGCCCGTCCTCGCCGACCACCACGCGTTCTCCGCCATCATCACCGCCCTCGCGGCGGCCGGTCGTGACGACCACGGCACCGTCGTGGTCGACAAGGTCGTCGGCATGGAGGCCCGCGGGTTCATCCTGGCCGCGCCGGTGGCCCTCGCGCTCGGCATCGGGTTCGTCCCGGTCCGCAAGGCCGGCAAGCTCCCGCGCGAGGCCCACGCGGTGTCCTACTCGCTCGAGTACGGCGAGGCCACCCTGGAGGTGCACCGCGACGGGATCGCCGCCGGGGAGCGCGTGCTGATGGTCGACGACGTGCTCGCCACGGGCGGCACGGTCGACGCGACGCGACGGCTCATCGAGGCCTGCGGCGGCGTCGCCACCGGCGCGTCCGTGCTCATGGAGCTGTCGTTCCTCGAGCCGCGCACGGTCACCGGCGACCTCCCGATCGCGACGCTGCTCACGATCTGACCCGGTCGGCCCGGGCACCGATCGCGTCGGCGTGGGAGCCGCCCCCACGTCGGATGGTGCAGCGTCACTAGACTGTGCCAATGGCAGAGGACACGGTGCCCGCGCAGGAGCCCAAGGTGGCACCCCTGACCGCGCGCGGCATGCGTGCCCGTCTCGCCCGCGTCGGTACGCGCCCGCCGTCCTCGAACCCGGTGCTCGAGCCGCTGTTCCGCGCGGTCCGTGCCAACCACCCCAAGGCCGACCTCGCGCTGCTCGAGCGGGCGTACGCCGTGGCGGACAAGTGGCACACGGGGCAGATGCGCAAGAGCGGCGACCCCTACATCACCCACCCGCTCGCGGTCACCACGATCCTGGCCGACATCGGCATGACCGAGCCGACCCTCGTCGCGGCGCTGCTGCACGACACGGTCGAGGACACCCCCTACACGCTCGACGCGCTGCGCGCGGACTTCGGCGACGAGGTGGCCCTGCTCGTCGACGGCGTCACCAAGCTCGACAAGGTCCAGTACGGCGACTCGGCGCAGGCCGAGACGATCCGCAAGATGATCGTGGCGATGTCGCGCGACATCCGCGTGCTGGTGATCAAGCTCGCCGACCGCCTGCACAACATGCGGACGCTCCGCTACGTCCCGGCCGCATCCCAGGAGCGGTCCTCGCGCGAGACGCTCGACATCTACGCCCCGCTGGCCCACCGCCTCGGCATGAACACCCTCAAGTGGGAGCTCGAGGACCTCGCCTTCGCGACCCTGCACCCCAAGATCTACGACGAGATCGTCCGGATGGTCGCCGAGCGGGCGCCCTCGCGCGACCAGTTCCTCGCCGAGGTGGTCGTCGAGATCGAGCAGGACCTCAAGGCGGCGCGGATCAACGCCAAGGTCACCGGACGTCCCAAGCACTACTACTCGATCTACCAGAAGATGATCGTCGGCGGCCGCGACTTCTCCGACATCTACGACCTGGTCGGCATCCGCATCCTCGTCGACGAGGACCGCGACTGCTACAGCGCCCTCGGCGTGATCCACTCGCGGTGGAACCCGGTCCTGGGCCGGTTCAAGGACTACGTCGCGATGCCGAAGTTCAACATGTACCAGTCGCTCCACACGACGGTCATCGGCCCGCAGGGCAAGCCGGTCGAGGTGCAGATCCGCACCTTCGCCCAGCACCGGCGCGCCGAGTACGGCGTGGCCGCGCACTGGAAGTACAAGGAGAACAGCAAGGCCGGCGTCGACACCGACCGGCTCGGCGACAAGGACGACCTCACCTGGCTGCGCCAGCTCCTCGACTGGCAGAGCGAGGTCGAGGACCCGGGCGAGTTCCTGGAGTCGCTGCGCTTCGAGATGAACCAGCAGCAGGTCTACGTCTTCACCCCGCGTGGTGACGTGATCCCGCTGCCGAGCGGCGCGACCCCGGTCGACTTCGCCTACGCCGTGCACACCGAGGTCGGGCACCACACCATCGGTTCGCGGGTCAACGGCCGCCTCGTGCCGCTGGAGTCGACCCTCGACAACGGCGACGTCGTCGAGGTCTTCACCTCCAAGTCGCCCACCTCGGGCCCGTCGCGCGACTGGCTCAACTTCGTCCAGTCCCCGCGGGCGCGCTCCAAGATCCGCCAGTGGTTCACCAAGGAGCGGCGCGAGGAGGCGATCGAGCGCGGCAAGGACCAGATCGCCAAGCTCATGCGCAAGGAGGGCCTGCCCCTCACCCGCCTGATGACGCACGACGTCCTCGCCCTGGTGGCCGAGCACTTCCACCACGCCGACGTGTCGGCGCTCTACGCCGCGGTCGGGGAGGGCAACCTCAGCGCCCAGGCGGTCGTACGCCGCGTCATCGACCTGCACGGCGGCGACGACGGAGCCCAGGAGGACCTCTCCGAGGGCGTCACCATCACGGGGCGCTCGCGCGCGGCCGCCAAGCGCGGCCCGACCGACTCGGGCGTCATCGTCAAGGGCGTCGACGACCTGTGGGTCAAGCTCGCCAAGTGCTGCACCCCGGTGCCGCCCGACCCGATCCTCGGCTTCGTCACCAAGGGCGGGGGAGTGTCGGTGCACCGCAAGGACTGCACCAACGCCTCCAGCCTGCTCGGCCAGCCCGAGCGGGTCCTCGAGGTCGAGTGGGCGCCGACGTCGCAGTCGACCTTCCTGGTCAACATCCAGGTCGAGGCCCTCGACCGCGCGCGCCTGCTCTCCGACATCACGATGGCGCTCTCCGACGCCCACGTGAACATCCTCAGCGCGACCCTCTCCACCACCCGCGACCGGGTGGCGAAGAGCCGGTTCTCCTTCGAGATGGCCGACGCGGCCCACCTCGACGGCGTGCTGCGAGCCGTACGCGCGGTGCCGGGCGTGTTCGACGCCTACCGCGTCACCGCCTGACGCAGCACTCGACCGGCGGGTGCTCCCGTCAGCCGAAGTCGGCGGCCGCCTTGCGCGCCATGTCGAGGAAGGCCTGCTTGTTGGCGAGCTCGGCCTGGAGGTCCTTCACGCGACGCTCGTCGCCGGCCGCGGTCGCCTTGTCGAGCCTGGCCTGCGTCTCCGCGATGCCGGCCTCGAGCTTGCCGATCATGTCGTCGGCGCGCGCGGACTTCTCCGGGTCGCTCCTGCTCCACTGCTCGTCCTCGACCGCGCGGATGGCCTGCTCGACCTTCCGCATCCGGCCCTCGAGCTCCTTCATCCGGTCGCGGGGGACCTTGCCGGCCGCGTCCCAGCGGTCGGCGAGGTCGCGGAAGGTCTTCTTGGCCGCCTCCAGGTCGGTGACGGGGAGGAGTGCCTCGGCCTCGACGAGGATCGCGTCCTTGACCTCGGCGTTGGCCGCGAACTCCTGGTCGAGCGCGGCGTTCGCCGCGTCGCGGGCACCGAAGAAGGTGTCCTGCGCGCCGCGGAAGCGCTGCCAGAGCTGGTCGTCGACCTCGCGCGGGGCGGGACCGGCGGCCTTCCACTCACGCATGAGGTCGCGGTACTTGCCGGCGGTCGGGCCCCACTCGGTCGACGAGGAGAGTGCCTCGGCCTCCTTGGCCAGGCGCTCCTTGACGACGCGCGCGGAGTCGCGGCGCTCGTGCTCCTCGGCGAAGTGCGCCTTGCGGTGGCGGGTGTAGGTCGTGCGGGCGGTGGAGAAGCGGCGCCACAGCGCGTCGTCGGTGGCCCGGTCGAGGCGGGGCAGCTCCTTCCAGGTGGCGAGCAGCTCGCGCAGCCGGTTGGCGCCGTTGCGCCAGTCGGTGCCCTCGGCGAGGCGCTCGGCCTCGGCGACGAGCTTCTCCTTCGCGGCCTTCGACTCCGCCGTCTTCTGTGCGCGCTCCTCCTTGCGTGCCGAGCGCTGCACCGCGATCACCGGGGCCAGCGCGTCGAGCCGCGCGGCGAGGGCGACGAGGTCGCCGACCGCGTGGGCGTCCACGACCTGCTCGCGCAGCGCCTTCACCGACGAGGTCGCCTCCTCGGGGGCCAGCCGGCCCGAGGTGACCCGCTGCTCGAGCAGGTGGACCTTGCCCTCGAGCTCCTCGAAGCGCTTGGTGAAGAACTCCAGGGCCTCGTCCGGCGTACCGGCCTCGTAGGACCCGACGGACCTCTCCCCGTCGGCGGTGCGGACATAGACGGTGCCGTCCTCGGCAACGCGCCCCCAGGGCGTACCGGCCCGGGTCGCGTCGTCTGGGGACTGCTGGTCGGCGCTCATGGTCGCCCATCGTAGTCATGGCCCCGAGTGCCGTCGGTAGGCTTCCCACCGACAAGCGACGGCTGGCCGCACGGCCAGGCGACCACTGGACGACAAGCAAGGACTGACGCCCGTGTTCATCGCCGGCTTCCCCGCCGGGCCCTGGGGGACCAACTGCTACGTCGTGGCGACGGGTCCCGGGGCCGAGTGCGTGGTCATCGACCCGGGCAAGGACGCAGCCGCGGGCGTCGACCAGGTCGTGCGCGAGCACCGCCTCAAGCCGGTCAGCGTGCTGGTGACCCACGGCCACGTCGACCACATGTGGTGCGTCGCGCCGGTCGCCGGCACCTACGACGCGACCGCCTGGATCCACCCCGGCGACCGTCACCTGCTCACGGACCCGATGGCCGGGATGAGCCGCGAGACCACCCAGATGCTGCTCGGCGGTGACTACTCGTGGGCCGAGCCCGACGACGTGCGCGAGCTGTCCGACCTCGCCGAGCTCGAGCTGGCGGGCCTCCGGTTCGTCGTCGACCACACGCCGGGCCACACCGAGGGCTCGGTGACCTTCCGCTCGCCGTACGCGCAGCAGGACGTCTCGGAGGTGATGTTCTCCGGCGACCTGCTCTTCGCGGGCTCCATCGGGCGCACCGACCTGCCCGGCGGCGACCATCCGACGATGCTCGAGAGCCTGCGCACCAAGGTGCTGCCGCTGGCCGACGACATCGTCGTGCTCCCCGGTCACGGCGAGCAGACCTCGATCGGCCGCGAGCGCGCCACCAACCCCTTCCTCCACGACCTGATCCAGGACCACTGATGAGCAAGATCAGCCCGCTGAGCGGGTTCCCCGAGCTGCTGCCTGCCCAGCGCGCCGTCGAGCGCGAGGTGATCGCGTCCGTCTCGCGCACCTTCGAGCTGCACGGCTTCGCCAACATCGAGACGCGCGTCGTCGAGCCGGTCGAGCGACTGGCCAAGGGTGGCGAGGTGGACAAGGAGATCTACGTCCTCCAGCGCCTCGCCGCCGAGCCGGACGCGCCGACACCGACCGACAACAGGCTCGGCCTGCACTTCGACCTCACCGTGCCGTTCGCGCGCTACGTCCTCGAGCACGCCGGGCACCTCCAGTTCCCCTTCCGCCGCTACCAGGTGCAGCCGGCCTGGCGGGGCGAGCGCCCGCAGGAGGGTCGCTACCGGCAGTTCACCCAGGCCGACGTCGACATCGTCGGGCGCGACGAGCTGCCCTTCCACCACGACGTCGAGGTGATGTCGGTGATGGTCGACGCCCTCGGCCGGCTGCCGATCCCGCCGGTGTCGTTCCAGTTCAACAACCGCAAGCTGATCCAGGGCTTCTACCGCGGCCTGGGGATCGACGACGTCACCGACGCGATCCGCGTCATCGACAAGCTCGACAAGCTCCCGGCCGACGAGGTCGCGCGGATGCTCGTCGAGCGCGTCGGCACGACACCGGAACAGGCCGACCGCTGCCTCGAGCTCGCGACCATCCGGGTCTCCGACTCCTCGTTCGTCGAGCGGGTGCGCGACCTCGGCGTCACCGACGAGCTGCTCGACCAGGGTCTCGAGGAGCTCGCCGCCGTGGTCGAGGGCTGCCGCGCCGTCGCGGGCGAGCGGGTGAGCGTGGAGGCCAACCTCCGCATCGCCCGCGGGCTCGACTACTACACCGGCACCGTCGTCGAGATCTTCATGGAGGGCTACGAGCGCCTCAAGTCCGTCGGTGGGGGAGGGCGCTACGACGCGCTCGCCAGCGACGGGCGTACGACCTATCCCGGCGTGGGCGTCTCCTTCGGCGTCTCGCGCACCCTCGTCCCGCTGATCACCGACGGCGTGCTGTCCGGCAGCCGTCCGGTGCCCAGCGTGGCGCTCGTCGCCCTCAACACCGAGGACGACCGCGCGACCAGCACGGCTGTCGCCCACGCACTCCGCTCGCGGGAAATCGCTTGCGAGGTGGCACCCGCACCGGCGAAGTTCGGCAAGCAGATCCGCTTCGCCGAGCGGCGCGGCATCCCCTACGTCTGGTTCGTCCAGGCCGACGCCGACACCGGAGAGGTCCGCCACCAGGTCAAGGACATCCGTTCCGGCGTGCAGGTCGATGCGGATCCGGCGACCTGGACCCCGCCCGAGGCTGACCGCCGACCCATCATCATCAGCACCGCAGCCAGCAGCACCACCAGCAGCACCGCCACCAGTGAAATCGAGGAGATCCAGTGATCCGCACCCATGACGCCGGCGCCCTGCGCGCCGACCACGTCGGCCAGACCGTCACGCTCGCCGGGTGGGTCGCCCGACGGCGCGACCACGGCGGGGTCGCGTTCCTGGACCTCCGCGAGCGCAGCGGTGTCGTGCAGGTGGTCGTCCGCGACGAGGCGGTCGCGCACAGCCTGCGCAGCGAGTTCTGCCTGAAGGTCGTCGGGGAGGTCGTGGCCCGCAAGGAGGGCAACGAGAACCCCAACCTCGCCACCGGCGAGATCGAGGTCGTCGCCACCGAGGTCGAGGTCCTCTCCACCTCCGACCCGCTGCCGTTCCCGATCGACGACGCGTCCGGTCACAAGGGCGGCGAGGTCGGCGAGGAGGCGCGCCTCAAGCACCGCTACCTCGACCTCCGCCGCACCGGCCCCAACGCCGCGCTGCGCCTTCGCTCGAAGATCAACAAGGCGGCCCGCGACGTCCTCGACGCCCGCGACTTCGTCGAGGTCGAGACCCCGACCCTCACCCGGTCGACGCCCGAGGGCGCCCGCGACTTCCTCGTGCCTGCCCGTCTGGCGCCCGGCAGCTGGTACGCCCTGCCCCAGAGCCCGCAGCTGTTCAAGCAGCTGCTCATGGTCGGCGGCATGGAGCGCTACTACCAGATCGCGCGCTGCTACCGCGACGAGGACTTCCGCGCCGACCGGCAGCCCGAGTTCACCCAGCTCGACATCGAGATGAGCTTCGTGGACCAGGAGGACGTCATCGAGCTGATGGAGGACGTCCTCGAGGCGATGTGGGCGCAGGCCGGCCACAGCATCGAGCGCCCGCTGCCGCGCATGACGTACGCCGAGGCGATGGCGCGCTTCGGCTCGGACAAGCCCGACCTCCGGATGGGCCTCGAGCTCGTCGAGTGCACCGAGTACTTCAAGGACACCACCTTCCGGGTCTTCCAGGCCGACTACGTCGGCGCCGTCGTCATGCCCGGCGGCGGCAGCCAGCCGCGCCGCCAGTTCGACGCGTGGCAGGACTGGGCCAAGCAGCGCGGCGCCAAGGGCCTCGCGTACGTCACCGTCGCCGAGGACGGCGAGCTCGGGGGCCCGGTCGCCAAGAACCTCACCGACGCCGAGCGCGCCGGCCTCGCCGCCCACGTCGGCGCCCAGCCGGGCGACTGCATCTTCTTCGCCGCCGGCCCGGTCAAGAGCAGCCGTGCGCTGCTCGGCGCGGCCCGGCTCGAGATCGGCCGCCGGCTCGACCTGCTCGACGACTCGACCTTCGCCTTCACCTGGGTCGTCGACGCGCCCCTGTTCGAGCCGAGCTCCGACGCGGTCGCGAGCGGCGACGTCGCGGTCGGCGCCGGCGCGTGGACCGCAGTCCACCACGCCTTCACCAGCCCCAAGCCCGAGTTCGTCGACACCTTCGACACCGACCCCGGCAGCGCCCTGGCGTACGCCTACGACATCGTCTGCAACGGCAACGAGCTCGGCGGCGGGTCCATCCGAATCCACCGCGGGGACATCCAGAAGCGGGTCTTCTCCGTGATGGGCCTGAGCCCCGACGAGGCGCAGGAGAAGTTCGGCTTCCTCCTCGACGCCTTCAAGTTCGGCGCGCCCCCGCACGGCGGCATCGCGGTGGGCATGGACCGCATCGTCGCGCTGCTCGCCGGCACGGACTCGATCCGCGACGTGATCGCCTTCCCGAAGTCCGGGGGCGGCTACGACCCCCTCACGGCGGCCCCCGCACCCATCACCGCGGAGCAGCGGAAGGAAGCCGGTGTCGACGCCCAGCCCGAGGAGGACCTCCCGCGCGCGGAGTGATCCTCCGCACGTTTGCCGGGGCCACGGGGCGACCGCGAGGTCAACGCGTCGTAACGGGATCGTTACCCGTCGGTGATCGTCCACGCGGCGCAGGTCACATAGAGTCCCGTCTCGGCGCAGCCCCCGGGGGATCCCCGATCTGTGCCTTGACAGTCCCGAACCAGATGGGGAGAGCATGTCGGCAGAGACCGCAGGGCCGGAGACGCTGGGCTCGTTGAGTGACGAGCCGGAGCACCAGGATCCCAACAGCCAGAAGGCCAAGGAGATCTCCGGCAAGTCGCCGATGCGGATCGCGATGGGCCGGCTGGCCAAGGACAAGATCGCCGTCGTCTGCGCCGTGGTCGTGCTGTTCTTCGTCATCTGCGCGGTCTTCGCCGGGACGATCAGCAACCTCTTCGGCGTGAGCCTGGAGACCCCGCTGGCATCTGAGCGCGTCGACGGCCTCAACAACGGCCTGCCGAAGCCGGAGATGGGCCCGCCCAACGGTCCGTTCACGTGGGAGCACCCGATGGGTGTCGCCCCTCGCACCGGTGAGGACAACCTCGCCTACTGGCTCCACGGCTGCCGGATCTCGCTGATGATCGCCTTCGTCGCGACCATGATCGCCAGCGTCGTCGGCGTGGTCGTCGGCCTGCTCTCCGGCTTCCTGGGCGGTGCGGTCGACAAGGTCCTGTCGTTCTTCATCGACATGTTCCTGACGATCCCGTTCCTCCTCGCGGCCCTCACGCTCGCGCCGATCCTCAACGACCGGTTCAACACCTCGGAGAACTACGCCACGATCCAGAAGTTCAGCCTCATCATGGTGCTGGCGTTCTTCGGCTGGATGGGCACGGCCCGACTGATCCGTGGCGAGGTGCTCGCGCTCCGCGAGCGCGAGTTCGTCCAGGCGGCGCGGGTGATGGGGATGCCGACGTCACGGGTCCTGTTCAAGGAGCTGCTGCCCAACCTCGCGGCCCCGATCATCATCAGCGTCTCGCTCATGCTGCCGTCGTTCGTCGCGCTGGAGGCCGGCCTGGCCTATCTCGGCATCGGCGTCACCGACGGCGTGTCGTGGGGCCAGACGATCCTCCGGGGCGCGACCCCGACCTACTTCCGCGAGTACCCGCAGTACCTGTGGCAGCCGCTGCTCGGCATCGTCGCTCTGGTGCTCTCGCTGAACCTCCTGGGCGACGCGGTCCGCGACGCCCTCGACCCCAAGACCCGTCGCTGAGGCCACTGGCCCCACCCACGCGACCCACGGGTCCCACGCACGTCGCCGGAGACGCCGTCCTCGGTGAGAACAAGAAAGAAAGGCTGGACAGCATGAAGCGGAACAAGCCGCTCGCACTCGTTGCTGGTGCCGCCCTCCTGACGCTCGCTGCCTGTGGCGGCGGATCGTCGGACGATGGCGGATCCAACGGCTCGGGTTCGGACCGAGAGTTCGGCGACCAGGAGGGGGGCACCAAGGACGCTGAGCGTCAGGGCCCCGCTGCCGACGTCGAGGGCGCCACCCCGGGCGGGACCATCACGGTCTACCTCCCCGGCGACCCCGGTCCCGACTCGCTCGACCCCACCGGTGGATGGTCGGTCACGGGCAACTCCATCCAGCAGGCGCTCACGAGCCGCTCGCTGACCCAGTACGTCCGTGACGAGGAGGGTCAGCCCGTGCTGGTCCCCGACCTCGCCACCGACCTCGGCACCCCCAACGAGGACTTCACGGAGTGGACCTTCACCATCCGTGAGGACGCCACGTGGGAGGACGGCAAGCCCGTCACCGCCGAAGAGGTCGCGTTCGGCATCTGCCGCTCGCTCGACTCCGAGGCGTTCCCGTCCGGCCCCGGCACCGAGTACTCCAAGCACTACTTCGCCGGCGCCGAGGACTACGAGGGCCCCTACACCGGCAAGGACCCGCAGTGCGAGGCCTGGGACGGCATCTCCGTCGACGGCCAGGACATCACCATCTCGATGTCCGTCCCGTTCCCGGACATGGACTACTGGGGCGCCTTCATGGCGATGGGCCCGGCTCCGCTCGGCAACGCCTCCAAGCCGCCGAACTACGGCACCAAGCCGCTGTCCAACGGCCCCTACAAGGTCGAGAGCTACAAGCCCAACGAGGAGCTCGTCCTCGTGAAGAACGACCAGTGGGCCGCTGAGTCCGACCCGGGTCGTCACCAGTACGCCGACGAGTTCGTCTTCAAGTTCAACCAGGACCAGGCCAAGGTCGACGAGATCATGCTGTCGGACAACGCCGACAGCCAGACCGCCGTCTCCACCAGCCTCGGCTCCGACAAGTACAACGACGCGAACAGCCAGCTCGGCGACCGCCTCGTGCAGCAGACGTCGCAGTGTGTCTCCACGCTGACGCCTGACTACGAGAAGATCCCCGAGATCGAGGTCCGCAAGGCCCTGGCCTACGCCTACCCCTACGAGGACGTCTGGATCGCCGGCGGCGAGGTCCCCGGTGTGACCCGCGTCCCCGCGAACTCGGTCATGCCTCCCGGCATGGCGGGCAAGAAGGAGTTCCAGGTCGACGGTGAGCAGATCACCTACGACCCGGAGAAGGCCAAGGAGCTGCTCGCCGAGGCCGGCTACGGTGACGAGCCCTACGAGATCACCATGGTCTACTACGAGGTCGACCCGCTGGCCGTGGCCACCCAGGACCAGATCACCAAGGGCTTCGAGGCCTCCGGCTTCAAGGTCACCGCGATCCCGGTCCAGGACTCGCCGTACAACATCTGGCTCGACCCGGACAACAAGGTCAACAAGAAGCTGAACCTCCGTGGCGTCAACTGGTGCTCGGACTGGCCGGCCGGCTCGACCATGCTCCCGCCGCTGCTCAAGGGTGGTGCCGTCTACAACACCGCGTTCTTCGACGAGCCGTCGATCAACGACGAGATGGACGCCATCAACGAGCTGCCGCTCGAGGACCAGGCCGCTGCCTGGGGCGACCTGGACGAGAAGATCATGACGGAGTACTTCCCGATCATCCCGACCGCGTTCCGCAACGACCTGTTCGCCTTCGGCACCAAGATCGGCAACCCGACGGGCGATGGCTCGATCGGTGCGCCGAACTACAAGGACCTGTACGTGATGCAGTGATCCTGGTCGCCCACCGGGCTCGGGCCCGAGGCACCACGTAGTACCCCAGCACAACACTGACGGGTGGGGGCTCCCGAACAACGGGAGCCCCCACTCGGCAGCCCGGACCCGGTAGGCTTCTGCGCCTCGGGGGTCCGACTCATCCACCATCCCCGGAGAGTGACCAGCGATGTTTGCCTATGTCGTGAAGCGCCTGATCTCGGGAGTCCTCGTCGTGGCCCTGGTCTCGATGGCGATCTTCCTGCTGTTCTGGTACGGACCGTCGAGCCCTGCGCAACCGATCTGTGACCGCGAGACCAGCAACAGGTGCACCCCCGAGCGGCTCGAGGTCTACGAGCGCACCCTCGGCTACGACAACCCCGTCTACGTGGAGTACGGCAAGTTCGTCGAGGGCGTCTTCGCCGGGCGCACCATCACGATCGCGTCGAGCGAGTACGAGTGCGCCGCACCGTGCCTCGGCGTCAGCTTCCGCACCAAGCAGCCGGTGAAGGAGGAGCTGGTCTCGCGCATGCCCGCGACCTTCTCCGTGGCCGTCGGCGGTGCGTTCCTCTACCTCCTCTTCGGCGTCCCCATCGGCGTCGCCGCCGCGAGACGACGCGGCACCGTGGCCGACAAGGCCCTGGTCTCGAGCTTCCTGTTCATCAGCTCGATCCCCTACTACCTCTTCGCCCTGCTGACCTGGCTCTACCTGACCATCACCTTCGAGGTGCCGATCTTCAGCGACACCGGCTACTTCTCGATAGGCGACAACGGTCCGTTCAAGTGGTTCACCGGGTTGTTCCTCGCCTGGGTGGCGCTCGGCATCTTCGGCTGCACCCAGTACACCCGCTTCACGCGCGGTGCGATGGTCGAGGCCCTCAGCGAGGACTACATCCGCACTGCCAAGGCCAAGGGCCTGCCGGCGCGGACCATCGTCTACAAGCACGGCCTCCGCGCCGCCCTCGTGCCGGTCGTGACGATCTTCGGCATCGACTTCGGCACCCTGCTCGCGGGCACGATCTTCACCGAGCGGATCTTCGAGATCCAGGGCATCGGCTGGTGGGCCCTCGAGGCCGTCCAGGGCCGTGACCTCCCCGTCGTGCAGGCGACCGCGCTGTTCAGCGCCGTCGTCCTGATCATCTCCAACCTGCTCGTCGACGTGATCTACAGCGTCCTCGACCCGAGGGTGAGGCTTTCGTGACCAGCGTTCCCGTGACCCAGTCGAGCGCCGCCGCGGCGGCCGCCGAGACCGACGGTCCCTTCCTCCGGGTCGAGGACCTCAAGGTCACCTTCCCCACCGAGGACGGCCCCGTCACCGCGGTGCAGGGCCTGTCCTACTCGGTCGAGAAGGGCAAGACCCTCGGCATCGTCGGTGAGTCGGGCTCCGGCAAGTCCGTGTCCAGCATGGCCGTGATGGGCCTGCACGACACCAAGTCGGCGCAGATCTCCGGCTCCATCCGCGTGGGCGGCACCGAGGTCGTCGGGCTGAGCGAGTCGCGCATGCGCGGCCTGCGCGGCAACGCGATGGCGATGATCTTCCAGGACGCCCTCGCCGCGCTGCACCCGTTCTACAAGATCGGTGCGCAGCTCGAGGAGGCCTACCTCGTCCACCACTCGAGCGCGTCCAAGCGCGACGCCCGCCGCAAGGCGATCGAGATGCTGGACCGCGTCGGCATCCCGCAGCCGGACCGGCGCGTGGACGACTTCCCGCACCAGTTCTCCGGCGGCATGCGGCAGCGCGCGATGATCGCGATGGGCCTGATCAACGACCCGTCGCTGCTGATCGCCGACGAGCCGACCACCGCTCTCGACGTGACCGTGCAGGCGCAGATCCTCGACCTGCTCCAGGACCTCCAGCGCGAGTTCAACTCCGCGGTCATCATCATCACCCACGACCTCGGCGTGATCGCCGAGATGGCCGACGACGTCCTCGTGATGTACGCCGGGCGCTGCGTCGAGTTCGGCACCACCAAGCAGATCCTCACCACGCCCGAGATGCCCTACACGTGGGGTCTGCTCTCGAGCGTCCCCGACGTGTCGTCGTCGACCGACGCGCGGCTGATCCCGATCCCCGGCAACCCGCCCAGCCTGCTGCGGCCGCCCCCGGGCTGTTCCTTCCACCCGCGGTGCGTGCACGCCGACAAGGTCGCCGGCGACCTGTGCAGCACCCAGCTCCCCGAGCTGCTGCCGGCCAGCTCGGGCACGGCCCATCTCAAGCGCTGCCACCTCCCTGACCCGGTCGCGGTCTACCACGACGAGGTGCTGCCCGAGATCGCCCCCGAGCTCCTCGAGGAGACCCGATGACCCAGGACCCCAACGCCCGAGCCGAGATCGAGCCGACGGACATCGGGGCCAACGCCACCGAGACCGGCGAGCGCCAGCTCGGCAGCGACGTGGAGGACGCCACCGCCCAGCACGAGGCGCCGATGGGCGACCTCGACTTCGCGAGCGTCGCCGAGCTGGGGCACACCGCCTCCGAGCTCGACCCCGACGCGCCGTCGGTGCTCACCGTCGACAACCTCAAGATGTACTTCCCGGTGAAGTCGTCGGGTGTCGTGCGCCGCACGATCGGGCACGTGCAGGCCGTGGACGGCATCTCCTTCGAGGTGCCGAAGGGCGGTTCGATCGGACTGGTCGGCGAGTCAGGCTGCGGCAAGTCCACGACCGGCCGCCTGATCACCCGGCTCTACAAGCCGACCGGCGGCTCGATGATGTTCGAGGGCAACGACCTGGCCAAGCTCTCCAACAAGGAGATGAAGCCTCTGCGCCGCGACGTGCAGATGATCTTCCAGGACCCCTACACCTCGCTCAACCCGCGGCACACCGTCGGCACGATCGTCGGCGCCCCGCTCGAGGTGCACAAGGTGGTGCCGAAGGACAAGGTGCTCCCGCGGGTGCAGGAGCTGCTGGAGGTCGTGGGTCTCAACCCCGAGCACTACAACCGCTACCCCAACGAGTTCTCCGGCGGCCAGCGCCAGCGCATCGGCATCGCCCGGGCGCTGACGCTCAACCCGAAGCTCCTCGTCGCCGACGAGCCGGTCTCCGCGCTCGACGTGTCGATCCAGGCCCAGGTCATCAACCTGCTCCAGGACATCCAGTCCGAGTTCGACGTGGCCTTCCTGTTCATCGCCCACGACCTCGCCATCGTGCGTCACTTCTGCCCCGAGATCGCGGTGATGTACCTCGGCAAGATCGTGGAGATCGGTGACCGCGAGACGATCTACGGCAAGCCCCACCACCCCTACACGCAGGCGCTGCTCTCCGCGGTGCCCGACGTGAAGCAGGCGGCTGTGGGCGGACGTCGCGAGCGCATCCGCCTCGAGGGCGACGTGCCGAGCCCGATCAACCCGCCGTCCGGCTGCCGGTTCCGCACGCGCTGCCAGTTCGCGCAGGAGATCTGCGCCAAGGTCGAGCCGCCGCTGCTCCAGATCGGCAAGCGCCACAAGGTGGCGTGCCACTTCGCCGGCGAGCTGGGTGCCCACCCGGCCACTCCCGTGACCACGGACCTGCTGGGGGTCGACGACCAGGGCAGCCCGGTCCCCGGAGCGGTCCCGACCAACACGCAGCTCACGGTCCCGGGCTACGAGAAGACCTGGTACGACCTCACCACCAAGCAGACCACCGGGGTCTGAGTCCGGCCCCGACGAGCTCGGGGGATACTCACCGACGTGGACGGCCTGTTCGAGATCGAGGGCGCGGGGCAACCCGCGCCCTCCTCGTCGTCGGCTGCGGCGACCCCGGGGGCCGGGTCGCTGGGCGCCAACACGCACGCGTCGGCCCCGCTGGCCGTACGGATGCGCCCGCGCACGATCGACGAGCTCGTCGGCCAGCAGCAGCTCCGGTCAGCCGGGTCGCCGCTGCGGCGCCTGGTCGAGGGCGACCAGTCGATGTCGCTGCTGCTGTGGGGCCCTCCCGGCACCGGCAAGACCACGATCGCGGCGATCGTCAGCCAGCAGACCCGTCGCCGGTTCGTCGAGGTCTCGGCCGTCGCCGCCGGGGTCAAGGAGGTCCGCGCGGCCATCGACGGCGCGCGCGCCGAGCTCGCCCGCGGTGGGCAGGAGACCGTGCTCTTCGTCGACGAGGTGCACCGCTTCACCAAGGCACAGCAGGACGCCCTGCTGCCGGGCGTGGAGAACCGGTGGGTCACGCTCATCGCCGCCACCACCGAGAACCCGTTCTTCTCGGTCATCAGCCCGCTGCTCTCGCGGAGCCTGCTGCTCCGGTTGCAGTCGCTGACCGACGACGACGTGGCCGAGGTCATCGACCAGGCGCTCGCCGACGAGCGCGGCCTGGCCGGGTCGACGCTGCTCGACGACGAGGCCCGCGACCACCTCGTACGCCTCGCGGGCGGCGACGCGCGGCGCGCGCTCACCTACCTCGAGGCGGCCGCCGGGGCCGCGGCGAGCAACGGCCTCGACGCGATCGACCTCGCGACCGCCGAGACCGCGGTCGACCAGGCTGCCGTGCGCTACGACCGCCAGGGCGACCAGCACTACGACGTCATCTCTGCCTTCATCAAGTCGATCCGCGGCTCGGACCCCGACGCGGCGCTGCACTACCTCGCCCGGATGATCGAGGCGGGGGAGGACCCGCGCTTCATCGCCCGTCGCCTGGTCGTGCACGCGAGCGAGGACGTCGGCCTCGCCGATCCCACCGCCCTGCAGGCGGCGGTCGCCGCCGCCCAGGCCGTGCAGCTCATCGGCATGCCGGAGGCCCGGATCAACCTGGCGCAGGCCACCATCCACCTCGCGGTCGCGCCGAAGTCCAATGCCGTCATCTCGGCCGTCGACGCGGCGATCTCCGACGTCCGGGCCGGCAAGATCGGGCAGGTGCCCGCCCACCTGCGCGACGCCCACTACGGCGGCGCCAAGGACCTGGGCCACGGCAAGGGCTACGCCTACCCGCACGACGAGCCGTTCGGCGTCGCCGAGCAGCAGTACCTCCCCGACGTGCTCCGGGACGCCACCTACTACCGGCCGACCGCCCTCGGCGCGGAGGCCGGGGTCAAGGACCGGTGGGAGCGCGTACGTCGGATCGTCCGGGGAGACGGGGAGCGCTGACGGCATGAGGGGGCGCACACGAGGGAGACGGACGCTTGCAGCGGGGGCCGGCGCTGCCCTGGCGCTGCTCGCGGCATGTGCCGGGGACGGTGGGCAGGGGTGGGAGCCGCCCAGGCCGGGGGTGTACGAGGTGCCTGGCGCGGTGTCGAAGGACCCGACGCGTCGCGGCCCCGCCCCAGCGGTCGCGGGCGCCGTCCCGGGCGGGACCATCACCGTGTTCCTGCCCGGCGCCCCCGGCCCGGACACGCTCGACCCCACGGGTGCCTGGTCGGTCACGGGCAACGCGATCCAGCAGGCGCTCGTCAGCCGGTCGCTGACGCAGTACGCCCGGGGCGAGGACGGCCGGCCCGTCCTGGTGCCCGACCTGGCGACCGACCTCGGTCGCCCCGACGACGACTTCACGGAGTGGACCTTCACCATCCGCGACGATGCGACGTGGGAGGACGGCTCCCCGGTCACCGCAGCGGAGGTGGCCTTCGGCATCTGCCGCTCGCTCGACTCCGGCGCGTTCCCGGCGTCCCCCGGCACCGAGTACTCCACGCAGTACTTCGCCGGCGCGGACGACTACGCGGGCCCCTACACCGGCGACGACCCCGGCTGCGACGACTGGGCCGGCATCTCGGTGGACGGCCAGGACGTGACGATCGCGATGGACCGGCCGTTCCCCGACATGGACCACTGGGGCGCGGTGATGGCGATGGGCCCGGCGCCGCTGGGCGAGGCGGCCGAGCCGTCGACCTACGGCCAGCGACCACTGGCCACCGGTCCCTACGAGGTCGAGAGCTGGGAGCCGGGGGAGGAGCTGGTGCTGGTCCGCAACGACCAGTGGGAGCCGGCGTCCGACCCCGCCCGCCACCAGTACGCCGACCGGTTCGTCTTCAAGTTCAACCAGGACCAGGCCAGGGTCGACGAGATCATGCTCTCCGGCAGCAGCGAGGGCCGCGCCGCCGTGTCGACCTCCGTCGCGTCAGGCCGCTACCACGAGGCGAGCGCGGTGCTCGGTGACCGCCTCGTCCAGCAGTCCACGCAGTGCGTGTCCACGATCACCCCCGACCACACCAGGATCACCGACATCCGCGTCCGCCGGGCCCTGGCCCACGCCTACCCCTACGAGGACGTCTGGATCGCCTCGGGCGAGGTCCCGGGGGTCACGCGGGTCCCGGCCGGATCGATCATGCCGCCCGGCATGGCGGGCAGGAGGGACGTGCAGCTCGATGGTGAGCAGGTGACCTACGACCCGGAGCGGTCCCGGGAGCTGCTCGCCGAGGCCGGGCACGGCGACGAGCCGTACCCGATCACGATGGCCTACAACGAGCTCGACCCGCTCGCGGCCGCCGCCCAGGGCCAGCTGACGACCGGCCTCGAGGAGGGCGGCTTCGACGTGACCTCGATCCCCGTCCAGCAGTCGATCTACAGCGTGTGGCTCGACCCCCACAACGAGGTCAACAAGAGGCTCAACCTGCGGGGTGTCAGCTGGTGCCCGATGTGGCCCGCCGGGTCGGCGCTCCTGCCGCCCCTGCTGCGCAGCGGCGCCCCCTTCAACACTGCCCACTTCGCGGAGCCGTCGGTCGACCGGGCGATGGACGACATCGCCGAGCTGCCGGTCGAGGAGCAGGCAGAGGCGTGGGGCGCCTTGGACGAGCAGATCCTCACCGACCACTTCCCGATCATCCCCACCGCCTACGTCAACCGCCTGTTCGCGTTCGGTGACCGCGTCGGGAACCCGACGGGGGAGGCCTCGATGGGCGCACCCAACTACAAGGACCTCTTCGTCGTGCCGTGACACCACGCGGGTCCGGCCGGGTGGGCTCGTCCGGGTGGGCTTATAGGGTGTCCCGGTGACGACGGAGCAGGTCTGGCTGGCAGTGGTGGTGGCGTCGGGCGCAGTGGCGCTCGCCGGCCTCGTGCTCGCCGCGCGCGCCGGGCGCCGCGCCCGCCGCGCCGAGCGCCTCGCCGCCGACCTGGCCGAGCGGGTCGCCCTCCTCGAGTCGCCGGTCGCCGCAGCCCCGTCACCCCGGGCCGACGACGCCACGGTGAGCACGTACGTCATCACCGGCGTCGGGACGACCGACGCCGCGGATCCCGCGCCCGTCCCCGTCGCCGCGCCCATCGACGGACGGCTCTTCGCCGACATCGTCGCCCGCGAGACCGTGGTCAAGGCGGCGTCGTGGACCCACGGCCTGCGCCGGGCGCTGTCGCCGGCCAACCGCAACCGGATCCGCTTCGAGATGCGCCAGGAGACCCGGCGTGCCGGGCGTGAGCGTCGTGCCGAGACCCGCCAGGCCCTGCGCGAGTTCCGGGCACGGCAGCGCGCCGACCTGGGCAGGGCCACCTTCGGGCGCACCGGGGAGGACGTCGCCTGATGGGACGCCCACTCTGGTTCGTCGCCGGGGCGGGGGTCGGGGTGTACGCCGCCGCCCGCGCCCGCCGTGCCGCCGAGGCGCTCACCGCCGAGGGGATGCGTGACCGCCTCCGCGGCTGGCAGGTCGGCGCCCGCCTGTTCGCCGAGGAGGTCCACCAGGGCCGCGTCGAGCGCGAGACCGAGCTGCGCGAGCAGCTGGGCCTCAGGCCTGCTCCCGGGACAGATGGACCACCCGAACTGACCAGCAGCACCGAGAAGAAGGACCACCCCTGATGGACACCGCCGAGATCCGCCGCCGCTTCCTCGCGCACTTCGAGGCCGCCGGACACGCCGTGGTCCCCTCCGCATCCCTCCTGGCCGACGACCCCAACCTGCTGTTCGTCCCGGCTGGGATGGTGCCGTTCAAGCCCTACTTCCTCGGCCAGGAGACGCCGCCCTGGGACCGTGCCACCAGCATCCAGAAGTGCGTGCGGACCCCCGACATCGAGGACGTCGGCAAGACCACCCGCCACGGCACGTTCTTCGAGATGTGCGGCAACTTCTCCTTCGGCGACTACTTCAAGGAGGGCGCCATCGAGCTGGCGTGGACCCTCATCACGACGTCCGTCGACGAGGGCGGCTACGGCCTCGACCCGGACCGGCTCTACCCGTCGGTGCTCGTCGGCGACGAGGAGGCGATCGGCCTGTGGATGAAGGTGACCGGCCTGCCGCGCGAGCGAATCGTCCAGCTCGGCCCGAAGGAGAACTACTGGTCGATGGGCGTGCCCGGTCCCGGCGGGCCGTGCTCGGAGATCCTCTACGACCGCGGGCCCGAGTGGGGTCCCGACTTCGACGCGGCGACCCTCGGCCCGGACATGCCCCTCGAGCTCGAGGACCGGCTGCTGGAGATCTGGAACCTCGTCTTCATGCAGGACGAGCTCAGCGCGGTGCGCTCCAAGTCCGACTTCGACATCGCCGGCTCGCTGCCCAAGAAGAACATCGACACCGGCATGGGCCTCGACCGCGTCGCGTTCCTGCTCCAGGGCAAGAACAACATGTACGAGATCGACGTGATGTACCCCGTCATCGAGAAGGCCGAGGAGCTCACCGGCAGGACGTACGGCGCCGACCCGGGCGACGACGTCCGCTTCCGCGTGGTCGCCGACCACGTCCGCTCCTCGATGATGCTCATCGGCGACGGCGTCACCCCCGGCAACGACGGCCGCGGCTACGTCCTGCGCCGGCTGCTGCGCCGCGCCGTACGCTCCATGCGCCTGCTGGGCTGCGAGGACCGCGTGCTGCCCGAGCTGATGCCGGTCTCCCGCGACAAGATGGGTGAGACCTACGACAACCTGCTCACCGACTGGCCCCGCATCTCACAGGTCGCGTTCGCCGAGGAGGACGCCTTCCGCAAGACCCTGCAGGCCGGCACCCAGATCTTCGACACCGCCGCGTCCGAGGTGAAGAAGACGGGCGGCTCGACGCTGTCCGGCGAGCGGGCCTTCGCGCTCCACGACACCTACGGCTTCCCGATCGACCTCACCCTCGAGATGGCGGCCGAGCAGGGCCTCGCGGTCGACGAGCAGGGCTTCCGCGGCCTGATGGCCGAGCAGCGCGAGCGTGCCAAGGCCGACGCCCGCGCCAAGAAGGGCGCCCACGGCGACACCGCCGCCTACCGCGGGGTGCTCGACGAGCACGGCCCCACCGAGTGGCTGGCCTACGAGACCCTCGAGACCGAGTCGAGGCCGCTGGCGCTGCTCAGCGGCGGCGCCCCTGTCACGCGGCTGGCCGAGGGCGAGGTCGGCGAGGTCGTCCTCGACCGCACCCCGTTCTACGCCGAGTCCGGCGGCCAGGTCGCCGACGCGGGGACGATCGTCTTCGACGGCGGGGTCCTCGAGGTCGTCGACGTGCAGCGCCCGATCAAGGGTCTCGTCGTGCACCAGGTGCGTGTCCTCGAGGGCGAGCTCGACGCGAGCCGACAGGTGCACGCGCGCGTCGACCCCGAGTGGCGCACCGGCGCCCGCCAGGCCCACTCCGGCACCCACGTCGTGCACGCCGCGCTGCGCGAGGTGCTCGGCCCGACGGCGCTGCAGTCCGGCTCCTACAACCGGCCCGGCTACCTCCGCCTCGACTTCGGGTGGACGCAGGCGCTGAGCCCCGAGCAGGTCCGCGACATCGAGCTGGTCTCCCAGCAGGCGCTGCGCGCCGACCTCCCCGTCGCCTGGGACTACATGACCCTGGAGCAGGCCAAGGAGTGGGGCGCCATCGCCCTCTTCGGCGAGACCTACGACAACACCAAGGTCCGTGTCGTCGAGATCGGCGGCCCCTGGTCGCGCGAGCTCTGCGGTGGCACCCACGTGGACCACTCGTCGCAGATCGGCACGGTGGTCGTCACCGGCGAGACCAGCGTGGGCTCGGGCAACCGCCGCATCGAGGCGCTCACCGGCGTCGAGGGCTTCGGCTACCTCGCCCGCGAGCGAGACGTGGTCGCCCAGCTCACCGGTCTCCTCAAGACCCAGCCCGACGACCTGGTCAGCCGGGTCCAGGGCCTCACCGAGCGCCTCAAGGCCGCCGAGAAGGAGCTCGAGAAGGCGCGCCTGGCCCAGCTGCTCGGCGCGAGCGCCGACCTCGCGGCCGGTGCCGCCCAGGTCGGACCGGTCCGGCTCGTGGCCCACCGCGCCGACGGTGCGGGCGGAGGCGACGTGCGCAACCTCGCGATGGACGTCCGCGGCCGGCTGCCCCAGGGCGAGCCGGGCGTCGTGGTCATCATCGGTCAGGCCGACGGCAAGGTGTCGGTCGTCGCGGCCACCAACGACGAGGCCCGCGCGCGCGGGCTGTCGGCCGGTGAGCTCGTACGCTCCGTCGGCCCGCTCCTCGGCGGCAAGGGTGGTGGCAAGGACGACGTCGCCCAGGGCGGCGGCACCGACGCCACCCGCATCGACGAGGCGCTGGAGCTGGTGGCCCGCGAGGTCGCCGCGAAGGTGCAGGCCTGAGCGTGAGGTCCGGCGTGCGGCTCGGCATCGACCCGGGTGATGCCCGGATCGGTGTCGCGAGCAGCGACCCGTCCGGGTTCCTCGCGACCCCCGTCGAGACCGTGCGCACCGGCGGGGGAGACGTACGCCGCATCGCCCAGCTCGTCGCGGAGCTCGAGGCGGTCGAGGTCGTCGTCGGCCTGCCGCGCTCGCTGGACGGCTCGGAGGGCCCCGCCGCGCAGAAGGCACGCGCACTCGCCGGGCGGGTGGCGCGCCGAGTTGCACCCGTACCCGTCAGACTGTGTGATGAACGACTGACCACGGTCTCGGCCGAGTCGATCCTGCGCGAGCAGGGCCGGCACGGCGCCAAGCGGCGGGCCGTGGTGGACCAGGCAGCCGCTGTCCTGATCCTGCAGACCGCACTCGACACCGAACGGTCGAGTGGGCAAGCCCCGGGAGAGATCGTCGAGGTGACTGATGAGTGAGCACGACCAGGTCGAGGTCGAGGAGCTCGACGACCGGGAGTACGTCCCCGGAGGACGACGGCGCAAGGGCCGCGGCCTCAAGGGCTGTGTCGCCGTGCTCGTCGCGCTGGTCGTGCTGCTCGGCGGCTTCTACGTCGCGCTGACCCAGGGCGTCTCCTGGGTCGCCGACCAGTTCCAGGGCCCCGAGGACTACCCCGGTCCGGGCACCGGCTCGGTCGAGTTCACCGTCAACGAGGGCGACACCGTCGCCCAGATCGGCCGCAACCTCAAGGCCGAGGGCGTCACGCTCTCCGTGCAGGCCTTCATCGACGCCGCCGCGGCCGAGCCCGACTCGAGCGGCATCCAGGTCGGCGACTACGAGCTCCAGAAGGAGATGAAGGCCGCCGACGCGCTCGAGGTCCTCATCGACCCGGACAACATGATCAGCTTCCCCACGGTGACCATCCCCGAGGGCCTGCGGCTCGTCGACATCGTCTCGACGTTGGCCGAGAACACCGAGTTCCCCGAGGCCGCGTGGAACCGTGCCCTCCAGCAGCCCGACAAGCTCGGCCTGCCCGACTACGCCGAGGGCAACGCCGAGGGCTATCTCTTCCCGGCGACCTACGAGATCAAGCCCGGGCAGCGCCCGGTGCGGATCCTCAAGATGATGGTCGACCGCTGGCGCGAGGCCGCCGACCAGGCGGGCCTGGAGGAGAGGGCCGCCGAGCTCGGCAAGACGCCGGGCGAGCTGATGATCATCGCCTCGCTCATCGAGGCCGAGGGCCGCGGCGACGACATGCCCAAGATCGCGCGGGTCATCTACAACCGCCTCGACGGCCCCGGCGACAAGGGCGGCACCAACGGCACGCTCGGCATCGACGCCTCCAACGCCTATGGCCTCGGCCTGTCCGGCACCACGGCGCTGACCACCGAGCAGCTCGCGGTCGACACCCCCTACGACACCCGTCGCCGCCCGGGCCTGCCGCCCACGCCGATCGAGGCGCCCGGTGACGACGCCATCGCGGCGGCAGCCAACCCCGACGACGGCCCTTGGTACTACTACGTCACGGTCAACCTGGAGACCGGCGAGACGAAGTTCTACGAGGACTACGACGACTTCCTCGTGGGTCGTGACGAGTACCGCGCCTACTGCGAGACCTCGGACCGTTGCTGAACCGGCGCTGCGGCGTGCTGGGCGACCCGATCGCCCACTCGCTGTCGCCGGTGCTGCACCGCGCCGCGTACGCCGAGCTCGGGCTGGACTGGACCTACGACGCCCACCGGGTGCCGTCGGGCGGGCTCGAAGCGTTCCTCGCCGGCCTCGACGGCTCCTGGCGCGGGCTGTCGCTCACGATGCCGCTCAAGCGCGAGGCGCTGCCGCTGGTCGACCGGCTGACCGACCGGGCGCGCCTGGCCGGGGCGGTCAACACCGTGGTTCTGGAGGACGACGGCTCGCGACTGGGCGACAACACCGACCTGCCGGGCGCCGCAGCGGCGATCCGGGAGCGTACGGCCTCCCCGCTGGAGTCCGCGGTGGTCCTGGGAGGCGGCGCCACCGCCACGTCGGTCGGCCTGGCGCTGGCGGATCTCGGGGTGGGGTCCGTCGAGCTGCTGGTGCGCGACGCGTCGCGGGCGGAGGAGACCGTCGCCGCGCTGCGGTCCCATCCCGCGGGGGTGGACGTGCGCACTGCGGCGCTGGACGCCACCGACACGGTCCGCGCCGACATCCTGGTCTCGACCGTCCCTGCCTCGGCCCAGACGCCCGGGCTGGTCGAGCGCTGCGCCGCCGTGCCCGTCGTCTTCGACGTGCTCTACGACCCGTGGCCCACGGCGCTCGCGGCCTCCGCCCTCGAGACCGGTCGCACACTCGTGGGCGGGCTCGACCTCCTGGTCCACCAGGCCGCGATCCAGCTCGAGCTGTTCACCGGGCAGCCCGCCCCGCTCGCGGTGATGCGCGAGGCCGGCGAGCGCGCCCTCGCGGCGCGCCATGCCGGCTGAGCGCCGATCGGGTTGGATGCTCCCGTGAACGACACGCTCCTCGCCGCCCTCGTCGCGGCCCTGCTCGCCGGACTCGGCGGCCTGCTGGTGCCCCGGCTGATCGGCCGTGTGCCGGAGCCCGCGCGCAAGGCGGCGGAGGCCCCAGACGACGAGCCCGCGAAGACGCCGTACGCCGACATCGCCGCGCGGCCCGGTCTCGGCGCGCGCAGCGCACTGGTGTCCGCCGCGGCCGGTGCCCTCCTGGGCGCGGCCACCGGGCTCGACTGGCCGCTGCTGTGGCTCGTGCCGCTGGCCCCGGTCGGCGTGGCGCTGTCGGTCATCGACTGGCACACCAAGCTGCTCCCACGGGTGATCGTGATCCCCGCGACGATCGCCGCCCTCCTCCTGGTCACGGTCGTCGGGTTGGCGACCGACGAGCGGGAGGCGCTCGTGCGGGCGGTGTGGGCGATGATCGTCTCCCGGTCGTTCTTCTGGGTCCTGTGGTTCGTGCGATCGGCCGGGATGGGCTTCGGCGACGTCCGGCTCGCGGCGCCGGTCGGCCTCGTGCTCGGCTGGGCCGGGTGGAACGCGCTGGCGCTGGGGCTGTGGATCGGGTTCGTCTCGTTCGCACTACCCGCCGTCGGGCTCGCGGTCGTGCGTCGCGACCGGGCCATGCTGAAGAAGTCGTTCCCCTTCGGACCGTTCATGGTGCTCGGCGCGCTCGCCGGTCTCGTCTGGGGGACTGCGGTCTCCTGGCCGTTCGGGCCCTGAGAGACTTCACCCATGCTCCGATGGCTCACAGCAGGCGAGTCCCACGGTCCCTCGCTGGTGGCGATCCTCGAGGGGCTGCCCGCCCACGTCCGCGTCACGACCGACGACCTCTCCGACTCCCTGGCTCGTCGCCGCCTCGGCCACGGCCGTGGTGCGCGGATGAAGTTCGAGAAGGACGCGATCCGCGTGATCGGCGGCGTCCGCCACGGTGAGACCCAGGGCGGACCGGTGGCGATCGAGGTCGGCAACACCGAGTGGCCCAAGTGGGAGAAGGTCATGTCGGCCGACCCCGTCGACCCGGTGGAGCTCGAGGCGCTGGCCCGCAACGCCCCGCTGACCCGGCCCCGCCCGGGCCACGCCGACCTCGTCGGCATGCAGAAGTACGCCTTCGACGAGGCCCGCCCGATCCTCGAGCGGGCGTCCGCCCGTGAGACCGCCGCCCGCGTGGCGCTTGGCCGGGTGGCGTCGAACTTCATCGAGCAGGCCGTCGGCGCGCGCATCGTGTCGCACGTCGTGTCGCTCGGTGGCGTGAAGGCGCCCGCCGGCTCGGTGCCCGGCCCCGACGACGTCGCGCGCCTCGACGCCGACGAGGTGCGCTGCCTCGACCCCGAGGCGAGCGCCGCGATGGTCGCTCGCATCGACCAGGCCCACAAGGACGGTGACACCCTCGGCGGCGTCGTCGAGGTCGTCGTGCACGGCCTCCCGCCCGGCCTCGGGTCGCACGTCCACTGGGACCGGCGCCTCGACGCCCGGCTCGCCGGGGCACTGATGGGGATCCAGGCGATCAAGGGCGTCGAGGTCGGCGACGGCTTCGAGCTCGCCGACACCCCCGGCTCGCAG
>JAESGW010000538.1_pt1 | contig 28413 bp, 34 predicted proteins | sample 9269791 | NCBI WGS metagenome assembly JAESGW01 (sample SAMN16773120, study PRJNA677053) | algae metagenome | isolation source: Aphanocapsa lilacina HA4352-LM1 and co-occurring heterotrophs from near cave... | place: USA: Maniniholo cave, near Haena, Kauai, HI | collected 2009-07-28
GTGGTCGTCTTGCCGGCATCGATGTGCGCCATGATGCCGATGTTGCGATACTTGTCGAGCGGATGGCTGCGGGCCATGATCTCAAATTCCTTGCACGATGTGGGGAACGGGCGGACCCGTTCCCCACGATATAGGTAAGATTGTTACCAGCGGTAGTGGCTGAACGCGCGGTTGGCTTCGGCCATCCGGTGCGTGTCTTCGCGCTTCTTGACCGCGTTTCCGCGGTTGTTCGACGCGTCGAGCAGCTCGCCCGACAGGCGCGCCGACATGGTGTTTTCCGAACGCGCGCGGGCCGCGGCGATCAGCCAGCGGATCGCCAGCGCCTGGGCGCGCTCGGGACGCACCTCGACCGGAACCTGGTAGGTCGCGCCACCGACGCGGCGCGAACGGACCTCGATGCCCGGCGCGATGTTGGTCAGCGCGTCGTGGAACACGCTGAGCGGATCCTTCTTGGCGCGCTGTTCCACCACGTCGAGCGCGGTGTAGACGATGCCTTCGGCGACGGACTTCTTGCCGTCCAGCATCACCGAATTCATGAACTTCGACAGAATCTGATCACCGAACTTGGGATCAGGCAGAATTTCCCGCTTTTCGGGACGACGACGACGAGCCATCTGATTTTCCTTCTAAACTTCAGCCGTGGGTGGTTGCATGCGCAACCGGCTTACTTCGGACGCTTAGCGCCGTACTTGGAACGGGACTGGCGGCGATCCTTGACGCCCTGCGTGTCGAGCACGCCGCGCAGCACATGATAGCGGACCCCTGGAAGATCGCGCACACGCCCGCCGCGGATCAGCACGACGCTGTGCTCCTGCAGGTTGTGGCCTTCGCCGGGGATGTAGCTGATCACTTCGCGCTGGTTCGACAGGCGAACCTTGGCGACCTTGCGCAAAGCCGAGTTCGGCTTTTTCGGGGTCGTCGTATAGACGCGGGTGCAGACGCCGCGCTTCTGCGGGTTCTGTTCCATCGCAGGGACCTTGGACTTGGCCTTCTGCGGATCGCGGCCCTTGCGGACCAGCTGGTTAATCGTGGGCATTGAAGCCTTCACCTTTCACATGGTTACTTTGCCGCGGCCCGATCTTTCAAACGACAATCGACCCGGGTGCGTCTCGGCCCCCAGGCCCCTTGCTGCTGCGGCAATGTTCAAGCTGCCCGATTCGGATTGCGTGGCACGGGCGCAAAAAGGCCCACCCACCCTTCTCGGGCAGGCGGGCCTATAGACGGGAGGCCTCCGGCGGTCAACCGCGGGCGGAGGCTCCTTTCAGCGGGTTCACTGAACCGTGGTCATCGCGTTCTTCTGGCCTTCGGTCAGCTCGTCGGCATCGACATCCGAATCGTCGATCGCATCGGACTTCTGATCGCCCACCGCTTCCAGATTGTCAGCCTGCTGTTCCAGCGCGGCGGCATCGCCCGGCGTCGCCGCATTGTCCGCCAGCGCCTCCAGATTGTCGGCGGCGGCATCGTAATTGGCTTCGGCGCGGTCGCCCAGGGCGTCGTCGCCGTCGCCGCCGCATCCGGCGAGCGGCAGCGCAAGCGCGGCGGCGAAGATAAGTGCGGTGCGATTCATGAAAATCCTCCTGATAGGCGGCATCAATCGATGGAGCGCGCCATTGTTCCGATGAACAGACCAAGGCCCCGTCGTGCCGCCTCCGTCATGACCACGGCAAACACGGCAAACCGCCCGGAACCGTCCGTCAAGCGAACGCTGCACCGCAGCAACGTCGCGTAGGGGATGGTAGCAAGGGGGCGATGCGCTGGTCTGCCGCAGACGGCGCCAAAACGACAACGGGATCGCACAGCTATGTCCTGCCCTCCTCGCCTTTCGCAGAGGTCCGCATGAGCGACTTGCTCGCCAGGCTTCAATCGACCCGGATCGAAACCGGGCCGCATGCACTCCCCGTCCGGCGGACCGACCGGCTGGCGTTTCAGGCGACGATATTGCTGCTGATCGCGCTGCTGATCCGCGTCTGGCAGTTCGGCAATCCGGTGATCCATGTCGACGAGCAATTCTATCTGCTGGTCGGCGATCGGATGCTGCAGGGCGATCTGCCCTATGTCGACATCTGGGACCGCAAGCCGGTCGGGCTGTTCCTGATCTATGCCGCGATCCGGCTGCTGGGCGGTGCGGGCATCGTTGAATATCAGGTCGTCGCGACGCTGTTCGCCGCCGCCACCGCGCTGCTGATCGCGCGGATCGGCATGCGCATCGGCAGCGGCTTCGGCGGGGTGAGCGCGGGCATCGCCTATCTGTGCTGGCTGATGATCTTCGGCGGGGACGGCGGCCAATCGCCGGTGTTCTACAACGCCTTCATGGCCGGCGCTGCGCTGCTGACGCTGAATGCGGTGACCGATCGCAACTTGCCGCTGCCAAAGCTGGCGGCGACGGGCGCGGTGGTAATGCTGCTTGCCGGGATCGCGATGCAGGTCAAGTACACCGCGCTGTTCGAAGGCGTGTTCTTCGGGCTGGCGCTGATGTGGAAGGCCTGGCGGATCAGCGCGCGGCCGGCCGTGACGATCGGCCTGGCGCTGGGATGGGTCGGTCTTGCGCTGGCCCCCACCGCGCTTGCCTGGGCCTATTACGCCGCGCGCGGCTATTCCGAGATATTCTTCTTTTCCAACTTCCTGTCGATCTTCAACCGGCCCCCTTCCCCCACGCGCGACCTGGTCTCCCGGCTGAGCGAGATGTTCCTGTTCAGCGCGCCGCTGTGGCTGTGCGCGATCGCGAGCATCCGCGGCAAGTTCGATGCCGGCACATTCCAGCCCGCCGAGGGTGCCAAGACCTTCGTCATGGCCTGGCTGGGCGCCGCGACGCTGGGGCTGCTGCTGTTCGGTTCCTATTACGACCACTATTTCCTGCCGGTGCTGGTGCCGCTGACCGCGATGATCGTGCCGCTGGTCGGTGCGCCGGGCAGCGGGCTGAACCTGTTCCAGATCAATCGCCGGCCGGTCACCACCCCGTTCATCGCGCTGCTGGCGGTAATGGCGCTCGTCGCCGCCAAGATCATCATCTACGACAATGTGAAGGGTCGCGGCGACGGCGCGGCGATCGACCGGATCGCGGCGGTGATCGAGCCGCGCCTGACCAACTGCATGTTCGTCTTCGATGTCGAGGCGATCCTCTACATGAAGACCAATTCCTGCTTCAATTCGCGCTATGTCTTTTCCCCCCATCTCAGCAGCTTCTGGGAGGACAACGCGGCGGGCGTGAACACCCAGGCCGAGGTGCGCCGCATCCTGGACGGCAAGCCGAACATCATCGTCACCAGCGCGGATATCGAGCAGCAGCCCAATCTCGCGACCTGGCTGATGGTGCGGCGCGAGCTCGAACAGAAATATCGCCGGATCTACGCCGAGAAAATCGGCTACGGGACGCGCCTGGTATATGAGCGCCTGCCGGGAGCCTGACCCGGGCATCGCGCACGCTTCCCCGCAAACGCCTCGCCATAATCGCCCGCGCTGCTATCAGGCGTCAGACATGGAAATCTGACGCCGGGGGGCTCCGCGCGAATGTTTCGCCTGACCACGGCCCGGCACGCCCGGGCGCACGTGCTGTTCTTCGCCATCGCCGCGCTGGCCGCGACGCTGCCGCTGTTGATGGTCACGCTGCCGCCGCTGGTCGATGCGCCGGGGCATCTCGCGCGCATCTCGATCGCGATGCAGCAGACGGCCGATCCTTCGGTGATGGCCGATTACGTCATCGTGCGGCACGAGATCGTGCCCAATCTGGCGATCGACGCGCCGGTGATGCTGCTCGCGCCGCTGATCGGGGTGCAGCGCGCATTCTGGCTGGTGACGCTGCTGGTGCCGCTGCTGATGATCGGCGCGCTGGCGCTGCTGGTCCGCGCGTGGAACAGGGGCGGCGCGGCGGGGATCGGCTGGGCGCTGATGTTCGTCTGGTCCAGCCCGTTCCTGTGGGGCTTCATCAACTATTGGCTGGCGACCGCGCTGACATTGGCCGGGTTCGCGGCATGGAAACTGCTTGATACGCGGCGCGGCTGGCGCGAACCGGTGTTCTGGGCGGCGATCCCGTTCGTGTTCCTCGCCCATGCCATCGCCGGGTGCCTGATGGTGATGCTGATCGGCGCATGGGAACTGGGGCGTGTGGCGAGACCGCTCGGCTATCGCCCCGTCGCGATCGTCCGCGCGCTGTTCGCGCCGTGCCGCCCGCTGCTGATCATCCTGCCGCTGGTCGCATGGTGGCGGCTGTCGGGCACCAGCGTCGCGGGGGAGCAGGGCGACGGGACCAACTGGTCGTTCAGTTCCAAGTTCGAGGAACTGGCGACGATCCTGCGCGACCAGCACATGATCTTCGACATCGCCTGCGTGCTGGCGGCGATCGGGGTGATCATCCTGGGCTGGCGGCGCGGCGCGCGCTTCCCGGATGGTACCGCCTGGCCGATTGCCGCGGTGTGGATTGCCTATGTGATCCTGCCCTTCAGTACCGAAGGCGGTTCGTATCTCGATATGCGGCTGGTGCCGGTTGGGCTGATGCTGGCGCTGGCGCTACAGGATTGGAGCGCGGTATCGGCCCGCCTCGCCCGCATCGCCCTGCTGACCGGGATCGCGCTGTTCGCCGTGCGGCTGGCAATCACCACCCATGCCTTTATCGGCTATGAAGCGGCCAACCGATCGACCCTGTCAGCGCTCGACCGGGTTGAGCGCGGCGCGAAGATCATGGCCTTCACCGAACGCCGTTGTGGCGAGTGGCAGCATGCGACCAACAGCCATGTCCCCAGCATGGCGGCGCATTATCGCCAGGCGTGGGTCAACAGCCTGTGGGACGTGTCCGGGCTGCATGCAACGGAGATCCGTTACCGCCCCTCCCCCATCTATTATCACGATCCGTCGCAGCATATCTGGTCGCCCGATTGCCCCAATGTCGGTCGCGACATCACCGATCTGCGCGGCGGGCGATCGGTGCGCGAGGTGCTGATGACTCTGCCGCCGGGCGGCTATGACTATCTGTGGATATTGGGCGACCGGCTGACTCCCGCACAGGCGCGGGGCCGCTTTGCCCGGATATGGAGCGACGCAGACGGCGCGCTCTATCGCCGGCTCGATTCGCGCGCCTTGACCGGCTTGAGCAGCGCCGCCAGCAGCAGCGCCCAGCCGACCCCGACCAGCCAGCCGGAGAGCACGTCGCTCGGCCAGTGAACCGCCAGCCAGACGCGTGAAAAGCCGACCGCAATGATCGCGGCGGCCGCCACCGCCCAGATCGACCGGCGCAGCACCTTGCGCCACCAGATCACCGATGCGACCAGCGCGATCGCGGTGAACACAGCCGCGGCGTTGGCCGAATGCCCGCTGGGCAGCGCATAGCTATGCGACACGCCGACAAGCTCGCCCGCCGTCTCCGGGCGCGCACGGCCAAATAGCGGCTTCAGCGCCCAGGCGTTGAGCATCCACATGCCAAGCGTGGTGTAGAGAATGTACGACGCCCCCCGTCCGAACCGCCGCCACACCAGATAGGCGAAGAACGCCCCGGCAATCGTCAAACGGACCTGCCAATCCCCCAGCGCGGTGGCCCACCGCATCCCCTCCGTGATCGCCGGATTCGCCTCCGCGATCGGCCGGAGCGTGGCGATGGCATCAAGATCGAACCGCGCCGACCAGTCCGCCAGCACGAACGCGATCACCACCAGCGCGAGCAGCCAGCAGCCCGCGCCGATCAGCAGCAGTCGGCGAGCGACCGGGTCCGCGGGAAGTATCGTCATTTCAGCGGATCATGCCCCCAGTTCATCAGCGAATAGCGCCAGCGCGAGCCCGGTATCCGGTGCTCCTCATGCGGCCCTTGCGCGCGGTGGCGCTTCACATAGCCGACAACCTTGCGCATGTGCGCATAATCGGCGCCGGTCAGATCGGCCTTCTTCCTGCGCTTGATCTCTACGATTCGCCTGCCGGAGGCGTGGCCGATGCTCTCCCCGCCATCTGGCTTGAAGCCGACCTTGCGGCTTTCCTCGGTCTCCAGCCATTTCTCGATCTCGGCCGGGGTCATGTTGACCGCCTCGCCGAAGTCCTTCCACAGCTTCTCGTGATCGTCCTTGTCGGCCATGCGCCTACTCCCTAATCCTGTCGCGAACGTAGCAGGATCGCGCCGGTTGCAAGGAGACAAGCGAATGACGATGCCAGATCTGCCCCTGGATGGCGGCTGCCGCTGCGACAAGGTGCGCTTCCGCATCAGCGCGCCGCCGCTGATCAGCGCGGCGTGCCACTGCTCCGGATGCCAGCGAATGACCGCCAGCGCCTTTTCGACGACGGTCATGGTCCCGGCGGACGGATTCGCGGTGACCGCAGGCGAGCCGGTGATCGGCGGGCTGCACGGCGAGCAATCGCACCATCATCACTGCGACTGGTGCAAGAGTTGGCTGTTCACCACCTTCGACATGCCCTTCGTCAATGTCCGCGCAACGATGCTGGACGATGCGACCTGGTTCGCGCCCTTTATCGAATCCTACACCAGCGAAGCCCTGCCCTGGGCGAAGACCGGCGCAGCGCACAGCTTCCCCCAATTTCCGTCGCGCGAGGAATATGGTCCGCTGATGGCCGAATATGCCGAAAAGGTTGCGCAACCGCGCTAGGCGAACGCGGCGGCCTGCTCCATCACCCATTCGCAGAACGCCGCGGCCGCCCCGCGCGGGCCGCCCGGCGGCGCGACGACATAATAGGCGCCCTCAGTCCGGCGCGCGTCGCTAACCGGCCGAACCAGCCGGCCATCGGCGAGATAGGCGGCGGCGATCGACCGCCGCGCCAGCATCAGCCCCTCGCCGGCCAGCGCGGCGCGCAGCGCCAGGATCGAATCGCCCAGCCGCAGGCCCGGCGCATCGACGCGTATCTTGCGCTCGATCAGCCAGCGCCGCCACGTCAGCGAATCGTCGGGCGCGGTGACGCCTTCGTCATGGATCAGCGGGATGCGCGCGACGAGTTCCGCCAGGTTCGCCGTCCCGGCCGGCGCCAGCCCCGGTGCGCAGACCGGGAACACCGCGTCCTGCAGCAGCAGTTCGGACCACAGCCCGGGATAATCGCCACAACCGAAGCGGATGGCGAGATCGGCCTCTTGCGCGCGCAGATCGACCGCGCGCGCCTCCGACCGGATCAGCGGCGACACGGCGGGGTGCAGCCGCTGGAAATCGCCGATGCGCGGCAGCAGCCATTCGAGCGCGAACGAACCGACCGTGCTGACCACGATCGGCCCGGACGCGTCGCGATCGTCGATCCGCGCGAGCGCGGCATCGAGATCGGCCAGCGCCGCGGCGACATCGCGCGACAGGCGCTGGCCGGCGAGAGTCGGCGTCAACCCCCGCGCGCGGCGTTCGAACAGATCGATGCCCAGCCGCCCCTCCAGCAGGCGCATCTGCTGGCTGATCGCCGAGGCGCTGACATTGAGCTCCTCGGCGGCGCGGGCGAAACCGCCGTGCCGGCAGACCGCCTCGAAGGTTCTGAGCAGCGGCAGCGCCGGCGCGAGCAGGGAACGCGGTTGCGGCATGATCCAGGTTAAGCTCCGCTTGCCCTTGGCCCAAGCAATTGTGGTGGAACGCCGAACCCGGGTTCGCGGGTTATTCCGGTGCGCCGACGACAGGCGCGACACGGAGAGCAAACACCATGCTGAGAGACGTTCTTGGGAGCATCCTGTTCCTGCTCAACCCCGGCCCGGCCCCCGAGCCGCAACCGGCCCCGCCCGGCGCGCTGACCCCCGAACAGGCGGTCGCGTACGAGACCGCCTATAACAACTGCGCCGGCAGCTACGATCCGGACCAGTGCCGCGAGGATCTGTACGATCGCTATTACAACTGAGCGGCTCGCCATTCGCCGTTCCCCCAACATGAGAGGTGACTTATGCGTTTGAGAACCAAGACGGTGCTGGCCGGCCTTTGCCTTGCCGCCGCCCTCCCCTTCGCCGCGCAGGCCGAGGAACCCGCGCCCGAACCGATCTATGTCTGCACCGCCGAACAGGTGCTCGGGCCGTTCCTGGGCGGGCTTCTTCCCGTCACGTTCAGCCCCGAAGTGGCCGCGCTGTTCGGCGTCGATCCGGCCGAATGCCAGACCGAAGTGCCACCATTTGCATCGTGACCATCGCGGGCCCGCGGGTTTCGGCCCGCGGGTCCTTTAAATATGCAGCGCCCGCCCGTACGCGGCGAGGACGCTTTCATGCATCATTTCGCTGAGCGTCGGATGCGGGAACACCGTTTCCATCAGCTCGGCCTCGGTGGTCTCCAACGTCTTGCCGACAGCGTAGCCCTGGATCAGCTCGGTGACTTCAGCGCCGACCATGTGCGCGCCCAGCAGCTCGCCGGTCTTGGCATCGAACACCGTCTTGATGAAGCCTTCTGCCTCGCCGAGCGCGATCGCCTTGCCGTTGCCGATGAAGGGGAAGGTGCCGGCCTTGACCTCGTAACCCGCCTCCTTGGCCTTGGCTTCGGTCAGCCCGACCGATGCGACCTGCGGGTGGCAATAGGTGCAGCCGGGGATATTGCGCGGGTCCATCGCATGCGGGTGGTTGCCGGCGATCGCTTCCGCCGCGATCACGCCTTCGTGGCTCGCCTTGTGCGCCAGCCAGGGCGGCGCGGTGATGTCGCCTATCGCATAGAGCCCGTCGACATTGGTCTTGCAGGCGGGATCGGTCTTGAGGAAGCCGCGATCGGTTTCGACGCCCAGCGCCTCCAGCCCGATATTCTCGGTGTTGGGGACGATGCCGATCGCGACGATGACGTGGCTGAACTCGGCATTGGTGACCTTGCCGTCGCGATCCTTGATCGCGGCGCGCACGCCCTTGTCGCTAACGTCGAGCTTGTCGACGCCGGCCTTGGTCATGATCGTCATGCCCTGCTTCTTGAGCGCTTTTTCGAGGAAGGCGGAAACGTCGGCATCCTCGACCGGCACGATCCGGTCGAGCATCTCGACCACCGTCACCTGGGCGCCCATGTCATTGTAGAAGCTGGCGAACTCGATCCCGATTGCGCCGGAGCCGATGACCAGCAATTTGGTCGGCATCTCGGGCGGGGTCATCGCGTGGCGATAAGTCCACACGCGCTTGCCGTCGGCCGGGGTCGCGGGCAGGTCGCGCGCGCGGGCGCCGGTGGCGAGGATGATGTTCTTGGCCGTCAGCTCGGTGGCCTTGCCGTCCTTGTCGGTGACGGTCAGCTTGCCCTTCCCGGTCAGCTTGCCCTCGCCCATGTGCACGGCGATCTTGTTCTTCTTCATCAGGTGCGTGACGCCCTGATTGAGCTGCTTCGCCACCCCGCGTGAGCGCTTCACCACCGCTTCCAGATCGGCGCTGATCTTCTCCGCGACGAGCCCGTAATCCTTGGCGTGCTGCATGTAGTGGAAAATCTCGGCCGATCGCAGCAGCGCCTTGGTCGGGATGCACCCCCAGTTGAGGCAGATGCCGCCGAGCAGCTCGCGCTCGACGATCGCGGTCTTGAGGCCGAGCTGGCTCGCGCGGATGGCGGCGACATAGCCGCCGGGTCCGGAACCGAGGACGATGAGGTCGTAGGTGTCAGGCATTGCTTTCTCCAAACCCCTCTCCCTTCAAGGGAGAGGGAGGGGCGGCCCGCCGCGCAGCGGTGGGAGGGTGAGGGCCCGTGACAGCGGCGAATATCGCCTCCTTCACGCCAGCCATGTTCGACAGCACTTCGTTGTTCCAGAAGCGCAGCAGGCGATATCCCTTGCCCGTCAGGAATGCATCGCGGCGGATATCATGGAGGCTATCAGCGTGTTGCGAACCATCTACTTCGATGATCAACCGATGCGTCTGACAGACGAAATCGGCAATATAGGGACCAATCGGCTGCTGACGGCGAAACTTCGCACCGGCCAACCGACCGCCACGCAACTGGCTCCAGAGCCTGCGCTCTGCATCGGTCGGTTCGCGGCGCATTGCTTTTGCGCGTTCCAATGTGATCGGTTCGTAACCCGCCACGCCCTCACCCTCCCACCGCTTCGCGGCGGGCCCCTCCCTCTCCCTCAAGGGGAGAGGAGTTTTCAATCGCCCGCGGTCGCCGCTGCTCATCGATCGCGACGAAGACGAAGCTGGCCTGGGTCACGCGGCACATTTCTTCCTGGTGGCGGTCGCGGCGCCATGCCTCGACCGCGATGGTCATCGAGGTGCGGCCGACCTTGACCAGATCGGCATAGACCGAGACCTCGTCGCCCACCGCGACCGGCGCGTGGAACTGCATGCCGTCCATCGCGATGGTCACCGCGCGGCCCTTGGCGTAGCGCGCCGCCACCAGCCCCGCGGCCATGTCCATCTGGCTCATCAGCCAGCCGCCGAAGATGTCGCCATAGGCATTGGCGTCGGCGGGCATGGTGGTGACGCGGATCGCGGGCGCGCCTTCGGGCGGCAGATCAGCCATGCGCCCGCCCCCGCCGGATGGCGCGGATCAGGCCGGTGACGGCCAGCACCGCCATGGAGATATAGGCGATCGTCCAGATGGTCGCCGCAGCACCCGGGATCGCCCAGGCGAGCGCCGCGGCGATGAAGGCCAGCGCGAGCAGGCCGATCAGGATGTTGAGGATGGCGAGGACGATCCGCATCGCGCGCCGCCGCTACGCCACCATCCCGAGCGGGCTTTCGACCAGTTCCTTGAACAGCTTGAGCATCTCCGCGCCGTCCGCGCCGTCGATCGCGCGGTGGTCGAAGCTGCCGGTGGCGGACATCACCGTCGCCACGCCCAATGCGTCATCGACGATGTACGGCCGCTTCTCGCCCGCGCCGATCGCCAGGATCATGCCCTGGGGCGGGTTGATCACCGCATCGAACTGCTTGATGCCGAACATGCCCATGTTGGAGATGCTGGCGGTGCCGCCCTGATATTCCTCGGGCTTCAGCTTGCCTTCCTTGGCGCGGCCGGCGAGCTCCTTCATCTGGGTCGAGATCTTCGACAGCGAGATGTTGGCGGCGTCGCGGATGATCGGAGTGATCAGCCCGGTCGGCGTCGACACCGCGACCGAAATATCCACGCGGCTGTACTTGATCAGCTGGTCGCCGGCATAGGTGACGTTGCACTTGGGGCTTTGCTCCAGCGTGACGGCGAGCGCCTTGATCAGCAGATCGTTGACCGACAGCTTCACCCCGCGGCTCTCCAGCCCCTTGTTAAGCTCGCTGCGCAGCTTGAGCAGCGCATCGAGCCGCACATCCACGGTCAGGTAGATGTGCGGGATGGTCTGCTTGGCCTCGGTCAGGCGGCGCGCGATGGTCTTGCGGATGTTGGAGAGCTTTTCCGCCTCGTGCGGGATGGTGTCGTCGAACCAGATCGCCTTGGGCGCGCCGGCGGGCGCTTCCGCGGCGGGCGCCGGTGCGGCGGCGGCGGGCTTGGCGGCAGGCGCCGCGCCGGGCTTCGCGCCCTCGATATCGGCCTTGACGATGCGGCCACCCGGACCGGAGCCCGCGACCGCGGAGAGATCGACGCCCTTTTCGGCGGCGATGCGCTTGGCCAGCGGGCTGGCCTTGACGCGGTCGCTATCCGATTTGGGTGCCGGCGCTTCCGCCTTGGGCGTTTCAGCTTTGGGTGCCTCGGCCTTTGGCGCGGGCTTCTCTTCGGCGGGCTTGGCTTCGGCTTCCTTGGCAGCGGGTGCTTCCGCCTTTTTCGGCGCCTCGGCGGCGGAGACATCCTCGCCCTCTTCCGCCAGCAGCGCGATCGGCGTGCCGACCTTCACCCCGTCGGTGCCGTCGGCGACCATGATCTTGGCGATCACGCCTTCATCGACCGCTTCGAACTCCATCGTCGCCTTGTCGGTCTCGATCTCGGCCATGATGTCACCGGACTTGACCGTGTCGCCCTCCTTGACCAGCCATTTGGCGAGCGTGCCCTCCTCCATCGTCGGGGAAAGCGCGGGCATCTTGATCTCGATCGACATGGGCCTGGGGAGTCCCTCTTGAGCGGGTGGTCAGGCGCGCTCCTTCGTCCCTGATGCGCGGAGGGTCAAGGGCCGAGGGCTTGCCAGCGCGGCGAGACGGGGCCAGTTATCGCCACAAGGGGAGCGGGCCATGCGCACATATCTGGTGGTGATCGACGACAGTCCGGAGGCGGAGATCGCACTCCGCTTCGCCGCCCGGCGCGCGGTGAAGACCGGCGGCGGGGTGGAAATCCTGGCGCTGATCCCGCCGCAGGAATTCATCGCCTTCGGCGGGGTGCAGGCGACGATCGAGGATGAGGCGCGCCAGCGCGCTGACGCGCTGGTCAGCCGCGCGGCGGGCACGCTGATGGACGAGGCAGGGCTGCGGCCCTCGGTGGTGGTCAAGCAGGGCGAGCCGGTTGCGACTGTGCTCAAGCGGCTGGCCGACAACGATCAGATCGCGGCGCTTGTGCTGGGCGCGGCGGAGGCCGGACCGCCGGGGCCGCTGATCGCGCATTTCGCGGGCGTCGATGCGGGCAAATTGCCCTGCCCGGTGATGATCATCCCCGGCAACCTCGACAAGGATGCGATCGACCGATTGAGCTGAAGGCTACCTCGTCGCCCCTGCGCAGGCAGGGGCCTCCGGGTTTGTGGCACTTCCGGCAACGCGTTTGCCGCCTGAGGCCCCTGCCTGCGCAGGGGCGACGGGGGAGGTCAGGGGGCGACGGGAAATACAAAGGGCCGCCGCATCGCTGCGACGACCCTCCGTTCGCGCGCACCTCCCCCACCCAGGGCGCTGCGTCAGCTCATTTGGTCATGCGGATGATCTTCGATTTCGGTTTCGGCCGCCAGTGTTTTCTGGGCCTGGGCTTCCACACCGCGGCGGGTTCCGCCTGCGGGCAGCAGCCCGAATGCACGGTGATCGTCGTAGTGGTCGCGGGCGGATAATAATAGCCGTTCGCGACGGTGCCCCCGGCGGGATAGGCCATGCCGTTGATGATCACCTGCGATCCGTGATGCAGGATCGCCGGATTGTGGCCGGGCGCGTGGTACGGGCCGGGCCCGCCATAAGGCGGCGGGTACGGCGCGCCGGCAGGGCGGTATTCGCCGTCGAAGCTGCCCGAATATTCGTACGGACGGCCATCGTCATACTGGCCCTTCCAGGTGCCTTCCCACGTCCCCTCGGTGCCGCCGGTCACCTCGTCATAGCGATAGTCGGCACCGTATTCGGGCGGCGGGGGCGGGCCGCGATCATCGTCGTAATCCCGGTCATAGCCGCCTTCGTAGCGGTCCCACTGGATGTCGCGGCGGCTGTCGATCACGCGGCCGCCGCGGTCGATCAGCACCGCATCGTCATAATAGCGTGACCAGCTATATCCCGGCTGGGGTGCGGGCAGGCCGTAGGTCCGATAGGCAATGGTGTAGCGCGGCGCGATCCAGTAGGTCGGCAGCTGATAGCCGCGGACGGCGAAGCGATAGCCGCCCCAGCCGCCCGGCGCGTGGTGCCCGGCGTGCCAGCGGCCCTTGATCCGGTGGCCCCAGCGCGGCCCCATATGGCGGCCCGGCACCTTCAGCTCGGCGCGCGGGACATTGCCCCAGCGCTGCTGATCGGGTCCCGAGTCGGCGGCGGCGGCCTGGCTCGGCGGAACGACCGCGAGCCCCGCCGCCAATGCCGCAATTCCTAGGCTCCGCATGGTTACCGCTCCCTGTTCGACATCCTGGGCAAGCCTGCGAAAACACATGGCCTGGTTAGCGGTTTCTTAACATTTCCGGTGCGCGCCCGCCACGCGGCGGAGTCCGATTTCTGTCCCGTTTTCGGTCAGGCGATGCGCGCGGCGAGCCGCGCCACCAGCGCCTCGCAGCCGGCCTGGTCGTCCGCATCGAACCGGCCGGGCGACGGGCTGTCGAGATCGAGCACGCCGATCAGGCGGCCGTCATGGACGACCGGCACGACAAGTTCCGACCGGCTCGCCGCATCGCAGGCGATATGGCCGGGGAAGGCGTGGACGTCGTCGACGCGCTGCGTCTCGCGCGACGCCGCCGCCGCGCCGCACACGCCCTTTCCGAACGGGATGCGGATGCACGCCGCCTTGCCCTGGAACGGGCCGAGCACCAGCTCGTCCCCTACATTGCGATAGAAGCCCGCCCAGTTGAGATCGGGCAGATATTCCCACACCAGCGCCGCGACATTGGCCATGTTGGCGATGGCGTCCGGTTCGTCGGCGGTCAGCGCATCGAGCGCGGACAGCAGATCGCGGTAGAGTTCGGCCTTGTCGCCGGCGGTGATGTCGAACTGGTACATGAGAGGCTCCGAAGGCATGCCAAAAACATCGTCACCCTGAACTTGTTTCAGGGTCCATTTCTTCACGGGCGCGGACCTGTGTTGAGGCGCGATGGATGCTGAAACAAGTTCAGCATGACGGATAGCGAGATTGGATCAGTGATCTAGGTCCACTTTCCCGCGCCCGGCCTTCACCGCGCTGCGACCCTTCTTGGTATCCACCCGACGCGCCTTGGCGGCCTTGCTCGGCCGGGTCCTGACCCGTTTCGCGTCGCGCTTGTGTGCCTCCGCGATCAGGGTGGAGACACGGTCGCGCGCATCCTGGCGGTTGGCGTCCTGCGTGCGGAACCGCCGCGCGACGACCAGCAACTCGCCCCCCGCGGTCATCCGGCTGCCCGCCAGCCGCTTGAGATTGGCATAGGCCCAGGGCTCCAGCCCCAGCTTGAACACGTCGATGCGCAGCTGCACCGCGGTCGCGACCTTGTTGACATTCTGCCCGCCCGGCCCCGTCGCGGCGAGGAATTTCTCCTCCAGCGCATCCTCGGGCAGCTCGAAGTCAGCCACCGAACCCGGCCTCGGCAAAGGTGGCGGGCAGCGGCGCCTCGGCCTCGATCGACGGCTTGCCCGCGCGCGGCACGACCAGCTTCATCGCGTGGAGCAGCATCGGCCCCTTGCCGTCGCCATAGACCGGATCGCCCGCGATCGCGGTGCGCAGCCCCTCCGCGGCATGGACGCGGATCTGGTGGGTGCGGCCAGTCTCGGGCTTGAACTCGACCAGCGTGCGCCCGCCTTTGCGCGTCAATACGCGCCAGTGGGTCACTGCCGATTTGCCGCTCGCATCGCCGACCATCCGCCAGCCGTCCTTGTGGGTCGAAACCTTGGCGAGCGGCAGATCGATCGTGCCCTCGTCGCCATCGACATCGCCTTCCAGCACCGCGCGATAGGTCTTCTCGACCAGCCCCTGTTCGAACGCCTGCTGGAACCGCGCATGCGCCTTGGGATTGCGCGCGAGCAGCAGGCAGCCGCTGGTGTCGCGATCGAGCCGGTGGACCGCGGTCGGCCAGCGCTTGAACCCGAAGGTCAGCCCGCCGAGATGGTTCTCGACGCTGAGCGCGCCATCGCGCGGCGGATCGACGGGAAGCCCCGATGGCTTGTCGATCACGATCGCCTCGCCATCGATGAACAATACATGGTCGGAAAGCATGGCGTGAAACTCGAATTGCGGCGAAGGGTTATGGGGCGGACGAACGACATGGGTGAAGCAAGCGCAATGGGCAAGCTCCGGACGATAGTGATGACGATCTGCGCGCTGGCCGCATCGCCCGCCTTTGCCGAACAGCTCTGCCCGACCGCGACCTCGCAGCCGCAGGCGGACGGGCGGATGTTCAACCATATGCGCTATGCCGAAACCAACGGTGCGATCATGCAGCCCGCCCCGTCCAGCATCTCGCCGGACGGATCGTGCCGGGTACACCCGGCCGTTATCGCGGATCTGATGCGGATGGTGGCGGACGCCGATCGCGATCCGCTGATCGCCGGGCAGCTGCGCGCGCTATCCTGCTGGCGGGGGACGGAATATCAGCGGATGGTGTTCTGCAACGGCATCCATATCGGCCTGATGCAGCGCGCGCAGACCTCCGCCCCGCCGGGCTATAGCGAGCATGCCACGGGCTATGTCATCGATTTCGGCACGGCCAATCCCGGCAGCTGCCGCAATATCGAAGGATGCTTCGCGGCGACGCCGGTGGGCCAGTGGCTGATCAGGAACGCGCCCAAATACGGTTTCGAGATGTCGTTCCCGGCGGGATCGAAGCAACGCGTGACGTGGGAGCCGTGGCACTGGCGCTGGGTCGGCACCAATGCGCAGGTGCCGGGCGCAGCTTCGGCGCGCGCGGTATTCGCCAAGGCGCGCGCGCTCTATCCGGCGAACCCGACGCCCTATGAGGCGCCGCCGGTCATCAAGGTGATAAGCCAGCCGGAAAATCCCAACCCCGTCACACCGCCGCCCGCGCCCGAGAAGAAGCGCAAGCGGCGCTGATCAGCCGAACGCGTAGGCGTCCATCGCCAGCACGCCGTAGGTATAGCTGCGGTGCAGCCGTTCCGCCCGTGCGTCCTTTCCGCCTGCGCCCATTGCGGCGAACAGCGGCAGGATGTGGTCCATGGTCGGATGGTTTTCGTGGCCGTAGGGAGCTGTTTCAACCGCGTTCAGAACGGCGGGAATATCGCCCGCGTCGAACCGCGCCTTGATCCAGTCGGCGAAGGCGGAGACCCATTCCGGCGTCTCCGCGTCATGGCCGCGCCGATCACGAAACACCGCACGCAGGTTATGCGTCAGGCTGCCCGAGCCGATGATCAGGATATTCCGGTCACGCAGCGGCGCGATCAGCTGGCCGATGCGGTAATGCCATTCGGGCGGATGGCGGGTGCTGATCGATAGCTGGACCACCGGAACATCGCCCTCCGGCCAGCCGAGCATCAGCGGCACCCAGGCGCCGTGATCGAGCCCGCGCGCGCGATCGATCGCGACCGGGACGCCCGCCGCCGCGAGCAGCCCGGCCGCCTCCGCCGCCAGCGCCGGATCACCCCGCGCGGGATAGTCCAGATCGAACAGCGCCTGCGGGAAACCGCCGAAGTCGTGGATCGTCGGCGGCGCCTCGGATGCGGTGACGACCGCGTCCGCCATGTCGTGATGCGCCGAGATCATCACGATCGCATCGGGCCGCGGCAGCACGCCGCCCAGCCCGGCGAGGAAATCCCGCGCCGGGCTGGGTTCGAACATGATCATCGGCGATCCGTGCGACACAAACAGGCTGGGAAGCGCCGCCACGACGGATCAGCCGGCCAGCTTGGCCGCGGTCTCGGCGATGCGCCGGCCCTGGTAGCGCGCGCCGTCGAGTTCGACCGCACTGGGCTGGCGGCTGCCGTCGCCATCGGCGATGGTCGATGCGCCATAGGGCGATCCGCCCTTGACCTCATCGACGCCCATCTGGCCCGCATAGCCGTAATCGAGGCCGACCACGGTCATGCCGAAGTGCAGCAGGTTGGTGATGATGCTGAACTGCGTCGTCTCCTGCCCGCCATGCTGGGTCGCGCTGGAGGTGAAGGCGCCGCCGACCTTGCCGTGGAGCGCGCCGCGCATCCACAGGCCGCCGGCCTGATCGAGGAACGCCGCCATCTGGCTGGGCATCCGGCCGAAACGCGTCGGCGCGCCGATGACGATCGCGTCGTAATCGGCGAGGTTGTTGATGCTCTCGATCAGCGGATGGGTGTGGTCGGCCTTGAAGCCGGCCGCCTTGGCGACCTCGGCGGGCGCGGTTTCGGGCACGCGCAGCACATCCACCTCGGCGCGCGCCGATCGCGCGCCTTCGGCGACGGCATCGGCCATCTGCGACAGGTGGCCGTAGGAGGTGTAATAGAGGACGAGAACCTTGGTCATTTCGAGTTCCTTCTAGCTCCCCTCCCGCTTGCGGGAGGGGTTGGGGGAGAGGCTGTCGAATTTGAGGGAGGGCAATGTTTGGGGGGAAACATGCCCTCCCCCGACCCCTCCCGTGAACGGGAGGGGAGTAGTGTTATTCGGAATCTACGAGGACGATCTCCGCATCTTCCTTCGCTGTGATCGTCACGGTCTGGCCGCCGGACAGCGCCGCGCCGTCGCGGGCCTTGAACGCCATGCCATCGATCTCGATCGCGCCGGTCGCGGGGACGAGATAGGCATGCCGCCCCTCGCCCACCGAATGCGTCAGGCTCTCGCCCGCCTTCAGCGTCGCGCCCAGCACGCGGGCGTCGGCGCGGATCGGCAAGGCGTCGGCGTCTTCGGCGAAGCCCGACGCCAGCACGGCGAACTGGCCCTCGCGCGCATCCCTGGGGAAGGGCTTCATCCCCCAGCTCGGCGCGCCGCCGCCCGAACGCGGCTCGATCCAGATCTGGAACAGCGTCGTCGTCTCGGGCTCGAGATTATACTCGGCATGGCGGACGCCGGTGCCGGCGCTCATCACCTGCACATCGCCCGCTTCGGTGCGGCCCCGATTGCCCATCGAATCCTGATGGGTGATCGCGCCTTTGCGGACATAGGTGATGATCTCCATGTCGCGGTGCGGGTGCGGCGGGAAGCCGCTATTGGCGCCGATCTCGTCATCGTTCCACACGCGGATCGCGCCCCAGCCCATGCGGGCGGGATCGTGATAGCCGGCGAACGAGAAATGATGACGTGCGTTCAGCCAGCCGTGATCGGCGTGGCCCAGACTTTCGAATTCTCTCTTGTCGATCATGGTGACCTCCATTGCTTGGGGCCAAGATAGGGTTCATGATTGGTGCGTAAATAGAAACAGGCGAAACGGATCGTTTCTTCTGGTGAGGCAATGCTCGTACCAATTGCATCGTCACGCTGAACTTGTTTCAGTATCCATCCCGCCACATGGCATGGCCTAGCCTCGCTGAGAGATGGACCCTGAAACAAGTTCAGGGTGACGGATACGAGCGGTCGTTTGGGAAAGGCGCGCGCGGATGAAGCTACCCGATCTCGAAGCCTGGGCGATTTTCGCCTGCGTCAACGAACACCGGTCCTTCACCGCCGCCGCGACCGCACTCGGCACGTCCAAAGCGACGGTGTCCAAGGCGATATCGCGGCTGGAGGCGCATCTGGGCGCGGCGCTGTTCCACCGCACCTCGCGCCAGCTTACCCTGACCCAGGCGGGCGCGCAGCTCGCGCCCCGCGCGGCAGCGATCCTGGCGGAGGCGCAGGCGGCCGAAGAAGCCGCGCGCGACGAGGCGACCGCCCCGTCCGGGCTGGTCCGCATCGCCGCGCCGATGAGCTTCGGGCTGAAGCATCTCGGCGCCGCGCTCGCCGATTTCCTCGCCGAGCATCCCGGCATCAGCATCGACGTCCACCTGTCCGACGAACGCGTCGACATCATCGCCGGCGGCTATGACATCGCCATCCGCATCGCCGCTATGCCCGACAGCTCGCTCCGCGCGCGGCGGATCGGCAACGTCGCCGCCCATCTGGTCGCCGCGCCCGCCTATCTGGAAAAGCATGGCCGCCCGCGCCATCCGGCCGATCTCGCCACCCATGCGGTGTTCTCCTACGCCAATCTGCCCAATGGCGGCGCGCTCAACTTCACCGGGCCCGGCGGCGAGAAGGCGACGATCCGCCCCGCCGGTCCGTTCCGCGCCAATAGCGGCGACATCTTCCTGCCGGCGCTGCGCGCCGGGATCGGCATCGCGGTGCTGCCGGACTTCATCGTCGGCGACGATCTGGCCGCGGGCACGCTGGAGAGCCTGCTGCCCGAATGGACCGCGGCCGGCGCCATCGGCCTGCACATCGTCAGCCCGCCAAGCGACCCGCGCCCGCGCCGGGTAACCCTGTTGATCGACTATCTGGCCGAGCGGCTGAAGCGGAACTGCGCGGGGCATTAGTGTGGCATCCCTGCCACGCGACTCGGCCTTTAACCTGACCTAAGACAAAATTAACCTTTTGCCTTCAGAGGTCGTTTGGTTAATGACTTAGCTCAAGCGCGAGCCGCAAGGGGGCGTCGCGTGCGAACAGGGGGTTGCTCATGCGCGTGCTGTTGATCGAGGACGAGCCGACCACGGCCAAGGCGATCGAGCTGATGCTCTCGACCGAAGGCTTCAATGTCTACAACACCGATCTGGGCGAGGAAGGCCTCGATCTGGGCAAGCTGTATGATTACGACATCATCCTGCTCGACCTGCACCTGCCCGATATGCACGGGTACGAAGTGCTGAAACGCCTGCGTGTCGCCAAGGTGCAGACGCCGGTGCTGATCCTGTCCGGCAATGCCGAGATGGATTCGAAGGTGCGCAGCTTCGGCTTCGGCGCCGACGATTACGTCACCAAGCCGTTCCACCGCGAGGAACTGGTGGCGCGCATCCACGCCGTCGTCCGCCGTTCGAAGGGCCATTCGCAGTCGGTCATCCGTACCGGCAAGCTGGCGGTGAACCTGGATGCCAAGACCGTCGAGGTCGATGGCGCCCGCGTCCACCTGACCGGCAAGGAATATGCGATGCTGGAGCTGCTTTCGCTGCGCAAGGGCACCACGCTGACCAAGGAAATGTTCCTCAACCACCTGTATGGCGGCATGGACGAACCCGAACTCAAGATCATCGACGTGTTCATCTGCAAGCTGCGCAAGAAGCTGAGCAGCGCATGCGACGGCGAGAACTATATCGAGACCGTCTGGGGCCGCGGCTATGTGCTGCGCGAACCCGAAGAGGTGCAGGCGGCCGCGGTCGCCTGACGAATTTTCCCGAGGGGCGCGAAGAGGGCCGCGGTTTCCAACAAGGAACCGCGGCCTTTTTTCTTTCCTCCCCATCGAAGATGGGGAGGATTGGAATTTACCGCCGCCGGAACATCCGTTTGCCGCCGACCCATGTCTCGTTCGGCCGCATCGCGCGGATTTCCTCGGGCGCGGCGAGCAGCGGATCGCTCGCCAGCAGCAGGAAATCGGCTTGCATGCCGGGTGCCAGCCGCCCGACCTTGCCCTCGGCGAAGCTCGCATAAGCCGCATCGACGGTGAAAGCCTTCAGCGCCTGCTCGCGCGTCACTGCCTGCTGGGGGTGCCAGCCACCGGGCGGCTGGCCCTGCGCGTCGATGCGGCTGATCGCCACCGCCCATCCCGCGAAGGGATTGGGGCTTTCGACCGGATAGTCCGATCCAAACGCCAGCCGCCCGCCGCCGTCGAGCACGCTGCGCCAGGCATAGGCCCCGGCCAGCCGGTTCGGCCCCAGCCGCGCCTCGGCCATGCGCCAGTCGCTCGCCTCGTGCACCGGCTGCATCGACGCGATGATGCCCTGCTTCGCCAGCCGGGGAATGTCCGCCGGATCGACGATCTGGGCATGCTCGACGCGCCAGCGCAGATCGCCCTTGTAGGTCACCGACAGCTCGTCGATCGCGTCCAGCGCCTGCTGGTTGGCGCGATCGCCGATGGCGTGGATCGCGACCTGGAACTTGTCCATCGCCGCGCGGCTCATCTGGTTCTGCAGTTGATCGTCGGTGAGGAAGCCGAGACCGGTTTCCTTGGGCGCATCGGCATAGGGCGCCTTCAGCCACGCCCCGCGCGAACCCAGCGCGCCGTCGGCATAGACCTTTAGCCCGCCCATCCGCAGCCGATCGTCGTACAGCCAGCGCGTCGGGCCGTTGCCGGCGATCGTGGTCAGCGTATCGAGGCTGTTGGCATAGCTGAAGATGCGGATGCGCAGGCCGCCGGCGTCGCCGAGACGGCGATAGGCGGACCAGTCCTGCGGGCTGGTGCCCATGTCCGCGGTGGCGGTGATGCCGGCCGAGAGCAGCAGATCCTGCGCCTTGACCAGCGCCGCATCGCGTTCGCGCGGCAGCGGCGGCGGCACGACCTTTTCGACCAGCTGCGCCGCCGCATCGACGAACACCCCCGTGGGGGCGCCTGCTGCATTCTTCTCGATGCGGCCGCCCGCTGGCGACACGGATTTCGCCGTCACCCCGGCCGCGCGCAGCGCCGCGGTGTTGCCCCACCCGGCATGGCCGTCGATCCGCTCCAGCCAGACCGGGCGGTTGGGCAGGACGGCATCGATATCGGCCGCGGTGGGAAAGCGGCCAAGGCCCCAGGCCTCCTGGTTCCACCCTCGCCCGACGATCCAGCTGCCCGAAGGGTTGGCGTCGGCCCATGCCTTGATCGCCGCCTGCGCTTCGGCGAGCGACTTGGTGCCGGAGAGGTCAAGGCTGGTGGCCTGGAAGCCCAGCCCCATGACATGGCCGTGCGCGTCGATCAGGCCGGGGATCAACGTCTGCCCCTTGCCGTCCTCGCGCCAATCCAGCTCCTTGGGCCGCTTGTCCCGCCGGTCGAGCAGCGCCTTCACCTTGCCGTCGGTGCCGATCACCATGCCGGTGAAGCGCTGCACGCGGCCCTGTTCGTCCAGCGTGATGCCGTTGACATTATCGATCAGGCCATCGGCGAAGGCGGGGCTGGCGATCAGCGCGCCGGCCAGCAGGAATGCGGCGAACCTCACTTGGGCAGCCTCCGCACCAGCGCGCTCGTATCCTGGCGGTTTCCGCCCATCTTCTGCACCTCTTTGTAGAATTGATCGACCTGCGCGGTCATCGGCAGCAGCGCGCCGTTGCGGTTGGCCTCATCCAGCGCCAGTCCCAGATCCTTGCGCATCCAGTCGATCGCGAAGCCGAAATCGAACCGGTCCTCGCTCATCGACTGCCAGCGGTTGACCATCTGCCAGCTTTGCGCCGCGCCGCCCGAGATGGCATCGAATACCTTGGCCAGATCGAGGTCGCTGGCCTGCGCGAAGCGCAGCGCCTCGCTCAGGCCCTGCAACACGCCGGCGATGGCGATCTGGTTGACCATCTTGGTCGTCTGCCCCGCCCCCGGCCCTCCGACATGGACAATCCGCGCGGCATAGGTCTGCATCAGCGGCTCCGCGGCGGCGAATGCCTCGGCATGCCCGCCGCACATGATGCTGAGCGTCCCGTTCTCCGCCCCCGCCTGCCCGCCCGACACCGGCGCGTCTAGTGAGAGAACGCCCTTCGCCTCCGCCGCCTCGCCGATCCGTCGGGCGATCTCGGCGGAAACGGTGGTGTGATCGACCAGCACCGCCCCGCGCCGCATCGCCTCCAGCGCCCCGCCCGCGCCCAGCACTACGGTGGCGAGATCGCCGTCATTGCCGACACAGGTGAATACCGCGTCCGCCCCTTCTGCCGCCTCGCCCGGCGTCGCCACCGCACGGCCGCCATGTTCGCTCACCCAGGCGTCGGCCTTGGCCCGCGTCCGGTTGAACACCGCGACCTCGTGCCCCGCCGCCGCCAGATGCCGCGCCATGGGGCCACCCATCACGCCCAGTCCGATAAATGCCAGTGTCGCCATGCCCCACGCGCATAAGGCGTGTTCCCCCTGCGCGCCAGATGGTCTAGGCGGCTTGCCCTATGGCCACGCTCGCTCACACCTCCGCCGCCCTTCCCGTCACCATCGACGACGTCCGCGCGGCGGCAATGCGGATCGAGGGCGCGCTGGTGAAGACCCCGACGCTCTACAGCCGCACGCTGAGCCAGCTGACCGGCGCCGAGGTCTATCTCAAGTTCGAGAACCTCCAGTTCACCGCCGCCTATAAGGAGCGCGGCGCGCTCAACACGCTGCTGCAGCTGCCGCAGGAGGCGCGCGACCGCGGTGTGATCGCGGCGTCGGCGGGCAACCATGCGCAGGGCCTGGCCTATCACGGCGCGCGGCTGGGCGTGCCGGTGACCATCGTCATGCCCAAGCATACCCCGACAGTGAAGGTGATGCAGACCCAGGGCCACGGCGCGACGGTGGTGCTGGAGGGCGAGACCTTCGACGCCGCCCATGCGCACGCCAGGAAGCTGGAGGCCGAACACGGCTACACCTTCGTCCACCCATTCGACGATCCGCATATCATCGCCGGCCAGGGCACCACCGCGATCGAGATGTTCGAGGCCGAACCCAAGCTCGACACGCTGGTGATCCCGATCGGCGGCGGCGGGCTGATCTCCGGCTGCGCGATCGTCGCGCGCGCGCAGGACCATCCTGTCGAGGTGATCGGGGTCGAGGCCGAGCTGTTCCCGTCGATGTACAACCGCATCAACGGCACGCAGTATCCCTGCGAGGGCGACACGCTGGCCGAGGGCATTGCGGTCAAGGAGCCCGGCGGGATCACCTCTGGCATCGTCGAGGCGCTGGTCGATGACATCCAGCTCGTCTCCGAACGCAGCCTGGAGGAGGCGGTCAGCCTGCTCCTCCAGATCGAGAAGACCGTGGTCGAGGGCGCCGGCGCCGCCGGGCTCGCCGCGCTGCTGCAGCACCCGGAGCGCTTCGCCGGCAAGACCTGTGGCATCATCCTGTGCGGCGGCAATATCGACACGCATCTGCTGGCCAATGTGCTGCTGCGCGATCTGGCGCGATCGGGCCGCCTCGCCCGCCTGCGCATCCGCCTGAAGGACCGGCCCGGCGCGCTCTACAACGTCGCGCGCATCTTCGACGCGCAGCAGGTCAACATCATCGAGGTCTATCACCAGCGCGTGTTCACCACGCTGCCAGCCAAGGGACTGGTCACCGACATCGAGTGCGAGACCCGCGACCGCGCGCATCTCGACCGGCTGATCGCCGCGCTCAAGGCGGATGGTTATGAGGTGGCACCGGTGGAACTCGCCTAGCCGTCGATTTCGCGGCGCGCCTGTTGGCGGTTTGTGGATGGATTCCACCCGTCTCGCGTTAACCTTCATTAATGGTAAAGTGGCTTGCAGCGCGAGTCGCGGTGCGTCACACGTTACGAAATCGAGTCACCAAACCGTAAACACTTGTCAGGGGCATAATCGCGGTGAGCGCACCATTTCGCTTCCCCCGTTTCTTCGTAACCAGCCCCAATCCGTGCCCCTATCTGCCCGGAAAGCAGGAACGCAAGGTCTTCACCGACCTTGCCGGGCCGCACGCCCCCGAACTGAACGACGCGCTGGGCCGCATCGGATTCCGCCGATCGCAATCGGTCGCCTACCGCCCCAGCTGCGCCGGCTGCACCGCCTGCGTCTCGGTCCGCGTGGTGGCGGATCGCTGGGAACCCAACACCAGCCAGCGCAAGCTGCTGCGCCGTAACGAGGACATCACCGTCACCGCCTGCCGCCCCTGGGCGACGCAGGAGCAGTTCGAGCTGCTGCGCGGCTATCTCGCCCAGCGCCACCCCGGCGGCGGCATGGCCAATATGGACGAGCATGACTATTCCGACATGGTCGAGCATTCGCCGGTCAACAGCTACGTCGTCGAATATCGCGAGCCGGACATAGGCGACCGCCCCGGCAAGCTGGTCGGCGCCTGCCTGACCGATCGCCAGGCGGACGGTCTGTCGATGATCTACAGCTTCTTCGACGCCGGCCCGGACGCGCGGCCGGGCCTCGGCAACCTCATCATCATGGACCATATCCTGCGCGCCCGCGCGGCCGGGGTTCCCTATGTCTATCTCGGCTATTGGGTGAAGGGTTCGCCGCGGATGGCGTACAAGACGCGCTACCGGCCATTGGAAGTGCTCGGCCCGATGGGGTGGAACGCGTTCATGCCCGAGATCGAGGATACGGGCATCGCCCCGCAGCCGGTGGAGACGCGTCAGCGCGAGCTGGCCTGATCCATGAACGGCGGCGGCGCCAGCGTGCGCAGCGCCTCCTCCAACATGCCAGACCATTCGTGCGACAGCTGCGCGAAATAGGCGTCGTCGGGCTCTATCCGGCGCTCGATCATCGGCAGCTTGCGGTCTTCGGGGATGACGATCAGGTCGAGTGGCATCCCCACCGACAGGTTGGACCGCATCGTCGCATCGAATGAGATCAGGCCCAGCTTGACGCCCTCGGCAAGGCTGACGCCCCAGTGCATCGCGCGGTCGAGCATCGGCTTGCCGTATTTGCGCTCGCCGATCTGGAAATAGGGGGTGTCGGTGCCGCATTCGATGAAATTGCCCTCACCATAGACGAGGTAGAGTGACAGCGGCCCGTCGCCGACGCGGCCGCCGAGCAGCATCGATGCGCTGGGATTGATCTGGGTGTTCTTGAAATGGATGCCGATCGCGGTGCGCGCCGCCGCCACCGCCTCGCCCAGCAGTTGCGCCGCCTGGAACATCGTCTGCACCGTCTTGAAGCTGCGGCGCGGCGTCTCGGGCTCCAGCGGCGGCAGACCTTCCTGCAGCATCGACAGCATCGACTGGGTGATCGACAGGTTGCCCGCCGAGGCGACCACCATCAGCCGGTCCTCGGCATGTTCCATCAGGTGCAGCTTGCGATAGGCGGAGATGCTGTCGATCCCGGCATTGGTGCGGGTATCGGCGATCATCACCAGGCCGCCATCGGGCTTGAGGCCGATGCAATAGGTCATTGATCCTCACCGCTCTCCGCGGCTTCCACGCGTTCGACCTGGACATCGACATCCAGCCATTCGCGGCCGGGCCCCAGCCGCGAACCGGCGATGGGCGCGGCCTGCGCAGAATCGAGGCCCTGGGCGACGCGGACATAGGTCTCGTCGATCAGCCGGCCAAAGCTGGGATCGAAACCGATCCAGCCGGTGCCGGCGACATAGACCTCGGCCCAGCCATGCGTGGTCGGGCGGTCGGTGCCCGCCTCGCAGGTCAGGCAGTGGCCGGAGATATAGCGCGCCGGAATGGCCAGGGTTCGGGCTGCCGATACGAACATCTGCGCCATGTCGCGCGACGTCGCCGTCTGGAGGGCAAACGCGTCGGCGACCGATCGGCCATGTTCGGGGCGATCGTCCACCAGTTCGAACCGGCGCGCGAAGGCGGTGTTGAGCGCCGCCAGCCGGGCGCGGTCACTGCCGCCCCTGGCCGCCGCGGCGAAATCGGTGATCGCGTCATCTGGCCGGGTCACCTCGGTCGCCCGGGCGAACAAGGCGGGCGGCAGCGATTCCGCCGTGCCCTTGACCAGCCCGTCGATCTCGCCGGTCAGCACCTCGCCCGCCACCGCGATCTCGATCTCCTCGATCGGGCCGTTGGCATAGAGCATCGTCGTGCGATTGCCGAAGCCGTCGCGCCCCTCGCGCAGCCGCGCGTCGCAATCGACATCGATCCGCCACGATGTGATCGTCTGGTCGTCGGTATCGCTGGGCGTCAGCCGCAGCAGCTGGACGATCCGCGCCTGCGGCTGCGAGAAGCGGTAGCGCGTGCGGTGGTCGATCGCCAATCTCATCCCCCGCTCCTCATGGCGTAAACCGGAACTGGCGCGCGATCGCGGCGTCGATCAGCTCGTTCTCCGCGATGAACGCCTGGATGAACTGGTGCAGGCCGGATTTGACCACCTCGCCCGATCGCGTCTTGACCATCCGCGCCTGCCGCATCCGCGCCATCCGGTCGGCCTCGCCCTGCAGCCCGGTGCGCTTACCCAGCGCGGACAGGATCTCCACCACCTCCTCGGTGGTGGCGGCGAGCGAGCGCGGCAGTTCGGTACGGGCCAGCAGCAGGTCGATCACGTCGCCGGGGCGCAGCCCCTCGCTGTACAGCCAGCGATAGGCGGTGACCGCGGACACCGTCTGCAGGATCGTGGTCCACTGGTCGCGGTCGATGACCCCGCCGACCGCTTCGCCCTCGGGCAGCAGCAGGTGGTATTTCACATCGATCAGCCGGGCGGTGTTGTCGGCGCGCTCGATCACCTGGCCCAGCCGGATGAACCAGCTCGCCTGATTGCGCATCATCCGGTGGATCGCGCCTTCGAAGCCGCGCGTCTCGGCCTTGACCGCCTCGACCAGGTTCAATGTCGCCATCGCCCCGCCGGGGCTGGCGCGGTTGCTGAACAGCAGCCAGGCGCGGTTGATCGAGGTCCACGCCTCGCGAGTCAGCGCGGTGCGGACGGCGCGGGCATTGTCGCGCGCGCGGTCGAGGCAATGGAGGATCGACCCGCGATTGCCCGCATCCAGCGTCAGGAAGCGCGCGACGAACTGCTGGCTGACCCGCTCTCCGGTGGCGGCGAAGGCCTCCTCGCTGTCGGTCACGGTCAGCGCGCTCTGCCACGCCGCCTCGCCCGCGGGGCGTGCCGACAGCGCATCGAGGCGGACAGTAGCCTCCACCAGCCGCGCGATGAAATCGGCCCGCTCGAGATAGCGGCCGAGCCAGTAGAGCGACCATGCGGTGCGCGACAGCATCTAAATCCTCCCCATCGCAGATGGGGAGGGGGACCGCCGGCACGGCGGTGGAGGGGGCCGGTGAAGCCGGCGCTGCGCGCCGCCCCTCCACCGCACTGCGTGCGGTCCCCCTCCCCAGCTTTGCTGGGGAGGATTGGGCGCCGCCGTCACGCCTGCACCTGCGACTGGCATTCGGGCAGCAGGACGAAGCTGTCCTTGGTGCCGCCGCCCTGGCTGGAATTGACCACCAGCGAGCCTTCCTTGAGGGCCACGCGGGTCAGTCCGCCGGGGACGACCTGCACGCCGTTCGCGCCGGTCAGCACGAAGGGGCGGAAATCGACGTGGCGCGGGGCCACGCCCTTGGCGGCAAGCGTCGGCACCGTCGAGAGCGCCAGCGTCGGCTGCGCGATATAGCGGTGCGGTTCGGCTACCAGCGCGGCGCGGAAATCCTCGATCTCCTGCGAACTCGCGGTCGGGCCGACCAGCATGCCGTAGCCGCCCGATCCATCGACCAGCTTCACCACCACTTCGTCGAGATGCTCGAGCACATAGTTCAGCGCATCGGGCTCACGGCAGCGCCACGTCTCGACGATCGGCAGCTTCGGCTCTTCGCCCGAATAGAATTTCACGATCTCGGGCATATAGCTGTAGATCGCCTTGTCGTCGGCGATGCCGGTGCCC
>JAESGW010000539.1_pt1 | contig 28331 bp, 31 predicted proteins | sample 9269791 | NCBI WGS metagenome assembly JAESGW01 (sample SAMN16773120, study PRJNA677053) | algae metagenome | isolation source: Aphanocapsa lilacina HA4352-LM1 and co-occurring heterotrophs from near cave... | place: USA: Maniniholo cave, near Haena, Kauai, HI | collected 2009-07-28
GGTCGCGGCTGAGCATCGCTTCGCCGTTCGCATTCTCGACGCGGTCGACATAGACTTCGACTTCGTCACCGACCTTGAGGTCCGCCTTCTGGCCGGGGCTGGCGAATTCGCGCAGCGGCACGCGGCCTTCGGACTTCAGGCCGACGTCGATGACGGCCAGATCGTTCTCGATCGCGGTGACGGTGCCCTTGACGACGTGGCCCTCGAAGCTGTCGGCGCCGCCGAGCGTCTCTTCGAGCATCTTCGCGAAGTCGTCGCGGGTTGGATTGGTCATGGTTGCCATGTGGCTATATTATCCTGATAATTTTTCCGGCCAACCGGTTGGGTCCGGCGGTCTTGGCCTCAACACACCCGCGCCCGGCCGAACGCCGCGAGCGGAACCCAGGCGATCGGGCGCATTCGCGGCAGGTTCGTCACAAGCGAAAAGGGCGCGTGGACCGGACCGGCAATGCCGATCGGCCTACGCGCCTCGCTGCGGTGCGCCTGTTCAGGCCGCTGCCGCTGTCCGAGCCTCCACGAGCGCGACCGCCCGCTGGATCGCGGCGTCTATACTGAGGAAGCTGGTATCGAGCAATACCGCGTCGTCGGCCGGTTTCAGGGGCGCGGTGGAGCGTGCCATATCGCGCGAATCGCGCTCCCGGATGTCGGCCAGCACCTTGTCGAAGCTGATGAAGCTGCCGCGCCGCTGCAATTCGCCGTGGCGGCGCTGGGCGCGGATGCGCGGCGTCGCCTTGACGAACAGCTTCACCTCCGCCTCGGGCGCGATCACGGTGCCGATGTCACGGCCGTCAAGCACCGCGCCGCCGGGCTGGCGGGCGAATTTGCGCTGGCGGTTGAGCAAAGCCGCACGGACCAGCGGATGTGCGGAGACCTGCGATGCGGCGCGCCCTGCTTCATCCCCGCGTAGATCGGGATCATCCAGTAGCGCCTCGTCGAAATCGACCGATGCCATCGCGTGCGCCTCATTCTCCGGATTGGTTCCGGCGCGCAGCACGCTCAGCCCGACCGCACGGTAGAGCAGGCCGGTGTCGAGATGGGGCAGGCCGTAACGCTTGGCCAACGCCCGGGCGATCGTGCCCTTGCCCGACGCGGCGGGCCCATCGACGGCAATGATCATGTTTAAGGCCGAACTCAATTCTGCAGGCTTGCGAGCAATTCGAAAAAACCCGGAAAGCTGGTGGCCACCGGCGCGACGTCATCGATGCTGATGGGCTTGGCGGCGTGAAGTCCAGCTACCACAAAACTCATTGCGATACGATGGTCCAGTTTCGAGGCGACCTGCGCGCCGCCGGGGAACCGATCGCCATCGCGCCCTTCGATGATGATGCCATCGGGCAGTTCCTCGACCGTCACGCCGATCGCCCGCAGCCCTTCGGCCATCGTCGAGATGCGGTCCGATTCCTTGACGCGCAGTTCCTCGATGCCGCGGATTTCGGTGCGCCCCTTGGCAAGCGCGGCGGCGATGAACAGCACGGGATATTCGTCGATCATGCTCGGCGCGAGCGCGGGATCGGGATCGGCGGCGGTAAGATGGGCGTGGCGCACGATCAGATCAGCCACCGGTTCGCCGCCGACGGAGCGCGCATCCACCTCAGTAATGTCCGCACCCATCGCCCGTAGCGCGGTGAAAATGCCGTTGCGCGTCGGATTCAGCCCGACATTGGCGATGCGCACCTCGCTGCCCGGCACGATGCTGGCGGCAACAGCGAAAAACGCGGCCGACGAGGGATCGCCCGGCACGACAATATGCTGCGGCTTCAATTCGGCCTCGCCAGTCAGCGAGATCACTCGCGCGCCATCGGCATCGATCTCCACCGAAAGCGCGGCGCCAAATCCGGCAAGCATCCGCTCGCTATGATCGCGCGTCGCGATCGGCTCGATGACGCGGGTGATGCCCGGCGTGTTCAATCCGGCCAGCAGCACCGCCGATTTCACCTGCGCCGATGCCACCGGCAGCCGGTAGGCGATCGGCACCGCAGGACACATCCCGCGCACCATCAGCGGGAGGCGGCCGCCGGGACTGGCGGTGATGTCCGCGCCCATCGTCGCCAGCGGATCGATCACGCGGCCCATCGGGCGGCCCGACAGCGAAGCATCGCCGATGAAGGTCGCGGTGATCGGATGGCTCGCCACCAGCCCCATCAGCAATCGCGTGGAGGTGCCCGAATTGCCCATGTCGAGCGCGCTTTCGGGCTGGAGCAATCCGCCGACGCCGACACCGTGCACCCGCCATACGCCGTCGTCGCCGCGGACAATATCCGCGCCCATCGCCCGCATCGCGGCGGCGGTGGCGAGCACGTCCTCGCCCGTAAGCAGTCCCTCGATTTGGCTTTCGCCCACCGCCAGCGCGGACAGCATCAGCGCGCGGTGGCTGATCGACTTGTCGCCGGGCACGCGCACGGTCCCGCGCAGTGGGCCGGATGCGTCGATAGCGCGCGGTTGCGGTGTGGGATGGGTCATCGGCGCGGGCTTTTGACAGCGCGCTTTCGCTATGGCAAGGCGCGCCCTGATCGGCGGACCTCCCGCCATTTCCACATAATCCAAGGACTAGAGCGGCTCATGGTGAAGCCTGAATGGGGCACGAAGCGGACCTGCCCGAAATGCGCGACACGCTTCTATGATCTGGGCAACGAGGATCCCGTTATTTGCGTCGCGTGCGGCGCGAAGTGGGAGCCCGAGCCCGTGCTGAAATCGAAGCAGCCGATGCCGTTCGACGCGCCCAAGAAGGAACTCGAAAAGGATAAGGTCGCCGACAGCGATCTGGATACCGATGACGAGGATCTGGACATCGCAGAGGACGAAGAGCCTTCGCCCGATGATGAAGTCGATCTGGGCGGCGACGACGATCTTGGCGTCGTCACCAAGGACGACGACGAAGAAAGCTGATAAAGCGGATTGCATAGGAGGCGGCGCTTCGTTAGGGGCGTCGCCTTGCCAGCGGATGGGGCCGTAGCTCAGCTGGGAGAGCGCTGCAATGGCATTGCAGAGGTCAGGGGTTCGACCCCCCTCGGCTCCACCAAGCAAGCCGGATATTTCGGCTTGCTTGGCAGATCCCCATCGCATCGGCACGAAATGACCGCCTCAATGGGGTGTGTTGAGCATCGCCAATGTCTGTTCGAAACGGCCTTCGGTCTCGGCCAGTCTCAGGAAGCCGACCCGTTCGACGAGTATCTCGCGTGGCGTCGGCTGGCACTGGAACAGCGCCATGACCTCATCGATGAAGGCGTCGAGCGGCATGTAGCCCTCGCGGTCGGCCTGACCCGGTGTGAGATGGGTCTGCACGGCGGGAGGCGCCAGTTCGATCACTTCGACCTGACCCGCGAGCTGCTGACGAAGCGAAACCGTGTAGGAATGGATCGCCGCCTTGGTGGCGGAATAGGTGGGTGATGCCACCAGCGGCACGAACGCCAGGCCCGACGAGACGTTGACGATCGCCGCGTCCGTCTGCCCGCGAAGATGATCGATCAGCGCGTTGGTCAGCCGGATGGGGCCGAGCAGATTGGTCGTGATCGTGGCGTCGGCATCGGTCAGGTCGCGCTCCGCCGTCAGATCCTCGGTCCGCATGATGCCGGCATTGTTGATCAGGACATTGAGGGCCGGGTGATCGGCGGTCACCCGTCTGGCGAATTCGGTTATCGCGTGCGGATCCTCGATATCCAGGGCGATGGCCGCCATGTTCGCGCGGTCTGCGATCGTCTCGTCGAGGGTCTGCTGACGCCGCCCGGCGACGATGACGAAGTTTCCGAGATCGTTGAAACGGTGCGCCAATGCCCGGCCGATGCCGGATCCGCCGCCGGTGATCAGGATCGTGTTGCCCGTGGGATTCATCGTCGCCTCCATCTGGCCGTGGTAATGATCCCGATCTAGGCAGAGACGATCATCCGGGAAGAAGGCACCGGAAAGATTTATACTTACTCCAAAGAGAGCATCGATATGGGCCGACTTCCCTTCAGCGACGCGACGATCGATCACGCGCGCAGGATCGCGGAGCACACGCCTCCGGCAGATGCCGATCCTCGGGTCGAAGCGCTGGTCAACCAGCTGATCGGCCGTGTCGCCGACAAATGGACGATGCTGATCCTGGAGGTGCTGACCGAGAAGGGCGAGCTGCGTTTCACGCGGCTGTTTGAGCTGGTCGAAGGCATCAGCCAGAAGATGCTGACCCAGACGCTACGCCAGATGGAGCGTGACGGTCTTGTTGTCCGCACGGTGCACGCGGTCGTGCCGCCCAAGGTCGAATATCGCCTCAGCGATCTGGGGCTCGGCCTGGGCGCCGCATTCTGCGGAGTGTGGATCTGGGCGGAGCAAAATCTGGATCGGGTGGAAGCGGCTCGCCGGGCGTTTGACGAACGGCCGCGTGGCTGACCGGGAGGGCGCGGCGATACCGAGCGAGAACGTGCCCTGAACCCCGGATGCGATGCATCTGAAAGCGCATCCTGCGCATGTCGTGCTGCGGGTCCAGCCCCCTCAGGGTTTGTAAACCGGGGGTTCGGGCAGGATGACGCCGACATCGGCGGCGTATCTGTCCCATTCGGTTATCAGCGCGGCCAGGCGTTCGGGCTGCGCCTTGCCCAGATCGCGGGTCTCGCCCGGATCCTCGACGATGTTGAACAGCTGCCAGCCTTCGCCAATATCGGTGATCTTCCAGTCACCGCGGCGAAGCGCGCGCGCGCCGAACAACTCGCTGCCCACGGCATCGTCCGGGCCGTACACGCGGTCCGCCGCGCCGGTCAGATAGGGCACCCAGCTCTTGCCGCGAATGGGCTCGACCGCGCGGCCCTGAAACGATCCCTTATGGTCGGGCACCCCGGCCAGTTCCAGGAAGGTGGGCACGACATCGGCGACCGACAGGAAGGCGTCCGCCGTGCCGCCCGCATTGCGCAGGTTCGGTGCGCTGACGAAGGCGACGACGCGGGTGCCGCCCTCGGTGGTATAGGCCTTGTACAGCCGCGACGGCGCCGTCGCCGCCTGCGCCCAGCCGGGGCCGTAAGCGATGTAGGAGGTCGCAGCGCCGCGGTTGGCGAAGCTGTTGTCGGCATCGTCGTCCAGCCTGTTGATCCCGACCATCTCGCTGGTGGTGATATCGAGCCCTTCCGCGCCATTGTCCGCGAGGAACAGGATGACGGTGTTGTCATATTCGCCGGTGCGCTTCAGCTCGGCGATCACGCGGCCGACATTCTTGTCGAGCCGGTCGACCATCGCCGCATAGATTTCCATGTCGCGCGCGGCGGTGCGGCGCTGCTCGGGCGACAGCGCATTCCACCCGCCATTCTTCGAGACCAGCGCGTGCGCGGGCTTGGCCGGGTCGATCAGCCCCAGCTGGCTCTGGCGAGCGAGCCGCGCGGTACGCAGCGCCTCATAGCCCTGATCATATCTGCCGCGATAGCGGGCGATGTCCTCGGGCGGCGCCTGCAGCGGCCAGTGCGGGGCGGTGAAGGCGAGATAGGCGAAGAACGGCTTGCTCGCGCCGTCGCCGGCGCGGCTCTGGCCGAGATGGTCGATCAGCTCGGTCGCGAACGTGTCCGACGAGTAGAAGTCGCTGGGCAGCGCCTTCACCGTCACGCCATTCTCGCGGTAGGTCGCGCCTTTCATCGGATCGTCCGAGGTCTTCAAACCGAAATGGTTGTGGCCGCCCTGCAGCAGCGTGAAGCTGTGCTGGAATCCGCGGGCATGCGGGTCCTGCTCCGGCGTCAATCCCAGATGCCATTTGCCGGACAGGATGGTGCGATATCCGCTGGCGCCGAGCAGTTCGGCAAGCGAGGCGGTTTCGGGCCGGAGATAGCCCTGATGGCCGGGCTTGCCCTTCTGGTTGGGCGCGATCAGCTCGGCCATGGTGCCGACGCCCGCCAGATGATTGTCGGTGCCTGTCAGCAGCATCGACCGGGTCGGCGAACAGGTGGGCGCGGTGTGAAAGCCGGTCAGGCGAACGCCCCGCTTCGCCAGCGCGTCCAGGTTTGGGGTGTCGATCTCGCCGCCGAACGCGCCGATGTCCGAAAAGCCCAGATCGTCCGCGACGATCACCAGGAAGTTCGGGCGCTTCGCGTCCGTCTGCGCGGCTGCGGGGGTGGTGCTGGCGATCGCGAGAGCGAGGGTGATCAACATTCGGCGCATCGGGGATTCCATCGAAGAAAGCGGCCGCGCGGGTGACGGGCACGCGCGCGGCCAAGGGTCCGGATCGGCAGGACGCGATCCGGAGGAGAGACTATTCGGCGGCGACCAGCTCGTGTTCGGGCGCGGGCGTCTCCACCGGTTCGGGTTTGACGACGCGGCTGCGCGATCCGTCGATCGCCACCGGCACGTCGCCCGCGATCGTCGCGCGGCGCAGCGTGCGGCGCTGCAGGCCGAAATCGGCGATGGCGCGGTGCTGGGTCGCGCGATTGTCCCAGATCGCCACGTCGCCCGCGCGCCAGCGCCAGCGCACGGTGTTTTCGGGCTTGGTGATATGATCCTGCAGGATGGAGAACAACCGCTGCGAATCGGGCGAGTTCAAACCGACGAACTGCTTGACGAAATGGCCGAGCAGCAACGACCGCTCACCCGATTCCGGGTGGACCCGCACCACCGGATGTTCGGTCTCGTACACCGTCGATGCGAAGACGGCGCGGTGCTCCTCGAGCCGCTTCTTGTCGATCGAACCCAGCGTCGCCGCGTAATCGTAGAGATTGGTGTGCAGCGCCCACAGGCCATCGACCAGCGTCTTCAGCTGCTCGGGAAGCTCCTCATAGGCGGTCACAGTGTTGGCGAACAGCGTGTCGCCGCCGGCCTCCGGTATCGTGATCGCGCGCAGGATCGAGGCTTCGGGATAGGCATCGACGAAGGTCACGTCGGTGTGCCAGCTCGACGCGGCGTAGCCCTCCTTCGAATCGAGCTCGAGCAGATATCTGCTGCCCTCGACCACGGGCACGGTGGGGTGCGCGATGGGGCGGCCGAACGCTTCGGCGAACGATTCCTGGCGGGCGTCGTCGAGCAGATCCTGATCGCGGAAGAAGATCACCTTGTGGCGCACCAGCGCGGCGCGGATCGCGGTGATCGTTGCGGGCTCGAGATCGCCGGACAGGGCAACGCCCCTGATCTCTGCGCCGATGCGTCCGGCCACCGGCACGATGTCCAGCGGACTGTCGTCCTCGCGGGCGTTGACGAAATTGTGGGTCAAGGCAGTCATGGCTATTCTCCTTGGTGGGTGGTGGTGGGGAAGGTGCTACTCATTCGGCGGGAAGGAGCGCCCGGTCGCGGGCTTCGAGAGCGTCGCGGACGCGGGCATGGGCGGCTTCGTCGAGCGGAAAGCCGGCGATCAGCCAGGCGGACAGCGCGTGCGCCAGCGCGGGGCCGAGCGCGAAGACGTAGAGCAGGCTCGAAAGTGCCTCCGGCGTGTTTGTGATCTTCGGATCGAAGCCGAGCCAGGCGACCAGCGGCAGCGCGACGCCGATCGCCGCGGCCATCGCCGCCTTGCTGGTCAGGCTGAACATCGAGAAGAACAGGGCCGTGCGATCGACGCCGGTATCGAGCCGGTGCTTGTCCGCCACGTCGGCGACGATCGCGCGCAGCATCAGGTTGCCCGATCCCTGCGCCAGGCCCTGCGCGACGGTGAGCCCCAGCAGCAGCGCGAAGCTGTCATGGGTGACGAATATCAGCCCGAGGTTGATCGCGACCTGGACCAGCTCGCCCGCGACCGCGGTGCGGTGCTTGCCCAACCGGTAACCGATCTTCATCCAGATCGGTCCGGCGGCGATGCCGAAGACGAACTGGAGCAGGAACAGTCCGCTCGCCCATTCGGGGCGACCCATGTAGATGCTGACGAAGAACACGAACAGCGTGCTGCGGACGAGCTGGCCGAAGGTGACCGCGAAGTCCGATCCGATCACGCGCAGCAGCAGCCGGTCGCCTGCCACCACCGCGACCGTGCTGCGAAACGAGAGGCGTTCGGGGCGCTCGGTGGGCGCGGGTGCCTCGGGAAAGGCGCGCAGGGTCAACGGCAGCGTGATCAGCAGGCTCGCGATCACCACCCCGCCGAACACCGCGAGCTTGAGCGGCGCGTCCGCCGGGCGGAGCTGATCGACGATGGTCGGGAGGATGAGCACCAGCAGCAGCGCGGCCGATCCTGCCACCGTGGTGTAGGTCGCGATGCGGGTGCGCTCGTGATACCGCCGCGAGATCTCGCCGGCCAGGGCGAGATAGGGGATCTGCATCATCGACCAGCCCAGGTAGAAGAAGAACAAAGTCGCCGCGAGATGGACCGGCGCCACGCCCACGGGCGGGAAGAACAGCGGGATCGAGGCCAGGCCGTAGAGCAGCGCACCGGCGAGCACCCAGGGCTTGCGGCGGCCGAAACGGCTCCTCGTCCGGTCGCTCAATATCCCGATCAGCGGATCGGCGGCGGCGCCCCACAGGCGTTCGAGCAGGAAGATCAGCCCGATCGTCGCGAGCGGCAGGCCGTAATGCTGCGCGTATATCGCCGGGAGATAGACCCCGAGCGGCATCTGCGCGGCATAGACCGGCACGGCGAGCGACGAGAAGGCGGCCAGCCGCCAGCCGTTCAATCGCTCGCCCGGTGGCGCGGCCGAGGTTCGCGCCGTTTCGAAACCACCCGAAAGCGCCGTCGCCATCACTTCACCTCACAGCTTGGTTCGAAGGGTGACGCCCCAGGTCCGCGGCTCGCCGATGAGCGCGGTAACGAGCCCGGTGTTGCCGGCGCTCAGCGTCTGGAAATATTCGGTGTCGGTCAGATTCCGGGCCCAGATCGACACGTCCCAGCGGGCGTCGTCAGTGCGGACACCGATGCGCGCGTTGAGCACGCCGTAGCCGGGCACATCGGCGTAGCGCGAGTTGCTCGACGAGGTGTTGAACGACGATCGGTGCGAGAAATCCGCATGGCCGTAAAGCTCGACGTCGCGGGCGCCCCAGCGCGAGACCGGCTGCGCGAGATCGGCGCCGAGCGTGTAGGTGAACTCCGGTACACCGGCGAGCCGCTCGCCGGTCAGATCCTGGATGCCGCTGAGGTTGAGATTCTCGGGCGCCTGCGGCGCATTGGTGTAATCGAGATAGGTCGCGTCGGTGTACGATGCCGCCGCCGAAAATCTGATCAGGCGCGTGGGCGCATAGATCAGATCGGCCTCGACCCCGCGCGAACGCACCTTGGGGATGTTGGCGATATATTGCCGGAAATTGACCGTGTTCGCGACCTGCTCGGTGATCGCGGTCTGATAGTCGCTGATCTCGGTCCAATAGCCCGCCAGGTTGAACGTCACCCGCCGGTCGAGGAACTGGCTCTTGAGACCCAGCTCGAACGCGTCGACCTTTTCCGGGCGCACCTGGGGATTGACCCCGGCGGGCAGCGCGGCCAGATTGAGACCGCCCGATTTGTTGCCGCGCGAATAGCTCGCATAGACCAGCGCATCCGGCGCCACGGCGTAGGAGAGGTTCACCAGTCCGGACAGGCTGTTGTCGGTGAAGCTGGTCGACAGATCGGTGACCGGGTTGAACTGGGCGCGGATGGCGGCCGCCGGCGTGGCGATGGCCGTGGGCAGGGTCGATAGATCGACCCCCGCGACGTGGTATTGGTGATATTCTCCCTGCTTCTTCTCATGCGTGTAGCGCAGCCCGACGGTGAGCTTCAAAGCATCGGTGGCGTTCCAGGTGCTTTGGCCGAACAGCGCATAGCTTTTGGTCTCGGGCGTCGAGGTCGAATCCGCCTGAAAACCGTTCAGCGCCGCGTCGCCGACCGCGGCGGGAACCGCGGGCAGGTTCCAGTTGGCGGCGGCCGCGCCATAGGCGGTCGCGCCGTAACCGCGGATGATCTGCCAGAAATAATAGGCGCCAATGACATAATTGATCGTCCGCTCGCCGGTGGAGGCGATGCGCACCTCCTGGCTGAACTGGCGCTGGCGGTTGGCCTGCTGCGCCTTGGTGATCACCGGCAGGCCGGTCGAATCGCCGTCGTTGGCGGGATCCCAGTCCCACCAGCGATAGGCGGTGATCGAGGTCAGCGCCGCGCCGCCTAGATCCCAGTCGAGCTGGCCCGACAGGCCATAGCCTTTCATGTTGGCCTGATAATGGCTGTCGGAATCGCCGAGCCGGTCGAACGGCTTGAAGGGCAGCGGCGTATAGCCCGCGCGCGTCACGCGATCGACGAAGTTGTTCGGGATCGCGGCGCCATTGTCATAGGTGCCGAAATAGTTGCTCAGGACGTTGAGCACGTAATTCTGGCGCTGGCTGGAATAGTCCCCGATCAGCTTGATCGACACATCGGTCGAAGGCTTGATCAGCAGCTGCCCGCGCGCGGTGAAATTGTCGTAGTCCTGCGCCTCGCTGTCATCATGGACATTGGTCAGGAAACCGTCGCGATGCGTGTCGGCGATCGACAGGCGGAAGGCGACGCTCTCCCCGATCAGTGGTGCCGAGAGCGATCCGCGCAGCTGGTGATAGCCATAATCGCCAAGCGTCACTTCCCCTGAGAATTCCGGATCGAAGCTCGGCGCGCGGGTGGTGATGTTGATCGCGCCCGCGGTGGTGTTCTTGCCGAACAGCGTGCCCTGCGGCCCGCGCAGCACCTCGATCTGCTGGAGATCGACCAGGTCGAACTGCGACTGGCCGACGCGTCCGTAATAGACATTGTCGATATAGATGCCGACGCCGTTCTCCAGCCCGTCATTGGTCAGCGCGACGTTCGATCCCAAGCCGCGGATGTTGACGTTGCGCGGATTGAAGCTGAACACCTGCAGGCTGGGCACCAGCTGCTGGACCTGGCCGAGCGAGAAATTGCCCGTCGCCTCCAGCGTGTCCGCGCCGACGACGCTCAGCGCGATCGGCACGTCCTGCGCATTCTCGTCGCGCCGCCGCGCTGTGACGACGATGTCGTTGCTCTCGCCGGGCTCGGTCGAAGGCCCGGACTGGTCGTCGATCGATGCCAGGACTTGCGTCTCTGCAGCAGTACCGTCCTGCGCTGCGACTGGCACCGCCATCATCGCCGCCACGATCGCACCCGCAGCACCACCCGCGCGCCAAAAAGTGCGCCCAATTTTCAATCTGCCCACCTGCTCGGTCACAATTTTCCCCTCGGCCGGAGCATGGCTCGGCCGCTCGCGCCAAGGCGCGTCACATTGATGTTTGAAGCCCGCGCGGCGGGCAGCTCTTGCGCTGTGCGCTAACCGTGACGGTGGTGGATGGACGTCTGCATAGTGCCGTTCCCCTTCGTTCGGGGATAACGACGCGGGGACATTCCCCGCATCGCGCTTTAGCCGTTGTTGACGCGGAGCAAGCTGCATCCCTTCAAAAGCCGCGGGCCTGGATCGAGAAGGATGATGGCCAATCACCTTAATTCCTACTTATGAAATAGGAATTGAGTCGCCCAAGATAGTTCTGCTTTGGGCGGATGAAGCCGGGAGCAGGAGGCATCTGGCGCCCAGGCGCATAACGCGCGGGTCAGCCGGTATATGAATCACAAAACTATGATATTAAATGTGAATTGGCTACCAGACGGGCAATTGTCGTTGCCGATCCGAAACGTTGGATGGCATGTCACGAGCCGGGAGGGAAAGCCTGGCTCAGCCACTCCCAAGCAGCTGCATCTTGTAATTCCTATTAATATAATAGGAATATAGAAAAGAATTTGCAGGAGAGCATATGCGACGACGGATAGAATGGCGGACAATCGGGGTGGCGAGCGCGATACCCATCGCGCGCACCATGATGCGCTCGACATCACGCATCCCCGTGATGATCCCGAATCCCGCTATGACGAGCATGCCGATGGTTTTGGCGGCCGACTCGCCGGGTTTCGCGCGACGCTGGTCGGCCAGATCATGATCGGGCCGGTCGCCAGTATCGCGGGATTTCTGGGGGCTGAAGTTCGCCGGTTGTGGAACGCGCCGCGCAGCGTGGCGCATGACTGGCTGCCCCATGCGCTGGCCGCGGGGCTCGTGCTGTCCTGGCTCGCGGTGGTCGAGATGTCGCTGGCGACCTATTTCCTGGCGTTCGTGCTGCCGGGGCAGGCGTTGACGCTGCTGCGCGGTTTTGCCGAGCATCGGGCCGATGCCGCCGGACCGGCGAGAGCGGCAACGGTGGAGTCGCGCGGGCCGCTGGCGCTGCTTTTCCTCAACAATAATCTCCACGCCGCGCATCACGCGAACCCGGCTGTGCCCTGGTATGGGCTACCCGCGATCGAACGGGCGCGAACCGGCAAGGTCGAACCGCGCTATGCCGGCTATCGCGATGTCATCAGTCGCTTCGCGCTCAAGGCGCACGATACGGTGCTGCATCCTCGCGCCAGCGAGCGCATTGCATGACGCGAGCCACCGCCTGGCTGGGAATGTACGATCATCCCATGCAAAGAACCGCGAATGACCGGCTTTGGCAGGCAATCGCCGAACGGCTGGTCCAGCGTGGCATCCGGAGCGTGCCACTGTCGCTGGACAGGACGCTTGCACCCCAGGCGGCCTGGTCATCGCCGGACCTGCTGGTCGGCCAGATATGCACGCGGCCATTGGCGCACGAACATCCCCGGCTGCGCGTGCTTGCGCATCCGGTCTATCGCGCCGGATCGCATCCGGGCTTCCACCAGAGCCTGATCGTCGTGCGGTCCGGTGGCGGGGCCGAGCGGATCGGGGATCTGCGTGGCGGGATCGCGGCGATCAACGATAGCGGATCGAACACCGGCGTCGCCTTGCTGCGCGACATGTTGGCGCCGATCGCAGACCGCGCGCCCTTCTTCGCGCATGTCCACACGACCGGAAGCCACCAGGCGAGCGCACGTGCGGTCGCAGCCGGCGATGCCGATGTTGCCGCGATCGACGCAGTTACCTGGGCAGCGCTGGACCGATACGACGGCGAGTTCACCCGTCACCTGCGCGTGATCGCACGATCGGAAGAAGCGCCCACACCGCCATTTGTGACCGCGCGCGAAACGCCGGTCGAAACCATCGCCGCCCTGCGCGTGGCGCTGGACAATGTGATCGCCGATCCCGCGCTTGAAGAGGTTCGTGATCGGTTGTTCCTGACCGGGATCGTTCCCGCGCGCGCCGATCTTCCGGATCGTGTGGTCGCGCAGGATGAGCGTGCAGCGCGGAACGGCTATCCGGCACTGGCCTGATCGGAATTCCGCTGCGAGGAAATCCTCGCGTCCCGATAAGCATGCTTCTAGGCGCATCTTGTCCTGGATGGTTTTCCGCGGAAGGGCGGGTTCCGCGAGAGGCGGCTGAGAGGAGAAGCGAATGATTCCCGTGGCGGCCGAACATGGCGTCGAAGCCGCGCCCGGACGACGGCGCTGGTATGCCCAGCTTTATCTCCAGGTGCTGGTCGCGATCGCCGCAGGCGCCGTCATCGGCCATTTCTGGCCCGATCTGGGCACGGCGCTGAAGCCGCTGGGCGATGGCTTCATCAAGCTGGTGAAGATGATCATCGCGCCGGTGATCTTTCTGACCGTGGTCACCGGCATCGCCGGGATGAAGGAGCTTGCCTCGGTCGGGCGGGTCGCGGGCAAGGCGTTCGCCTATTTCCTGTTCTTCTCGACGCTGGCGTTGATCGTCGGGCTGATCGTCGCCAACCTCGTCCAGCCGGGCGCGGGGCTGAACATCGATCCCGCCACGCTCGATACCGGCGCGGTGAAGGGGTATGCCGACCAGGCGCATGACAGCAGCCTGACCGCATTCCTGCTCGCGATCATTCCGACGACGATGGTGTCGGCGCTCACCGACGGGTCGATCCTCCAGACATTGTTCGTCGCGATCCTGTTCGGCATCGCGCTGTCGCTGGTCGGCAAACCGGCCGCGCCGGTGCTCGACCTGCTCGAACGCCTGGCGATCGTGGTGTTCCGCCTGGTCGGCATCCTGATGCGCGCGGCGCCGATCGGCGCGTTCGGCGCGATCGCCTTCACCATCGGCGCCTATGGCATCGGCACGCTCGCCAATCTTGGCGCGCTGGTCGCCACCTTCTACCTCACCTCGCTGATCTTCGTCATCGGCGTGCTGGGCATCGTCGCGCGGCTTGCCGGCTTTTCGATCTTCAGGCTGATCCGCTATCTGAGGGCCGAACTGCTGCTGGTGCTCGGCACCTCCTCGTCCGAAGCGGCGCTGCCCAGCCTGATCGACAAGATGGAGCGCGCCGGCATCGAGAAATCGGTCGTCGGCCTGGTCGTGCCCACCGGCTATTCGTTCAATCTCGACGGCACCAACATCTATATGACGCTCGCCGCGCTGTTCATTGCGCAGGCGTGCAATGTCGATCTGTCGCTGGGCGATCAGATCGCGTTGCTGCTGGTGGCGATGATCAGTTCCAAGGGCGCAGCGGGGGTCACCGGTGCGGGCTTCATCACGCTCGCGGCGACACTGTCTATCGTGCCCAGCGTTCCCGTTGCGGGGATGGCGCTCATCCTGGGGATCGATCGCTTCATGAGCGAATGCCGCAGCCTGACCAATTTCATGGGCAACGCGGTGGCGACGATCGTCGTCGCGCGCTGGGACAATGCGCTGGACCGCGAGGCGCTGGACCGCGCGCTGGCGAGCGAGCCAGCCGCCGCGCCGGCCCGCCCCGCGCTTGAACAGGACATGGATTGAGCGCGCAGGCGGTGGTTGTCCCAGCTTCGGACAGGCGGAAAAGGGCCGCGAAACCGCGCGACTAAATCGTTACCAAAGTGTTAACGTCGCATCATGCAGAGCGACTCAGCCTATCCGCTTCCCGCCCGCCATCCGCTGCGCCGGCGCTTTCCACCGCCCACCATGGCGGTGGTCAACGAGGACAGCGATCTGAAGCTGTTCGCGCTCAGCTTCACCGCCTTCTTCATCGTGATTTACGGGTTTATCGCCTGATTGCAGTCGATGCCGTCGCACGCCTTGTGCAGCCGCCATGCGGCAAAGGCTGATATCAGCGCGGTGCCGACCAGCACCCAGATCGCATCGACCACGCTGACGCCCAGCGCGGTCAGGCCGAGGATGCCGACCGATCCGAACACCATCGCGCCTGAATTGACGATGTTGTTCGCCGCGACGGTGCGTGACGTTTCCGACTGATCGACCGTCGTGGTGAGGAACGCATAGAGCGGCACGACGAACATGCCGCCGGTGATCGATATGCCCGCCAGATCGATGAACACGCGGATCGCGCCCGGATCGCGCAGGAAGGCGGCAATGTCCGACAGTCCCTCACGCGCCGGCCAGCCGCGCGAAGTGAAATAGAAGTCGATCAGGAACACGGCCATCGCGATCACCGATCCGGTGGCGTAGCGCGCCGAAACCTCGCCCTTCAGCAGCCGGTTGATGATCACCGAGCCGATCGCGATGCCGACCGAGAAGATGGCGAGGAACACGCTGGCCACACCTTTTTCGGCGTAGAAGGTGTTTTTCACCAGCGGCGGGAACAGCACCGCGAGCATCGCCGCGATGGTCCAGAATACGCTGATCGCGATGATCGCCAGGAACAGCCGGCGGATATGCATCGTCGCGCGGACCAAGTTGATCGAGGACCGGATGACGTTCCAGTCGAGATCGATATGCACCAGCGGTGGGGCCGCAGGGATGGCGCGGGCGGAGAGCATGCCCAGCACCGCGACGCCCAGCACCGCGAAGGCGGCATGATGCGCGTCCATCAGGCCGCCCGCGATGGTGCCCGCCAGGATCGCGATATAGGTGCCCGCCTCGACCAGCCCGGTGCCGCCCAGCACCTCGTCCTTGGCCAGATGCTGGGGCAGCACGGCGTATTTGATCGGCCCGAAAAAGGTCGAATGCACCCCCATCGCGAACAGCGCGACCAGCATCACCCACACGGTCGAGGTGAAGATGCCGATCGCGCCGACGATCATGATGCCGATCTCGGCCCATTTGATGATCCGCATGATCCGCGCCTTGTCATGTCCGTCGGCCAGCTGCCCGGCGAGCGCGGAAAACAGGAAGAAGGGCAGGATGAAGATGCCGGTGGCGAGCGCGGAGAAGCTCGTCTCCGCCTCGACCGAATTATAGACATGATAGGTGACGAAGAAGACCAGCGCGTTCTTGAACAGATTGTCGTTGAAGGCGCCGAGGAACTGGGTGATGAACAGCGGCAGGAAGCGCCGCTTGCCCAGCAGGCTGACCGATGGGATCATAAGGGAATTGGGTCCGCGTCGATGCAGGGACGCCCCCAATAGGCCATGCCGCCCGCCCCCTCAATCGCTTAATCCGCTTGCCGCAGGCCGCCTGCGCCCTAGAACGGCACATAGATGCTGAACCTGCCCAACATCCTCACCCTGTCGCGGATCGTCACTGTGCCTATCCTGGTCTGGGCCTTGTGGTGGCCGGGCTGGCCATTCGGCTATGCGATTGGTTTCGCGATCTACTGCCTGATGGGCATCACCGATTATTTCGATGGCTATCTGGCGCGATCGAAGGGGACGGTGTCGAAGCTGGGCGTGTTCCTGGATCCGATCGCCGACAAGATCATGATCGCTGCGGTGATCGTGATGCTGGCGGCAAACGGCGATGTGCCTGGATTTCATCTGATCCCCGCGATCGTCATCCTGATGCGCGAGATCGCGGTGTCGGGTCTGCGCGAGTTCCTGGCGCAGTTGCAGGTATCGCTGCCGGTGTCGCAGCTGGCCAAGTGGAAGACGGCGTTGCAGCTGGTGTCACTGGGCGCGATCATCCTGGCGGGGGCATTGCCGCGCGAGGATTGGATCTGGGCGGTAGGCATCAGCGCGCTGTGGGGCGCGGCGATCATCACGCTGATCACCGGCTGGGACTATCTACGCGTCGGCCTCAAGCATATGGATTGACCGGTATGGCGGTCGATATCCTCTATTTCGCCTGGGTGCGCGAGGCGGTGGGTACGGGGGCGGAACGGCTCGACCTGCCCGCAAGCGTCGCCACGCTACGCGATCTCGTCGCCTGGCTGGCCACGCGCAGCGAAGGCCATGCGACGGCGATGGCCGAGCCGGCGCGGCTGCGTGCGGCGATCGATCAGCAATTTGTAAAGCTGGATGCCCCGATCGCCGGCGCACGCGAGATCGCGCTGTTTCCGCCGGTGACTGGCGGATGATCGCGGTCCGCATCCAGCCAGAGCCGTTCGATCCCGGCGCGGAATTGATTGCGTTGGGAACGGCCGGCGCGGTCGCCAGCTTTACCGGGCATGTTCGCGCGGACGACGGTGTCAGCACGCTCGAACTCGAACACTATCCCGGCATGACCGAACGTGCGCTGGAGGAGATTGCAGCGAACGCCGCCGATCGCTGGGCGCTGTCTGTGGTCCGCATCGTCCACCGCGTCGGGCCGATGCAGCCGGGTGAGGCGATCGTGTTCGTCGGCGCCGCCTCCACCCACCGCGCGGCGGCACTGGAGGCGTGCGCCTATCTGATCGATCGGCTGAAGACCGACGCCCCTTTCTGGAAACGCGAAAGCCGCGCCCATTCGGACGCGGCTTCCTGGGTAGAGCCCCGCGCCACCGACGACGATGCGGCGGCGCGCTGGGATTAGCCCATTTTCGGCAGCAGCACGCCGTTGACGACGTGGATCACGCCGTTCGACTGACGCACATCGGCCTGGGTCACGAAGCTCTTGTTGCCGTTGACGTCGGTCAGCACCACCGCGCCGCCCTCGACACTGGCCTTCAGCGGTTCGCCCTCGACCGTGGTCAGCGTGGCGGTGCCGCCGCCAGCCTTGATTGCCGCCGCGATCTGCGCGCCGGACATGTTGCCGGGCACGACATGATAGGTCAGCACCTTGGTCAGCGCTGCTTTGTTCTCGGGCTTGAGCAGCGTGTCCACCGTGCCAGGTGCGAGGCGCGAGAACGCATCGTTGGTAGGGGCGAACACGGTGAACGGGCCGGGGCCGGACAATGTTTCCACCAGACCTGCGGCTTTCACAGCGGCGACCAGCGTAGTGTGATCGGCAGAATTGACCGCGTTCTCGACGATATTCTTGGTCGGAAACATCTCGGCGCCACCGACCATGGGATTGCTGCCGCTGGAGGCGGATGCCTGGGCGTCGCCCGATCCGGACGCCGCGGCGCCATCTTCGGACATGGTCGAGCAGCCTGCCAGCGTCAATGCGCCGATTCCGGCGATGGTGACGAGGCGCAGCTTGGGGGTGAAGGTCATCGCGTTTCTCTCCAGCTAGTTATGATCTCGGGACACGGCGGGGGCCGCTGCCGGAGATACGGTCAGCCTGCCGGATAGTTTCGCTCACGATTCCGGTCGGATTGCCCGAGGACTTCGGCCAGCAGACGGAAATCCTTCTCGCGCGGGCTGGCCTTGCGCCACACCAGCGCGATGCGGCGCGAAGGGTTGTCGGCATCCAGCGGCCGCGCCTCGACATCGGTGCCTTCCAATATGCCCGAATCGATCGCCATTTCGGGCAGCATCGTCACACCCAGCCCGTTATCGACCATCTGCACCATGGTGTGGAGCGATGTGCCCATCATGGTCGCTTCGGCGCGCAGCTCGGGTCGGTTGCACGCCGCGAGCGCATGGTCCTTCAGGCAATGCCCGTCCTCAAGCAGCAACAGCCGCCCCTCGTCGATCGCGTCGGCGCGAATCGATCCGGCATCATGCCCGATCTCACCCGCCAGCCCGGCGACATACAGCGCATCATCGAACAGCGGCGCGATCTCGACATCGCCGCAGGCATAAGGGAGGGCGAGCAGCACGCAATCGGTGCGGCCATGCTGCAGCCCCTCGCACGCCGCGCCGCTCGGTTCCTCGCGCAGGAACAGCTTCAGGTCGGGCCAGTCGCGGCGCAATTGGGGCAGCATCCGGGGCAGCATGAACGGCGCGATGGTGGGGATCACGCTCATCCGCATTTCGCCCGATAGCGGCCGCCCGGCGGCGCGGGCCAGGTCGCTCAGCTCCTCGGCCTCGCGCAGCACTTTGCGCGCTTTGGAGACGATCTGGTCGCCCAGCGGGGTGAAGCGGACGACGCGGCGGGTGCGCTCGACCAGCACGATGCCGATCAGCGTCTCGAGCTCGCGAATCCCCGCCGACAAGGTGGATTGGGTGACGAAGCTCGCCTCCGCCGCGCGGCCGAAATGGCCATGTTCGCGCAGCGCGACCAGATATTGCAGCTGTTTCAGCGTGGGCAGGTAGGTCTGGCTCATTTATCGTCCAAATCGATCAGGTTCCTCGTAATAACCTATTGGATCGATAAAAAGCCAGCCTATATGCAGTGCAGCATAGACAGCGGGTTTACCGCTGCATGTGAGGATTCCTGAGGCCAACCGTTTTCTCAAAGGAGGCCACAGCCCATGCTTACCGTCGGAGACAAGCTCCCCGAATTCACCATTCCCGTCCAGCAGGGTACCGATGCGCTTCCCGCCGGCGAAACGCTCAGCCACGATGCGTTCCCGGGCAAGTGGAAGGTCCTGTTCTACTGGCCGAAGGATTTCACCTTCGTCTGCCCGACCGAGATCGTCGGCTACGGCGAACTGAAGGGCGATTTCGAAGACCGCGACGCCGTGCTGATCGGCGCCTCGACCGATACCGCGCACGTCCATCTGGCGTGGCGCAAGTCCGATCCCGATCTGGCCGCCGCCGATTTCCCCTGGCTGGCGGACAATGGCGCGGTGCTGGCGAAGCAGCTCGGCATCCTCGATGCCGATGAGCATGTCGCCTACCGCGCGACCTTCATCATCGATCCGGACAACATCATCCAGGCGGTGCAGGTCAACGGCCTGAACGTCGGCCGCAACCCGGCGGAGACGCTGCGCGTGCTCGACGCGCTGCAGACCGACGAGCTGTGCCCGTGCAACTGGAACAAGGGCGACGACGTCCTCCAGATCGCGGCCTGATTCGCTGATCGAACGAAGGGCGCGGGGCAGCCGCCTCGCGCCCTTTTCCTTTACGTCATCCCAGCGAAAGCTGGGATCGCAGGCCGCTGGCGCGCGGTCTGCGGCAAGAGATCCCAGCTTTCGCTGGGATGACGGAGAATATCATGTCCCTCAAGGATTTCGCCGCAACGCTCCCCGATTTCGCCAAGGATATCCGGCTGAACGTCGGATCGCTGCTCAACGAGACCAACCTGTCCGATCAGCGCAAATACGGCCTGCTGCTCGCTTGCGCGCACGGTTCGGGCCACAAGCCGCTGGTCGAGGCCACCGAAGCCGAGATCGACGGCAAGCTGACGCCCGAGGCGGCCAACGCAGCCCGCGCCGCCGCCGCGGTGATGGCGATGAACAATGTCTATTACCGCTTCACCCACCTTGCCTCGAACAAGGAATACACCACCATGCCGGCCAAGCTGCGCATGAACGTGATCGGCGCGCCGGGCATCGACAAGGCGGATTTCGAGCTGTTCAGCCTCGCGATATCGGCGATGAACGGCTGCGGCCTGTGCATCGACGCGCATGAAAAGGTGCTGAAGGGCCATGATGTGAAGGCCGAGGCGATCCAGTCGGCGGTGCGGATCGCATCGGTGATGAAGGCGGTCGCGACGGTCCACGCCGCGACCGCCTGACCGGTCAGGTGAAATACCGGTAGATGCTGTAGACGCTGGTCAGTGTCAGCACGACGCCGACCAGCACCAGCAGCGTCTGCGGGTTGATCCGCTTGGCTATCACCGCGCCGAACGGGGCGGCGAGCACGCCGCCGATCAACAGCCCGATCACTGCGTTGGTGAACGCCGCGAAGCCCAGGCCAGCGATGAAAGTGATCGATATCGCGACGGTCAGGAAAAATTCGACGCTGTTGACCGTGCCGATGGTGGTGCGCGGCTGCGCGCCCTGGACCAGCAGGTTGCTGGTCACCACCGGCCCCCAGCCGCCGCCGCCCGCGGCATCCAGGAAACCGCCGGCCAGCCCCAGCGGTTCGACGATCTTGGGTTCCTTGTTGGCCGGCGGATAATGCAGCCCGCGCCACAGCAGATAGACGCCGATCGCCGCCAGATAGGTCATCACGAACGGCCGGGTGACCGCGGCGTCGAGCGAGACGAGCAGATACGCCCCGCCCACGCCGCCGATGATGCCGGGTATCAGCAGGCGGAAGAACAGTTTCCAGTTCACATTCTTGTGGATCGCGTGGCTGATGCCGGAGACGCCGGTAGTGAAGCATTCGACCAGATGGACCCCGGCGGAGGCCGTCGCGGGCGGTACGCCCAGCACGCTCACCAGCAGGGTCGAGGAGATCACACCGAACGCCATGCCCAGCGCGCCATCGATAATCTGCGCGGCGAATCCGACGAGTATGAAGGGCAGGAGCGCGGCAAGATCGATCTCGGGCAAGGCGTTGTCCTTCTTCTGTGTCGGCGGCAAGCTAGCGTTCGACAGTATCCCTACAAGATAGATAGAGTTTCAAGCGATCAATCAACCGATGGACTATGCTGGAAATCCGCCGGTTAGATGCCTAGATTGCCGCATCGACCAAGGATATGGGAGCATCCGCGGTGCCAAACGCCCTCAAGGCCTATCTCGATTCGATCAAGGCTCGCGACCCCGCGCCGCGCTCGCGCTGGGAAGTCATGCTTTATCCCGGCGTGCTGGCGATGGGCCTGCACCGCATGGCGCACTGGCTGTTCGAGGCGGAGCTGTTCTTCCTCGCGCGCTTCGTGAACCATTTCGCGCGCTTCCTGACCGCGATCGACATCCATCCCGGCGCGAAGATCGGACGCAATTTCTTCATCGATCACGGCTTCGTGGTGATCGGCGAAACCGCCGAGATCGGCGATGACGTGACCATTTACCAATGCGTCACGCTGGGCGGTACCAGCCCGGATAACGGCATTGCCGGCAAGCGCCATCCAACCATCGGCGACGGCGTGATCATCGGATCGGGGGCACAGGTGCTCGGGCCGATCAATGTCGGCCCCCGCGCGCGCATCGGCGCCAATGCAGTGGTGACCAAGGATGTACCCGAAGGCGCCACGATGGTCGGCATCCCGGCGCGCCAGACGCTGGTCGAAGCGGCCGAGTATCAGAAGGATTTCATGCCCTATGGCACGCCGTGCAGCGAACGCTTCGATCCCGCCACGCAGCAGGTGGAGATTCTCAGATGCGAACTGGACACGATGCGCAAGCGGCTCGACGCGCTGATTGTCGAAAAGGCCGGCAAAGCCGAACGCGTGATCGAAGGTCGTGATCGGGCCTGATGGGAGTCGTCACACCCTTCCCGATGCCGGCCAGCGGGCAGATCGGCTTCGAACGCATCGAACTCACGCGCATACTCGATCTCTACGGCCGGATGGTCGCCGCCGGCCATTGGCGCGACTATGCGATCGATCTGGGGCGTGAGGCGGCGATATTTTCCGCCTTCCGCCGCACCGCTGAGAATCCCGAAGTGCGTGTCGAAAAGCGTCCCGCGCTGCGCCATCGCCAGGGCATGTGGACGCTGGTGGGGGAGGGCGGCGCGATCCTGCGGCGCGGGCATGAGCTTGGCCCCGTGCTGGCCCCGGTCGAACGCCGGCTGCTGAAGCTGGTCGGCCAATAGGCAAACAAAAGGGCCGGGTTCGCACCCGGCCCTTCGCCGCCCCAGCGGTGTTTACGCGGTGGCCACAGGCGCCAGCCGCCCGGTCAGCGGCAGGCGGCCCTGCCACATCTCGGGCAACCGCTCGACCACCAGGCGCCGCGCCGGGTGCCAGAAGGCCGATAGCATCAGCAGCGCCGAACCGATGATCAGCGCGGTGAACGCCGTGCCCAGCTCGACCGCACCCGCATTCTCGAACAGGCGGGAGAGCGCGAACAGCACATAGGCGAGGCTGGAGACCAGCAGCGCGCGCCGGTCGATCGCCAGCGCGACCAGCCCGAAGGCGATGTAGAGCCCGATGACGATGAACGCGGCCGATGCCGGGATCGCGCCGTCGAGCACGCCGAGCAGATGGAAGATCGGGTGCGCGATCATCGGTGCTGCGGCCAGGTGCAGCCAGAAGGCTACATCCGAACGCCGCGTGGTGCGCCCGCGATCGCTCATGTCCCAGCGCATCGCCAGCGCGAAGATGGCGAGGCCCGCCACCAGCGACACCCAAGGAATGGCGCGCTCGGGATCGCTGAAGCCGGAGATGATCAGCGCTCCGGCGCTCGCCGCCACCGCCACCGCGCCTGCAGCGACGGTGATCGGCACCATGAAGCGGCGCCAGTGGAACCAGGTCGCGGCCGCGGTCACCAGCGCGATGGCGGCAACGATCAGCGCATCGACCTGATCGGAGAAATCGGGGTTCCACACCACCATCACCCCCACCAGCGTCGCGGCGACACCGCCGGCGAAGCTCAGCAGCAGCAGGATGCTGGGCAGCGCCATGCGGCGCACGCGGGTGAAATATTCGGCCAGGCCCCAGCTGGCTGCAGCGACACCCGCGCCCGCCAGCGGCTCGCTGATCGTCTCGCCGATCCAGGCGACCGCGACGAGCAGCAGCACGATCGCGATCGACACGAAGATATCGTTGAACCCGGTAAGCAACCGGAAATGCTCTTCATCGACCGCGGGCGCGGAACGCGCGGCCGCTATATGGTTGCGCAAAGCCATGGCCGCTTCGGGCGTCAGCGCCCCCGCGCGTACCGCATTGTCCAGATCGCTTTCGCTATACATGCGATTTCTCCCTGTTGGAGCAGGCAGTGTAGCATTGGTGTATTAATACGGCAATACACCAAATCATCGGCGGGTGAAGGGCACCTCGGGCATGCCATAGTCGGGAACTTCGGCGCAGCTGGGCTTGCCGCGCAGATAATTGGCGCCGCAATCGTACAGGAACGGATCGACCAGCCTGCTCTGATGGAGCAGCGCCCGGCCGCGTCCGTTGACGAACAATGTGGCGAAACCGTCGGTGACGGCCGGACTGCCGATAGCGGCCCCATACTCCTCCGACGATGCGGTCACCACTGGCAGACCGGACGGCGCACGCGCCTGGAGCGCCGCCAGCGCCGATGCCCAGTCGCCATAGGATTCGCTTTCCAGCACGGCCTGACCGGGATCGGCCGGGGAGACGACCAGGATGAAAGGCTTTCCGGCATCGAGCGCGGCGGTCAGCGCGGTGGCCTTTTCAGGATTGTCGGCGGCGGCGGGCTGCGGCGCGGCGGCGCAGCCCAGCAGCAGCGCGACGAGCAGGAACACCCAGCTCCGGCCGATCGACAGGATCATGGCTCGACCCCGATCTGCCGCAGCGGGTGCTGCGCGGCATAGGCGCGCTGGCAGAAGAAGAAGTTCATGTCGTAATCTTCCGCGACGGTCACCGGCTGATCGTAATGCGGCGGATCGGTATCGCCGAAATCGCCGCCCCAGCGCAGCCCGCCCGCCTTGGCCGATGCGACGAAATCGGTCGCTTCCTTGGGGGCGGTGCGGGCGGTGAACTGGCTCGACACGATGACCGTCCCGGCGACGACGATGTTCAGATCGACCGCATGGCCGATCAGGTGCTGCGAACGGGTGGCGGGCGCTACCACGGCGCCCCGCGGGGCAATGCCCTGCACCCGGAACGTCTGGTTCAGGCGCAGCTGCAGATCCGCCCCCCGCGCCACGCGATCGAGCGTATCGAGACCGGTGAAATTGCCGTTCACCAGCACCTCGTCATCGGTCGCCTGGGGATAGGCCAAAGTGGTGAAGGTCGCCGCGCGCGTGATGTTGGTGAACCGGCTGACCGGCACGCGCACCAGAAGCGATGTCGTGCGAAAGAATCCCGTGGTCCAGGCGCGCAGTTCCGTCGCCGTCACGGCGTCGCACTGGCCGGTAAACAGCACCCGCGCATTCACCGGATACTGCGTGACGACCCCGGTCACGGGCGCCGCGCCCGCGGTGACGCGCAGCCGGTACCGACTGTTGATCACGAACCACTGGAAGCGGCGCAGCGCCGCGAGCGTGCCGGGCCCGAACTGGCCATCGACCGTGGAGGTATAGACCCCCACGTCGGCCAGCGCCTGTTGCAGATCGGCGATCGGCGTGCCGGACAGGTTCTGCCGCACTATTCCGCCCCAGCGTCGCGCCCTGTCTTCGTCCGACTGGCGCAGGACGATTTCGCCGAGCGCATCCAGCGTCAGCGGGGTCGCGGTTTGAGGATTGGTCGTCGGAAAGGTCGTCGCCACGCCAATTCTCCGTCTGCCGTCAGATACTTTGCAACGTCCGGTCAATCGGCTTTGCAGTCAATCCTTTTGCCGCTTCGGATCAGTCGCCTTGCAAATGTTTCAGGATGATCATCGACTGTTCCGCGCCCGACTGGGGCACGATCTCGCCAGAGCGGTCGGTGATCTTGCTCCACAGGCGTTCGACGGCCTCGGGGGTGCGGTCGTCCGCGGGTAGCAGAACGCCCTGCGTCATCGTCACATAGGCGGCGTGAACCACACCGGCGCCCGCGCCGACGATCGCGTTGGTCGGGGCATCTTCCGACACCAGATACAGCGCGGCCGGGGCGACGTTCTCGGGCGCGAAGGCCTTGAACGCCTCTTCCGGGAAGATGTCTTCGGTCATGCGCGTACCCGCGACCGGGGCGATGGTGTTGACCTTGATGCCGTATTTCGCGCCTTCCAGGTACAGCGTCTTGGTCAGGCCGGCGAGGCCGAGCTTCGCAGCGCCGTAATTGGCCTGGCCGAAATTGCCGTACAGCCCGGTCGAGGACGCGGTCATCAGGATGCGGCCGTAATTCTGCTCGCGCATCATGTCCCACACCGCCTTGGTGCAGTTGGCCGATCCGTTCAGATGGACATCGACGACGAACTTGAAGTCGGCGGGCTCCATCTTCACGAAGCTCTTGTCGCGCAGCACCCCGGCATTGTTGATCAGGATGTGGACGGTGCCGAACTTCTCCTTCGCCTTCGCCACCATCTCGACCATCTGGTCATATTCGGTGACGCTGCCGCCGTTCGACATCGCCTCGCCGCCCGCCGCCGCGATTTCCTCGACCACCTTCAGCGCGGCATCGGAATGGCCGGTGCCGTCGCGCGCACCACCCAGATCGTTGACCACCACCTTGGCCCCGCGCTTCGCCAGTTCCAGCGCATAGGCGCGGCCCAGACCGCCGCCCGCGCCGGTGACGATGGCCACGCGGCCTTCGAAGCTGATGGTCATCGAATGATCTCCGTTCCGGTTGATTCGTGGCTGCGTCCTAGCTGGCCATACCCGAAACGGGAAGCGCCGCCGCGACCGGGGGGATGGTCGCGACGGCGCTATGAAGCCTGATCGGGGGATTGATCAGGTATTCAGTGGGTTAATGCTCAGGCGCCGCCGGGATTCTTGCAGCCATCCTTCACCGCGCCGCGGCACACGGGATATTCTTCCTTGGGCGGGGGCGGGGGGAACGCCTGCGCCACGGGAACCGATGGCTTGAACACCACTTGTGCGCCGGGCTGCGCTGCACCCGACATCGGCGGTGCGGCGGGAGCATAGCCGCCGTCGGTCATCGTGCCGCCGGTCGGCGCGGGAGCTGCCGCCATCGGATCGGCGGCTGGGGGAGGCGCGGCAGGATCAGCCGCGGGCGGCGCTGCGGCCGGATCGCTCGGAGGCGTGTTGGTCGGCGGCGTGGCCTGGGTGGCCGGATCCTGCGTCATCGTGCCGTCCTGAGTCTGCATCGTGTCCGGCTCGGCGGGCGGCGGCATGGTGGTGTCCTGCGCAAAGGCGGGAACCGAGAGAGCCAGCGCGGTGGCTGCCAGGAATGCGAACTTCATGAGCTTCCTCCTTCGACCGGTGGGGCAACGGGGCCGCCGGCCTATTCTTGAAACAAAGCGCATGCCGGGTGGCAGCGCGCGGATGGACAACGCGCTCTTTGCCGGAAGGTTCAATCGGTTGCGAAACGATTGCGGTCAGGCGGTGCCTTCTGCGTCCAAAGCGTAGCCCGCGGACCGCACCGTGCGGATCAGATCGGGCTTGTCATCGACGTTGATCGCCTTTCTGAGCCGGCGGATATGCACGTCCACCGTGCGCGCTTCGATATCCGAATCATGCCCCCACACCGCGTCGAGCAGCCGATCGCGCGAGAACACCCAGCCGGGATGCTCCAGGAAATGCTTGAGCAGGCGGAATTCGGTCGGCCCCAGCGGCACCATCCGGCCCGAACGGCGCACCTTGTGGCCGACGGTATCCATCTCGATATCGGCATAGGTCAGCGCTTCACCGGCCAGCGCCGGCCGCACGCGGCGCAGCACCGCGCCGACGCGGGCGACCAGTTCGCGCGGCGAAAACGGCTTGGTGACATAATCGTCAGCGCCGGTTTCCAGCCCGCGCACGCGGTCTTCCTCTTCGCCGCGCGCGGTGAGCATGATGATCGGCACATTGGCGGTTTCGGGCGCGCGGCGCAGGCGGCGGCACACCTCGATCCCCGGCAACCCCTCGACCATCCAGTCGAGCAGGACGATGTCGGGCGCGGCCTCGCGCGCCAGCAGCAGCGCTTCTTCGCCATCTGGCGTGTGGCGCACCTCGAAATCCTCGCGCTTGAAATGCCAGATCAGCAGTTCGGCGAGTGCGGAGTCGTCCTCCACCAGCAGCATCTTTGCCCGGGCCATCGTTCGTCTCCTTACACGTCACTATCGCCGCGGTCGCGCTCGGCCATGTAATCGCCGGTCGCCGCGAAATACACCATTTCGGCCACATTGGTCGCATGATCGCCGATCCGCTCGAGATTCTTGGCGACGAACAGCAGATGTGCGACCTGACCGATGGTCTTGGGATTTTCCATCATGAACGTCACCAGCGCGCGGAACAGGCTGGAATAGAAATCGTCGAGCGCATTATCGCGCTCGACCACGCGCACCGCGGCCTCGGCATCGCGCGCGGCAAAGGCATCGAGCACGTCGTGGACCATGTCGCTCGCCATCTGCGCCATCGACGGCAGCACGGAGAGCGGCTCGATGCCCGAATGCTGCTCGATCATCGGCACACGCTTGGCGATGTTCTTGGCATAATCGCCGATCCGTTCGACCACCGCGGCGATCTTCAGCGCAGCGACGACCTCGCGCAGATCGTCCGCCATCGGCGCGCGCAGCGCAATGACGCGGACGACCAGCCGTTCGACCTCTGCCTCGATCTCGTCGATGCGCTTGTCGTTCGCGCGCACCTGCATCGCCAGTTTCAGGTCATTGCGCTGCAATGCCTGCATCGCGTTGGCGATGGCTTCCTCGGCGAGTCCGCCCATCTGCGAGATCAATCCCCGCAGCTGGCCGATATCCTCGTCGAACGCCTTGACCGTATGTTCCGTGCCCGTTGCCATATCCTGGTCCCTCAGCCGTAGCGGCCGGTGATGTAATCCTTGGTGCGCTCTTCGCGCGGATTGGTGAAGATATCCGACGTGTCGCCATATTCGACGAGGTGGCCGAGGTGGAAGAACGCGGTCTTCTGGCTGACGCGCGCCGCCTGCTGCATGTTGTGGGTGACGATCACCATCGCATAGCGGCCGCGCAATTCGTGGATCAGCTCCTCGATCTTGGCGGTGGCGATCGGATCGAGCGCCGAGCAGGGCTCGTCCATCAGGATCACC
>JAESGW010000540.1_pt1 | contig 28166 bp, 25 predicted proteins | sample 9269791 | NCBI WGS metagenome assembly JAESGW01 (sample SAMN16773120, study PRJNA677053) | algae metagenome | isolation source: Aphanocapsa lilacina HA4352-LM1 and co-occurring heterotrophs from near cave... | place: USA: Maniniholo cave, near Haena, Kauai, HI | collected 2009-07-28
ACGAAGAGCTGGGAGATCAGCACCTCGACCACCGGGTCCTCGATGGAGTCGAACGGGCCGTGGCCGGTGAGGCTCAGGGCAAGGGCGATCGCGCCGAGGGCCAGGCAGTGCAGTGCCGCCGGGAACGTGCGGAACCGGGCGGCGGACCACACGGCGAACCCGACGAGCAGGAACGTCACCGGGTAGGGCTGGTCGAAGATGGCAGCCGTCGCGCCCACCGAGACGACCCACAGCACCGCCAGCTCGAGGCGGCTGCCCTCGTGGGTGCGCGCCGGGATGTCCTGGGTGTGCCACTCCCACGCGAGGTGGCCGACCGCTCCGACCGTGAGGACGCCCACGACGTGCCGGGCGAACCAGGCCACCGCCGTCATCGCCGTCGCGTCCGCGGCGTCGACCAGGATGCCGACGGTGCCGATCAGGGCCCCGGCCACGCACCCGAGGGCGGCTGCGGCGCCGGCCATCGCGAGCGTGCGGGGGGAGCGGATGCTGGCGGTGCCGCCGGCGCCCAGCATCTCGGGGGCCCACCTCCGGAGGAGCACGCCCATCACGGCCGTCTGCACGGTCACCGAGAGGGCGCCGAAGAAGCCGAGCAGCGGGGTGATGCCCGTCGCCACCACGAGCACGAAGTGGATCGCCATCAGCGGGACCAGCGCACGTGCCGGGCGGCGCGGGGACTCCGCCAGCATCCACAGGATCGCGACGCCCGATGCGGGCCAGATCAGGCTCACGACCTGTCCCTCGATGGCGGTCAGCCGCCCGACGACGGTCAGCACGGCGTACGCCAGTGCGAACGCAGCCGCCCGAGCCGGCGACAGGGCCGTCGCGAGGGCCGTCGTCATGGCGCACAGACTACGGTCCGGGCCGACCGCGCGCCCCGTATCCGGGGGTGCCGAGGTCACGATCTGCACAACGCTCGGCGCGGACCATAGGCACGGGACGCGATCGGGGCCAGACTCGGGCCATGTCCGTGCGCAGCCTCGTGGCCGACGACGAGCCCGACATCCGCGACTTCATCGGTCACGTGCTCGAGCGGGCCGGGCACGACGTGACCACCGCGGGCGACGGGGCGGAGGTTCTCGCCCTGGCGTCGAGGCTCGACTTCGACCTGGTCGTGCTGGACCACCACATGCCTCGCATGACCGGTCTCGCGGTCGCCGACGAGCTGAGCAGGACGTCGCCGGACACGAAGGTCCTGCTCATGTCGGGCGACCTCGACGTCGGCAGCGTGCACCCGCACTTCCTGCCCAAGCCGTTCAACCGCGGCGAGTTCCTGACAGCCGTCGAGGATCTCCTGCAGCCCCCGCCGGGAGTGGCACCTACAGGTTGATCGTGATGTCGGCGTCGGCGCGCAGGTCCTCGACGAGAGCCGTCGCGACCTTGCCGATCTCCTGGTTGGTGGCCTGCTCGGCGAGCTGGTCGCGCACCTGGGCGAACGGCGGGATGTCCTGGGCACCCCCCTGGCCCGACCCGCCGGCCTGCGCCTGCTGCTTCTTGACCTGGGCGTAGAGCTCGCGCAGCTCCTTGTCGGTCGGCTCGATCGGGCCGTTCTCGTCCGCGACGAGCTGCTCGACGAGGACCTGGGTCTCGACCTGGTCGCGGGCCTGCTCGGCGGTGACGCCCTGCTGCTCGACGGCCTTCAGCAGCTCGTCGGCGGACGTCATGCCGTTCTGCTCGGCGAGGTCGGTGAGCTCGGCCTCGACGTCCTCGTCGCTGACCTCGAGCCCGCGCGCCTCGGCCTCCTGGGCGAGGAGCTCGGTGTCGACGAGGTCGTCGGCGGTCTGCTTGGCGAGCTGCTCCTCGTCGGGCGACTCGCCACCCATCTGCACCTGGGACGCGGCCTGCGCGAACGCGGCCTCGTAGATCGGGACGAACTCGTCCTTGGTGACCTCCTCGCCGTTGACCTCGGCCACCACGTCCGGGATCGCGTCGAGGTCGGGACCGCCCTCCGCTCCGGCGCCGGCGTCCGCACTCGGCGACTCGCTCGCCGAGGTGTCCTTCTCGGAGTCGGCGGAGGAGTCGGCGCTGCCTCCGCACGCGGACAGGACGAGCATGCTGGTGGCGGCCACGAGGCCGAGGGCAGTCCGGGTTCGCATCAGGTGAGTCATCCCGATCGACGGTACGCACCGAACCTGAACGCCGCTCTCAGGATGTGCTTCGCACCCGAGCTGCGTGCTTCGAGGTCGAGATCCGTACATGGAAGCAGGGCGGTCACCGGATATCCGGTGACTCCAGCCCCCGACCTGACAGCCGCTCCGGCAGGGGCGTTCAGAGGTGGTCGGGGACGATCAGCGCGTCGGGGTCCTGGCGGACCGGGAGCTGGGCGAGGGCCGTCCGCACGAGGGTCAGGCGCGCGGCGACGGCGACCTTCTGGCGCAGTCGGCCCACCCCGCTCTCGCCGAGGGTCTGCTCCACGGCCGTCGCGATCTGGGCGTCGGTGAACGTCGGTCGGGTGCCGGCGGGCACCTCGACGTCGGGGAGGGCGAGCAGCACAGGCAGGACCTGGCTGCCGACGGCCTCGAGGAGGTGGTAGCGGTCCAGCTTGCTCATCGACTCCCACGCCGCCTCCCCCTTGGCGCGGCGCCCGACCTTGCCGCCCGCCACGATCTTGGCGGCGGCGGTGACGGCGACGGTCAGCTCGTGCTCGGTGAAGCGCATGCCTCCAGCATGCCCCACCGGCGCCGGACGAGACGTGCGTCACATCCGCGTGACGATCGCGCCGCTCGGCACGACCAACCATCGAAGCACCACGAGATCCCGAGACGAGAGGAGCCCGACATGGGCATCGCCGACAAGGCCAAGAACGTCGCCCAGGACATCGCCGGCAAGGCCAAGGAGGTCGCCGGCGACGTCACCAACGACGACAAGCTCAAGGCCGAGGGCAAGAAGGACCAGACCGCCTCCGACCTCAAGCAGGCCGGCGAGAACGTCAAGGACGCCTTCAAGAAGTGAGCACGACCCGACGGGCGGCCCCGCGCCTGCCCGACCTGACGCCCGGGGACCTGACCGACGAGCAGCACGCCCTGCGCGAGCGCATCGTCGGCGGGCCCCGGGGGTCCGGTCCCCAGCACTTCCCCCTCGTGCGGGAGGACGGCTCGCTGACGGGCCCCTTCGGGGTGATGCTCCACGAGCCGGCGCTGGGTGCTCCGCTGCAGGAGCTCGGCAGCGCGATCCGCTACGCGACCGGCCTCAGCGCCCGTACGCGCGAGATCGCGATCCTGGCGGTCGCCGCCGCGACACGCTGTGAGTTCGAGACGTACGCCCACGAGCGGGTGGGCCGCGCCGTCGGGCTCACCGCGGACGAGCTGGCCGCTGTCGCGGACGGCACCTTCACCTCGACCGACCCGCACGAGCGCGAGGCCCACGCGTTCTGCCGCCACCTCCTCGATGACGGCGCACGCCTCGACGACGACGCCTACGCGGCGTACGCGGCGGCGCTCGGCACCACGACCATCACCGAGCTGGTCGTGCTGGTCGGCTACTACCGCACGCTCGCGCAGCTCCTCGCGGTCTACGACATCGGGGCGCCGGACCCTCAGTAGTGGGCCGTCATCACGTGCTTGATGCGCGTGTAGTCGTCGAACCCGTAGCCCGACAGGTCCTTGCCGTAGCCCGACGACCCGAAACCGCCGTGGGGCATCTCGGAGACGAACGGGATGTGGGTGTTGACCCACACGCAGCCGAAGTCGAGCTCGCGGGTGAGCCGGTCGGCGATCCCGACGTCGCGGGTCCACACGCTGCCGGCGAGGCCGTACGGCACCCCGTTGGCCATCGCGACCGCGTCGGCCTCGTCGTCGAAGGACTGCACGGTGAGCACCGGCCCGAAGACCTCCTCCTGCACGATGCGGTCGTCCTGGCGCACGCCCGTGACGACCGTCGGCGCGAAGAAGAAGCCGGCGTCGCCGACCCGTGAGCCGCCCGTGCGCACGGTCGCGTGGCCGGGGAGCTCGGCGAGGAACGCCTCCACCTTGGCGAGGTGGCCCGCGTTGTTGAGCGGGCCGTACTCCGCCTCCTCGTCCGACGGCGGCCCGGGGCGGGTGCCCTCGGCTGCCTTCACGAGCAGGTCGGTGAGCTCGTCGTGGACGCTGCTGTGCGCGATGACGCGCGTGGCGGCGGTGCAGTCCTGGCCGGCGTTGAAGTAGGCGGCCGCGGCGATCATCTCGGCCGCGCGCGGCAGGTCGGCGTCGGGCATCACCACGACGGGCGCCTTGCCGCCGAGCTCGAGGTGGACGCGCTTGAGCGACCTGGCGGCGGACAGCGCGACCTCGGTGCCCGCGCGCACCGAGCCGGTGATCGCCACGAGGCCGGGGGTCGGGTGCTCGACGAGGTGGCGGCCTGTCGAGGCGTCGCCGTTGACGACGTTGAGCACGCCCGGCGGCAGGATCGCGCCGGCGATCTCGGCGAGCAGCACCGTCGAGCGCGGGGTGGTGTCGCTGGGCTTGAGCACGATCGTGTTGCCGGCGGCGAGCGCGGGCGCGATCTTCCAGATCGCCATCGCGAAGGGGTAGTTCCACGGCGTCACCTGGCCGACCACGCCGATCGGCTCGCGGCGGATGGCGGAGGTGTGGCCCTCGAGGTACTCCCCCGACGACTTGCCCTCCAGCAGCCGCGCGGCGCCGGCGAAGAAGCGCAGCTGGTCGACGCCCTGGTCGACCTCCTCGCTCGCGATGTAGCGCACCGGCTGGCCGGTGTCGCGCGCCTGCACGGCGCTGATCTCGTCGTGGCGCGCGGCGACCGCGGAGGCGAGGTCGAGGAGGTACGCCTGGCGCGCGCCGGGGGTGAGGCGCTTCCACGACGCGGAGGCGCGCTCGGCGGCGGCGTACGCCCGGTCGACCTCCTCGGGCGTCGAGACCGGAGAGCGGCCGTCGGCCTCGCCGGTGGTCGGGTCGACCAGCTCGATGAAGTCGCTCGTGGCGGACTCCACGAGCTCGCCGTCGATGAAGTTGCGGATCGTCTCGCTCATGTCTTCTCCCGTGGTCAGGCGACGTAGATCTTGCGGATGGTCTCGCGGACGACCCAGGTGGTGTGCTCACCGGCACGCAGCCGTACGACGCTGCCGGGGCCGAGGTCGACCCGCTCGCCGTCGTCGAACGACACCGTCCCCGAGCCCGACAGCACGACGAACACCTCGTCGACCTCGACGTCGGTCGCGGTGCCGGGGGTCATCTCCCAGACCCCGACCTCCACCCCGGCGACGGCGGCGAGCGCGCGGGAGCCGGCCTCCGGCTCGCCGTCGACGACCGCGCCGGGGTCGAGCGGCGTGGTCGGCACGAGCGTCTCGACGTCCAGGACACGGTTCATGCAGTGCATCGTCCCAGCGCGGCCTCGGCGACGGGCCGACGATCTGTCGTCACTTCGCCGGGCCGTCCAACGTTTTGTCTGCCAGCTCGCGGGCGACCAGCGCGACGTGGAGGGAGACCCGGACGTCCGGGTCGTCGAGATCGGCGCCGAGGACGGCCTCGATCCGGGCCAGCCGGTCGTAGAACGCGGCGCGCGACAGGTGCAGGCTGGCCGCCGCCTCGGTCTTGCTGGCCGGGTGGAGCAGCAGGGCCCGCAGCGCGGCGAGGAGCTCGGTGCGCGAGCCGTCGGCGCGGTCGTGCTCCTCCAGCGGACCGAGCTCGCGCTCCACGAACAGCCGGATGCGCTCGTCGCCGCCGAGCAGCGCGAGCAGGCCGCGCAGGTGGAGGTCGGCGAGCCGGTGCACGTCGGGGTCGGCGGCCCTGCGGACCTGCGGGGCGGCGTCCGCGACCTGGCCCGCCTCGGTGACGGTACGCGCGACGCCGCCGCGGTCGGTGACGGCCCGTCCGGCGGCGACGACGACGTCGTGGTGGGGCAGCACGCGGGCGGCGAGCCGGTCGACGAGGTCGTCGGCGTCGGCCGCCGGCGCCGCCGAGACCAGCACGCGGAGGTCGCGGTCGACCTCGCAGACCAGGGCGGGCAGCCGCAGGCCGTGGGCGGCGCGCACCACGGTGGCGGCGACCTCGTCGAGGTCGGCGGGCGCCCCGCCGCCGATGCGCGGGCGGACCACGAGGCCGACGAAGGTGCGCCGCCGCACCGGGAAGCCGGCGACCTCGCAGCGGCGCTCCACCTCGTCGGAGACGGCGCCGTCGGGGGCGGGGACGGCCATGAGCGCGGTCAGCAGCTCGAGGTGGGTGCGCCGCATGAGGGTGCCGCGGTCCCGGTCGTGCAGCCGGTGCAGCGCGAGCGCCGCCGCGGCCCGCTCGGCGACCGCGACGAGCCGCTGCGACGGGGCTCCGGGCGACCCGATGACGAGCCGCCCCCACGCCTGGTCGGCGTTGCCGAGCCGCGTGACGAGCCAGCCGTTGGCCGCGTCCCAGCCGGTGCGCCCGGTGATCTCCACGCGCCGGGAGCGCGCGGGCCAGCCGTCGAGGAAGCCGCCCGGGTCGTCGGGGCCGGCGAAGTAGTCGAGCGGGCGGTGCTGGGCGTTCTCCACGACGACGGGGCCGTCGGAGAGCCGCTGCACGGCCCGGAGGATCTCGACGGGGCCGGCCTGGCCGAAGCTGAGCTCGGTGAAGGTCTCGTGCACCCGCTGCGCCTCGCGGAGCTCGGCGACCTGCTGGTCGACGACCCGCTCGCCGATCTCCTGGGCGAGCGCGGCGAACCGGGTCTCGCGGCCCAGCACGACCAGCGGGAGGCCGTGGCGCTCGCAGGCCGCGACCAGGGCGTCGGGGAGCACGGTCCCCCAGCGCCGCCCGAGCTCGACGACCATGCCCGCGCTGCCGACGTCGGCGAGCTCGTCGACGAAGGCGGTCAGGCCGGCGACGTCGTCGTCGGCCGGGAGCCCGGTGCCCATCGTCAGCAGCAGGTCGCCCTCGCGCAGCAGCTGGCCGACGTCGAGGCGTTCGGTGGCGTGCACCCACCGGATCGGCCGGGTCGACCCGGCCGCGCCGGCGACGACCTCGGGCGCGGCACGGCGGAAGGCGGGCAGCGCCAGCGCCTCCCGGAGCGTGACGCCGGGCGTCCTCTCGACCACGAGCGGATCCTACGCTCGGACAGGGTGACGAAGTGTCCGACATCTGCCGCCGATGCCGACGATCCGACACCTGCCCGCGCGCGTGGCGGCGAGCAGGATGGCGACATGACCGACCCCCTCGAGATCGTGCCCTCCGACATCGTGCACTGGGCCGACGGCGCCCTGCTGACCGGCGAGCCCTCCGGCTGGGCCGACGTGACCAACCCGGCGACCGGAGAGGTGACCGGCCGGGTCGCGCTGGCGAGCGAGGCCGACGCGGCGGCGGTCATCGCGGCCGCGTCCCGCGCCGCCCGCGGCTGGGGCACCACCTCGCTCGCGCGGCGTACGCAGGTGATGTTCGCGTTCCGCGAGCTGCTCAACGCCCGCAAGGACGAGCTCGCCGCGATCATCACCGCCGAGCACGGCAAGGTGCACTCCGACGCGATGGGCGAGATCGCCCGCGGCCTGGAGGTCGTGGAGTTCGCGTGCGGCATGTCCCACCTGCTCAAGGGCGGGCACAGCGAGGAGGCGTCCACCGGCGTCGACGTGCACTCCAAGCGGGTGCCGCTCGGCGTCGTCGGGATCATCAGCCCGTTCAACTTCCCGGCGATGGTCCCGATGTGGTTCTTCCCCATCGCCATCGCCGCCGGCAACACCGTCGTGCTCAAGCCGAGCGAGAAGGACCCCAGCGCCGCCAACTGGCTCGCCGCGCTGTGGCAGGAGGCGGGCCTGCCGGACGGCGTCTTCAACGTGCTGCACGGCGACAAGACCGCCGTCGACGCGCTGCTCACCAGCCCCGACGTGCAGTCGATCAGCTTCGTCGGCTCGACCCCGATCGCGGAGTACGTCTACGAGACGGCCAGCCGCCACGGCAAGCGCGTCCAGGCGCTCGGCGGCGCGAAGAACCACATGGTCGTCCTGCCCGACGCCGACCTCGACCTGGCCGCCGACTCGGCCGTCAACGCCGGCTACGGAAGCGCGGGTGAGCGCTGCATGGCGATCAGCGTCCTCGTGGCGGTCGACCCGATCGGCGACGAGCTGGTCGCCCGGATCGCCGACCGCACCCGCACCCTGCTGATCGGCGACGGCGGTCGCGAGGCGACCGGTGAGCAGAGGGAAGCGGACATGGGTCCGCTCGTGACCAGGGCGCACCGCGACAAGGTCAGCTCCTTCATCGACTCCGGCGAGGCGGCCGGCGCCAAGGTCGTCGTCGACGGGCGCGACGTCGCCGCCCGCGGCGGCTCCCGGGACGTGGCTGGCGGCTTCTGGCTGGGCCCGACGCTCTTCGACGACGTCACCCCGGAGATGGACATCTACACGGAGGAGATCTTCGGTCCCGTCCTGTCGGTGGTGCGGGTGCCGTCGTACGACGACGCGGTCGCCCTCGTCAACGCCAACCAGTACGGCAACGGCACCGCCGTCTTCACCAACGACGGCGGCGCCGCCCGCCGCTTCGAGGCCGACGTCGAGGTCGGGATGATCGGCGTCAACGTCCCCGTCCCGGTGCCGGTCGCCTACTACTCCTTCGGTGGCTGGAAGCGCTCGCTCTTCGGCGACACGCACGCCCACGGCACCGAGGGCGTGCACTTCTTCACCCGCGGCAAGGTCGTCACCACCCGGTGGATCGACCCGGCCAACCGCCCCGAGGGCGGCCTCGAGCTGGGGTTCCCGCGCAATGACTGACCTGATGAGCACCACGTCCGACCTGGCCGCCACCCACGACGCCGAGCGGGCGTACGAGCTCGACCGCGCGCACGTCTTCCACTCCTGGTCCGCGCAGGCCGAGATCAGCCCGATGGTGATCAGCCGGGCCGAGGGCAGCCACGTGTGGGACGGCGCCGGCAAGCGCTACCTCGACTTCACCTCGCAGCTGGTCTTCACCAACCTCGGCCACCAGCACCCGCGGATCGTCGCGGCGATCCGGGAGCAGGCCGCCACCCTGTGCACCGTCGCGCCGGCCTTCGCCAACGGCACCCGCTCGGAGGCGGCCCGGCTGATCGCCAGCCACACCCCCGGCGACCTCGACCACGTCTTCTTCACCAACGGCGGCGCCGACGCCAACGAGCACGCCGTACGCATGGCGCGGCTCCACACCGGCCGCCACAAGGTGCTGACGACCTACCGCAGCTACCACGGCGGCACCCACCTCGCGGTCAACATGACCGGCGACCCGCGCCGGTGGGCCAGCGACCACGGCTCGACGGGGACGGTCCACTTCTTCGGCCCGTTCCTCTACCGCAGCGCGTTCCACGCCACGACCGAGGCCGAGGAGTGCCAGCGCGCGCTCGAGCACCTCGAGCAGGTCGTCGCGCTCGAGGGACCGGCGACGATCGCCGCGATCGTCCTCGAGGCGATCCCCGGCACCGCCGGGATCATGATCCCTCCGCCGGGCTACCTCGCGGGCGTGCGGGAGATCTGCGACCGCCACGGGATCGTGCTGGTCGCGGACGAGGTGATGTCCGGCTTCGGCCGCTCCGGTCGGTGGTTCGCCGTCGAGCACGGGGCCCACGAGGGACGACACTGCGTGCCCGACCTGCTGACCTTCGCCAAGGGCGTGAACAGCGGCTACGTCCCGCTCGGCGGCGTCGCGATCAGCGACGAGATCCACGCGACCTTCGCCCACCGCGCCTACCCGGGCGGGCTGACCTACTCCGGCCACCCGCTCGCCTGCGCCGCGGCCGTCGCGACGATCCGGGCGATGGAGGACGACGACCTCGTCGGGCGTGCCGAGCGGCTCGGCGCGGAGGTCCTCGGCCCCGGCCTGCGGGCGCTGGCGGAGAAGCACCCCTGGATCGGCGAGGTGCGCGGCACCGGCGCCTTCTGGGCGGTCGAGCTGGTCAGCGACCGGCACACGCGGGAGCCGCTGGCGCCGTACGGCGGGTCGAGCCCGGCGATGGCCGCGGTCGTGAAGGGCTGCCAGGAGCGCGGGATGCTGCCGTTCAGCAACTTCAACCGCATCCACGTCGTGCCGCCGCTGACGACCACCGACGACGAGGCCCGTGAGGGCCTGGCGATCCTCGACGCGGCGCTGACGGCCGCGGCGGGGTGAGTGGCGGGGTGAGCAGCCACCTCACGGCGTACGAGCGGAACGCGCCCGACCCGCGGCTGGTCGCCGACGCGCTGGCCGGGAGCCAGCTGGGCGTCTTCTGGCTGGAGGACGCCGCGGCTGCCCCGGCGTACGCGCCACTCACCGCGTCGACCCGGGCCGACCTGGTCGTGGTGGGCGGTGGCTACCTCGGGCTGTGGACCGCGGTGCATGCCAAGCGCCGCGACCCGGGCCGCCGCGTGGTGCTGCTCGAGGCGCAGACCGTCGGGTGGGCGGCCTCGGGCCGCAACGGCGGGTTCTGCGACGCCTCGATCACCCACGGCGAGGAGAACGGCCGCTCCCGCTGGCCCGAGGAGTACGACACCCTGGCGCGGCTGGGCAGGGAGAACCTCGACGCCTTCGAGGCCGACGTGCACGACCTCGGCCTCGCCTGCGAGTGGGAGCGCACAGGCGCGCTGTCGGTGGCGGTGGAGGAGCACCAGGTGGCCTGGCTGCAGGACTCCACGCACGTCCTCGACGCGGCCGCCGTACGCGCCGAGGTCGACAGCCCGCTGTTCCTCGGCGGCGCGCTCGAGCCCGACACGTCGGCCCTCGTGCACCCCGCCCGGCTCGCCCTGGAGCTCGCGCGGGTCGCCGCCGGCCTCGGCGTGGAGGTCCACGAGCACTCCGCCGTCACCGGGCTGCGCCGCGAGGGTGGCGCCGTCGAGGTGTCGACCGACCGCGCGACCGTCACCTCGGACCACGTCGTGCTCGCCAGCGGGGTCTTCCCGTCGCTCGCGCGGCGCAACCGGCTGATGACGGTGCCGGTCTACGACTACGTGCTGATGACCGAGCCGCTGTCGGCCGACCAGCTGGCGTCGATCGGCTGGGCCGGTCGGCAGGGTCTCGGCGACCTCGCCAACCAGTTCCACTACGCGCGGCTGACCCGCGACGACCGGATCCTCTGGGGTGGCTACGACGCGATCTACCCAGCCGGCGGACAGGTCCACGTCCGCCACGAGGACCGCCCCGAGAGCCACACCCGCCTCGCCTCGCACCTCCTCGCGACCTTCCCGCAGCTCGAGGGGATCCGCTTCACGCACCGGTGGGCGGGCGCGATCGACACCTCGACGCAGTTCGCCGCGTTCTACGGCACGACCCACGGCGGCCGGGTGGCCCACGCCGCGGGCTTCACCGGGCTCGGCGTGGGAGCGACCCGCTTCGCCGCCGAGGTGGTCCTCGACCTGCTCGGCGGGCGGCCGACGGAGCGTACGGAGCTCCGGATGGTGCGCGAGCGCCCGCTCCCGTTCCCACCCGAGCCGCTCGCCTCGGTCGGGATCAACCTCACCCGCTGGTCGCTCGACCGTGCCGACCACCGGGAGGGCCGGCGCAACGCGTTCCTCCGGGTGCTGGACGCGGCCGGGTTGGGCTTCGACTCCTGAGCCGTAGGCTGCGGGCCGTGGGCGAGCGGGGGCCGATCTGGCGACAGCCGGGCATGGCGCCGCTGATGGCGATGACGTGCGCGGGGTTCTCCGGGTACGCGGTCCTGCTCACCGTCGCGCCGCTCTGGGCGGTCGAGGGTGGCGCGTCCACCGCCGGCGCGGGGCTCGTCAACGGCGTGCTCCTGCTCTTCACGGTCCTGACCCAGCTCCTCGTCCCGCGGGCGCTGCGGGCCTTCGGCTGGGGACCGGTCCTCGCCGTGGGCCTGGTGCTGCTGGGCGTCCCCGGCGTCCTGATGGCGCTGGACGACGGGCTCGGCGCGGTGCTCGCGCTGTCGGCGGTCAGGGGTGTCGGGTTCGGCATCCTGACGGTCACCGGGAGCGCCGCGGTGGCCGCGCTCGTGGGGCCGAGGCGGCGCGGGGAGGCGATCGGCGCGTACGGCCTGGCGGTCGCGTTCCCGAACCTCGTCCTGCTGCCGGCCGGGCCGTGGATCGCCGAGAGCGTCGGCTTCTGGGTCGCGTTCACGGTCAGCGCCCTGCCCGTGGTCGGCATCCCGGCGGCGCTCCGGCTCGCAGCGGCACTCCGGCTGGCCGCGCCGGACCTGCACCCCGGTGCGCCGACGGCGGCCGACCCGCAGGACCCGGAGTCGACCGCCTACCTCCGTCTGCTGCCGCCGATGCTGCTCCTGCTGGCCGTCACGCTCGCGGGCGGTGCGCTGATCACCTTCACGCCCCAGATGGTCGACAGCACCTCCGTCGCGGCCGTGGGCCTGCTCCTGATGGGGCTCTCCGCCGCGCTCAGTCGCTGGCGGATCGGGCGGCTCGCGGACCGCCACGGCGCGCAGCGCTTCCTGGTGCCCCTCGTCGTCCTCACCGGGGCGGGCATGGCGCTGGTCGCGTGGTCGGTCACGGGCACCGACGGTGAACGCGACGGCGCCTTCCTGCTCGCCATGCTCGTGGTCGGCCTCTGCTACGGAGGCCTGCAGAACCTCACCCTCGTGATCTCCTTCGCCGCCGTCTCGCGCCGGCACCACAACCTCGCGAGCGCGGTGTGGAACGTCGGCTTCGACGCGGGGACCGCGCTCGGCTCGGTGGCCGTCGGGGTCATCGCCGGGCTGACGTCCTTCTCCACCGCCTTCGTCGTGACCGCGGCGATCGCGGTGTCGACGCTGCCGCTCGCGGTGCGGCGGTCGGGCGTACGGACGGGGCCAGCCGCCGACGCCCCTCGCGACTAGTCTCGAGGCGTGAGCGAGACCATCTCGAATGGCGAGCGAGGCCCTCGGTACACCCACGGCCACGAGCAGGCCACGCTGGCCTCGCACAGCGTCCGGACTGCTGCGAGCTCTGCGGCCTACCTCCTCCCCGTCCTCCGGCCGGGGATGGACGTGCTCGACGTCGGGTGCGGCCCGGGGACGATCACCCTCGACCTCGCCGAGGCCGTCGCGCCGGGCACGGTGGTGGGCATCGAGAACGTCGAGGAGCCACTGACGGCCGCTCGTGTCGCAGCGGCCCAACGAGGGGACACCCGTACGCGCTTCGAGCCGGGCGACGCCATGTCGTTGCCCTTCGCGGACGACACCTTCGACGTGGTGCACGCCCACCAGGTGCTCCAGCACCTCACCGACCCGGCCGGGGCGCTGCGGGAGATGGCTCGGGTGTGCCGTCCCGGCGGGTGGATCGCGGTCCGCGACGCCGACTACGCCGCGATGGCGTGGCACCCCGAGCTGCCCGAGCTCGACGAGTGGCGAGCCGTCTACCGAGCCGTGGCCCGGTCGAACGGCGCCGAGCCCGATGCCGCGCGTCACCTGCGGGCGTGGGCCAACCGGGCCGGGCTGCTCGACGCCCGCTGCACGTCCAGCACGTGGACCTACGCCGACTCCGAGGCCTGCCGCTGGTGGGGCCGCAGCCAGGCCGAGCGTGTCGGGGGCGTGACCTTCGCGCGGCAGGCCGCCGAGCAGGGAGCCAGTCCGTCCGACCTGCAGCGGATGGTCGACGGATGGCGTACGTGGGGCGACGCCCCGGACGCCTGGTTCGCCATCCTGCACGGCGAGCTCCTCGTGCAGCTGCCCGCCCCGGCGTCCGTCGAGCAGGGCGCGTGAGGGCCGAGCACCACGCGTTCGTCGACGGGGACGCCGGGCGCTGCGGCGCCATCCTCCGCCACGTGGGGTCGCGGAGCCTGCGGACGCGCACCGTGTTCAGGATGGGCGAGGACGCTCCGGTGTATCTCGTGGACCATGTCGTCGAGCACGACGGCGATGTCCGGCGGTGGACCCGGTTCACCTACTACTCGCCTGTCTCGCAGAGCCGGCACTCGGGCACCCGCGACGCCGACGGGACGGTCCGCGTCGACGGGATGGTGGCGCCCGAGCTCAGCGACGCGGTCGGTGCGTACGGCGAGCACCTGGTGGTGGCCCAGATGCTCGCCGGCGACGAGCAGACGGTGTCGTACGTCCAGTTCGACGAGGGCGAACCCCGAGAGGGCGCGCAGCGGGCGGACCTGCAGAGGTGCGGGCCCGAGGTGACGGAGCTGCTGGACGGCTCCACCGTTGACGCCGAGCGCATCCAGCTCGTCGTGGGTGGGCGCGCCACCAATGCGCACTGGAGTGTCGACGGCGTCGTCGTGAAGTCCGACTGGTGCGGGGCCTGGTCGTTCCTGGTCGACGACCTCGATGCCCTGTGCGCCGGACTCGACGCGGAGCTGGTGGCGCGGATCAGGGAGTTCGCAGCGCCGTAGTCACCATGCGGACTCGCCGACCGACCACTGTCGGGCCCGACGACTACAATCAAACGCATGATCGACACGCTGGCAGCCGGGGCACGAGGGGTCGCAGACGACCTCTCGGCCGCCGACGTGCTGTCCGCGATCCGTGACCGACGTGCCGTCGAGAACCAGGCCGCGGCTGACCAGTTGACGCTCGCCGCGCGGTGGGCCGACCTCCACCCGCCGGAGTCGATCCACTCCGCCGCAACCTTCACCGTGCCGGGGTGCGAGCACGAGGAGCCCATCGCCGGTGACGGTGCCCCGCTGGTCGCGGAGTTCTGCGTCGCCGAGCTCGGCACCGTCCTCGGCATCAGCTCGACGGCGGCGAAGAAGCTCATCGGCCACGCCCTCGAGCTGCGCCACCGGCTGCCGCTGTTGTGGGCGCAGGTCCACGCCGGTGCGGTGCCGGCGTGGCGGGCCCGGGCGGTCGCGGAGACCACCATCCACTCCTCACCTGCGCTCACGGCTGAGGCGGCGGGGTTCGTCGACAGCCAGGTCGCGGCGGTCGCCGGACGGATCGGGGCCGCGCAGCTGGACCGGCTCGTGGCAGAGACCATCAAGAGGTACGACCTCGCCACCGCCGACCCGGCCGCAGACCCGGAGGACGGGTGGCAGCACGTCGACCCGCGGCACGTCACGGTGAACACCGACGACGTGCACTACGCCGGCACCATGCGCATCGAGGCCGAGGTCGACCTCGCCGACGCCCTCGACCTCGACCGCGCACTCGCCCACCACGCCGCCACCCAGAAGGCCCTCGGGTCCGAGCTGCCCCTCGACGCCCGGCGCGCCAAGGCCCTCGGCGACCTCGCCCGTACGCAGACCGCGCTGGATCTTGCCGACGTTGGCACCGATGCTGCGGCCGAGGACCTACCGGCGGCGAGAGAGGTCGTCATCCACGCCCACGTCGACGCGACCATGTCCGGCGACGCGACCTTCTTCGGGCCGACCGGGCGGATGGAGGACGGCCAGCGTCTGGTCCTGCTCGACCAGATCACGTCGTGGTGCGCCGACACCCGCACGAAGGTGACCATCAAGCCGGTCATCGACCTCAACACCCCACTCACCGCGCAGAGCCACGCCATCCCCGACCGGATCCGCGAGCAGGTCCAGCTTCGCGACCGCACCTGCGTGTTCCCGAACTGCACCCGCCCTGCCCGTGGCTGCGACGTGGACCATGTCGTCCCCTTCGACCACGACGCCGACGCCGAGGGCAGGCCCCAACCGGGTCCGACGACGACGAGCAACCTTGCGTGCCTGTGCCGGTTCCACCACCGCCTCAAGACCCACTCGCCCTGGCGCTACGAGACGACCGCACCCGGAACCTTCGAGTGGACCTCACCCCACGGTCTTCGCTACCGCCGCGACCACACCGGCACCACCGAGCTGGACCCACCCGAACCACCCGGCATCCCGCGACCGCGCCGACGATGACCCCGCCCCACACCCCGCCGAGACACGTCCGGCGGGGCCAGTGGCACGCCTGACCTCCTCACAGCTCCGCGCTGCTACCTCTACCTCGGTCGGTCAACCGCGCGGCCCGTCACCAAGGATTCGCGCCCTCAAGGCGGCATGAGCGAATGTTCGCGGGCCGCCCGTTCGGGCACACGTGTCCGACCTGTCGCCCTCCGCCCAGCACTTCGAGGGCAAGATCTCGGACACGTGTACGGCGATGGCGCACTCCGCCGCACGTGCGGCGGTCCTCGCCCTCGAGCTCGCTCGCGCGGGGCCACATCCACCGCACATGCGCCGCTGGTCCTAGGGACACCTCGGCCGCTGACCCGGTGACCGCCGATCGGCACACCCGCGCACTCGCACGGCACGTACATGCACCGGTGTTCGCTCCTCCCAGAACACGCGACAGGCGGCTCGATGTCACCTGCACCTGCAACGATCCACGAGTGAGCCTCGCGATCGCCACCTGCCAGCCCGCCGCATCCGCCGATGCCCGAGCCAACGGTGCTGAGGTCCGCCGCATGCTCCGGGAGTCCGCGGCGGCCGGCGCACGGCTGGCCCACTTCCCCGAGGGGTTCCTGTCGGGCTACGCGGTGGCGGACGTCAGCACGTGGGAGGACGTCGACTGGGACGCCGTCCGCGAAGAGGCCGAGCACGTGGCCGCCCTCGCCGGCGAGCTGGGGATCTGGGTGGTGCTCGGCTCTGCCCACCCGCTGACCACGCCCCACTGGCCGCACAACAGCCTCTACGTGATCTCCGACGAGGGCGAGCTCGTCGATCGCTACGACAAGCAGAAGTGCTCGCACACCGAGGTGACCCGGTTCTACACGCCGGGCTTCGAGTCGGTGGTCTTCGACGTCGACGGCTTCCGTTTCGGCACGGCGATCTGCATCGAGATCAACTTTCCCGACCTGTTCGCGGACTACGACCGGCTCGGCGTCGACTGCATGTTGGTCTCGGCGTATCCGGTCGACTCGATCTTCGCGACCAAGGCTCGCGCCTACGCCGCGATCCACAACTACTGGCTCAGCCTGTCGGTGCCGGCGCAGACCACTCATCTGCTCCGTTCAGCACTCATCGGTCCCCACGGCGAGGTCATGGCAGACGTGGGCGGCGACCCCGGGCTGGTCGTGGCCACACTGGACCGGGAAGACCCCGCGCTGCACTTCGCGCTCGACCTGGCTCGCCCGTGGCGGGCAACCGCGCGAGCGGGAGACATCTACCAGTCGCGCCGGGTCAGTGACGAGCGCAGCCGGGTACGTACCGCGTTCTGAAGGGCTCCGACGTAGTCGGGCATGGTGTTGAGGCTCGCTCCGCTCGCACCTCGACCACCGAGGGCCTTCAGCCGCCCAGCGCCCGCACACCCGGCAGCACCTCGTCGGCGAAGGACGTGAGGAACTGCTCCTGGTCGTGCCCGGGCCCGTGGAAGACGAGGTGGTCGAAGCCCGCCTCGACGTAGGGCCGGACCTCCGCGAGGACCTCCTCGGGCGTGGTCGCGACGATCCAGCGCGAGGCCACCTGCTCGATGGCCAGCGCGTCGGCTGCGGCCGCCATCTCGACCGGGTCGTCGAGCTGGTGCTTCTGCTCGGCGCTCAGCGACAGCGGCGCCCAGAAGCGGCAGTTCTCCAGGGCCTCCTCGCGCGTGGGGGCGTACGACAGCTTGATCTCGATCATCCGGGAGAAGTCCCGCTGCACGTCCGACGCGGCGCGGCCCTCCTCGACGGCCGGCAGCAGCTTGTCGGTGTAGAGGTCCATCCCCTTGCCGCTGGTGCAGATGAACCCGTCGCCGACGCGCCCGGCGTACTTCGCCATCTGCGGGCCGCCCGCCGCGACCCAGATCGGGACGCCGCCCTCGGGCCGGTCGTAGATCGTGGCGTCGACGGTGCGGTAGTAGTCGCCGTCGAAGGTCACCCGCTCCCCCGCCCAGAGCTCGCGCATCAGGCGTACGGCCTCCCTCAGCCGCGCCCACCGCTCCTTGAACTCCGGCCACTCGGCCAGCCCGACCGAGATCTCGTTGAGCGCCTCGCCGGTGCCCACGCCGAGCACGACGCGGCCGGGGGCGAGCAGCGCGAGCGTCGCGAACTGCTGCGCCAGCACGGCCGGGTTGTAGCGGAAGGTCGGCGTGAGCACGCTCGTGCCGAGCACCACCCGCTCGGTGCGCTCGCCGATCGCGGCCATCGCGGCGAGCGCGTTGGGCGCGTGCCCGCCCTCGTGCCGCCACGGCTGCAGGTGGTCGCTGATCCACACGCTGTCGAGGCCGACCTCCTCGGCCCGCACCCCGAGCTCGACGAGCTCGCGCGGGCCGAACTGCTCGGCGGAGGCCTTGTAGCCGACGGAGAGGTGGGACGTCTGGGTCACGGGCGGTTCCGTTCGGTCGGGGGCGATGTCAGGGTGGCCGGATGGACGACGACCTGCCCGCGCTGGGCTTCGGGCTGCCAGTCTCCGGCAGCTGGGCAACACCGGACACGATGATCCACGTGGCGCGCCTGGCCGAGGAGCTCGGCTACGACTCGCTGTGGACCTTCCAGCGGGTGCTCCAGCCGGTCGCCGACACCACGCCGGCGTACGCCGCGGTGCACGACGCCGTCCTCCCCCTCGCCCACGTCGCCTCGCACACGACCCGGATCGGGCTCGGCACGGCGACGCTGTGCGCGCCGTTCACCGCGCCCGCGCTCCTCGCCAAGGCGATGGCGACGCTCGACCACCTCACGGCCGGGCGCCTGACGGTCGGCGTCGGGATGGGGTGGCTGCCCGAGGAGCACGAGGCCGCCGGCGTGCCGTACGCCGCGCGCGGGGCGCGCTTCGAGGAGTACCTGCGCTGCCTGGTGGCGCTGTGGACCGAGGACCTCGTCGAGCTCCGCGGGGAGCACTACTCCGTCCCGCGCTCGCGCCTCGGCGTCCGCCCGGTCCAAGAGCCGCACCCGCCCGTCCTCGTCGGCGGCGCGGCCCCCGCCGCGCTGCGCCGGGCCGGCCGGCTGGCGCAGGGCTGGATCGCCAGCACCCGCCAGGACCTCGACACCCTCGCCGACTCCGTGGCCCTGGTGCACGAGGGCGCCCGCGAGGCCGGTCGCGACCCGGCAGCCGTACGCATCCTGCTGCGCGCCGTCGTCGACCTGGTGGACGCGGACCCGGGGCCGGGGCGACGACCGTTCCACGGCACCCGCGAGCAGGTGCTGGACGACCTCGCAGCCGTACGCCGCCGAGGTGCCGGCGAGGTCTTCGTCGACCTCAACTTCTCGCCGCGGGTCGGCTCGCCCGACGTCGACGCGGACGAGGCGATGGCCGAGGCGGAGCACGTCCTGCACGCCCTCGCCCCGGCCCGCCGGGGCCCCTAGGACGCCTCCACCTTGGGCATGATGTCGTTCTTGAGGCGCTTGAGGTCGTCGAGCGTCTTGGACACCGGCACGTCGGCGAAGGGCGGCCACAGCAGCGGCATCGTCATCCCGGCCTCCCGGTAGGTCTTGAGCATGTCGGTGATCTGGCGCTCGCTGCCGACGAGGATGTTGGACACCTTGCCGTTGTCGGTCTGGTCGACGTCCTCGTCGGTGATGGTGAACCAGATCATCGAGCACATGTCGAGGTCGTCGATGGACTTGCCGAGCTCCTCGAGCTCGCGGGCGATCGCGGTGCGCCACTCGGTGAACTCGCGGGGCGTGTCCTGGATGCCGATCCAGCCGTGCAGGCCGTACTTGGCGACGCGGTTGGCCGAGCGCTTCGGGTCGCGCAGGCCGCTGAAGTAGATCGGCGGGTGCGGCTGCTGGAGCGGCTTGTGGCCGAACCCGCACGGCTCGAAGTCGGCGTGCTCGCCGTGGTACTCGAAGGTCTCGTTGGTCCAGATGCCCTGGGCGATCTCGATGGTCTCGCGCACGTGGGAGTGCCGGCGCGGGAACCGGTCGGCCACGCTCGCGGCGGCGAACTCCTCCGGCATCCAGCCGGAGCCGATGCCGACGTTGAGCCGGCCGCCCGAGAGGTGGTCGATCGTGGCGCACTCGGCGGCGAAGAGGGCCGGGCTGCGGAACGGCGTGTTGGTGATGCTCATGCCGAAGCGGAGCTTCTCGGTGCGCGCCGCGAGCCACGGGAGGATCGGCCAGCCCTGGAACCACTTGCCGCGCGACTCGACCGGCAGCTGCGTGGGGAACTCCTTCATCATGCCGAAGGGGTACTGCAGCTCCCCGCGGTCGGAGGCCTCGGGGACCACCAGGCGGTCGAGGGTCCACACCGAGTCGAAGTCCAGCTCCTCGGCCAGGTCGGTCAGGTCGGCGAGCTCCTGCACCGTCACGTGGTTGCGGAAGGTCGGCAGGTAGAGGGCGAGCTTCATCTCACAACATCTCCTCGGGAGGGATCTGGCCCGGGCGGCCCTTGTGACGTATCCCACAACCGGCCCCGCCCACCCGCAAGGCTGGGGCGCTCATGGTTTCCTCAACGCGCCACCGGCGCCCGAGGCATCAGCGCAGGCGCTCGCGCAGCTCGCGCTTGAGGACCTTGCCGTAGTTGTTCGTGGGCAGCGCGTCCACGAAGACGTAGTCCTTGGGCCGCTTGAACCGGGCGATGCTGTCGAGGCAGAGGCGGTCGAGCTCCGCGACCGGGGGCTCGGTGCCGTCGGTGACCACGAAGGCGACCACGGACTCGCCCCACTCGGGGTCGGGGCGGCCGACGACGGCCGCCGCCTCGACGTGCGGGTGCCGCAGCAGCACCTCCTCGACCTCGCGGGGGTAGATGTTCATCCCGCCGCTGATGATGAGGTCCTTCGACCGGTCGTGCAGGGTGAGGAAGCCGTCGTCGTCGAGGCTGCCGACGTCGCCGGTGTGCAGCCACCCGTCGCGCAGTGCCTCGGCCGTCTCCTCGGGCTGGTCCCAGTAGCCGGCCATCACGACCGCCCCGCGGACGAGCACCTCCCCGGGCTCCCCGGCCGGGAGCGGGCGGCCGTCCTCGCCGGCCACCCGCACCTCGACGTCCGTGCGCGGGAACCCGACGGACTGCATCCGCTCGCGCCACCGCGGGTGGCCGGTGTCGGCGTGGTCGGCCGTCGACAGCCCGGTGATCGTCATCGGCGTCTCGCCCTGCCCGTAGATCTGCGCCAGCCGGGGGCCGAAGGTCGCCAGCGCGGCCTCGAGGTCGGCGAGGTACATCGGGGCGCCGCCGTAGATGATCGTCTTCAGCCCGCCGAGGTCGGCACCGGCGAGCGCCTCGTCGGCGGCGAGGCGGCGCACCATGATCGGTGCGGCGAAGAACGACATGCCCGGCCAGCGGTCGAGCAGCTCCACGAGCTCGGCGCCGCCCAGCGGGGGGTGGGCCGGGAAGACGCTGACCGCGCCGCGCGCGACGTGCGGCAGGCCGTACAGCCCCGAGCCGTGCGACAGCGGTGCGGCGTGCAGGACGCTGTCGTCCGCCGAGACCGGGCCGATGTCGGCGAAGTAGCTCAGCGAGGCCATCAGCAGGTTGCCGTGGGTGAGGGTCGCGCCCTTGGGGCGACCCGTCGTGCCGCTCGTGTAGAAGAGCCAGGCCGGGTCGTCGGTGCCGCGGTCGACCATCGCGACCGGCGCCGACGAGGTGAGCCGGTCCCACGCGGGCCCGGGCGCCACGACGACCTCCTCGACGCTGTCGACGCGGTCGCGCAGGGCCGTCACGTCGGCGGCGTGCGCCTCGTCGGTGACGACGGCGCGGGTCCCGGAGTGCTCGAGGACGTACGCGACCTCGTCGCGGTGCAGCCGCGCGTTGACCGGCACGGCGACGAGGCCGGCGTGCCAGACGGCGTACTGCGCCTCGAGGTACTCCGGGCGGTTGTCCATCACGATCGCCACCCGGTCCCCCGGCTCGAGGCCGAGGCCGTCGCGCAGGCCGCCGGCGGCACCGGCCACCCGCGCGGCGAGCTCGCCCCACGTGGCGTGCACGTCGCGCCCGACGGCGAGGGCGGGGCGCTCGCGCAGCCGCCGACCCTGCCGCTCGACCCAGCTGGCGAGGTTCACGGCGTCGATCTCATGGGGTCCACCTCATGGCGTGAATCCCATCGGGCGACCGGGGGCGGGTCAAGGACGTCCGGGCAGCGTTGAGGAAGGCGTGATGGTCGCGGGCGCCGGCGTGGGGGAGGCTGGCGGCATGCGTCTCGACGAAGAGGTGGCCCGGTCCCGGCTCGGCGCACACGTGCACGGCGTCTTCTGCACGCTGCACCCCGAGCGCGGACCCGATCCCCAGCCGGTCGTCTACGCCGTCACCGACGACGGCCACGTCGGCGTCCCCATCGACACGGTCAAGCCCAAGAAGTCCTCCCGGCTCCAGCGCGAGGACAACCTCGCCGCCGACCCGCGCGGCTCGCTGTTGGTCGAGCACTGGGACGCCGACGACTGGTCACGCCTGTGGTGGGTGCGGGCCGACTGCGAGCACGTCCCCGACCCGCCGGCCGCCGTCGTCGAGGACCTGGCCGACCGGCTCGCCCGCACCGTCCCGCAGTACGCCGACAAGCCGTTCCACCGGGTGCTGGTGTGCCGGATCGTGAAGGTCACCGGCTGGTCCGCGAGCGGGGACTGATCAGGGCGGACGAGGACGGCTCAGCGCGGGCGCGGGAGCCGCAGGTGCATCGACGTGCCTCCCGGCCCGGAGCTGCCGACGGACAGCTCTCCGCCCATGGCGCGGACCAGGCCGTGGGCGAGCGCGAGGCCGAGCCCGATGCTCTCCGTGCTCGGCTCGGCCGCGTCGTCGTCGGGGGCGGCCCGGGCGTACGGCGTGAAGATGCGCGGCAGCAGCTCGAGCGGGATACCCGGACCGTCGTCGTCGATCGTGACCAGCACGGACGCATCGTCACCGGCGTCGCGGCAGGCGACCTCGACCCGCCCGCCGGCCCGGCCGTGGCGCACCGAGTTGGCGACGAGGTTGATCAGCACCTGCCGCAGCCGGCGCCGGTCGCCGAGCACCCGGTGGTCCGCGCCGGGCTCGTCGCGGAGGTCGTGCGCGAGGTGGTACCCCCGTCGCCCGGCCTGGGCCGACAGCAGGCCGAAGGCCTCGTCGACGACCTCCCCGAGGTCGACGGGCTCGAGGGCCACCGGCAGCACGTTGGCCTCGATGCGGCTCAGGTCCAGCACGTCGGAGAGCAGGTCCATCACGTGACCGGCCGCAGCGCCGATGTGCTGCAGCGCCTCACGGCGGCGGTCCTCGTCGAGGTCGATGGTGCCGAGCAGCTCGGCGAAGCCGACGATCGCCTGGATGGGCGTACGGGCCTCGTGCCCGACGGCGGCCAGCAGCTCCAGCCGCGCGTGGGAGAGCTCCTCCGCGGTGCGGCGCGCGGTCTCGGCCTCGAGCCGGGCCCGCCGCTCCTGGACGAGGCGGGTGTGGTCGATGGCGACCGACGCGAGGTGGGTCAGGCGGTCCACGAGCAGCTGCTCGCGGGGGTTCGGGCGGTGCGGGCGCGCGTGGTAGACCGCGAACGTGCCGACCGGGAGGCCGTCGCGTCCCTCGATCGGGGTGGACCAGCAGCTGCGCAGCCCCGCGGCGGCGGCGATGTGGCGGTAGTCGGCCCACCTCTCGTCGGAGCGCACGTCGGTCGCGACCACCGCGACGTTGAGCGAGGCGGCCGTGCCGCACGACCCCGCGGCCGGCCCGATGGGCATGCCGTCGATCGCCCGGACGTACGTCTCGGGCAGGCTCGGCGCCGCACCGTGGTGCAGCGTGCCGCGCCCGCGGTCGAGCAGCAGCACCGAGCACCGGGCGCCCGGCATCAGGTGCTCGAGCGAGGCCAGGATCCCGGTGAGCACCTCGTCCAGCGGCGCCGCGCGCGCGATCATCTCGAGCACCTCGGTCTGGCGGTCGAGCAGCTCGCGCGCGTCCTCGGCCCACAGGTCCGGGGCGGCCTCCGGGGCACTCACGCGTCCACCAGCTGGTAGCCCACGCCCCGCACGGTGCGCAGCACCCGCGGGGCGGAGGGGTCCGCCTCGAGCTTGAGCCGCAGCCGGTGGACGTGCTCGGTGACGGTGGCCTCGCCCAGCCACTCCGAGGAGGAGTTCCAGACCTGGTCGACGAGCTGGGCGCGGGTGAAGACGTGGCGCGGGTGGGTGGCGAGGAACAGCAGGAGGTCGTACTCCTTGGGCGTGAGCTCCTTCTCCTCGTCGCCGAGCAGCACCCGCCGGCTGGCTGGCTCGATGCGCAGGTCCCCGACGACGACCGCCTCCACCGACGGGTCGAGCGCGGTGCGGCGCAGCACCGACCGGACCCGCGCGGCGAGCTCGCCGGGCGAGAACGGCTTGACGAGGTAGTCGTCGGCGCCGAGGTCGAGCCCGGCGATGCGGTCGCCCTCCCCGCTGCGTCCCGACAGCACGATGATCGGGGTGTCCGAGCGGCCGGCCTGACCGCTGCGGACGGTCCGCAGGACGTCGAGGCCCCCGAGCCGCGGGAGCGAGAGGTCGAGCACGACGAGGGTCGGGTGCTCGTCGCGGATGCACTTGAGGGCGGACGTGCCGTCCTCGGCCTCGAGGACGCGGAAGCCCGCGTCGTCGAGCTGCCAGCGCACGACCGTGCGGATCGCCGCGTCGTCGTCCACGACGAGGACGACCGGCGCCCGCGGGTCTGCCGCCTGGGTCATGCCTGATTGATACCCCACGGCACCGCCGACCGTCACCCGCTCGGCCCCGATCGGACCCGGCGGCCCCCGCCGTTGTGGCTCCGTTGAGCGCGTGGTGGTCGACTCGCTGGCGGCGTTCCCGACAATGGGGTCATGCCGGACCCCAGCAGCGACCTCAGCCCGGACCTGACCACGCTTCCCACCCCCGCGCTGCTCGAGCTCGCCGGGGCCCGGCGCGACGCGCTCTTCGGCACCCGCGTGACCTACTCCCCCAAGGTCTTCATCCCGCTCACCCACCTGTGCCGCGACCGCTGCGGCTACTGCACGTTCGCCGAGTCGCCGCGCACGACCGTGCCCTACCTGGCGCCGGAGGAGGTCCTGGCGATCGCCGAGGCGGGTGCGGCGAGCGGGTGCCACGAGGCGTTGTTCACGCTGGGCGAGGCGCCGGAGCTGCGCTACCCGGAGGCGGCCGCCTGGCTCGCGGCGCGCGGGCACCGCACGACCGTCGACTACCTCGTCGAGGCGACCGGGCTGGTGCTCGAGGAGACCGGTCTGCTGCCGCACGCCAATGCCGGGGCCATCGGCCACGACGACCTCGCGCGGCTGCGCCGGACCTCGCCCTCGCAGGGGATGATGGTCGAGAGCCTGCGCGACGACCTGGCCGCCCACCGCGGCGCCCCCGACAAGGTGCCGTCCCGGCGGTTGGCCACGCTCGATGCCGCCGGACGCCTGTCGATCCCGTTCACGACCGGGATCCTGGTGGGGATCGGGGAGACGGAGGCCGACCGGGTCGAGGCGCTCGAGGCGATCGCCGCCAGCCACCGCCGGCACGGCCACGTGCAGGAGGTCATCGTCCAGAACTTCCTGCCCAAGCCCGGCACCGCGATGCGCGGCGCGCAGCCCTGCCCCCACGAGGACCACCAGCGCGCGATCGCCCTGGCCCGGCTCGTTCTGCCCGACGACGTCCACGTCCAGGCGCCGCCCAACCTGTCCGCGCCCGACGAGCTCGCCGGGCTGCTCGCCGCCGGCATCGACGACTGGGGCGGGGTCTCCCCCGTCACCGCCGACCACGTCAACCCCGAGCGCCCGTGGCCGTCACTGGACTCGCTCCGCGAGGCGACCGAGGCCGCCGGGCACCAGCTCGCGCCGCGCCTGACGGTGCACCCGGCGTACGCCGCACAGCCGGACCGCTGGCTCGACCCCGCGCTGCACTTCCCGGTCCTCGACCGGGCCGACGCCGACCTGCTGGCCCGCGACGACCCGGGCGCCCTGTGGCCCGAGCGGCACCGCGACGCCGCCAACGTCGGCACCGGGGCCGAGGTCGTGCAGATCGGGCGACGCTCGACCGCGTGGTTCTCTGGCGCGGGCGTCGACCCGGTGCCCGTGCGGCCCCGCACGCGCGAGGTCACCGGCCGGGTCCGCGAGGTGCTCGACGGCGTACGCGCCGGGCAGGACACCGGTCCGGCCGAGCTCGAGGCGCTCTTCTCCGCCCGCGGCCAGGAGGTCGCGGCCGTGGCGGAGGTCGCCGACGAGATCCGCCGCAGGATCGTCGGCGACGAGGTGACCTTCGTGGTCAACCGCAACATCAACTACACCAACGTGTGCACCTTCAAGTGCACCTTCTGCGGGTTCTCCAAGGGGCCGCTGTCGCTCAACCTGCGCGGGGCCCCCTACCTCCTCGGCCTCGACGAGGTCGCCGTGCGCAGCGCCGAGGCGTACGCGCTGGGCGCCACCGAGGTCTGCCTGCAGGGCGGCATCCACCCGAGCTTCGACGGCGACTTCTACGTCCAGGTCGCGCGGGCGGTGCGCGACCGCGTGCCGGACATCCACGTCCACGGCTTCACCGCGCTCGAGGTGCTCGAGGGCTCGCGCCGGCTCGAGGAGCCGCTCGAGAGCTACCTGCTGCGGCTCAAGGACGCCGGGCTGCGGTCGCTGCCCGGCACCGCGGCGGAGATCCTCGACGACGAGGTGCGCGCGGTGCTGTGCCCGGACAAGATCACGACCGACGAGTGGCTCGAGGTGCACCGCACCGCGCACCGGGTCGGCCTGCGCAGCAACGTCACCATGATGTTCGGCTCGGTCGAGCGGCCCCGCCACTGGGTGCGGCACCTGCTCCGCACCCGCGCGCTGCAGCGCGAGACCGGCGGCTTCACCGAGTTCGTCGGCCTGCCGTTCGTGCACATGGCAGCGCCGATCTACCTCAAGCGCGGTGCCCGGCGCGGGCCGACGTGGCGCGAGACGGTGCTCGTGCACGCCGTCGCCCGCATCGCGTACGCGGGCGACATCGACCACGTGCAGGCGTCGTGGGTCAAGCTCGGCCGCGTCGGAGCGCAACAGCTCCTCGCCGCCGGCGTGGACGACCTCGGCGGCACGCTGATGGACGAGAACATCAGCCGCGCCGCAGGCGCCAGCCACGGCCAGGGGCTGACGCCGGCCGACCTCGCCGCGATCGCGGACGAGGCCGGCCGCCCCTTGCGTCAGCGCACCACGCTGTACGGCGAGGTCAGGCAGCCGGTGGGTGCCCGACCAGGTCAGCCCGCAGCCCGGCGATGATCCGGGCGAGCACGCGTGACACCTGCGCCTGCGTGAGCCCGACCTCCTCGGCGATCTCCTGCTGGGTGAGCCCGTCGTAGAACCGCAGCCGAAGGACCAGCTGGTCGCGGTGGGACAGCTCGCGCAGGAGCGGGCCGAGCATGACCCTGGCCTCCACGTGCGCCAGGCCGCGGTCCTCGCCCCCGAGCAGGTCGCCCAGGCTCGACGAGCCGTCCGCGACGGACGCGTCGAGCGAGGTGGGCGTGAAGCACCCGTCGGCCGCCAGCGCCTCGACGATGTCGGACAGCGGCGCGTCGAGGTGCTCGGCGAGCTCGCTGGGCCGGGGTGAGCGGCCCAGGCGTGCCTCGAGCCGGTCCTGGGCGGTGGCGATGCGGGCCTGGAGGTCCTGCACCCGGCGCGGTGGCCGCACCGTCCAGCCGGCGTCGCGGAAGTGCCGGCGCAGCTCGCCGCGCACGGTCGGGACGGCGAACGACAGGAAGTCGTGCCCGGCCGCTGGGTCGAACCGCTGGGCGGCCTTGGTCAGGCCGAGCAGCGCGACCTGCTCGAGGTCGTCGAGGTCGATGCCCCGGTTGCGGTAGCGCGAGGCCATGCTCCGGGCCACGGAGGCGTTGGTCTCGATGAGCTGACGGGTCAGCTCGTGGGCGTCCGCGTGGCGGCGGACGTCGCGGAGGTCGCAGACGATGGCGTCGGTGCGACGGGCACGGGCCGCCCCCTCGAGGGGAGGGACGGCGGCGACGGTGCGGACATGAGCGCGTTCAGAGGCGATCGACATGGGAAACCACGGCTCGCTTCCTTGGTGGTGATGGTGCTTGCCGTGGTCTCCAGCAAGACGATCACCACCACCGTCGCATGGTCTGGACCAGCGCGACAGCCGGGATGCGAACACCTCCGTCAGGAGGTGTGTCGGGCCAGGGTCTGTCCAGGGTTCTCGCCGAAGACCTGCCGGTAGTCGGAGGCGAACCGGCCCGGGTTGAAGAAGCCGAGCCGGGCCGCGGCGTCGCCCACCGTGGCCACGGAGCCGACGCGCAGGAGCTGGTGGACCAGGTCGAGACGCACCTGCCGGAGGTAGGCGTTGGGGGTGCAGTCGAGGTGGCGGCGGAAGGCGTACTGGAGCGTCCGCGGCGTGACCCCGCACTCCCGGGCGATGTCGGCCAGCGACAGGTCGTCGTGGGCCCGGTCCCGGATGATCCGCTGGGCGTGCCACACGGTGGCCTGGGTGGCGTCGCGGAGGTCGCGCGCGAGGGTCGAGTCGTCGCCGACCAGGTTGTTCTCGAAGGTGTGCAGGAGGGTGTGGGCGAGCAGCCGGGACGCCTGCACCGTGGCGATGGGGTGCCCGTCGACCGGCGCCGCGCTGAGCCGGTCCACGACGGCACGCCACTGTGCGGCCGCTGCCGGCGACCGGGGCACGAAGCCGG
>JAESGW010000541.1_pt1 | contig 27977 bp, 27 predicted proteins | sample 9269791 | NCBI WGS metagenome assembly JAESGW01 (sample SAMN16773120, study PRJNA677053) | algae metagenome | isolation source: Aphanocapsa lilacina HA4352-LM1 and co-occurring heterotrophs from near cave... | place: USA: Maniniholo cave, near Haena, Kauai, HI | collected 2009-07-28
TAAAGATAAGCAATCTTCGTACCGCAGAATATAGATCCGATGACGCTCTAGTAGGGTAAGCTGGCTGAAGCTCATAGGGGTTCCTGGTTGTCGTAGTAAACGTCAGGATACCTCTATGAGTCCCTCAACGGAAGGCTCTCAAGCGTTGCACTTCATTTTTGAATCGGCGTACCTCGCTTAGGCTGTTCCTTTATATATGGATGTTGGAAGCATTTTATGCCAGGGCTGTTTCATTCTAGCTTTGCATTGGATGCAAATGAGAATCGAGAGCGGCAAAAGCCTTATTGCTTGTTGAGCAGGTCAAGCTTATTGACATGGCCGAATGGGGTTTTTGGAGAATGAAACAGCCCTGCATTTTATGCAGATCCTGCCGCCGTGGGGATAGCGCGAACGGAGCGCCGTGCTGTTCTAGTTGACCTACAAGTTGGATGCCCAGAACAGGGCCCTTCAGAAGCCGCCTCCGCCGTCCATTAAAACCCAGGGGGCAAGGCGAGAATTGCCTGCCGCCAAAGGGGACGGAGGTTGTCCGTCCCCTTTTTGTTTTTTTGATTGCAGCGAGCGAATGTTCCACTATTGCGCGCCGTTACGCCTTCTTCAGTAGAGACGTTTGCCACCGGAGAAAATCATGGGACTGATTATCGAAAAGCGTTCCGTCAACCCTGGTGTCTTGGCGGCAGCCGGTGCGGCAACCGTCGCCGGTTTGCTGTTGGGTGCCGCGTTGTGGAACGGAAACAACAATTTCGGCGTGCAGCAGGTGCAAAAGGTAAGCGAAAGCGCCTTTGTGTCCCGCAACGGCAACCGCCTGGCCGAGATGCCCGAAATCGTCGTGACGCCGGAGTGCACTTTCAGCCGCTATCACCTGGATGACTGGTACTACCTGTTTACCGGCGGCCGGCTGGTAGGGCGCAGCCCATCCCCCGATCCGGCAGTACGCCGGTTCTGCTTGACAGGGCACAGCTGAAGGCGCATCTACTCTGGAGCGTCCCTCGGCAACTCGCCTGGATCCAACCCCAACCGGCGCAGGCGTTCTTCCAGCAAGGCGGCGCGCAGTTCGGCCTGCTCCCTGGCGGTGCGTTCCCGGTGGACTTCGACCTCGGCTTGCTCCCTGGCGGTGCGCTCCTGCCGGGCCTCGAATTCAGCCTGCTCGGCGCGCTGCTCCGCCCCTTGTGCCCTTTCCTGACCGGTGGGCAGCGGATTGCCCGCCTGATCCCACCACCGCAGCCAGGGCAATTCCATGTCCAGATAGCGGCCCGCCCAGATGCCCAACTCCACACCCAACGGCTCGATGGCAAAGTGCCCCCGTGCGTCGGGGCGCACCCGGCGGTAGCGCCCGGTTACCAGTTCGTACACCTCGACGCTCGCCTTGCGCACTTCGTAGATGCCGTAGTAGGCAGGTCGGATCACCCGCTCGTAAATCCAGAACTTGCCGCGCCTGGGTGTGCGGTCGCGTTCTTCGCTGCCGTCACCACTGGCAAATTCCAGCACGACAAGCGGTGGGATGTGCTCCTGCCAAAGCACGTAGGAGCGGCGCACCTGGTTGTCCAGGGTCGGGGGCACCTCGGGCACATAGAACCAGTCGGGCGCTTCCGCCCCCCGCTCGGGCGGTTCGGGCGGGGTGGGCACCCGCCAGTAGATGCCGCAGTCCTGACCGATGCAGTACTGCCCGTCGGGGTGAAGCGTCTGCAGCACCGGCTCCAGCGCGTCGGTCAACAGGATGCTCTGGGGATGCTCTTGAAAATTTTTCACAAACGTCCCATCCGACTCCGGAAGCTGGGTGTGATCCGGCGGAAGCGAAAATTCCGGCTGGGAGATCATCGACGGCTCGCCTCGACTTGTGAGTTCTATGGTAGATGTTCGCAGTATTGAACCTTACCGCCGGGACTCCGCTTACCGCCCGCCGTCGCTTCGCAGGCGGGCGGAACGATTTTCTGCAGGCCAGGTATTACTACGATTAATTTTTATGGCTACTCAGGAAACCAGTGGCTCCACGACGAGCGTATTGGTAGACAAAGAAAGAGAACAACAAGTAGAAGCAGTAGGGGGCCGCACCCCCAGCGGGCGAAAATACAATCTGCACCATCCTATCGGGAGGACGCCGTGCATCTAGCCGATCGATTGCGCACTGAACGCCATCGCCGCTTTGTCGGCCGCCTGAACGAGCGTGACCTTTTTCGCACAGCGCTCCAGGAGCCGGATCCGGCCTTCTGCGTGTTGTGGATCCACGGGCCGGGGGGGGTGGGCAAGACGACACTGCTCAAAGAGTTCGTCAACCTGGCCACCGAAATCCAATGCCGGGCACTCTACCTGGATGCCAAGACCTTCGAGCCGACGCCCGAAGCCTTCAGCGAAGCGCTCGGTCGCGCGATGGGTGAAGAAGGGCGCGATTCGCCCATCTGCCGATTGGCGGCCTCCACCGAGCGGCGGGTGTTGCTCATCGACACCGGCGAGGAACTGAACGGCCTCGATCCGTGGCTACGCGAGACGTTTTTGCCACAACTGCCCGATTGTGTGCTCACGGTGATCGCCGGCCGCCTCGCTCCCGGCCGCGAGTGGCGCACCGACCCCGGCTGGCAGAGTCTGCTGCGCGTCGTGTCACTGCGCAACCTCAGCCCGGAGGAAAGCTGCGTCTACCTGGCGGCGCGCCGGGTGAGCGCTGAGCACCACCAGAGCGTGCTTGAATTCACCCACGGCCATCCACTGGCTCTGTCACTGGTGGCCGATGTATATGCCCAGGGGCACGCGGGGAATTTTCAAGCCGAAAACGAACCGGATGTGATCCGGGTGCTGTTGGAGTGTTTTATTGCCGAATTGCCGAGCCAGGAGCACCGCCAGGCCCTGGAAGCCTGCGCGCTGGTGCACCTGACCACCGAGGCGCTGTTGGGCGAATTGCTCGAAGCGGCTGACCCGCGGCCTTTGTTTGAGTGGTTGCGGGGGTTGTCGTTTATCGAGTCGGGGGTAGCGGGGCTTTTTCCCCACGATCTGGCCCGCGAGGTGCTCACCGCCGATTTGCGCTGGCGCAACCGCGATCGCTACGGCGAACTGCACGAGCGCGCCCGGCGCTACTATGGCACCCGGCTGCAGCAGGGCAGCGCCTCCCAGCAGCAGGAGGTGCTGTTCGACTACATCTACTTGCACCGCGACAACCCGATCGTCAAACCCTGCTTCGAGTGGCGCCGCCACGCCCGCATCCTGGCGGGCGGCCTGCGGCCGGAGGAGGATACGGGCGCGCTGCTTGCCATCGTCGAGCGCCACGAAGGGGCCGAATCGGCGGCGATCGCCGCCCACTGGCTGCAGCGCCAGCCGCAGGGCGCGCTGGTCTTTCGGGATCACCAGGGGGAGGCGCTCGGGTTTTTGCTGACGGTGTCTCTGGAGGAGACCTCCGAAGCCGAGCGCGAGGTGGACCCGGCGGTGCGGCTGGCTTGGCGCTTTCTGCAATCGCGCGCCCCGCTGCGCACGGGCGAGAAGGCGACCCACTTTCGCTTCTGGATGGGGGCTGAGACTTACCACGCCGTCTCGCCGGTGCAGAGTGTGATCCTCACCAGCGTCGTGCGCTACTACCTGAGCACCCCGGGCCTCGCCTTCAGCTTCTTCCCGGTGCGTCGGCCGGAACTGTGGAGCCAGATGCTGGCCTACACCGATCTGGCGCGCATCACCGAGGCGGAATTCACCGTGGGGGGCGTCACCTACGGCGTCTTCGGCCACGACTGGCGCACGACGCCGCCCGCCGCCTGGCTGGCGCTATTGGCCGAGCGCGAAACCGCCACCACCTCCCAGGTCGCCCCGGCTGCGCGATCGGCGCTGTTGGTGTTGAGCCCGGAGGACTTTACCAACGCCGTGCGTCAGGCGCTGCGCGACTTTGCCCGCACCGACCAGTTGGCGCGCAATCCGCTGGTGCGCTCGCGGCTGGTGGCCGAGCGCCTGGCAGCCGAAGCGACCGATCCTACCGTGCTGTTGCAGCAGCAAATCCAGGAGGCGGCGGCGATGCTGCGCGATTCGCCGCGCGACCGCAAGGCGTACCTGGCCCTGTTGCACACCTACTTGCAACCGGCCGCGAGCCAGGAGGCGGCAGCCGAAATGCTCGATTTGCCCTTCAGCACCTACCGCCGCCACCTGACCGCCGCGGTCGCCCGCGTCCGCGACTTGCTCTGGCAGCGCGAGTTGCATGGGTCTACCTGAGGCGCGCGGGTCCTCGGTGCGCGCCGCGGTCTTTGAGGAACGCTTAAAGTCCTCGCACCGTCCGGGCAATCCAGGCTGCGAAGCCGTGGCTGCCATGGTGTTTAATGATAAGGCTCTTTGTTCTCCCCTGATTCTGTGAGAAGACGCTGCTTCTGCGTGCAATCGGCAAGCCTGGCGCTGGCGGGTGTTGTCGGCACGCCGCTGGGTGCCCAGCCGCCGGGGCCCGATCCCTTGCCGTCCTGGCGCGACGGCGGCGCCAAGCAAAATCTGCTCGATTTTGTCGCCGCTGTCACCCGGGTGGGTGGGAGTGATTACGTCTTGCCGGCCGAGCGCGTCGCGGTCTTCGACAACGACGGCACGCTCTGGAGCGAGATGCCGATTTATTTTCAGTTCCAGTTTGCCCTCGACCGGGTCAGGGCTTTGGCTCCCGCTCATCCCGAGTGGCGCACACGGCAACCGTTCAAAGCGGCGCTCGAAGGGGACTTGAAAACCCTTGCCGCTACCGGTGAACCGGGGATCGTCGAGCTGGTGGGGGCCACCCACGCGGGCCTGAGCGCCGACGAGTTTGCTGTGACGGTCGCCGACTGGCTGGCCACCGCCCGGCACCCCCGCTTCAAACGGCCCTACACCGACCTGGTCTTCCAGCCGATGCTCGAAGTGCTGGCCTACCTGCGCGCGAACGGTTTCAAGACGTTCGTGGCCTCCGGCGGCGGCATCGAATTTATGCGGGTGTGGACCGAAAAAGTCTATGGCATCCCGCCCGAGCAGGTGGTGGGCTCCAGCGTCGTCACCCGTTTTGCCCTGCGCGCGGGCGAAGCTGAGATCCGCCGCGAAGCGAAGGTGTTTTTTATCGACGACAAAGCCGACAAACCGCTGGGTATCCACCGCCACATCGGCAGACGGCCCATCGCCGCCTTCGGCAACTCCGACGGCGATCTGCAGATGCTCCAGTACACGACGATCTATCCGGGCAAACGCTTCGGGCTCATCGTGCATCACACCGACGCCGAGCGGGAGTACGCCTACGACCGCACCTCGCCGGTGGGCCGCCTCGATGTCGCCCTCGATGAGGCGGCCCGGCGCGGCTGGACGGTCGTGGATATGCAGCGCGATTGGAAAGTGGTCTATTCGTGGCAGCGGCCTTAGCTTTGGAGGGGCCAGGCTAGAGTTGGTCTTGAATCGCTGCCGCCGTGCACCGCGCACGAGCGTTGACGCCACGATGAACCCCGCACAAAAGACCGTTCCAGGGCAGACGCAGGTTGACCGTCGCCACGAACTGGACTGGCTCAAGGTGATCGTCACCTTGCTGGTGCTGGTCTTCCACACCGCCCGGATCTTCGACGGCGAGGACTGGAATGTCAAATACGATCCGCTGCTGGAGCGCCAGGCCGCTATCCTGGCTATCTTCGAGCGCAATAAAGATACAGTTGCCCCTTTGGCCTCCCCAGGGCAATTCGCGCAGGTGATCGCCCAGTCTCCCTTTGATACCGACCAGCGGGCCTTTCTGGAGCGGGTTGCCTTCAGCCGCGACCGCTTCGTGCGCTTCCCGGCCGAAATCCAGACGGGTTTTGTCTACCGCGACAAGGCGACGGCGGCGTTCGCGGCCTTCAAAACACTGGTGGGGGAGCGGCCACTGGTTGCCCTGGCCCCCGATCCCGGTTTTGCCCGCGCTTTGCAGGCTAAAAGCGGGATTGCCAGCGAAGCGTTCGATCGCTGGGCGGGGCCGCGTCGGGGGCAAATCGCCCTGGTGGACTACGCGGCGGTCCCGAGCGGCGTTGCCCTTGAGCGGTTGCTGGCGCGCTTCGAGCAGGCGGGGGGGCGCGCTGTGCTGGTGGGCCAGCCCCAGGTGCCGGCGGCCGATCTGCTGGTGGCCTTCTTGAACCAGTGGTTCATGCCGCTTTTTTTCGTGGTCTCCGGGGTGGGCACCTGGTTTGCCCTCGGTTTTCGCTCTGCAGGCCGTTACGTTGCCGAGCGGTGCAACCGGCTGTTGGTGCCTTTTGTGTTCGGGTGCCTGGTGCTCATTCCGCCGCAGGTCTACTGCGAGGTGCTGCGGGATCCGGCTTATCGCGCTTCGTTTGGCGCGTTTTACCCGAGCTTTTTTACCATTGTGGGTCCGGAGGCCCGCTTTTCCTGGGGCCATCTGTGGTTCGTTCTGTATCTGTTCATCTTCTCGCTGGTGGCGCTGCCGCTGTTGCTATGGCTGCGCTCAGAGCCGGGGCGAAGGTGGATAGCCACCCTCGCCGCCTGGTGTGAAAGACCGGGTGTGATTTTGCTGGCTGGATTGCCCCTTGCCCTTAGCGAAGCCCTCCTGCGCATCCGCTGGCCGGTGCGCAACAACCTTTACGACGATTGGGCCAACCTCGCCTACTATCTGCTGTTTTTCGTGTACGGCTATTTGCTGTGCGCGGATCCGCGCTTCGGGCAGGCGATCGATCGGCACTGGCGGATTGCCCTGGCGCTCGCCACAGCGCTGATGGCGGTGCTGTTCACCTGGGGTTTCACCAACAGCACTCCCCTGGAAGGCTACACGCCCGTGTTGGTAGGGACTATGTTCGTTCGGGGCTTGCGCGCCTGGCTATGGGTGGTGGCCATCCTGGGTTTTGCCCGCCGTTATCTCACCTTCTCCAATCCGCTGTTGCGCTATGGCGGCGAAGCAGCCTATCCGTTCTACTTGCTGCACCAGACGGCGATTATCGTGATTGGCTTTTGGGTGGTGCGCTGGAGTAGCGGCGCGTTCGAGCAATTTCTGCTTATCGGTTTGGGTTCGCTGGCGGTGTGTCTGCTTATCTACGAACTACTGATCCGGCGGCTATCCCTGACCCGCTACTTGTTTGGACTCAAGCCCTTCTAGATTCGCCGACACATTTTTCTGTCCGGCGCTCGGACGGACGGGAAAATGCCTCCACGATTAGGACAAGCCAGGGGCATTCGGAAACAATCAGAGGCTATTCGCCCATGACGACCCAACGCTTTCCCGCCCAAAGTGCCCAACCCGCCGCCCAAGACAATGGGCAGCCGCAGCGGGCTGCGCTGCCGACTATGTTCGATCTTCCCAGCGAACTGCCGGGAGAGTCAGGCTTGCCCGACGACTGTCACCGCCTTCAGGCGGAACTGCTCAGCGGGACCTTCGTGCCGCCGGGCTACTCCCAGGATAGTTTCCATCCACGCCTGAAAACTGGGGTAGCGGCCTGCCCCGTGGTCGTACTCTGCGCTGTCTGCTGAATTCGCTCAAAAAGACTTGCCAATCGAAGGTAGACATCCGGCTCATCCCACGCAAGGGACTAATGTACACCTTCCTTTTTCACAGGTAGGCCAGCACTTCGGCAAGGGTGGGCATCGCATCGGCGGCACCGGGACGCTCCACGCAGAGTGAGGCGGCGGCGTTGGCGAAGGTGAGCGCCCGGGCGAAAGGCTCACCGGCGGCCAGCCGGGCGGCGAGTGCTCCCACAAAGCAGTCCCCCGCCCCGGTCGTATCGACTACCTCAAAACTAGCGGAGAGGGAGGGATTCGAACCCTCGATAGGGAGTTACCTGCCCTATAACGGATTAGCAATCCGTCGCTTTCGACCACTCAGCCACCTCTCCAGGTTTGCTGTTTCAAGATGCTAGCATAACCCGCCTCCCAGGTGGCTCCCATAGACAAAACCCCGCCCGGACTGCATTCCAGGCGGAGTTGAAGGCAATAAACAGAAGCTAGCGGCGGCGCTTGCGGGCCGCTTCGGCTTTGCGTTTGCGGCGGGCGCTCGGTTTTTCGTAGCGCTCGCGGCGCTTGATTTCAGAAAGAATCCCGGCTTTTTGGATTTTTTTCTTGAAGCGCTTGAGGGCCGACTCGATCGATTCGTTTTCTCCCAGGCGAACCTCGGTCATCGCTAAATTCACCTCCTTCCCCATGACGATGGGCGACCGGGGCCGCCCCTACTCGTAAACTTCCAGATTGACGTCCTGACCGGCAGCCCGGGCCGCGCACTCCAGGACCGTCCGCACGGCGTTGATCGTCCGGCCGCCGCGGCCGAACACCCGGCCTTTGTCCGTGGGGGCAAAGGCGACGCGCAGGCGAATCTTGCGACCCCCCAGTGTGGTCTCGGAACTGATGACCAGTTTTTCGGGTGTATCGAGCAATGGCTGGATTAAGAAGAGGGCCAGTTCTCGATAATTTGGCGGCTTGTCGGCTTCGGGACTAATCACTGTCGGGCGTAGAAGAGGACGGGGATGCATAGACCTGGGCGCGCTTCAGCAGGCCCTGGACCGTTTCGGACGGCCGGGCGCCGTGGGAGAGCCACCGGCGGGCGGCCTCGACGTCGAGGGTGACCTCGGGCAGGCCCTTCTCGGTGTTGGCGCGAGGGTCGTAAAAGCCGATTTCCTCGATAACCGCACCGTCGCGGCGGGAGCGCGAGTCGGTCACCACGATGCGGTAGACTGGCTTTTTCTTGGCGCCAATGCGCTTCAAGCGAATTGCAACAGCGATTGCTGTTCACCTCCTTGGTAGGTTACAAAAAACTCAATTATCACCCAAAACCCTTGCGCTTTTTCTTGCCTTTGCCCTTGGGCGGCTTGGGTCTTCGGGATCCAGAAGCGGACTGTCCGCGCCAGCCCGGACCAAAAGCCGGGTTGGGACCGGCGCTTTGGGCCGGTCGGCCGCCACCGCCGCCGAACATGCCGCCCAGGCCGCCACCAGGCATGCCGCCCCCGAAAGGACCGCCGCCGCCCATCATCTTCATCATCTGGCGCATCTTGCCAAAGTCGTTGAGCAACTTGCCCACATCTTCGAGGGAGACACCGGAACCTTTGGAGATGCGGCGCTTGCGCGAGAGATTGATCAGATCCGGGTTGCGCCGCTCCTGAGTGGTCATCGAACCGATCATCGCCTCGGCTTTTTTGAGCTGTACCTCGCCCTGGCGAATCTGGTCGTCGCTAATCTTGTTCATGCCGGGGATCATCTTTAGAACACCGCCCAGAGGCCCCATGTTCTTGATCATCCGCATCTGCTTGATGAAACTTTCGAAGTCGAACTGACCGGTGAGCAGCTGCTGCTCCATCTTGGCCGCGTCGGCAAAATCGATCTCTTCCTGGGCTTTTTCGACCAGGGTGAGCACATCGCCCATTCCCAAAATGCGAGAGGCCATCCGCTCAGGATAGAAAGGCTGGAGCGCTTCGACTTTTTCGCCCACGCCCACGAACTTGATGGGCTGACCGGAGATTTTGCGCACCGAGAGGGCGGCCCCGCCGCGGGTGTCGCCGTCCAGCTTGGTGAGGATGGCCCCGGTAATCCCCAGCCGGTCGTGAAAGGCGCGGGTGAGGTTGGCCGCCTCCTGACCGGTCATCGCGTCCACGACCAACAAAATTTCTTCGGGGTCGATGGCCGCCTTGATGCGCTCCAGTTCGGCCATCATTGCATCATCGATCGACAGCCGTCCGGCCGTATCGACAATGAGCACGTCGTGGCGGTCCGCTATGGCCCGCTCCAGGGAAGCGCGGGCAATATCGACCGGATCGGCCTCTTTGCCCAGGGTGAAGACCGGTACCTTGATTTGGCCGCCCAACGTCTGTAACTGGTCGATGGCGGCGGGACGGTAGACGTCGGCGGCGGCCAGAAGCGGCTTCTGGCCGTTCTTGTGTAGATAGAGTGCGAGCTTGGCGGAGGCGGTCGTCTTGCCGGTACCTTGCAGACCGGCCATCAGCACCACCGCCGGGCGGCCCTTGGCACGCGGCTCGGCCAGGGGTACGTTCTGCTCGCCCATCAGGGCGACGAGTTGGTCGTGGACTATTTTGATAAATTGCTGGTCGGGAGTGACGCCGCTGACGACCTCGGCGCCTAGCGCGTCGTCGCGCACGTCGGCGACGAACTCCTTGGCCACCTGAAAATTAACGTCGGCTTCGAGCAAAGCGCGGCGCACCTCGCGCAACGCCTCGTCGATATTGCCCTCGGTGATGCGGTCCTGGCCGCGCAGCTTCCGCCAGGCACCTTCAAGCTTTTCACTGAGCGATTCGAACATGATCTTTGCAGCACGGACTGCCAGTATCGCACGGGAAAAAACCGCTCAGCAAGTCCCGTGCTCCCCTTCACCCCCCGGCGGCCCGATCAGCTGACGCAAAGCCCTCAAGCGCCGCAACGGGACGGGCGCAACCGGCTCCTCATCTCCAGGCTTATTTCAGCTGGGGGATGTAAGCGCGGTTCTACATTTTTAAAATGCAATCAAAGACAATTGATTCGAGAGGGAAAGCAATGTTGAATCTCCTTTGGCTTGTGGTCGTCTTGATGGTCATTGCTGCACTACTGGGCTTCGGCGGCGTTGTCTCCTCGCTCCAAAGCGTCGCCTGGTTTTTGATTGTAGCCGCCGTTGTGCTGGCTGTGGTGGGCTTTGTGACCGGCCGCCGCGCACTGTAAACCCATGCGTTCTGCGTCCCCGGCCCTGCCGGAGCAAGCCGAACATACCTTCGTCGATCCGCGCCATTCTGATGGAAAGTCAGTGGTAGATCGTCCATAGCAATCTTGTCCGCCCGGCGGTATGTACCGCTGGGCGGCCTTTCGCTGTCGCCGTTTGTGGCGCGCTGCGGGCGTGATAGATTTGTCTGGGTTTTGGGGTGGGACGTTTGAGTTTAAGAGACGATTTGCACCGACTCATCGATCGCCTTGCCGGTCGGCGGGTGCTGGTGGTGGGGGATCTGACCCTCGACGAATTTATGACCGGGCTTGCGGAGCGCATCTCGCGCGAGGGACCGGTGCTCATCTTGCGCCACGAACACACCCGCCAAGTCCCTGGAGGAGCCGCCAATGCCGCCTACAATCTCGCCCGGCTCGGGGCGCAGGTGGCGGTTGCCGGGGTGGTCGGTCAGGACACTCAGGCAGGAGCCCTCAAAACCTTACTCACCGGGGCCGGTATCGACGTGAGCGGCCTGGTGGTGGATCCGGAGCGGCCGACCGTCACCAAGACCCGCATCGCTGCCCACAGCCGCCAGTCGGTCACCCAGCAGGTGGTGCGCATCGACCGCAAATCCGACCGATCGCTGCCGCCGCCACTGGCCCGGCAACTGGCCGAGCGCATTGGTGCATTGGCCGGTAGCTGTGCCGCCGTCGTCTGCTCCGACTACTCCGAAGGCGTGTTCTGCGACAAGACGATCGCTGCGTCCCTTCTGCACCCGTGCGTGGTTGTCGATACCCACCTGCAACTGGAGCGCTACCACGGTGCCACGGTCTTCACGCCCAACCTGCCGGAGGCGGAGGCGGCAGTAGGCTACCCGATCCAGGATGCGGATACGCTGTGGCGGGCGGGGCAGGAGCTGCTCATCCGCACCGGTGCCCGGCACGTGCTCATCACCCGCGGTGAAGAAGGCATGAGCTTGTTTAGCGCCGGGGAGGCCGAGGCGCGGCACATCCCGGCCTTTAACCGCACGCAGGTTTTCGATGTGACCGGGGCGGGCGACACGGTGGCGGCGGCATTTACCCTGGCGCTGGTGAGCGGTGGCAGCGCTTACCAGGCAACAATCCTGGGCAATCTGGCCGCGAGTATCGTCGTGCGCCGCTTCGGCACCGCCACCACCCACCCCGGCGAGCTGCACGCCCACCTCGAGGAGTTGGAGTGGACGAGCGGGTTTTGAGCGTCGGGGCGCTCCAGCAGCGTCTTGCAGCCGAGCCCGAGCGCTGGCGTCCGCTGGTGCTTACCAACGGCTGCTTCGACATCCTGCACGCGGGCCACGTCCATTACCTGGCCCAGGCGCGCGCCTGGGGGCGCACCCTGGTGGTGGGCCTCAACAGCGACAGCTCCGTGCGCCGCCTCAAGGGCGAGTCGCGCCCCCTCAACGGCGAGGGTGAACGGGCCGCGGTGCTGGCGGCCCTGCGCGCAGTCGATGCCGTCGTCATTTTTGCCGAACCGACCGCCGTCGAACTGGTGGCGGCTTTGCGCCCCGACATCTACGTCAAAGGCGGCGATTACACCGCTGAGACGCTGCCGGAAGCGGCGGCGGTGGCAGCCGTGGGCGGTCGAGTGGAACTGATTGCGTTTGTCTGGAAAACATCGACCACGGCTATCGTCGAGCGCATCCGCGGATCCGGCCCATCAATCTAGCTGTTCGACTTGCGAGAGCACATCCGGCAACAACTTGCACCAACTGCCGTGGGTGACGCCGTTGTCGGCGATGAGACCGCCCCACAGGTGCAAGTCGGGCTGGTTATAGAGCAGCTCGCCGCCGTCGAAATGGCTCATCGCACCGCCCGCCTCGGTCAAGACGATCTGCGGCGCGGCGAGATCCCAATCGCAGGGGGCGCTGCGCCCCGAAAGCCCCACGTACATCTCCGCCTCACCCGCGGCGATGGCGCACAGTTTGCAGCCCAAGCCACCGTGGACGATGCGCTCCCTTTTCGGTAGCCGCGCCAATAGCGCGTCGAGCCGCCAATCGCGGTGGACGCGGCTCACGATAATCCGGCACTGGTCGAGCTGGCTGATCTGGCTGACCTGCAGGCGTTCGCGCACCCCGGCGCGGTTCTCAGAGTAAGCCCCGCACCCTTTGCGCGCAAAGTAGACGCGCTCGCGCACCGGCCAGGCCACCGCCGCCAGGACCGGTCGGCCCGATTCCACCAGCGCGATGTGCACAGCAAATTCGCCCGTATGGTCGATAAAATCGCGCGTACCGTCGAGCGGGTCCACCACCCACAAATAAGGGCGCTCGAAGCGCTCCAGACCGCCGATCGTCTCCTCACTCAAATACGCAAACGCTTCATTGCCGCAGGCAGAGCGCAACTCACTCAAAATAAAGCGGTCGGCGGCCAGATCCGCGTCGGTGACCGGGCCGCCGTTTTTCTGGCGAATCTTGAGCGGTCGCCTGTAATAGTCCAACAAAATATCCGCCGCCCCCCACGCCGTGCGCCGGGCCACTTCGAGCAGGTATTCGGGCGACCTTTGCACGGGAGCCATCTGGGTGAACGGTGGATTCAGCCCTCCAGAGGTCATAATAACGGCGATGTCCCGATTCTGGTCAGCCCATGGCCCCCGTGCGCCCCGCCTTTCCCGATCCGCTGCCTGTCGAGCTTGAACCTGTCTGCGAGGTGCTGTTGGCCATTGCCGAAAAGCGCCGGGGCAACGCCGTCGAACTGCTGCAGATGCTGCGGTTTTTAGAGAATTTCCACCACTGGCTGCGCGACACCTACTACATGGAAGCGCTGCCCACCAATCGCCAGGAACTGTTCGACCTGCTGATGCAGATGGAACAGCAGGGCAACTGGCCGAATCTGCCGCGCACGCAGTTGCGCTCACTGCTGGCCCGCCTCACCCAGAGCGGTCCCATGGGCGAGGGCCCCCATTAGGAACTGCCTGCCGCGGATTTAGGGCAGTACTTGAAAATGCTTGGTACTGCTGGCGTTGCCGCCGGGGGTGACGACGGTGATTGGACCGCTAGCCGCCCCGGTGGGCACCCCCACGCGCACAGAACGGCTGGAGACCGAGGTCGGAGTGCTCGACACGCCGCCGAATTTGACCGCGGTGGTGCCCTCCAGGCTGCTGCCGCGGAGGGTCACCCGGGTACCGACTTTGCCGGAGGTGGGGCTGAAGCTCGTCACCACGGGCAAAGGCTGGGGCGGCGGCGCACCGTCGCCGTCCGAGAAACAGGCCCAGTCGCGCGCGTAGGACAGGGCTTCGTCGGTGGTGGGGGCGGTGTGGGGGTTCTCTACGGGGATGGTGATCTTGACCCAGTCGTTGTTGGGCTGGGTCTCGCTGGTCGATGGCACCATGCCCAAAGCGGCGAAGTTGGTGGTGATCTTCTCGTAGCCGTCCTCATCCTCGTGGACGATACCCTTAAGCGAGGCGGTCGGCGTCTTCCAGGCGCCTTCGGTCAACCAGGCGGCCGAAACGATCACCCCCGGATCGTCGAAGGCATCTTTCTCGGTGACGGTGTCCTCCGGCGAGGCCATAAAGCACACCCGCTCGGTCAGAAAATCCCGCCCGATATAGCCCGCGTGGCCGCCCCCCTGGCTGCCGCCCCCGACGCGCACCTGGCTCCAGTCGACCGCAGCGCCCGCGAAGGCGGCCGGCAGGGCCGATGCCGGCTCGAAGTTCTCCTCCAAAAAATCCACCAGCGCGTCCATGCGGTTCAAGATGCTGTTGGCTGTGTTCACACTCACCTCCGGCGAAACCGCATCGCCGTAGATGACCTCCTGGCGCGCAAGCCCGTAGCAGGCGCTGTCGCCGCCGCACAACTGGCCGATCGTCTCCGGGTTGACGTAAGCGAGGGCAATAAACATAAAGTTGCGCGCCAGGGCGTCTTCGAGAATCTGTCCGACGGAGTACCCGCCCGTGGCCTGGTCGTAGGGTCTGGCCCCCGAACCCATAAAGTGCACGTAGACCCCTTGAATCTGGGTCGGATCGCCCGGAATGCCGACCACGTGATAGCCGTAACCTTTGCTGCTGGAACCGGCGTCTTGGATGGCCGGGTCGGTGCGGCTCGGCTGGATGACGCAGCCGATGCCGCCGGTGACCGTCCGCTGGGTGTAACTGCCGGTTGGACACTCGGCCGCCCAGGCGCTTGAACTAATAAAAATACAGTAAAATACTATAAAGCCGCGCAGCAAGCCGGCAGCCAGTGAAGCATCGTTCATGGTCGAATCCTCGATAGCGATGGCGTTGGTCAGTACAGGCGGAAACCTCCGAACGGTTCCGCTCGAGATAGGCACTTAGAAGCTGGTCAAAAACCGATAGCGTTCACCGATTGCCTCATCCGGCAATCGGGCGGATAGAGGGTTACAGGTCAAACTCTACGGGCACTTTGCCCCCGGAATCTATCACTAAATAGGGGAAAAATATGTCGGCGCTCCTCAGTGCGCAAAACCGGCTGCCGGCGGCGTCGCCGTCGTTCACAGACCTGTTTAGAACAAACTTTCGACTTCTTCAAGTTCGAGCAGCGGCGACTTGCCGACCCCGTCGGCGGCAAGGTGTACAGCATCGACAAACTGGCGGGTGCGGTGGGGGTCGATGGGCTGTTCGGGTTTGCCGAAGCGCTTGAGGGCGCTGGCGACGATCACGCCGTCGGCGAGGCCCAGCAGATCACCGGCATTGGCGGGGTCGGCCCCTGAACCGATCAAGACCGGCACCTCGGGTACAGCGGCGCGGGCGGTGACGAGATCTTCGCGCCGGGGCGGGCTGCCGGTGGCCACCCCCGAGACGATGATGCCGTCCGCCAGCCCCCGCTCGACGGTGTCGCGGCAGGCCTGGAACAGATCGCCCACCCCCAGAGGCGAAGCATGTTTGACTAGGACATCGGCGAAAATGCGCGTCTCGGCTCCCAGTTCGCGCCGGTAGCGCAGCACCGAGTGCGCCTCACCCTGAATGAGGCCCTGATCGGTGGCCATGGTGCCGGTGAGGATGTTCACCCGGATAAATTGGGCACCGGTGCAGGCGGCGACGGCGAGGGCGGCGTGGGCGTCGTTGCGCAGCACGTTCACGCCCACCGGCACCGGCACCAGGTGAATGATGCGCTTGACCACCAGGCTCATCGCCGCCACCACGGCCGGGTCGACGCGGCTGGGCACAAAAGGGGCGTCGTAATAATTTTCGACAATCAGCGCGTCCACGCCGCCGGTGGCGAGGGCGGTGGCCTCCTGTTCGGCGCGGGCCATCACCGCGTCGAGGGAGCCGGCCCAGCGCGGTGCAGTCGGCAAGGGCAACAGGTGAACGACCCCGATGATCGGTTTGGCCGTCGAAAAGAGATCTAACAAAAGTGACACATGCAGCTCGCTGCTTCAGCGGTGCTGAAGAAAGATTCTCTCGAAATATATCCTGGGGGAAAAGAGAGGGCAACAGCCATGGCCAGAGCAGCGATTGCGCTGGGCGCCAATCTGGGTGAGCGTCTCCAGGCGCTCACCCGGGCGGTGCGCTCGCTGCACCGTCCTGCGGACGGCTTGGCGGTGACGGCGGTTTCGAGCTGGTACGAGACAGAACCCGTCGGTCCGGTGCAACCGCTCTATATCAACGGTTGCCTGACCCTCCAGACCGAGCTGACCCCGGTGGGCCTGTTGGGCGAGCTGCAGCAGCGCGAGGCGGCAGCCGGGCGAACGCGCGCGGTGCACTGGGGGGCACGCACGCTGGACCTCGACTTGTTGTGGTACGACGACTGGGTGCAGGCAGATGCCGTCCTGACGCTGCCCCACCCGCGCCTGGAGGAGCGTCCCTTCGTGCTGATACCGCTGGCCGAGATTGCCCGCGACTGGCGCCATCCGCTCACGGGCAAGCGCGTCGCCGACCTGGGCGCTGAGGTTTCAGCGCGGGGCGTGGAGCGCGTCGCGGAGCGGGCGCTGGTGGCCACTGCCCTCGGCCCGCTGGATCTCAGACCCCTCGCCCCGGCGGATCACCTGCCGCTCAGGGATCTGGCGGGGCGCTGCTGGTGGGCGACCTACCGGGGCCTGCTCGAAGACGAATATATCGAATCGTTCGTAGACTACACCTACAACCTCGAAGCGGTTGGCCGGGCTGCCGCCCGCCCGGACGGCCATTTTTGGGTGGCGGAGGAGCCGGGGGGCGCTCTGGTGGGTTTTACCCAGGTGCTGGCGGTCGGGCGGGTCGCCCATCTCGCCCGCCTCTACGTGGCCCCCGAGGTCCAAGGCATCGGCATCGGTTCCGCCCTGTGGCGCCTAGTCCACAGAAAGCTCGCCGCCATCGGAGTGCGTGTGTGTAACCTGACGGTGCTTGCCACCAACATCGGCGCCATCCGCTTCTACGAGCGCAAAGGTTTTGAGCGCACCGGCAGCACCCCCGGCAACCGCTTCGAGTACCGCATCCGGATCGGGGGGGGCGATGGCTGAATCGGCTCTCACCCCCCTGCGACTGGCCCAACTGCGCCGTTTTGCCGCCCGCTTCGCCCTTAGGGAACCGGAAGCCCTCAGTTGGGAGTTGTTGCACCGGGCGCTCATCCACCCGAGCTGGTCCGCCCAGGAAGGCGGCGAGGACAACGACCGGCTCGAATTTTTGGGCGATGAAATCCTGCGGCTGCTGGCGGCGGAATTTTTGTACCGGGCCGACCCGGAACTGACGGTGGGCGAGATGACCGCCGTGCGCTCGGTGCTGGTGAGCGATGTCGCCCTGACCGGGCTGGCAGAAAGTTACGGGCTGGAGGAATTTCTGGTGGTGGGCCGCTCCGCAAGCGGCGATGAGCGCGGCCGGATTACCCGGCTGGCGGACGGATTTGAGGCGGTGATCGGGGCGATGTATCTGAGTACCGGCGATTTGGGGCTGATTCGTCCGTGGCTTTTACCCCAACTGGCGCGCCTCGCCGCAGCGGTGATGGCCGATCCGACCCGCGGCAACCACAAATCAGCGCTGCAGGAGCTGACCCAGAAGCTCGCCGCCGGCGAGTTGCCCGAGTACCGCCTGGTGGATCCGGGGCCGCCCTTTCGCTACGAAGTCTGGGCGATGGGCCGCCTGTGGGGTAGCGGCGAAGGGGCGTCCAAAAAGCTCGCCCAGCAGCGGGCCGCCCGGGGCGCCTACGCGGCGCTGCGCTCGGCCTTCGATACGGCGCTGCAGTAGGATGGGGACAACTTTGCCGCCGGTCTATGCTCGCCTTTGAGATCCTGCAGAGCTTCGTCAACTTCCTGGGTTTCCTGTTATTGATCCTCGTGCAGGGGATGGTCTTTGCCTGCGCCTACTTGCTCATTTTCGTAGGTGGCACGGGGCTGGGCAAAGGGGCTAAAGCGCGCCGCCCAAGCAGCGGTGGACCTTTGGCACGCTGGTTGGGGCGCTACCGCGAGGGCGAGCGCGACCGGGAGGTACGCTTCTGCGACATCGTCGGCCTCGAAGAAGCGAAGCAGGAACTCGAACAACTGGTCGACGCGCTCAAACACCCCGAATCTTACCGGGCGGTGGGAGCCGAACCGCCCCGGGGGGTGCTGCTGGTGGGACCGCCGGGCACCGGCAAGACGATGATCGCCCGCGCCATCGCCAACGAGGCGGGGGTGCCGTTCTTTAGTCTGGCGGCGGCGGATTTTGCGAATATGTTTTTGGGCGTCGGTTCCCAGCGCATCCGCCAGATCTACCGCACCGCCCGCCGCCACCCCAGGGCAATCGTCTTTATCGACGAAATCGAAGTGCTCGCCAAAGCGCGCGGCACGGGCCTCGGCACCTTCGAGGGCGACAGCAACACCCTCAACGCTTTTCTCAACGAACTGGACGGCTTTGCGATCAACCCCGGGGTGATCACGATCGGAGCCACCAACCTCGAAGATCAAGTCGACGCGGCAGTCATGCGCCCGGGCCGCCTCGATTGGCAGATTTATATCGGTCCGCCTGCGGAGGCCGATCGCGAAAAACTGTTTCGGTTCTATCTGGAGCGCACCCAAAACGCCGCTGACCCGGCGGCCGCTGCCAAGCTCGCCATCAACTTCACCCCCGCCGAAATTCGCCGGGCGGTCAACGAGGCGGGCCTGCTCGCGGTGCGCGGCGGGCGGGCCGAGATTGCCGACCCTGACCTCACCGCCGCCGTCGACAAGGTTTCGGCCACCCTCGAACGGCGCAGCGGCACCTTTATCATCGGCCGCTCCGGCGATCTGGGGGTGCGGCTGGCCGAGGTGATCGGCTGCGAGGAAGCCAAAGGCGAGGTGCAGGAATTCATCGATTTTTTGCGCTCCCCGGATCGCTACCGCCGCATCGGCGCTAAGGTGCCCAGGGGCTTTTTGTTCGTAGGACCGCCCGGCACCGGTAAGACGCTCTTGGCCAAGGCGATCGCCAACGAGGCGGGGGTGCCCTTTTATGCCCTGTCCGGCTCCGATTTCACCGAAGTCTGGGTGGGATTGGGAGCCTCCCGCGTCCGCCAGGTCTACCGCCAGGCGCGCAAGCACAAGGCGGCCATCGTCTTTATCGACGAAATCGACGCCCTTGCCGCCCGCCGGGGGCTCGATTCGAGCGGCGAAGCCGACCGCACCCTCAATCAATTTCTGGTCGAACTGGACGGCTTCGGCAGATCTAACGTGCTCACCATCGCCGCCACCAACCGCCTCGACACCCTCGATAGGGCCCTGCTGAGGCCTGGAAGGCTCGATCGCACCGTGGCGGTGCCGCTGCCGGATCTTGATGCGCGCGAGCGGCTTTTTGCCCACTACCTGGCTGGGGTGCAGTCGGTAGACGGGATCAACTGCCGCCAACTGGCCCGCGCCTCCTGGAACATGTCGGGGGCGGAGGTGGCGGCGAGCGTCAACGAAGCCAGTTTCATCGCCGTGCGCGACGGGCGCGGGCAGGTCACCCAGTTCGACCTCAACCAGGGCATCGAGCGGGTGCTCTTTGGTCTTAATTCCCGGCGCAAAGTCAACGCCGAGGACCGGCGCCTCGCGGCCATCCACGAGGCGGGCCATGCCGTAGTCGAACACCACGCCCGCCCGCGGCGCATCCTGCACAAGCTCACGATCATTCCGGATCTGGAGGGTACCGCCGCCGGGTACAGCTGGTCGATTCAAGACGAGGAGCAACTGTCCTTTGAGACGCGCGAAGGGATCCGCGCCGAAATTCAGGTGCTCTTCGGGGGCCGGGTGGCGGAGGAGTTGTTCTACGGCACCGTCACCACCGGGGCGAGCGCCGATCTGGCCCGGGCCGCCCACCTCGCCCACCGCTACGTCTGGCAGTTGGGGATGGGCGAAGAATTCTTGGCCGACTATGCGCAGATGGTCAGGGAGGCGGCGGCCGGCCGGGTGATCTCTGAGCGCACCAAAGAGCGCCTCGACCTCGCAGTCGAGAAACTTCTGCGCGAAGCCAAAAGTGAAGCGCGCACCATCCTCGAAGCGCACCGCGACGAGCACGAGCGGCTCACTGCAGTCCTATTGGAGCGCGAATCGCTCTACGGCGAAGACATCCTGCGGGTGCTGCGCGGCGAGACTATCGAGCCTTCCGGGCGCGCCGCCTACAAAGACGACGGCGGCGATGGCTGAGCGGGCGTTCTACTGGCTGGCCAATGCCTCCTACCGCCGGCGGCAGTGGGTGCAGCTGTTGGTGCTGGGGGCGATTTTCACCTTGCTCGGGGGCTTTGGAGCTTTCGCCCGCTTCGGCACCCAGATGCTGGGCGAATATTATCTGCTCACCGGCGAGACGGCCCCCCAAACTCTGGACGGCCAGCGCGCCCTCAGGCAGGCGGCGGCGCTCAGACCCGACTGGGCGCGGCCCCACCTGAGTCTGTCCCAGGCGTTCTACAGCGACGACTGGTACGAAGGGGCGATCCGCGAAGCCAACCGGGCTTTTGAACTGTCCACCGATCCGATCGAAAAGTCCTTCGCCATCTCGATTGTCGGTTTTAGCCACATGGGGGCCGGTCGCAACGCCGAGGCCCGCGACGCTCTGAAGCTTGCTGTCGAACTTGATCCCAACAACGCCAAAGCCCAGACCGCCCTTGAGCAGCTACAACAGAAGGAGCCCGCCGAGTAGGATCCGCATTATTTCGAACCCTGCCGCCGTCAATCCCAAGCAAAATCAGCGCCGCTGCGTCAGTTGCCGGCGGACGGGTGATCGCGAGAGCTTTTGGCGGATCGTCCGGGTCCACCCTGGCTGGCAGATACAATTGAATCAGGGAATGGGTCGCTCGGCTTACCTGTGTCCCCGCGAGGAATGTTTGCGTCTGGCACAGCGCAAAAATCGGCTCGCTCGGGCGCTCAAGGCTCGTGTCGGCAAGGCTGTCTACGAGCAGCTTCGCAGCGAACTGGCTAAGATCGTAAAGCCTAAGGCGTCGGCGACCGCCTCATCGGAATCTAGTGGAGGGCCAGTGGATGACCAACGCGAATATGCAAGGAAAAATTAGGATCTACGACCTGGCTCGCGACCTTGGACGGGACAATCGAGATGTCATGGCGGTTTGCCAGCGACTGGGCATTGCCCACAAAACTCACAGCAGCACGATCTCCGAGCAAGAAGCCGATTCGATCCGCGAAGCATTTCAGCGCGGACTGCCCCCTGGAGGCCGCAAAAAGGCCAAGATCCAGCAGCAGGGGGCGGCGGCCGCCAACAAGCAGCAAATCCTCGAAGTGCGGCGGCCGCCGGTGGGCTACCAGCCGCCCGTGCGCACCGAGGTTTCCCAGATTCTTGTCTCCACCGTCACCCCTGCACTGCCCACCGAAGCGCAACCCTTACCCATTGTCACCCTCCCCGAACCGCCCGTCCCCGCCCAGGTCGCTGAGCAGGCGGCCCCGCCGAGCGTCCAGGAGGCGGTCGAGCCGATCGCCGTGAGTCCAATCACCCCGTCGTTGTCTATCGACACGGCGGACGTTGAAGCCGACAACTACACCGCAGACGAAGACTCGATGCCAATCTCGATCGCCCAGACCGTTGTGGAGGCTCCCGCCGCCCCGACCATCGAGGCGGCCCCGCCCGAGCCGGAGCCGACACCGCTCCCCGCCCCGGTCGCCGAAGCGCCGGAACCGGTTCGTCCGCCCGCTCCCCCGGCCCCCGCCCCCCGGCCCACCGCCGAGCAACCGCCCGAGCCGCGTCGGCCCCAACCGCCCGCCCAGCCGCCGAACCGCCCCGAAAAGCGCGGCGGGCCGCTGATCGCTCCCAACCGGGCAGGCGCCCAGCCGTCCCGGCCGGTCCCCGCCCAGCCCGCCGCCCAGACCCCGACCCGCTCCGGTTCCGGCATCGCCAAAAAAGGGGCGATCACCAAGGCCGGCAGTGGCAGTGGCGGCGGCCGTCCCGGCGGCCCCATGCGCCGTCGCGACGAGCGCGAGGCGGCGGTAGTCGATGAGCAACCCAAGATCCTGTTGCTCAGCGGCAACATCTCGGTGCAGGATCTGGCCCAGCGCATGCACGTGCCCACCACCGAAATCATCAAGACGCTCTTTATGAAGAGCGTCATGGTCAACATCAACCAGACCCTCGATCAGGCCACCGCCGAACTGGTGGCCCGCGAACTGGGTTACGAAGTGAAGGCCGAGACCGCCGTCGCCCAGGCCACCAAGACCGAAATGCTCGATGTCGGCGATATTGAGAGTCTGGAGGTGCGCCCGCCGGTCGTCACGATCATGGGCCACGTCGACCACGGCAAGACTTCGCTATTGGATGCCATCCGCTCGGCGCGGGTCGCCGAGGGCGAGGCGGGCGGCATCACCCAACACATCGGTGCTTATCAAATCGAGGTGCCCACCGAGGCGGGCCAGCGCAAGCTGGTGTTCCTCGATACCCCCGGCCACGAGGCGTTCACGGCGATGCGCGCCCGCGGCGCAAAAGTCACCGACATCACCGTGCTGGTGGTGGCGGCCGACGACGGTGTCAAACCCCAGACCGTCGAAGCGATCTCCCACGCCAAGGCTGCCGGGGTGCCGATTCTGGTCGCCATCAACAAAGTCGACAAGCCCGATGCCAACCCCGAGCGCGTCAAGCAAGAACTCACCGAGTACGATCTGGTCCCCGAGGAGTGGGGCGGCAAGACGGTGATGGTGCCGGTGAGCGCCAAACAAAAGCTCAACCTCGACTTGTTGCTTGAGAACCTGCTGTTGGTGGCCGATTACGAACTGGAGTTGATGGCCAACCCCAACCGCCAGGCCAAAGGCACGATCATCGAAGCGAACCTGGACAAAGCCCGCGGTCCGGTGGCGACCGCCCTGGTCCAGAACGGCACCCTGCACGTGGGCGACATCATCGTGGTGGGCTCGATCTTCGGCAAAGTGCGCGCCCTGTACGACGACCGCGGCAACCGGGTCGACGCGGCGCCTCCTTCGATGCCCGTCGAGGTGTTGGGCCTCACCGATGTGCCCCAGGCGGGCGACGAGTTCGAGGTTTACACCGACGAGCGCGAGGCTCGGCGCATTGCTGACGAGCGCACTTCCAAGGCCCGCGAAAACCGCCTGCAACAGCAGATGGCTTCGCGCCGCGTCTCGCTCGGGGCTTTTTCGGCCCAGGCGCAAGAAGGCGAACTCAAAGAACTCGCCCTCATCATCCGCGCCGATGTGCAGGGCTCGGTAGAAGCAATCAGGGCTTCGCTGGAGAAGCTCCCGCAGGACAAGGTGCAACTGCGCATCCTGCAGGCGGCGGCGGGCGAGGTCTCCGAGACCGACATCGACCTGGCTGCCGCTTCCAACGCCGTCATTCTCTCCTTCAGCACCACCCTGGCGAGCGGTGCGCGCCAGGCGGCGGAGCAGGTGGGTGTGGACGTGCGCGAGTACGACGTCATCTACAAGCTGCTCGAAGACATCCAACTGGCGATGGAAGGTCTACTGGACCCCGAACTGGTCGAGGAAGCCCTCGGGATGGCAGAGGTGCGTCAGGTCTTCCCGGTGGGCAAGGGCCAGGTGGCCGGCTGCTACGTCAAAGAAGGCAAGCTGTTGCGCAATGCCCAGATGCAGGTGCGCCGCGGCAAAGATGTGGTCTTCGAAGGGCACGTCGATTCGCTCAAGCGCTTCAAAGAGGACGCCAAGGAAGTGGCCACCGGCTTCGAGTGCGGCGTCGGCTCCGACAAATTCGCCTCCTGGCAACCGGGCGATCTCATCGAGTGCTTCCGCATGGTCACCCAGAAGCGCACCCTCAACTAAGTTCCGAGACTCGCTTTTTTCACGATGGACTGGCCTTGGCCGGTCCATTTTTTTGAGTTGTGATACGAGTCGAAGTTGAGGAGAACCTTTCTGGCATGCAGTTTTGGCTCTATGGAGTGGGCCGTACCCGTCAGAGTGAAGGTATCTGCCGCCGGAAAGTATTGAGGTCTGGAGCTTCTAGGACGGCGAGGCCAAGCCGGTTCAAAGTCTCAGGATCGCTAATTCCCTGCAAAGCCGTGATGACTTCTGCCGGTAGAGGGCCAAACTTGTACTGCAACTGAAGCAGCAGAGTTTGGATTCTCCCCCGTTGCTCTCCGTGCTGCTCGGCTTGCTGCACAATGTCTCTGGTCAACTCCTCGAACAGTGGCGTCTGCTGCAACAAATTCATCATCGACCTCCTGGGTCTTCTCGTACACGAACGACGTATATCAAGTAAGCAGTCATTGTTTCCCGCGGGCGGAGTTCTTCTGCCGGCGGGTTTTTGTCTGGGCTCCGATGGGCTGTTGGGGCGGATTGGGGGCTTCGTACGCGGGCAACTTTCCTTTGGCTGCCCGCTCTAGCGGCGCATCTCGATTGATTCAGCACAATTCGAAGAACTGGTCGTCGTCGAGCAAGAGTACAGGTTTCAGGTGTAGAGAAAGTGCAATGGCCCTGAAGCCGTGGGTGTCCGCTCAGTCTAAAAGCGTGAGGATCTCGACCCCATCCTCGGTAACGGCGACCGTATGCTCGAACTGGGCGCTTAGCGAACCGTCCTTGGTGACCGCCGTCCATTTGTCGGGCAGTACCACCGTCTCCCAACCCCCGGCGTTGATCATCGGCTCGATTGTAAAGACCATACCGGGCCGCAGGCGCGTCCCCTTGCCCCGCACACCGAAGTGGGGCACCCACGGTTCGGTGTGAAAAGTCCGGCCGATGCCGTGGCCGACAAAGTCACGCACGACGCTGAAACCCGCCGCTTCGGCGTGGGCCTGGATGGCCGCCCCGATGTCGCCCACGCGAGCGTTCGGTTTGACCTCGGCAATGCCCACCATTAGGCACTCGTCAGTGACTTCGACCAGGCGCTTCGCCTCGGCGCTGACGTTGCCCACGCAGTAGGTCTTGCTGGTGTCGCCGTACCAGCCGTCCAGGATCGGGGTGACATCGATGTTGAGGATGTCGCCCTCTTTGAGCAGCTGCTTTTTGTTGGGGATACCGTGGCAGACGACATGGTTGACGCTGGTGCAGGTGTGCTTGGGATAGCCGTGGTAGCCCAGCGGGGCGCTCACCGCGCCGTGGGCTTTGGTCCACTTCGCACAGAGATCGTCCAGTTCCTGGGTACTGATGCCGGGTTGCACGAACGGTTCGATGTACTGAAGCAACTGGGCGGCCAGCCTACCGGCGGCGCGCATCTTCTCCAATTCCTTGGCCGATTTGATTTCGACAGGCTTGGGAATCTTCAGTTCCATAGGCGCTTTGCAACTCCGGCGTGTGAGGTCAGATAGATCAATTCTGGCAGAAGGCCGTTGCTCTCATAGCGCCTTGAGGCGAAATGCATCGAAGGCGACGACGGGATTGTCCGGCTTGCGGGTATCGAAGCGGTAACTGGTGACCGTGCCGGTGGCGCTCTCCAGGATGCTGAAGGCGGTGATCTCGTTGCTGGCCAGGTACGGCTGCGTCCGGCCTTCGGCGTCCACCAGCGGGGCGAGGGTCGGAACCACCGGCTCCAGGCCGTTTGGATCGCCGGTAGGCTGGTAATCGTCCCCGGCAGGTAGTGGGCTGCGCGGCCGGCCGGGCGGGTAGGCGCCGAAGGTATTGCCGACGTTGGAAGTTTCTAGATAGTGGGTCGAGCCGCTGGTAAAGCGGTTCCACAGGTGGCAGTGGCCGAAGAGCACCAGTTGCACGCCGTGGGCTTCGAGCAGCGGCTGCAGGTCGCGGATGAGCACGTCCTGGGCTTTTGGATAGCTGTAGCGCACAGCCGTCACCTGCCCGCTGCCGTCGCGTTCGATGTGGGGGTGCGGGTCGGTGTAGGGGGGGACGATATTTCCGCCCAGCCCGTGCACCGGATGGTGGAGCATGACCACCCGCCATCGGGCTTTGCGAAAGGGGACCGAGGCGAGTTCGCGCTCCAACCAGGCGTACTGGGCGCTGCCCGCATAGAGGGGTTCGAAGATAAATTCGCCGTGGCCCCACCGAGACAGGTAGGCCAGATCCTCAGGATGCTCGCAGTATTTGCCCCGCGTGCCCGGTTCGGGCGAGCGCCAGATGCGCGTCGCGTACAAAGACACCAGCCGCACATCGCCGATGCTGACTGCGTAATAGGGCGCGGCGCAGAAAATGGCTTCGTAGCTCCAGGAGTTGAACGACTCAGCTTCGAGGTGGGTTTCTGGAAAACCGAGGTCGATGGCTGCCTGGTGCGGACGGGCAAAGGACAGATTGAGCGCTTCTGTACCGGTGGCTACCCCCATCACCTCGTGGTTGCCGATGCAAGGAAAAATCGGTGCGTACTGCAAAATCTCCCCGCCCCGCCAGACTCGGCCGCCAAGCGGGTAGTGGGCGCGGCCCTGCAGGCAGGCAAAAAAAGCGTTTCCCCGGTTGTCGTCGAACCATTCGCTCGCTCTATCCGGCACGTTCACCAGGTCCCCGGCAAAAAACACCGCATCGACGCGGCCTACGGTCTCGGCCACTTTTTCGAGATTGGCCGCCACCATCGGCAGAATCTGGTGATCCGAGGTGAGCAAGATCCGCAGCGGGGTACCGGGGGCCGGGGCCGCGGCGAGTTCGTAGATGTCGCTGGTGGTGTGCTGGCCCTCCACTTCACCGACCACCCGGTAGGGCAGCCGTTCGCCCGCAACCAGGCCATCCACCACCGCTTCGTGGCGATGAATGTCGCGCCGGTGGATCTGTTTGTAAAGTTCCCCCTGGCCGCGTTGATCCCCGACGTGGGAGCGGGCATCCTCGCCCAGGTGGGGCAGGCGGCGGCTTACCGCCGGGATTTGCCGTTCGAGGTTGCGCCCTGCGCGCACGTGGTGATTTCTGCTCCGGCCTTCGCTAAACCAGACGACGCGCACCGAATCGGCCGTGGGCCACAGCAACAGCGGCTCGCTCAACAGAGGCATAATCGATACCTGGTAGGGCCGGGGCATATCATAGCCTGTGACTCCGCTAGGAAAGCACGCCGATGGATCAACCCGACCCGACCGAAGAAGATCCGCTGCTACCCGAGCGCGGTCGCCTCAAGCAGCGCTACTGTCGGCTGCTGAAGATTCAACAGTTATTGCTCGCCTCCGAAAACGGCATGACCCCCAGGCAGTTGCATCAGGCGCTCACCAGGTTGGGTCATCCCTTCGACATCAAAGAGCGCCGCCTCTACGACGATCTGCAGTTTCTGGGCGAGACGCTGGAAGCGGGGACTTTTTTCAACGACAACGGCCGCTACCGCGCGGTTCTGCCCGGGGCGCAGGTCGCTTTGACAACCCAGGAGGCCCAGTTCTGCCTGCGGCTGGTGGCCGGTCTGGGTGCCAACGGGCTCACCCGCGAGACCCGCAGGCGGCGGGAAAATCTGTTTCGGCGCCTGGGCAACCTGTACCCGCAGCTGATGGAGAAAGTCCAATCGCCGCCCGAGCATATTCTGTTTCCGGTGACGTATCAGCTCGAAGACGAGGCGGACCGGGGGGGGCTTTTTGCCGCGCTGACCGGTGCCATCGAAGCTAGAAAACAGGTCAACCTCCAGTTTAAAGACCCGTCGCTGGGCCGGGTGCTGGGCTGTTGCCCGCTGCGGCTGTTGTTCTACATCCGCGCCTGGTACCTGATTGGCTACTGCAATCCGCCCAGCGGTTTGAAAAAGAAGATGCGCAGGCAGCTTTGTGCTCTGAGGCTCGACAACATCGAACAAGTCGAAGTGTTGATAGCAAGTTTCAAGCTCTCCGAACCGATGGACGTGGACGCCGCCCTGGATCGAGCCTGGGGACTAAATTTCTACGATCCTGTGTGCGAGGCGGTTTTGCGATTCAGCCCGCAGCTGGCAGAACGAATCGAGCGCAACCGCCGCCATCCAACCGCTACCCTTGAGCGCCAGAGCGACGGCTCGCTACAGTTCAAGGTCGCCTACTATGAAGGATCCTGGGATTTCAGGCAGTGGATCTTGCAGTACGGGGCCGGGGTGGAAGTCTTGAGACCAATCAAACTCAGGCAAGAAGTTACCACAAACGTACAGGAAGCCCTCACAGTTTATGAGAGGGAGCGAGAACACCACGGGCCTCGTGCCCGTGGATGAGAGCGACCCGCGAAGCCAAGCATGCAAGCTCATCAATCCCTGTCCTTGTGAGTTTCAATGTATCGCTTGACGGCATCCT
>JAESGW010000542.1_pt1 | contig 27891 bp, 25 predicted proteins | sample 9269791 | NCBI WGS metagenome assembly JAESGW01 (sample SAMN16773120, study PRJNA677053) | algae metagenome | isolation source: Aphanocapsa lilacina HA4352-LM1 and co-occurring heterotrophs from near cave... | place: USA: Maniniholo cave, near Haena, Kauai, HI | collected 2009-07-28
GGGCGCGCGGGCTACGACACGGCCGGCTACGTCGTCGTCCAGGCCCCGGACTTCGTCATCGAGAACGAGCAGGCCAAGGCCAAGTCCGCCGCGCGGGTCGCGGCCGGCAAGAAGAAGTCGAAGGCCCAGCTCAAGAAGCCGCCCGAGGGCACGGTCGTGTGGACCGAGCAGACCTTCGACAAGCTGGTCGCGGGCGTGCCCGAGCGGCTGAGCAGCCGGATGAAGGTCGACAACGCGATGCTGATCAACGTGATCTCCCGCGAGGAGGACGCGTTCGCGGTGGTGCGACGCCTGGTCACCGACAACCACGAGGACCGCCGCGCCCAGCTCCGGCTGGCACGCCGCGCCCTGCGGCTGGGGCGCTCGCTCGTGCGGACGGGCATCGTCACCCGCCTCGACGAGCCCGACGAGCACGGCCGCCGCTTCGTGCTCACCGTCGACCTGCCCGACGACTTCGCGCTCAACCAGCCGCTGGCCCACTTCGCCCTCGCCGCCTTCGACGTGCTCGACCCCGAGGCGGAGACGTACGGCCTCGACGTCGTGTCGGTCGTCGAGGCGGTGCTCGAGGCACCCCGCCAGATCCTGATGGCCCAGCAGCACGCCGCCCGTGGCGACGCGATCGGCCAGATGAAGGCCGACGGCCTCGAGTACGACGAGCGGATGGCGCTGCTGGAGGAGATCACCTGGCCCCAGCCGCTGCGCGAGCTCCTCGAGGCGCTCTACGAGACCTACCGCCAGACCCACCCCTGGCTCCCCGACGAGGCCCTCGGGCCCAAGTCGATCGTGCGGGAGATGTGGGAGAACGGCATGGGCTTCACCGACTTCGTCGGCCGCTACCAGCTCGCCCGGTCGGAGGGGCTCGTCCTGCGCTACCTCACCGACGCCTACCGCACCCTGCGGCAGACAGTGCCGGAGGCCCACCGCGCCCCGGAGGTCGAGGACGTCGTCGAGTGGCTGGGCGAGACCGTGCGCCAGACCGACTCGTCGCTCCTCGACGAGTGGGAGGCGCTCTCGGACCCCGACCACGCGTCCAGCGCCGTCGCCCATCACGAGCCGCCACCGCCGCCGCGCCCGCTGTCGCGGCAGGAGCGGCCGTTCCGGGTGATGCTGCGCAACGCCATGTGGGCCCGGGTCGACGCGATCGCCCGCGACGACCTCGACACGCTCGTACGCCTCGAGCGCAACGCCGCCGACCGCACCGACCCGCCGCGCCAGGTCGTCGTCGGCCGGTCCGTGTGGGACGCCGCCCTGGAGGACTACTACGCCGAGCACGACCGGGTGCTCACCGACGGCGACGCCCGCGGACCGGACCTGCTGGTCGTGGGGGAGGAGCGCACGGGCGAGCCGGTGGGCGCCGAGGAGGGCACCACCGCGCGGGTGCGCGACGTACGCCAGACGATCCACGACCCGGAGGGGCACCACGACTGGGTCGTGGAGGCCGTCGTGGACTGCGACGCCACCGACGCGGCAGGGGAGCTGGTGCTCGCCACCGCGGCGATGAGGCGGCTGTGAGCCCGGTGCCCCGGGACGCGTAGAGTCCCGCCCGGAACCGGTGCCGTGACTGTCGACGTGTCGACAAAGTCGGAGGCCGTCGGCGTGGTCCAATCGAGAGGTCGGACCAGCCACGACGAACGCGAACAGGAGCGGACATGAGCGGTACGGGATTCCACGGGTCGGACGTCGGCAGCACTGCCTCGGCGATGCCACCGCTCGCCCGACCTCCGCAGCCGCACCACAGCCCCCAGCCCGGCCCGACCCCGCGAGACGAGCAGCCCGTGACCCAGCCGATCCCCTTCGAACGCCCCCTCGAGACCCGCGGCGCGGCGACCGCCGAGGCGGAGCGTCCCCTCGGGCCCACCGGCCGCCCGATGCCGGAGTTCCCCGAGCCGTCGCCGCTCACCCGGCACGGCGGTGCCCGCGTGGTCTCGATGTGCAACCAGAAGGGCGGCGTCGGCAAGACGACGACGACGATCAACCTCGGCGCGTCGCTGGCCGAGTTCGGCCGCCGGGTGCTGCTCGTCGACTTCGACCCCCAGGGCTCGCTGTCGGTGGGCCTGGGGCTCAACCCGCACGAGATGGACCTCACCATCTACAACCTGCTCATGGACCGCGAGGTCACCCTCGACGAGGTCGTGGTGCCCTCGGGCATCGAGGGCATGGACCTGCTGCCCTCCAACATCGACCTGTCAGCGGCCGAGGTCCAGCTCGTGCACGAGGTGGCCCGCGAGCAGACCCTCCAGCGGGTGCTCGCCCCCGCGCTCGAGCAGTACGACGTCATCCTCATCGACTGCCAGCCCTCGCTCGGCCTCCTCACGGTCAACGCGCTCACCGCCTCTGACGGCGTGATCGTGCCCCTCGAGTGCGAGTACTTCGCGCTGCGGGGCGTGGCGCTGCTCAAGACCACCATCGACAAGGTCCGCGAGCGGCTCAACCCCAAGCTCGAGATCGACGGCGTGCTCGGCACGATGTTCGACGGCCGTACGCTCCACAGCCGCGAGGTGATGGAGCGGCTCGTCTCCGCATGGGGCGACACCGTGTTCCACACCGTCATCCGCCGCACGGTGAAGTTCTCCGACGCCACCGTCGCCGGCGAGCCGATCACCTCCTACGCGTCCTCGTCCACGGGGGCCGACGCCTACCGCCAGCTCGCCAAGGAGGTGGTGACCCGGTGGCCCGCCGAGTGAGCATGCCGGCCGCGGACGACCTGTTCCGGCCGACCTCCGAGACGGGCGACGCCGCCACGGCCGACGCGGGCACGAGGCCACGACGGGTCCGCGCCGTCGCCGACGACGCCGAGCCGGCCGCTCCCAGGCGTCCGAGCGGCCGGGTCCGCCACGACGAGAAGATGACGGTGTACGTCACCTCCGACGAGCTGCTCGACATCGAGCACGCCCGGCTCGTGCTGCGCCGCGAGCACGGCCTGGCCGTCGACCGTGGCCGCCTCGTCCGCGAGGCCCTCGCGATGGTGCTCGCCGACCTCGAGGCCCAGGGCGCCGACAGCGCCCTGGTGAAGCGGCTGCTCGACGAGTGAGCGCCGCTGCCCGACCCACCTCGGACGCTGCTGCGAGCCCTGCGACGAGCGCGCTCGAGCCCGGGAGCGAAGCCCCGGCGTTCGCCGTACGGCTGGACAACTTCGAGGGGCCCTTCGACCTGCTCCTGGGGCTGATCGCCAAGCACAAGCTCGACATCACCGAGGTGGCGCTCTCCCAGGTCACCGACGAGTTCATCGCGCACGTGAAGAACCTCGGCGACTCCTGGGACCTCGAGCAGACCACGTCCTTCCTGGTGGTCGCGGCGACGCTGCTCGACCTCAAGGCCGCCCGGCTCCTGCCGCAGGGCGACGTGGAGGACGAGGAGGACCTCGCGCTGCTGGAGGCGCGCGACCTCCTCTTCGCCCGCCTCATGCAGTACCGCGCGTTCAAGCTGGTCGCGTCGGTGCTGGAGGAGCGGCTGGCCTCGGAGTCGCGGCGCCACGCGCGCGCCGTGGGGCTCGAGGAGCGGTTCGCCACCCTGCTGCCCGAGGTGCTCATCGGGATCGGGCTCGACGACTTCGCGCGGCTCGCGGCCCGCGCGATGGAGCCCAAGCCCGTCCTCGAGGTCTCGCTCCAGCACATCCACGCCGCGAAGGTCAGCGTGCGCGAGCAGGCGCAGGTGGTCGTCGACCGGCTCCGACGCAGCGGCACCATGACCTTCCGCGCCCTGTGCGGCGACTCGCCCGACCGGCTCACCACGGTCGCGCGGTTCCTGTCCCTCCTCGAGCTGTTCCGCGAGGGTGCCGTGTCGTTCGACCAGGTCACGCCGCTGGGGGAGCTGACGGTGCGCTGGACGGGCGCCGAGGACGGCGACGTCGACATCCACGACGAGTTCGACGGCGCGCCCCCCGACGACGATGATGCACCCATGACGTCGGCCGCGGCCGACGAGCCGGAGGAGGACCAGTGAGCGAGCAGCCCGACGTGGACCAGGGCGAGGTGGACACCCTCGACGTGGCGGTGGCCGAGCTGCGTCCGGCGCTGGAGGCGATCCTCATGGTCTCCGACGAGCCGCTCGGGACCGTCCGCCTGGCCTCGGTCGTGGGTCACCCGGTGGAGGAGGTCGCGGACGCCCTCGTCGCGCTGGCCGCCGAGTACACCGACCAGGGTCGCGGATTCGAGCTGCGCGAGGTCGCCGGCGGCTGGCGGTTCTACTCGCGCGCCGAGTTCGCCGGCGTGGTCGAGTCCTTCGTGCTCGAGGGCCAGCAGGCGCGGCTCACCCAGGCAGCCCTCGAGACGCTGTCGGTCGTTGCCTACAAGCAGCCCGTGTCCCGCGCGCGGGTCTCGGCGATCCGCGGCGTCAACGTCGACGGCGTGATGCGTACGCTCCTGACCCGCGGCCTCGTCGAGGAGGCCGGGCAGGACGAGCAGAGCGGCGCCAACCTCTACCGAACCACGTCGTACTTCCTCGAGCGCATCGGGATCACCTCGCTCGACGAGCTGCCCGAGCTCGCTCCCTACCTGCCCGACATGGACGACCTCGAGGACGAGCTGGCCAGCGTCGCCGGCCTCGACGCGCCCGCCGCCGAGCCCACGCCCGACAGCACGCCGGACCCGACGCCGGACCCGACATCGGACCCGGGGCCGGCGTCCGCCGTGCACCACTCGCCGCACTCGGGATCGGGCACCGAGCCCGACGGCGGCACCGAGATCGCATGACCACCCCGCCACGCACGAGGACCGCATGAAGCCGCACGACGCGCCCGACAACGACCAGCCCGCATCCCAGCGCCCCGCGACCGACGAGGACGGCCTGATCCGCCTCCAGAAGCTCCTGGCGCAGTCGGGCGTGGCCAGCCGGCGCAAGTGCGAGGAGCTGATGCTCGACGGACTCGTCGAGGTCGACGGCGAGGTCGTCACCCGACTCGGGACCAAGGTCGACCCGCGCACGGCGGTCGTCCGCGTCGACGGCAAGCGGCTCCCGCCAATCAGCGACAAGGTCTACCTGGTGCTCAACAAGCCCCGCGGCGTCGTGTCGACGATGTCCGACCCCGAGGGGCGGCGCACGCTCGGCGACCTCGTCGCCGACCGGCCCGAGCGGCTCTTCCACGTCGGGCGCCTCGACACCGACACCGAGGGCCTGATCATCCTCACCAACGACGGCGACTTCGCCCAGCACCTGGCGCACCCCTCGCACGAGGTCGACAAGACGTACGTCGCAGAGGTCGAGGGCGAGGTGCACGTCCGCACCGTGCGCGAGCTGCTCGCCGGGGTCGCCCTCGACGACGGCCCGGTCACCGTCACCCACGCCCGCGTGGTCGGCGGCGACCCGCGGCGCGAGGGCAGCAGGCGCTCCATCGTGGAGCTCACGATCCACGAGGGGCGCAACCGGATCGTGCGCCGGCTCCTCGAGCACGTCGGCCACCCGGTCCGCCGGCTCACCCGCACGCAGGTCGGCCCGGTGACCCTCGCGCGGCTCGGGTCGGGGGAGATGCGCGAGCTCACGGTGGCGGAGCTGGGCGAGCTCATGGACAGCGCGCAGCTCTGAGCCTGCCCACGGATAGGCTTCCCCGCGTGGCAGTGAGAGCAGTGCGGGGCGCGACCCAGCTCGAGGACGACACCCGCGAGCACATGCTCGACCGGGTCGCCGAGCTCGTGACGGACGTGATGGAGGCCAACGGCCTCGAGGTCGACGACTTCATCTCGATCATCTTCACCGCGACCAGCGACCTCACCAGCGAGTTCCCCGCCTACGCCGCGCGACAGCTCGGGTTCTCCGACGTGCCGCTGGTGTGCGCCCGGGAGCTGGAGATCGAGGGGTCGATGCCGCGGGTCGTGCGCCTGATGGCCCACGTGGAGACCGAGCTGCCGCGCTCCGAGGTGACCCACGTCTACCTCCACGGGGCCGCCAACCTGCGCCGCGACCTGACCCGCACCACCAGCCATGACTGACGACGCGCTGCCGGCCCTGACCGGGCCGGTCGAGGTCGTCGGGGCGGGCCTCATCGGCACCTCCGTCGCCCTCGTGTGCAGCCGGCTCGGGATCGAGGTCGTGCTGCGCGACACCTCGGCGGAGAACGTCCGCACCGCCCACGGCCTCGGCGCCGGGCGGGCCGCCACCGAGGCGGACCGTCCGCAGCTCGTCGTGGTGGCCGTGCCCCCGGCGAGGATCGCGGACGCGATCGTCGAGGCGCTCGGTCGCACGGGCGCCGTCGTGACCGACGTCGGCAGCGTCAAGGAGGCCCCGCTCGCCGCCGTGGCGGCACGCGTCGGCGCCGCCGACCTCGCCCGCTACGTCGGGTCGCACCCGATGGCCGGGAGCGAGCGCTCCGGGCCCCTCGCCGCCAGCGCGGCGCTCTTCGACGGCCGTCCCTGGGCCGTCACGCCCCACGCGGGCGCCGCGGCCCACGCGGTGGGGCTGGTCGAGTCGCTCGTCCTCGAGTGCGGTGCCGCTCCGGTCCGGATGGGTCCCGCGGAGCACGACCGGGCCGTGGCCAGGATCTCGCACCTGCCGCACCTCGCCGCCGTCCTGGTCGCCGGACGCCTCGCCACCGCACCCGTCGAGCACCTCGCCCTCTCCGGACAGGGCGTGCGCGACGTGACCCGCGTCGCGGCCAGCGACCCGGCCCTGTGGCAGCAGATCCTCGAGGCCAACAGCGAGGCGGTCCTCGACCTCCTGGCCGAGGTCCGCGCCGACCTCGACGCGCTGATGACCGCCGTGGCGGCGGACTCCGGCCCCGACCTCGTCGAGATCCTCGCCCGCGGCAACGCCGGCACCGCGGCCATCCCCGGCAAGCACGGCGGGCCCGCACGTCCGACCCGGTCGGTATTCGTGGCCGTGCCCGACCACCCTGGCGAGCTGGCCCGGCTCTTCGGCGACGCAGGGGAGATCGGCGTCAACATCGAGGACGTGCACATCGACCACGACCCGGGCCGGCCGGTCGGCCTCACCGAGCTCGTCGTCGACCGGGGCAGCGCCGAGCGCCTCCTCGCCGCTCTCGAATCCCGCGGCTGGACGACCCACCGGTAATCTTCTCGCCCGTGACCCACGGCGACAGCACCCCCCGCGACCCCCACCACCTCGTCATCGCCGTGGACGGCACGTCGGGCTCGGGCAAGTCCAGCACGTCGCGCGGAGTGGCCGAGCGGCTCGGGCTGCGCTACCTCGACACGGGTGCGATGTTCCGCGCGATGACCTGGTGGCTGCTGCGCGAGGGCGTCGACGTGGGTGACGCCGCGGCGGTCGCCGCCGTGGCGGCGCGACCGGCCATCGAGTCCGGCACCGACCCCCGCCACCCCACCATCACCGTCGACGGCGTCGACGTCTCGGTGGAGATCCGCAGCGACGAGGTCACCGGCGCGGTCAGCCCGGTCAGCGCGGTGCCCGAGGTGCGCGCCCGGCTGCTCCAGCTCCAGCGCGAGGTCATCGACGGCGGCGGCATCGTCGTGGAGGGGCGCGACATCGGCTCGGTGGTGTGGCCGCAGGCCGAGGTCAAGGTCTACCTCAGCGCCGACCCCGACGCGCGCGCCCAGCGCCGGGCCGCCGAGCAGGGCGGTACCGACGTCGCCAGCACGCAGCAGTCGCTGCTCGAGCGGGACCGGATCGACTCCGGTCGCGCCACCGCGCCGCTGACCATGGCGGACGGCGCCGTCCACGTCGACAGCACGCACCTCACCCTCGCCGAGGTCATCGACCGGATCGTGGCCCTGGCACCCGGGACGCGGGGCGCGTGAGCGGGGCCGACCTCCCCGCCAGCGCCGTACGGCACCCGCCAACCCGCCTGCTCGCGCGGCTGCGTCCCCCGGCCGCGGCCGTCGTGCGACGCCGCTGGCCGGTCGCGGTGCACCACGCCGATCGGGTGCCTGCTGCAGGGGGAGTGCTCCTCGCGGCCAACCACGTCGGGGTGATCGACGGACCGCTGCTCGCCGTCTTCGCGCCACGCCCCGTGCACGCCCTGACCAAGCAGGAGATGTTCGTCGGCGGTGTCGGCACGTTCCTGCGCGCCTCGGGCCAGATCCCGCTCGACCGGTTCCGTCCGGACCTCGGAGCGATCCGTACGTCCCTGCGGGTCCTGCGCGACGGGGGAGCGGTCGGCATCTTCCCCGAGGGGACCCGCGGCGACGGCGAGCTGCACCGGTTCCACCACGGCGCGGCCTACCTCGCGCTCGTGACCGGAGCACCGGTCGTGCCGGTGACGATGATCGGCACCCGGCCGCCCGGCGGCGGGGCCAACGCCCTCCCGGAGCGCGGCGGCACCGTGGAGATCGTGTTCGGCCGGCCGTGGTGGACGACACAGCAGCCGTGGCCCCGCACCCGGGAACACGTGGCCGCCACCTCGGTGTTGCTGAAGGGGCACATGCTGTCCGAGCTCGCCTCCGCGCTCGCGGACACGCGCCGATCCTTGCCCGGGCCGCTTCCTGCGGGACAATCCGAGGACGACCCCGACACCGGGCTCGTCGAGCCATCCAGAGAGCTGTGATCACGCATGAGTGAGTACGACGCCAGCGTCGAGTCCGTCGACCCGACCGACGCGAGCGACACGTCCGGCCCGGCGCCGGTCCTGGCGGTCGTGGGCCGTCCCAACGTCGGCAAGTCCACCCTCGTCAACCGGATCATCGGGCGTCGCGAGGCCGTCGTGGAGGACCGGCCCGGCGTGACCCGTGACCGCGTCTCCTACGACGCCGACTGGAACGGGCGCTCCTTCACGGTCGTCGACACCGGCGGCTGGGACCCCGACGCCCGTGGTCTCGCGGAGCGCATCGCCGGGCAGGCGGAGGTCGCGGTCTCGCTCGCCGACGCCGTCCTGTTCGTGGTCGACGCGACCGTGGGCATCACCGACGCCGACGAGGCCGTCGTCCGGATCCTGCGCGCGTCCGGCAAGCCCGTCGTGCTCGCCGCCAACAAGGTCGACGACGCTCGCACCGAGGCGGAGGCGTACGCCCTGTGGAACCTCGGACTCGGCGAGCCGTGGCCGGTCTCCGCGCTGCACGGCCGCGGGTCGGGCGACATGCTCGACGCGATCCTCGCGGCCCTCCCGGAGACCCCGGAGCAGTCGTTCGAGGAGGTCGGCGGCCCGCGCCGCATCGCCATCGTCGGCAAGCCCAACGTCGGCAAGTCCTCGCTGCTCAACATGCTCGCCAAGGAGGACCGCGTCGTCGTCGACAACGCGGCGGGCACCACGGTCGACCCCGTCGACGAGCTCATCACCCTCGGCGACCGCACCTGGCGCTTCATCGACACCGCCGGCATCCGCAAGCGCGTCAACCAGGCCTCCGGCCACGAGTACTACGCGTCGCTGCGCACCACGACCGCGATCGACCGCGCCGAGGTGGCCGTGCTGGTGCTCGACGCCAGCGAGACGGTCTCCGAGCAGGACATGCGGATCATCCAGACCATCCGCGACGCCGGCCGGGCCATGGTCATCGCGTTCAACAAGTGGGACCTCGTCGACGAGGAGCGCCGCTACTACCTCGAGCGCGAGATCGAGCGCGACCTCGTGCAGCTGAAGTGGGCGCCGCGGATCAACTTCACCGCGCGCACCGGCTGGCACGTCGACCGCCTCGTCCCCGCGATCGACAAGGCGCTCGAGGGATGGGAGACGCGGATCGGCACCGGTGCGCTCAACACCTTCCTCGGCCGCCTGGTCGCCGAGCACCCCCACCCGGTGCGTAGCGGCAAGCAGCCCAAGATCCTGTTCGCCACGCAGCCCTCCACCGCGCCGCCGACCTTCGTGCTGTTCACCAGCGGCAAGCTCGACGCCGCCTACGAGCGGTTCATCGAGCGTCGCCTCCGCGAGGAGTTCGGCTTCGTCGGCACCCCGATCGTGCTCAACCAGAAGCCGCGGGAGAAGCGCAAGCGCTGAGCGGCAGGTGCCCGGTCAGGGGGACAGGCCGGCGGCGCGCAGCCAGTCCATCGGGTCGACCGGGCTGCCGCCGGCGGGACGCACCTCGAGGTGCAGGTGCGGACCGGTGGAGTTGCCCGTCGACCCGACGCTGCCGACGACGTCCGCGACCTCGACCTGCTGGCCTACCGCGACCGTGACGTCGGTCTGGTGGCAGTACCAGACCTCGGTGCCGTCGGGCAGCTCGAGGATGGTGCGCAGGCCGTAGGGACCGGCGTACGCCACCTCGGTGACCACGCCCGCGGCGACCGCGACGAGGGGCTCGCCCGCACCGGCACTGAAGTCCTGGCCGCCGTGCTCGGCCTCCCACAGCGGCCCCGTCAGGCCGAAGCCGGCGGACAGGTCGTACGACGCCATCGGCAGCACGACGCGCACCGCGTCCGGGTCCCCGCGGTAGCCGTACCGCGCGAGCAGCTCCTGGCGGCCGATCAGCGCGCGGTCGCGTGCGTCCGCCCGGCGGTTGAGGGCCGCGAGCTCCTGCTGGCGCGCCTCGACGCGACGGGCGAGCTCGATGGCCTGCAGCTGCCGCCCGTCCTGGCGCACCGTGACCTCGGGCGCCGCGTGGGCCGAGGGCGCGCCGAACGTCAGGACGAAGCCCAGGACGGCGACGAGGACTGCGGTGGTCGCGGCGACCACCGCGCCGGCACGGAGCGGCATGGATGACACGTGAACCCCCACAGGTTGACGATTCATCCTCCCGGCGGGCGGCCGCGCCGGTGGGGGGAATCGACGCAAATGGCCCACTCGGACTACCGGTCCGATCACGAGGGCGGGTCGATTCCGCACGGGTCGAGGGGCTGCGGTAGTGTTCCACTCGCTTCGCAGGCCTCGTGCCGGAGGCGTTCGGGCTGTGGCGCAGCTTGGTAGCGCACTTGACTGGGGGTCAAGGGGTCGCAGGTTCAAATCCTGTCAGCCCGACCGAGAGATAGCCCCTGACCTGCGGAAACGCAGGTCAGGGGCTTCGTTTTTCTCGAGTCAAGAAGGCAAAGTGTCCGCTTACTGTCCGTAAACGCGTCGCAAGTTGAGCCACTTTGCCCGTATGCGTTGGGTCGTGCTGCCCCGCGCCGCATTGAACTCAAGCGCCCGTTGAGGACGTCATTCGGATGGTTGAGTGCGCGTGGTGCTGCCGGCGAAACCCTCCAGTACGGCCGTCACGTCAGGCGTCGACCGGTCCCTGACGATGTAGTACTCCTTGGTGATGTCTGCGGAGGAGTGCCCTAGAACCCGGGCGGCGGTTTCCGAGTCGACCGTGCGGTCGATTAGTGTGGCCACGGTCTTGCGGAAGGTGTGGGGTGTCACCCAGTCGAGGCCGGTGTCTGCCCGGATGGCACGCCATCGCCGTTCGATGTTGCCGACCTGGTGCCAGGTACCGTTGCGGGTCGCGAAGACTGCATCTCGCTCGTTCGTTGGTTGCTCTTGTCGCCGCTTCCTCAGAACTTCTACGGCGAACGGCGGCAGGGCGAGGGTCGCAGTGCGCAGATCGCCGGCGGCCATGGCTCGCGTCAGGAGAGCGGCGGGGTCGTGGCCGTTAGCTCCGAGAAGGAGGAGCCGGGCACGCAGGGTGGGCCAGGCTGGCTCGTCGGACAGCCCGGGCGCGAGCCGTTGGGCGGCGTGGTCGAGTGCGTCGACGACGTTGCAGACCAAACCCGCGCGCATCTCGCTGGCGGCGCTTGCTGTTGGGACGCCTGTGGGAGTGCCTGCTGGCTGCCGGCGCAGGACGTCTTCGGCTGCGTAATGCAGCGCGTCGAGGTAGCGCTGCGTGGCGAGGCCGAGCCGAAGCGCGGGGTCGGTCTGCTCGCGCAGGAGGCTGGTGGCGGAGTGCGGGGCCTCGTCGCGCGCGAGGATGGACTCGAGGATCTCGGCGGGCGTGCGGGGATGAGTGAGTGAGGGGTGGATGACCGAGTGGGGATCGCCATCGCCCACCTGCGACGAACTGCGGATGGCGATCGTGACCTAGATCGAGCGGACCGACCACCGCCGTCGTCGACAGGCCGCTCGCGGGCGGTTGACCCCCATCGAATGCCAACCATCGTGACCGCGCCAGCCACTCAGGCTGTGTGACTCAACCTGTCAGCTGGACGTCCAGCAGACCGGGCTTCAGTTCTCCGGCGCACGCAGGGGGGCCTTGATGAGCTTGCCGACGGCGTTCTTGGGGAGCGAGGGACGGATGTGGATTTCGTGCGGGATCTTGTACCGCGCGAGGGAGCCGCGGCAGTGCTCGCGTAGTTCCGCGGGGTCGAGGGTGCTGCCCGGTCGTGGGGCGACGTAGGCGACGGGCACCTCGCCAAGCACCGCATCCGGTTGCCCGACGACGGCTGCTTCCAGCACGTCGGGGTGCGCGTATAGGACGTGCTCGATCTCCTGCGGGTAGATGTTCTCGCCGCCGCGGATGATCATGTCCTTGAGCCGATCGACCAAGACGAGGTAGCCGTCGTCGTCGAGGTAGCCGACGTCGCCGGTGTGCAGCCAGCCGTCCTTGACGACGAGCGCGGTATCCTCGGGCCGGCCGAGATAGCCGCGCATGACATTGGGTCCATGGATGACGACCTCTCCGCTCTCGCCTCGTGGCAGTCGTCGGCCGTCCGGCCCCTCGATCTCCACGACCTGCCCGGGTAGGGCGGGCCCGACTGTCCCGGCCTTCCGGGGGCCGTCGACGGGGTTGACGGTGGACGCGACGGTCCCTTCGGAGAGCCCGTACCCCTCGACGACGGGGACGCCGAAGCGTCGCTCGAAGCGCTCGATGAGCTCGGCCGGCATCGGGGCGGCCCCGCAGACGACGAAACGCAGCGACGAGGTGTCTACCGGCCGGGTGGTGCGGCCCTCGAGCAGGGCGTACATGGTGGGGACGGCGGAGAAGAAGGTGGGCTGCGTCTGCTCGACGGCGTCCCAGAAGGTCTCCGGGTCGAACCGGGGCCCGATGCTCACCGACCCTCCGGCGAGCAGCACCGAGAGGGTCCCGACGACCAGGCCGTTGCAGTGGAACAGCGGCAGTACCAGGAGGCTCCGGTCCTGCGCGGTGAGGTGCATGTGCTCGGAGATCGAGCGGACCATGGCGTCGACGTTGTGGTGGTCCAGGAGGCATCCCTTGGGCCGTCCTGTGGTGCCCGAGGTGTAGATGACGAACGCGAAGTCGCTCATGAGGGTGACCTCGTCCGCCGGCTCGAGCTCGTCGGTCGCGTCGTCGGACCCCGTGGCGTGGATGCGCTCGGCGTCGACCCACGCCAGACCGCCTTCTCGGGCGAGGTTGCGGCTGCGCGTGTCGCCGACGAGGGCGCGGGCCGAACAGTCCTCCAGCTGGTAGGCGACCTCCGGGTCGGTCAGGGCCGGGTTGACGGGCGTGAGGGTGGCACCGATGCGCCACGCCGCGAACATCGTGGTGACGATCTCGCAACAGTTGGGGAGCATGACGGCCACGACGTCTCCGCTGCCCACGCCCGCGTGCAGCAGGGTCCGCGCGAGCCGGTCGACGTCCGCGGCGAACGCGGCGTTGCTGAGGGTGCGGGCGGCGTCCGACACGCACACTCCATCGGGATCCTGCGCAGCCCGCCTGACCGGCAGCGCCGCGATCGTCGCAAGGTCCTCCACCGCCGCTGAGGGCTCCACTGATTTCACGGGCCGAACCTAGGACAGTCCGTCGCAGGGCGGTTCGTGCTCCCGGCACGATTCGTCGGGCCTGGTTCGTGCAGAGGCACAAGCGCCTCGGGTGGCCCAGTGCCTAGCATGCGTCCTGGGACGGCCAACGACGGCGGAGCGGATCGAGGCAGATGACAGACGAAGCGCACGGCACCACCTCGAACCCCGCATTTCGTCGAGCCGTCGAGGAGCATGTGGAGGCCGTCGGGTCCGCGCTCAACGACGACCTCGCTGACGTCGTCGACCGCATGCGAGATCTCCTCGCCCAGCGGATCACCGAGCTCGACGGGGACCCCGCCCTGGTGGAGCTGCTGCGGGCCAGCGTCGAGGGCAACGTCGACAACATCCTCCACGCCCTGCAGCACGGCATCCGCGGTGAACGCCTCGAGCCGCCGAGCGCGGCCTTCGAGTACGCACGCCGGCTCGCCCAGCGCGGCGTCCCGGTCAACGCGCTCGTGCGGGCCTACCGCCTGGGCCACCAGTACCTGATGCGTCGGGCGTTCGCTGCCTCAGCGGCGCTCGAGGCGCCGGACGCCGTGCGTGCGGCGGCGTACGACGTCATCGTCTCGGACTGCTTCGACTACATCGACTGGATCACCCAGCGGGTGGTGACCGTCTACGAGGAGGAGCGCGACTCGTGGCTGGCCAACCGGGCCAACAGCCGCCAGGCCCGGGTGCGCGAGCTGCTCCTGAAACCGGTGGAGGACGTGTCCTCCGCGGAGCTCGCGATCGGGTACCGGCTCAGCGGCCACCACGTGGCCGTCATCGCCTGGGTCGACGGGGAAGGGGCGCGGGAGGACCAGCTGAGCCGCTTCGTGCGGACCATCAAGCAGCTGGCCGGCGCGCTGGGGACCGGGCAGGCCCCCTTGGTCATCGGCCAGGACCGGGCGACGGCCTGGGGGTGGATCCCGGTCGGTGAGGACTACCGGTGGCGTCCGGACCTAGCCCGGTGGGTGCCCGGCGACGTCGACGGCCCTCCGGTGCCGGTGCTGGCGCTGGGGTCCGCGCACGAGGGGCTGGAGGGGTTTCGTCGATCGCATGCCGAGGCGCTGCGGGTGCGGACCGTCGGCCAGCTCAACCCGCGCAGCGCCACGGCCGTGCTCTCGCACGACGCGCCGGGCCTGGCGTCCACGGCGCTGCTGGCGCAGCAGCCCGAGGTGTTGCGCGACTGGGTCGGCACCACCCTGGGCGCCCTGGCCGCCGACGACGAGCAGAACGCCCGCCGCCGCGAGACGCTGCTGTCGTTCCTGCAGCACAACCGCAGCTACACCGCGACCGCGGAGGCGATGCTGCTGCACAAGAACAGCATTAAGTACCGGATCGAGACCACCGAGCGTGTGCTCGGCCGCGACCTCGACGAGCGGCCGCTCGAGGTCGAGCTCGCGCTGACCGCCTGCCACTGGATGGGCGCCGCGGTGCTGCACTGACGGCCGCCCTCGTTCTCCCAGCACGAACGACCGGTCGAACTTCGTTCCGCTGCACCGTGGGAGCCGAAGTCCCGGATTCGTACGGTCCTCGCATGCCGGCAGTGCCGCCGGCGCCAGCGGGCCCGCAGGGTCCACGGACCCAGGAGCGCACATGGGATTCACGACAGGCAAGTTCCCGCCGGTCGACCCGGAGACCTTCCTCGACAAGCCCCTGTTCGAGCGGACCAAGGCCTTGGCCCTGCACTGGGTCGACTACGGCTTCGGCAGTCCCAAGATGATCCCGACGACCTACGTCGTCAAGCTGTTGGTGCTCTACATCGGGGTGGGCCTGTCCCTGGTCACGCTCACCTCCGGCGTCGGGATGCCGTGGGAGGTCACCTCGTGGTGGGCCGAGCCGATCGTCTACCAGAAGCTGGTGATCTGGACGATGCTGCTGGAGTCCATCGGCGTCGCCGGCTCCTGGGGGCCCATCGCCGGCAAGTTCAAGCCCATGACCGGCGGCATCCTCTTCTGGGCGCGGCCCGGCACCATCCGGATGCCCCCGTGGCCCGGCAAGGTGCCCGGCACCCGAGGTGACTCGCGTACCCCGCTCGATGTGGCGCTCTACCTCGCGCTGCTGCTCTCTCTCGCCGTCGGCGTGGTCCTGCCCGGCCGCCCCCACCCGGGGTTGTCCGAAGTGCTGCCCAGCAACGACACCGGCCTGGTGGCGCCGGTCGCTGCCCTCGTCCCGATCGTCCTCGTGGTCCTCGTCGGCCTGCGTGACAAGACGATCTTCATCGCCGCGCGGGCCGAGCAGTACGGTCCGGCGCTTATGGCCTTCGCGCTCCTGCCCGTCCTGCCGGGCAACGGCTTCGTCGACATGATCCTGCTGCTCAAGCTCCTCATCGTCTCGGTGTGGATCGGGGCCGGCGTGTCCAAGTTCGGGGTCCACTTCGCCAACGTCGTGCCGCCGATGGTCTCCAACAGCCCCTGCGTCCCCACCCGCTTCCTGCGGCGATTGAACTACCGCGACTTTCCGCGTGACATCCGGCCCTCCCCGGTGGCCAAGACGCTCGCCCACGTGGGTGGCACCACGGTGGAGATCGTGACGCCGCTGGTGCTGATCTTCTCGACCAACACGACGGTCACGCTCCTGGGGGTCGCCCTCATGGTGGTCTTCCACCTGTTCATCACCTCCACGTTCCCGCTGGCGGTGCCCCTGGAGTGGAACCTGCTGTTCGCCTACGGTGCGGTCGTGCTCTTCCTCGGGTTCCCCGCCGGTGACGGGTACGCCTTGGCCGATGCCGGGTCGGTGTGGCTGGTCCTCGCCGCGCTCGTCGCGCTCTTCTTCTTCCCGGTCCTGGGCAACCTGCGCCCCGACCTGGTGGCGTTCACCCCGGCGATGCGCCAGTACGCCGGGAACTGGGCCAGTGCCCTCTGGGCCTTCCAGCCGGGGTGCGAGGACAAGCTCAACCAGGTGATCCGTCCGACGAAGAACCAGGTGCAGCAGCTCGAGGCGATGGGCTACCCGGCAGCGGTCGCGGAGATCACGATGCAGCAGACGATCGCCTGGCGCTCCATGCACAGCCAGGGGCGAGGACTCTTCTCCCTGCTGGTGCGGCACGTCGACGGCCTGGACCGGGCGACCGTGCGAGAAGGGGAGTTCACGTGCAACTCGCTCATCGGATTCAACTTCGGTGACGGTCACCTTCACGACGCGTCTCTCGTGCGCGCCGTGCAGCGCCGGTGCGGCTTCGCCCCCGGGGAGCTCATCGTGGTCTGGGTCGAGTCCCAGCCCATCCACAAGAAGACGCAGCAGTACCAGGTCATCGACGCCGCCCTCGGCGTCATCGAGAGGGGGTCGTGGGACGTCCGCGACGCGGTCAGGGAGCAGCCCTGGCTGCCCAACGGGCCCATCCCGCTAACAGTGTCCTGGCGCCGCGCCCTCGACGAGCCCGCTCCGGCGACGCCCGCCGCGGTGACGCCCACCGCGGCCCCCCTGCCCGACAGCGACCGGGTGGCGCCGTGACCGCAGCCGTCGTGGTCGGCAGCGGGCCCAACGGGCTCGCTGCCGGCCTGGCCCTGGCGCGCCACGGCGTCGACGTCACCGTCCTCGAGGCCTGCGACGAGATCGGCGGTGGCACCACGACGGGCGACCCGATGGGGCTGGGGCTGCGCGTCGACCACTGCGCCGGCTTCCATCCCATGGCCGTCGGCTCCCCGGCCCTGGACGGGCTCGAGCAGTACGGCCTGCGCTGGGCCGTCCCCGAGATCGACTGCGCGCACCCGTTGCCGCAGGGGCCGGCTGCGCTGCTGCACCGCTCGGTCGAGGAGACGGCGTCCGGGTTCGACGCCCGCGACGGCAGGGTGTGGCGCGCCCTGCTCGCCGGTCCGTCCGGGCGGTTCGACGACCTCGCACCCGACATCCTCGGCCCGGTCGTGCACCTGCCCCGGCGGCCCCTTCTCATGGCGCGGTTCGGCGCGCCGACCCCTCTGCCCGCGACCGCCCTCGCCCGGCTGTTCCGCTCTGAGCCGGCGCGCGCCCTGCTGCTCGGTGTCATGGCGCACGCCATGCGCCCACTGGGCGAGGCGTTCTCGTCGGCCATCGGCCTGGGCATCCTCACCGCGGGGCACCGTCGGGGATGGCCCGTCGCCGTCGGTGGCACGCACGCCATCACCGGCGCCCTGGCGGCAGCGCTGCTCGACCTCGGCGGGAAGATCGAGACCGGCACCCACGTCACGAGCCTGTCCCAGCTTCCTCGCGCTGACGCCGTCCTCCTCGACCTCGCCCCGGCGGCCGTTGCGCGGCTCTACGGGGACCGGCTGCCGCGAGCCACGCGACGGGCCTACGAGCGTTTCGCCCACGGACCGGGAGCGTTCAAGGTCGACTTCGCGGTCGAGGGTGACGTCCCGTGGCGCGACGCCCGCGTCGCGCGTGCTGGCACCGTCCACGTCGTGGGGCCGGCCCGCGAGATCATTGAGGCCGAGCGCCTTGTCGCCGCTGGTCGGATGCCAGAGCGCCCCTACGTCCTCGTGGGTCAGCAGTACGCGGCCGACCCGAGCCGGTCCGCGCGGGGCCTGAACCCGCTCTACGCCTACGCGCACGTCCCGGCCGGCTACGACGGGGACGCCACCGAGGTCATCACCCGGCAGATCGAACGCTTTGCCCCGGGCTTCCGCGAACGGGTGGTCGCCACCCACGTCACCGACCCGCGCGGGTTCAGCCGTGCCAACGCGAACTTCGTCGGCGGTGACATCCTCACCGGCGCCAACTCTCCACGACAGCTCATCCTCGGCCCCCGACCCGGCCGCGACCCCTACCGGACCGGCATCCCCGGTGTGTACCTCTGCTCGGCCGCCACCCCACCGGGGCCGGGCGCCCACGGCATGGCTGGGCTGCACGCCGCCCAGCGAGCCCTGGCCGAGATCGGCTGAGCCGCACGGCACGCCGCAACATTCGGGCGCCGGCCGACACCACCGACCACCCCTTCTGCGTCGTTGCCGCGGTGGCGGCCTGCCCCCACCGATCGCGCGGCGCGGTCGCCAAGCTCCTTGGTCGCCGCCCCAACCCCAACACCTGCTTCGACTCAAGCCCTCACCACGGAAAGAGAGAACCGTCATGCAGATCAGCCTCGAGAACAAGGTGGCCGTCGTCACCGGCGCCGGCGCGGGCATCGGCGCAGCCATCGCCAGACAGCTCTCCGAGTCGGGCGCCAAGGTCGTCGTCTCCGACATCGACGCCGCCGCAGCCCGGAAGGTGGCCGAGCAGCTGCCCGACGCCATCGCCCACACCGCCGACGTCACGGACGGGGAGCAGGTCGAGGCGCTGATCGCGGCCACGGTGGAGCACTACGGCGGCCTCGACATCGTGGTCCCCAACGCGGGGATCGCCACGACGGTCCCGATCGTCAACACCTCCTTCGAGGAGTGGCGCAAGGTCCTCGACGTCAACCTGGACGGTGTCTTCCTGACCGTGCGCCACGCCCTGCCCGCCCTCCTGGAGGGAGGCGGTGGCAGCATCGTCAACATCTCCTCGATTACCTCCCTGCGTGGGTCCGCGCTCATCGCCAGCTACGCAGCCGCCAAGGCCGCGGTCGGCAACCTCACCGCGACCCTCGCCGCCGAGCTGCGCCCGCACGGAATCCGCGCGAACGCGGTGCTGCCCGGGTTCATCGACACCGAGCTCGTCACTTCGCACCAAGGTGCTTTCGAGGAGGCGTTGGGTCTCGAGCAAGGAGGCTTCGACGACCTCATCGCCACCAAGCAGACCCGTTACGGCACTGTGGAGGAGGTCGCGAGGGCCGTTACGTTCCTCGCCAGTGACGCCGCGTCCTGGTGCAACGGCTCGACTCTCGTCCTAGACGGTGGTTTCACCGCGTCGCTCCTGTGAACTCCTCCATGGCCGTGCGTCCGAGGTGCCGGCCAGCGCCTCCGTCTTCGGCCCATCGCTTGCTGGGTCCACAAGCGGCGCGACAGCATCGCCCCACTGCGTAGTGTGCAGACACAGCATCCGACATCTACCAGCGGGAACCTCCGCGCCGTCAAGGTGGGGGCGGGAGGGCCTGCTGACGATGGCAACGCGTGGGCAGCCCCTCCCGCCTCCACGCCGCGGTGAGCAGAGCATGCATCGTCGTGGGCTCCGTCGCCGCGCAGACAGAGAACTGAGTGAGTGGCGACGTTCGCTCATGCCGTTCGATCAGTGCGCCATCAGGTCAACAACGTGAATGGGGGGAACACGGTTAGGTGTCACTGGCCCCAGCGCCCATGTGCCGTCGGTAGACCACGGCAGTGCCCCGCTCCCTCGCCAGCCCGACGACGGCGGTGGCGTCGACCGGGATGGTGCTGTCGACGCCGAACGCTAACTGCGCCGGTCGCCCGCTGGCGCAACGACTCCTCGTCGCCGGCGAACAGGTCGTAGACGTGCCGACCAAGCTCGCTGCCCGGGTGCGGTTGTTCGACACCGGCCACAACCGCAAGCCCGGCGCCATGGATGCTCATTCAATCGCGGTCGTCGCGGCCCGCACAGTAGGCCTGCGGTTGGTGGTCGAGGACGGTGAGCTCGAGGCGTTGCGGATGCTCAGCGACTGCCGCGACGAGCTAGCCCACCAACGCGTCCAGACCGTGAACCGGTTGCAGCGGCCGCTCAGATGCGCCACGACACCGAAGGCCGCGCCCACTACCGACGCAAGCTCGCCGCCGGCAAGATCCCGATGGAAGCCCTGCGCTGCTTAAAGCGAGATGTCCGACATCGTCTAGCGCCAGCTCGCCGCCGACGCCCGGGGAGCCGAGCACATCGATGGGACAGATCTCGCGAGGCTACTGCGGGGCGACTCTTCAATCCAGCGCGGCCGACTCACACCCGCTCATCGAAACTTCGGATCAGCCACTTCCCGGATCCGCGAACCTGACGCTACGCCGACCCTCGGCCCGCAGAAAGACCCTCATTACGAAGCGCTCCTTGACAAAGAAGGGTGCCAGATCCGTGCGTTCAGGACACCACCAACCGCGACGTCAGTTGGTGCCTACTTAAACCATGGCACGTCTATGGACCGGAAACTCCGGCACAGCAGGTCAAAACCGTGCACCTCCGGTCTCGGACACGTGATGCGAGGTTTATGACGAGTCCCGCGTTTGCGCAGGTCAGGCCCCCTTCCAGCAAACGGGAGCGGACCTAGCGCGGAAGAGCTTCAACACCGTTCGTGCTTCAAGGGGTCGCAGGTTCAAATCCTGTCAGCCCGACCGAGGGTGTCCGAGGACACCGAATCTCCCGGATCCACAACTTTGTGGGTCCGGGAGTCGTCTTTTTCCGGAGACCGGAACCGGACCGCGTGCGCCGCGGCCCGGTCGACGTGCTCCGGCCACGCGCGCTCCAACGGGTCGTGGCCGGGGTCACAACACCACGTCGTCACCGACGGTGGCGGCCAGGAAGGCTGTATCTGTGTCACGTCTGTTCGTCCCGCTCATCGCCCTGTGCCTGGCGCTGGGCACGCACGTCACGGAGGTGCCAGCCGCGACGGCTGCCACGTCCGCCGCGTCCGGGGGAGTGGTCGCCACCGCGCAACCTGGGGTGCCGACGGGAGCGGCCCCGCGGGTCACCTCCCGCGACCGCAAGCGGTGGAAGGCCCCGCAGGGCCCGTTCTTCAACGACCCGCGTCGCAAGAAGGGCTGGTTTCGGATCGAGCGCAAGGTCATCGACACGATCAAGCACACGCGCAAGGGGTCGACGATCCGGATCGCGGTCTACTCCTTCGACCGGATGCCTGTCGCCAAGGCCCTGATCGCCGCGCACCGGCGCGGTGTGAAGGTGCAGATGATCCTCAACGACCACCAGTACACCAAGGCGATGCGGGCGGTCCGCAAGGAGATCGGCGCCAAGCGCTACCGCTCGAGCTTCATCTACCGCTGCAAGGCGGGGTGCCGGAGCAAGCAGAACCAGTACAACAACATGCACACGAAGTTCTACTCGTTCTCGCAGGCCGGGAGGTCCAAGGACGTCGTGGCCGTGGGCTCGGCCAACCTGATGCTCAACGCCGACATCCACCAGTGGAACGACCTCTACTTCACCTCGGGCGACCACGAGCTGTTCCGCCAGTTCGTCCGGCTGTTCAACGACATGCGCAAGGACCACGACACCCGGCAGCCGCCGCAGTTCTTCTGCGGCACCCCCGCCAACGGCGTCGCGTGCGACGACTCGGTGGACAAGCACACGGTCTGGGCATGGCCCAAGCCCTCGGGACCGAAGAACGACCTCGTGCTCGACCTGCTCGGCAAGGTGCAGTGCCTGACCCCCGACGGGGCGGGCGGGCAGAAGCGCACCCGGCTCGCGGTCTCGATGCACACCATGCGCGGCAACCGCGGTGACTACCTCGCCTCGGCGATCCGTCAGAAGTGGATCGAGGGGTGCAAGGTGCGAGTGATGTACGGGCTCATCGGGTTCCACACCAAGCGGATCGTCGGTGCCCCGACGGCGCGCGGGCGGATCCCGCTGCGCTCGACCGGGCTGGACTACAACCCCGACGACGACTACGACCTCAACAAGGACGGCAAGGACGACCTGATCCTGACGTACTACAGCCACCAGAAGTACGTCGCGATCCAGGGCAACTACAACGGCAACCCCGACACCCACATGGTCGTCACGGGGTCCGCCAACTGGGCCAGCCTCAGTCCCGGCAACGACGAGCTCTGGATGACGATCCGCGGCAAGAAGCTCACCCGCAAGTACGTCCGGAACTTCGACTACCAGTGGAAGAAGAAGCGGAACTCGCGCAACGCCTACACCACGACCTACATCAACTTCCGCGTCAAGCGCACGGTGGTCGACGAGGACGGCGAGCCCCGCACGGTCTGGCGTACGGTCCGTCGCCCGGTCACCACGATCGAGCCGGACCCCTACCGCCCCGGGCCGACGTGGGAGAACGACTGAACCGGTCCAGACCGCTGGAAGATTTCTTGCGGCACCCCGTAACAGGTCGTGCTCAGGCGACGCTGAGGAAGTGAGCGGCCGCGTTCCGCTGGGCCCAGCACCGCCCACCCCGTACCTCGACCTCCCGCCGTGGTACGGATCCCCCCAGTGGCGGTGGGACGGCCCGAAAACGCGCACAACAGCGGCGCGGCCCCCGGGTCGCGCCGCTGCTGTGTCGGGTCCGTGGGCCGGGTTCGTCGCCTGCGGCTAGGCCAGCGTGGCGAGGTCGGTGTTGGCGCCGCAGACCACGACCGCGACACGCTCGCCCTCCGACGGGACGTACGCCCCCGAGACCAGCGCGGCCATCGCGGTCGCCGCGCCGTGCTCGGAGGCGATCCGGTGCTCGGCCCAGAGGCGGGCCCGCGCGGCGACAATGTCGTCCTCGCCCACCAGGACGGTCACGGGCGGCTCCGCCAGCGCCGCGGCCATCGCCACGTCGCCGATCCGCCGAGCGCCGAGCGAGTCCGCAGCCACCCCGGACACCTCCACGTCGACCGGCCGTCCCGCCTCGAGCGCGCGGTGGAGCGTCGGCGCCAGCTCGGGCTCGACGGCGACCACCCGCGCCCGCCCCCGTACGGCTGCGGCCACCCCGGCGTACAGGCCACCGCCCCCGACGGCGACGACGACGGTGTCGATGAGGGGCTCGTCGTCGAGCAGCTCCAGTGCCAGCGTGCCGGCTCCGGCCGCCACCTCCGGCTGGGCGTACGCGTGGGCGAACGTGGCGCCCTGCTCGCGGGCGTGCTCCACCGCGGCTTCCTGGGCCTCGGCGAACTCCGTGCCGACGCGGCGCACCTCGGCGCCGTACTGCCGGATCCGCTCGACCTTGACCTCCGGCGCGGTCTCGGGGACGAAGACGGTGGCGCGCACGCCCAGCTCGCGGGCCACGTACGCCTGCGCCAGCCCGGCGTTGCCGCCCGAGGCCACCACGACTCCTGCGGCGCCGAGCTCGCCCCGCTCGCGCGCCGCGAGCTGCCGGTTGAACGCACCGCGGGTCTTGAAGACGCCGCAGTGCTGGAGGTGCTCGCACTTGAGCCAGAACCGGTCGCCGCCGGAGGGTGCCGGCGCCAGGAGCGGCGTGCGTCGCACGTGCCCCTCGATCCGGATGTGCGCGGCCAGGACGTCGTCGCGGGTGAGGAGCACGCGGTCAGTATCCGTGACACGGCGAACGTACCGCTCGTCGGGACGACCGGGGTCCGACCGCCGTGGCGAGCTCAGCGCGGGTCGCCGGGCGACCGGACCACCGGTATCCATTCCCCGGTTGCCGGCGGGTCCCCTGATCCCGTCGGCAGCCTCGAGCATGCATTCCAGCGGTGACTGCCGACGGTCCGCCGGGTTGCAGTTGTGTGACAAACGCGCCCCGGATGTGCAGTCGACCCGGTGGTTCGCCAACGATGGCGGCATGACTGCTGCGACCCGGCTCCTCGTGCTGGAGGACGATCTCGGCCTGCGCACCTCGCTGCGCCTCGTGCTGGAGAACGAGGGGTACGAGGTGCTGGAGTCCGCGGACGCCGAGCACGCGCTCACGCTCGTCGACGAGGAGAGCGGCATCGACCTGATGCTGGTGGACCTGATGCTCAGCGGGATGGACGGATTCTCGTTCATCCGGCGCGCGCGACCGCTGTCCCAGGCGCCGATCGTGGTGGTGAGCGCGCGCGACGGCGTGACGGACATCGTCGCCGCGCTCGAGGCGGGAGCCGACGACTACGTCACCAAGCCCTTCGTCGTGGAGGAGGTGCAGGCGCGCCTGCGCGCACTGCTCCGTCGCCCGACGCTCGCCGGCGACGGGCCCGCGCCGGCCTCCGAGGACCGCCTGGTGCTCGACAGCCGCTCGGGACCGCTCGTCTTCGACCGTGCCGGCGCCATCCTCACGCGGGGGGACGCCGAGATCCACCTCACCAGCACCGAGTTCCGCCTGCTCTGCGTGCTCGCGGACCACAGCGGACAGGTGCTCAGCCGGACCGCCCTGCTCGAGCACGTGTGGGAGCACGGCTACTTCGGTGACGAGCGGATCGTCGACGTCCACGTGCGGCGCCTGCGCAAGAAGCTCGAGCTCGATCCGGCAGCACCCGAGTCACTCGTGACGGTGCGCGGCCTGGGGTACCGGCTGGACGTCAGGTGAGCGGTCGCCGGGGCGACGTCGGGCTCCGCACGTCGGTCGTCGTCGCCTTCGCGGTGGGGGCGCTCGTCCTCTCGACGGCTCTCGCGCTCGGCACCTACTTCTCGGCACGGCACTACCTCGTCGAGCAGCGGGAGCGCACGGCCCTGCGCCAGGCGTACGCCGACGCAGCCCTCGTGCGGGACGACCTGCGCACCTCCGGCGCGCAGGTGAGCGAGGTGCTGGGCTCGATCGCGCAGCCGGTCGGGACCACGCTCATCGTCGAGCGGGACGGTCGGCGCTACTCGTCGTCGCTCGACCCCGAGGCGGACGAGGCCACCGGGCCCTTCCGGGACGTGGTGCTCGACGGGTCGGCGGTGATCGGTTGGAGCGACGCCACCACTCCGCACTCCGTCGTCGTGGGGGTGCCGATCCCGGAGGTCGACGCCGAGTACTACGAGGTCGCGGTGGCCCAGGAGCTCGACGCGACGCTGACGACGCTGCAGCTCGCGCTCGTGATCTGCGCGGCGCTGACGACCGTCGGGGGAGCGCTCCTGGGGCGCGCCGCGAGCCGCCGGGTGCTGGCGCCGCTGGACCAGGTGACGACGGTGGCGGTGCAGGTCTCGGCGGGCGACCTCGACGCGCGGCTGCCGCCCACGAGCGACCCCGACCTCGCGGCACTGGTGGGTGCGTTCAACCACATGGTCGAGGCCCTGCACGAGCGGATCGAGCACGACGCGCGGTTCGCCGCCGACGTCAGCCACGAGCTGCGCACCCCCGTGACGACGCTGACCACGAGCCTCAGCCTCCTCCAGTCGTCGCCGGACCTGCCGGCATCGTCGCGGGAGGCCGTGGACCTGATGGCGGCCGAGCTCGACCGGTTCCGGCGGGCGGTCCGGGACCTGCTGCTGCTGGGTCGCCTGGACGCGGCGGTCGCCGACGGCGACCCCGTGACGGTCGAGGTCGGCGACGTGGTGGCCCAGGCGCTGCGGGCGTGCGGCAAGCCGCGCGATCTCCTCGTGGACGGGGAGGACGCCCGCACGATGGTCACGGTCGTCCGCTCGACGCTGGTCGGCGCCCTGGCGAACCTCGTCGCCAACGCCGACATGCACGGCGACGGGCTGACGGGTGTCCGCGTCGTCGCGCGCGGCCGGGTCGTCGACATCCTCGTGGAGGACGAGGGCCCGGGGGTCGCGGAGGCGGATCGGGAGCGCGTCTTCGAGCGCTTCGCCCGAGCCGGCGGACGCAAGCCGGGCAGCGGGAGCGGGCTGGGTCTCAGCATCGTGGAGCGCGGTGTCCGCAACCAGGGTGGCAGCGTGTGGTGCGTGTCGGGGCGGGACGTCGGAGCGTGCTTCGTGGTGCGCCTGCCGGTCGCCGATGAGGTGGCACCATGACGAGCGCGATGAAGGCGACGAAGGCGACGAGGCGCTGGTGGCGCGTCGCCGTGGCGACGTCGATGGTGGGGGTGGTCACGACCGGCTGCGGCCTGCCCGACGGTGGCGCGACCCGTGTCGACGACGAGTCGGTGCCCTACCGGCTCCTGGAGCCGGCCGACCCGCCGCCCGCGACCCCGTCGACCGGCGGCAGCCAGCGCCCGTCCGGGACGCTGGTCTTCTGGGTCGAGGCGGACGACGGGCTGGTGCCGACCGAGGCGGCCCCGACCTGCGACGAGCCGGTCGACGCACAGGTGTCCGGCCTGCTCGACCTGCTCTCCGCCGGCCCGACGGACGAGGAGAGGTCAGCGGGCTGGTCGAGCGCCTGGGTGCCGCCGGCCAACCTGTCGTACGAGGGGGTCGAGGGGTCCACCGCCGTGGTCGCGGTGGACGCCACGACACGCACGCCCGCGGACCGGCTGCCCGTGGCGATCGGGCAGGTGACGCTGTCCGTGACGACTGCCGCAGACGTCTCCGAGGTCCGCTTCACGGACGGGGACGGACGGCCGATCGCCGTGCCCCTCCCCGGTGGCGCCTTCACCGAGGACCCGGTCCGACCGACGGACTACCTCCGGCTCGTCGAGGGAGCCCGCTCCTCACCCGGCGGCGAGCGCTGGGCGGGATGTCCGTAGCGAGGCCGCCGGTCAGGTCGCGGTGGTGTCGACGAGGAACCACTGCACCGACTCGGTCGCACGCAGACGTGATCCCCACCCCTGCGACGCGATGTCGAAGACCGACGTCAGGGGACTGGTCTGCGACGACCGCCGTCCCGTCCGGGAGCCGGACGGCCCGGTCGCGGTGCAGCCCTTGGAGCGCACGTCGAGGATCACCCGGTCGGGGTCCAGCCACCGCAGACCGACCGCGATGCGGCGCGGGTGGCGCTCCAGTGCCAACCGCGTGGCCGTCTGGACGATCACGACGAGCCGGTCGGCCGCCTGGCTGGGGACGGCACGGTCGCGGCACCACCCGCGCACGAGGTCGCGCGCAGAGGTGGTCGCCGTGGGGTTGCCCAGGAGGTGGAACCTGGTGGTCCCGGGCCCGTCGGCGCCGTCCGTGACGCCCGGGACGCCGGGGACGGCCGCGACCGGCGCGGGCGTCGTACGTCGCTCCTCGTCACTCATGCGTGAGCGCCCCCGGGATGCGGATGAGCAGGTGCCCGGTCGGCGCGCGGTGTGAGCAGCCCGCTGCGCCACAGCGGACCCACCCCGCGGCGCGGCGGCCCCGTCACCACGACCGTGACCCCGCGCTCGAGGCAGGCGGCGTGGAGCCACAGCAGCAGGCCGACCGCGTCGGAGGACAGACGTCGAGGCCGCCCGAGGTCGACGACGATCGCCGACGGAGCGTGCTGGAGCAGCTCCCGCACGCTGGCGCGGTGCCGCGCCGCGGTCCGCGCGTCGCAGGATCCCCGGAGCGCCAGGCGGGCGTCCTGACCGACGACGCCGGCCGGGACGGTGTCGACGGGGTGGCAGGCGGGATGGCAGGAGGGTGGTCCCGATCGGTCCGGCATGGTGGCCACGGTTCCTGCGGCACGTGGCAGCGGCTGGTCGGTCGTGTTGCAGTCGTGTGACGACGCCCCGACGACCTCCGGGCACCTCGGTCGCGACCCTTGTCAGGGCCGGGTGGCCGTGACGAGATGGAGAGGAGCCCCACCCAGCCGTCCCGAGGGGCCGGGACCGTCCACCACACGCAGGAGGACCCGTGATCGCCATCTCCGAGGAAGCACTGTCCGTCATCTCCCGCGTCACCGGGCACCCCATGCTCGAGCGCCGGTCGGGGGTGCGCATCGCGCCGCCGTCCGGGGGCGGGCGCGGTCGTGGGCTGGAGGTGCACGCGGTCAACGGCCCGGCCGCGGGTGACCGGCTCGTGGAGCGAGCCGGCGGCCGCCTCTACCTCAGCCCCGAAGCGGCGGACCGAGTCGCTGGTTGCGAGCTCGATGCCCGCCTCGAGCCGGGGGACCGGGTGCTGTTCGTCCTGCGCCGCTGACC